>Ga0209081_1001614_pt1 | contig 13437 bp, 12 predicted proteins | sample GOMGulsemesocosm_4_FD_184636 | JGI IMG/M metagenome (GOLD analysis project Ga0209081, IMG submission 184636) | Methane-oxidizing microbial communities from mesocosms in the Gulf of Mexico - GOM15B Gulf of Mexico (SPAdes) (version 2) | ecosystem: Environmental > Aquatic > Marine > Cold seeps... | reverse complement strand
GAAAAGAACTCTACACTTCAGAAAAGAGAGACATTCCCTCTAATTTCCTATCCGTGATAAATACGTCATCAGGGTCATTTATAAAGAATACAGCTGGGCTGTTTATAATTTTTTTTTGGGGGGGGGGTAATGTCCCACCAAGCATCAGACACTCCCGAATAAGTCACTATAGACCATAACTGAAACAGCATCCCATGAGAGCTTAACCTCAGTTTCTTACCCGTGCTATTTGGGTACATTTATATATAGTAACCTTCTGACACTCTAGCCAAATATCATTACTAACGGACACTAACAATGCAGGACCTATATAAGCGTGAACTTTCAGGACTCAGAGCGAAGCTTGTTAATCAATATAAGGGCGACCAACTGAAAAACTTTCTCTGGTTTATTCGACCTACTCTATGGCTGAAGATTTTGAGAATGAAAAAAGATGGAGGGATTACTAATTATTTCAATTTAAGCTACATTGAAAAAAACAACTATATATTTATTCACATACCAAAAGTCGCCGGCCGATCAATACAAGACTCAATTTTAGATGGGCAATCAACAAGCCACACCAGCTTAAACATGTACCGAATAGCCCTAGGAGAGAAAATGTTTTTCTCCTGTTATAAATTTTGCTTTGTCAGAAACCCTTACGATCGACTTTACTCTGCCTACAGATTTCTAAAATCAGGCGGCGTAAGCAAAACAGACAGAAAAATCAATAAAAATATCATATCAAAATATGCCAACTTTAATGATTTTGTAATGAGACACCTCAATGAGAAAAGCATTCGAGAAGTTGTTCACCTGATACCTCAGACAGACTTCATCACGCTTAACGAGGACGAGCTAGCTATTGACTTCCTCGGTCGATACGAAAACATTGAAGAGGATTACTTACTTCTCTGCAAAAATCTTGGACTCGATAAACCCACTTTACTAAAGTGGAGTAACAGGAGCAACAAGCTAGCAACTGAAGACATATATACGAACGCCATGAAGTGCCAAGTTCACAAGTTGTATAAAAAAGATTTCGAACTATTAGGCTATGCCAAATAGTTACTTCCCGAAGCCTCCCCGCCAAAAATTATAAATACAGTTTCGAAAAGGGCCCAATAAACCCAAGTTTCTTTCGTCAAATAAATCAGGCGTTCTCACAGCTGTTCCTTTAGAGCCAGCAGCGCTTACCACAGTTAACCCGAAATTTGTAAAGCCCGAGCTACTTGAGCGCACCAGAAACGGTTATTTCTCAGCTAACGAAAGTGTTTAGAACAAAAAACACTCAACGAGGCACTCATGAATTTTTTTGAGGTAATTACTTATCTCAGATTACGTTCATAATCCCGTAGTTAGGCGAACAGAATCTTCTGAGGAAGTTCAACATCAACCTCCACTTCAAAAGAATGCCGACGAACTAATACCAACTTTTCTTTTAGCAATAACCCATGTCACAACATTCCTAACAATAAGAAGGCTGACCGTCACCACCGCAGCCCCTTGAATACCATAAACAATAATTGCTGGAATACTTATCACAACATTCAACACTAACACTGCATAAACCAAGAGCAGGTTAATATTTTCTTTTCCTATCACAACAAGCAGGTAGCCACTCGGGCCAAAAAAAGAACTGACCCAAAATCCCACACAGTAAATCATTACTACGGGATACGCAGAAACAAACACATCACCAAAAACAGAAAGAACATAGTCGCCAAAGAAAGTCATAATCAGAACAAATGATGTTGAAAAGAGAAGGGATACCCGAGATATCAACCTAACCACCCCCCTCATATTGTCCTTATCACCTTTCATAAAGGTTTCCGATATCATTGGCATTCCAATTACATTCGCGGCCTGAAGTCCAAGTAAGGACACGCTCGCAACCTTAATCGACACCCCAATCATAGCAACATCTTTAGGGTCAAGAAGTGCCCCAACCATAACCACATCCAGCTCCGCCAAAAAGACAAAACCAAGTGAAATAGCAAGCATCTTAAACGTAAAAACAAGCCATTCTTTAGACTTAAACTCTACATCTAAATCCTTAATACGAGGATATACCGCTTTAGAAAAAGCAAAAAATGCCACTAGCAATGAAGAAACTACTGAAATGGAAAAACACACAACAACATGCGAAAGAGTTAATGGTTTACCGGAAAAAAAAGTAAATAAGAACAACAAAAATATAAATATTGATGGCCTTAGGATTTGATCAAAAAATCTAGATAAAGCCACCTTCTTAAATGACCTAAAAACTGACTGAAAATAAAAAGAGAACACTAGCGCAGGAAAAAAAAATAAAATAATTTCTGCAGCCGCAACGACACCAGACACGTACAAAATAAGGGCAACTAAAATCGAGGAAAAGAAAACAATCACAAAGCCAAAAGTAACAACCCCCTTTAGCAGCGAAGGCAAACCCAAGGCAGAATACTTCGGGACCAACTTAGACAATGCACCATCCTGCCCTACCATCGACACCAGAGAGGCGATAGTCAATATAGATATTATCAAAAGATAATTTCCATATACCTCAACAGAACTACTCCTTGCAATATATATGTTCAAAATGAACACCAGAGCAGCACCGAAAACATTAATCAATATAGCTACGAGAGTTCCTGACAGCAGCTGATTTTTTGAAAACAACAACTTACTCCTCACTCAATATAATATGCTTAGGTGAAGGCCAAAAGAGGCTTTCGTAGGATTCAAGCATGTGTTTCTCACTGCACATGCCTGAATAGTGCTTAGATATCTTCGCTCTTCCCCAAGCCGCTCCCTCCTCAACAAGCCGAAACAGTCCCTCTAAAAGGCAATCCGTCGAAGAACTTTCAACACACCAACCATTATAACCATCAAGAACAAATTCATCCGCGCTTGTATTTTTAACTGAAGCTAAAACAGGAACTCCGAGCATCAAGGACTCGAGCATGGCGTTAGAGACACCTTCATACCTAGAGGACAAAATATAAGCCGACGCGCCAGCAACAAGATCCAGCGGGTTATCCAAGGCCCCGGTAAGAATAACCCTGCCCTCTAACCCATATGCTTTTACACTCTGATGTAGTTTATCCTTCTCCACACCAGAACCCACAAGAATCAACTTGTAGTTCTCAAAGCTCTTTGTGAACCGTGAAAAAGCATCAATAAGATTGTCATAACCCTTTTGTTTAACTAAACGCCCCACACTAATAAAATATGGACCATCAACCTTAGCTCCCCCTTCATCTAAACATCTATATGTCGGCGCGTTATGCACAACAACCACGTTCGAAGCCCCTCCGCTTCTGGCAAGAATGGACAGCATAGATATCCTATGCCTTTCAGACAGGACAACGACAGAGTTCGCCCAAGGATAAACAAGCGGATACAAGCGCCTTACAACCCCCCCTGGTCTCAACTTTGTATCCAAAGAATTTGGCTCTCTTATGACCAACCTTGAACCAGGAAGAAAGAGCCGCTTAAAAATAGCTATTAATACGTTGATGTCACCAAAGGTACTAAATAGCACTTTGGGTTTTGACCGAAGAAGGAAAATAAAAAATGAAAATAACGGAACTAATCGACGGGAGAGATCAATCAATTCAACATTCCGGGAGACCAAGGGCAGAATGCTACGATCAGGTTTCAGAACCACTAGCGCAACTTTTTTACGCTCAGCCTGATCATTTAAGACCCTCACCACGGCTCGCTCAGCGCCACCATCAGACAAACTAGACAAGACACCCAAAAGCTCAAATCGGCTCATAAACAATCTAACACCCAAGACCTATCAAAATTTTCTACACAACATAGTCGTGCCGATGGCCATAAAACCTGAGGGCTCCGACCACCTATGAAGGCATGCCGCTAAAATATTCACGACAGGAATAGTAAAAAGCCCAAAGGACATCATCAAAACCTTACCAAATCGACGAGAAGCCACCGCATCCAACAATGACTTACAAACAGCCAGGTTATACATAAGCGCAACCGTTTTGCCGCCGCCGCCGCCCAGCAGGTTTCTCTCGACCCTTCCTCCCGCTTGCCTAACCAACAGTTCAAGGCCATAACGTGTCCAACGCCGGTAATCATGAGGTTCATCATGCAGTGGATATAAAAAAGGCACACTAACCAACAAGATCCCTTCAGGCTTCAGCACCCGGAAAGCCTCTTTTATCGCGACTTCAGGGTTTTTAAGGTGCTCTAAAACCTCCAGTAGCAAAATGCTATCCATAGAACCCGATATAAATGGCAAGGCATGAGCATCAGCCAACACATTGGGGGAATAGTCATACAGACCATCATCCCCCCAATCGTAATCCAAACCAATATATTCAACCGGCCTAGAAAAATTGTCGGTTTGTAATTTCCGCCCACAGCCAACATCCAAAACCTGGCCAATGGCCTCACGCTTTACCAGCGCTAACCTTTCCTCTGCGTAATCAAAAGCATGCCACTGTGGATGGAGCGGTGTTCGCTGCAAAAAGGAAAGTGCAGACCTAATCTTCTTTTGGTTTAGACCATTGAACACGTTAATTCTTTCTCCGAGAGATTATTTCATCAAACAAGGCACCGTAGGCTGCTGCACAAGTGCTCCAGGTCAAAGAATTAGCCTCAATATATCGTCGGCTTTTTTGTCCCATGACTGCGATCACATCACGTTGAGCGTCTAGAGAACACAATACTTTTACCAACGCATCCGACGAGTCAAGCGAATAGATAATACCTCGTTCTTCACCCGCCAATTCTCGATGACCCGAGATATCACTCAAAACACAACAACAACCTGCGGCCATGGCCTCAAGCACACCATTCGGACGCCCTTCATGCAGGCTTGATGAAATGTACACATGGGCATGATTAACCTGATCAGCAACCTGTTCAGGTGGAAGCTCACCCAAAAAACAGACATGTTCTTCTAGACCAAGCCGCGCAACCGTCTCGACCAAAGCCTTACGCCCTGCACCGTCACCGATCAAATTAAGCTCAAAATCAATACCCTGCTCGCCAATAAAAGACAGAGCATCAATAACATAACCTAGGTTTTTCCTGGCAATCAAGCTGCCAACACAAACCAACTTCAATCGTTTTTTTAAGAAAAAGTCAGGATTCTTATTCTTAGGAGAGAATAGATCAGACACACCATTATGAATAGCCACATATTTTTTAGAATATTTTGGATACTGTTGTTTTAACTGCAGCAGCATCTCATCACTCACTACAACTACCGAATCACTCGCCCACAATGAAAACCGTAGCAGTGCCCCAGAAACACCACCAGACGACCCAACATCCGCGCCCCTTAATGTAGTCACTAGCGGCACGTCAAAAACTTTTTTTACCAGCCAACCCGCGACGGCAGAGAAAGCCCAGTTAGCGTGAACCACATCAACTGACTTGGCCCGTTTTAATGACGAAAAAACATATGACACAATAAAAACGGGCAACAATAGATAATTAAACTTATTGACCTTAAGCTGAGACGGTATACCACCAGGGACATGGGCCAAGACCTGCCGCGCCCGAGGCGCGTACCTAAAGACATTGAGTTCAACACTGGCCGGCGACAAAACATTGCCAGAGTCGGCATCTGGCGCAAGCACCGAAACGTTCAATTTATCCGTTAATGCCGTCGCCAGCTGACTGACAAACAAGCCACTCACGCTACCCACAACCACAGGGTAGGATGTTGACAGCATCAGCACGTTCTTTTTTACATCACTCTTCGTCATCTTGGCGTATATACTGAAGGTTACTTATCTGCTCGGATATAAGCCCCAACAAGAAGAACAGTACACCAGTCAGTAGCAACATGGCTGACATATTGGTAAAACGACCTGAGTCAAAATAAGTATACGCATAATGGAAAATACCCAATGAAGATACCGCTGCCGACATTGGGGCAAATATCTTCAGCGGCGAGTAGAGCGTTCCCACTTTGAAAATAATCAACAGAAAACGAACACCGTCTTTCCATATCCGAATATGACTTTCACCCAAGCGCTCTGCGGCCACAATAGGAACATAAGCGACAGAAAAACCAGCGCGAAAGAAAGCCATGGTAGAGGTTGTTGGGTAGGAAAACCCATTGGGCAAAAGGTACAAAAACTTCAAGAATTTGGCACGATTGACCGCCCGAAAGCCCGAGGTCAAGTCCTCAATTTTTCGCCCGACTATCCAGGATGAAAATTTATTATAAAAGGTATTGGCAAGCAAGCGCCCAAATGACGCCTGAGATTTTTTATCTCTAGCGCCCACCACCAGATCGTAACCCTGCTCTATTCTTTCGAGAAGCCTGAGAATATCGTCTGCGTTATGCTGGCCATCACCGTCCATAAAAACAATCACATCGCCAGTAGCCGCTCTGGCACCACTTTTTATAGATGCGCCATTACCCTTGGAGTAAGGATGACTCACAACCCGAGCACCAGACTCTGCAGCCAGTAACGCTGTAGCATCTGTAGAGCCATCGTCCACAACAATCACCTCAGCAGTCGGTATCACCTGCAGCACTTGGCTCACAACACCTCCAATAGCCAGCGATTCATTTTTTGCGGGGATAACAACACTAACGCTTTGAACAATCATATAAATACCAATCTAAATATCACAAAAAACTATAAGGCACGCCGGACTTCATGGAGCCTCATCGCCACTATAAGCCTATACTTCTCAGCAAACTCTTCTTTAGTGTAAGAAGACTTATATTGAGAGCGTGCACTATTCCTTTCCTCGGCAATTCTCAAATGAGCAAGAGCGCAATTAAAATCTTTAGCCTTGAGACACAAACCCGACAAACGCAATGCCGATCCAACGGATACAAGCTGCTCATTCAGCTCGGAATAAATAGAATAGGCCTGTTTATAGTCACCCTCTTTCTGGTAGAGGTTGCCGTTAAGCACTTTAAATAGAGTCTGAACATTTTTTTTATGCTCGATCTTTCCAATTCTTAATATTGATTCCATCAAATAATGAAAAGCAACGGCATCACGCTTACAGGGCGTATCCAAAAACGTATCACTGTGCTGCTTTACTGCCACCCTTAAAGCATTGCTTAAGTCATGCTCTGACACCCTAGAAGCCAAATCATTAAAATCATACCTTCTGGGTAAATCAAAAAAACACGCTATATCCTGAGAAAAGACAGGCACGCTCAAATCACTAGGATTCTTCTTATAAAGTTCATCTAAAACATCAAGAGCCTGTTCAGGCAGCTTAACCACAGCCAACAGATGAGCATAAGCCATTTGAGCCCTTGATGAGTTCGGATGTTCAGAGGCCCATACTGACACCATGATGTTTTTATCACTCCAGTTTTTTGCAGTACCATGAAGTGAAAACGATGACACCAATAAAAACCAGAACAACATAACCATACCAATGGCGCTTAACCTCGGCACAGCTTTCGGAAACCAGCAGCACAAGAAATAAGAAAACACCAGAATTGGGCCCACAATTGGAATGTAATTCCTATGTTCAAAGTACATTTCAAGAGGCAGTAAAGTGGACTCCAATAAATGACCGCCAAAAAACCACAACACCGCAAAACAAACCAATGGGTATTTCTTTCTATAATAGACAGACAAACCAATGGAGGAAATAATGAAGGATAAGGCTAAAAACGGCTTCCAATGCCAGATGCTAGAGTAAACGGTAAAGTCATCATGGTATAATCCCAGCCCATAAGAGCGCATGCTAAAAATAACGCGTAAGTAATCAACTAGGACTACAGGCTGTGTTGAAATTCGATCCAACAGCGTAAAATCACGAAGTAAATACGAACCAACCCAGTTAGGCCAATAGAATATATATAAAAGCAGTACTAACGTCGGAAGTACTAAACACACATAAAACCAGAAAGAGAAAAGCCGGCCACCTCTTAAACCAGAAAGTATTGTTAACTCTATAATCAGGATAAAAACCGGCAGCAAGGCCCCGGATTCCTTCGATAAAATTGATAAACCACCCCAAACCCCTAATGAGAGGGTCAGAAAAGCAAGCTCTCGCGGCCTAAGTTCACTGTATTTGGTTCGTAGATACACATGAAAAAAAACACCTACCAGCACAAACAAGCCTGACAAGACTGTCATCCGCTGAACCACATACATAGTTGTCGATACCTGTAGTGGATGCAGAAGAAAGAATGCCATCACCAATAGAGCCAACCATTCTGACTTTGAACGGGCAACAACGCTTCTGAGCAATAATCTCAGCGCAGAAAACAGCACAATGCCGGTTAGCAGGTGAAAATAGAGGCTCGTCCTTTTAAAGCTCTCTGGGGAAGAAGGCCATGCGTTATCATCAATAAGGAAGCTTAATTTTGCGACGGGGCGACCCAAAGGCCCCGCATTACCTCTTTCAAGGTACCGCTTTAAACTTCCAGCATCTTCCACCCCCGCCTTCATGACGCCTAAGTTTTCATAATCATCAAGCATGAACGGCCCGTCCAATGCTGGCTGATACATCAACCAGGCCGCAAAAATACAGCAGAAAAAAGAACACGCGAGAAGAACCTCAGAACTCTCTAACCCCTTCCTCAGTCCTAACAAAACGCACCCCCGACCAACAATTTAAATACTCAAAAAAAAAGGCCCCATATTATGGGGCCTTTCACTAACACCAATAACTCTTAGTCGCTATTTCGACAGGCTGCTGGACGATATTTATTGGGTAAAGTACCCCCAGTACAATCCAACGCTACACCGAATTTAGTCGTCGTCACCCCGAATGCAAACACCTTGGTATCGGCGTCGGTACTCAAGTTTTCCAGAGTATACTCAATCCAAGTTTCCGTTGGCGTCGTATTAAAAGTAATTGAATTGACGTAAGTACTTTGGTCAGGATCAACACTTACACCGGCAGCGTCAGCTGAAGTAGGCATGCTACCAACGGAAATATAATATTCCGCAATACTGGTCTTCGCCGCACCTGAAAGAACGACAATTTCATTCACCTTGGCACGAATGGTGTAATCCTGATAGGCCGGAATGGCCGTTGCGGCAAGAATACCGATGATCGCAATAACGATCATCAGTTCGATCAGGGTAAAACCTTTTTGCATTTGTTGCTTCATGTGATGCTCCAAAGAGTTTTGTTTCAGTTAGTCCTTCCACCAAAGCAAGTTACGGGCCAACACCAGCATCACCCTTTCATACGGCTATTTACTCTATATTGGCTACATTCCAACCTCTTCAGCCGACGCCTAACTGCATTAACTGACATTTTTCGTCACATCTCATTCGCCCGCTTTCCGCTTGCAATGATTGAGGGCGCGGCATACAAGAAGGTTCACCCTCCGTTAATTCACAAAATACTTTGCTATACATAGACTTAGCGTTAGCGGCTCAAGCATCTATTTATGTCCAATTGGTTCATATTTACACTTATAGACGCTATCCTCACTGCATGGTTACTTTATTAACGGATTAGAACGCCATGAACACCACAACCAAGCAGCTTAGCGGCCTAGCCCGCCGCTTAGTCGCCGACGGAATCGTCAGCAATGAAATGGCCCTAGAAGCGATTCAAAGCAGCACTAAGCAAAAAAGCGATTTTGTTACTGAATTGACCACTAGGCATGGTATTTCAGCCTTGGCCATTGCCTCCGCCGCATCGGATGAATTTGGCACACCCATCTTTGATATCAGCAGCATCAAGCTCGATAGCCTGCCCGTAGGTTTGGTCGATAACAAATTACTTAAGAAACACAAGGTACTGCCTCTGTTCAAACGCGGTAACCGATTATTTTTGGCCGTCGCCGACCCGACCAATCTGCACGCACTTGATGAAATTAAATTTAATACCGGCCTCAATACCGACGCGGTACTCGCCGAGGCCGATAAGCTCAGCCAACAGCTCGAGGCTTACCTCAACGCGCAAGAGGAGGACATAGGCGACGCCCTCGGTGGCCTAGACGATGAAGGACTGGATGAGCTGGACATCGAAGCCGTCGATGAAGGTGGCCCGGCCACCGATGACAACCAGGAAGTCGATGAAGCCCCCATCGTTAAGTTCATCAATAAAGTTTTACTGGACGCGATTAAAACCGGTGCATCGGACATACACTTCGAGCCCTATGAGAAAACCTACCGCGTGCGCTTCCGTACAGATGGCATTCTCGAAGAGATGGCCAAACCACCAATCGCGCTAGCAGGCCGTATCGCAGCGCGATTGAAAGTGATGTCGCAGATGGATATCTCTGAGCGCCGCGTCCCCCAGGATGGGCGAATAAAGCTCAAAATCACCAAGACCCGCGCCATCGATTTTCGTGTTAACACCCTGCCGACGCTGTTCGGCGAGAAGGTCGTATTACGTATCCTTGACCCGAGCAGCGCAAAGCTGGGCATTGATGCCCTGGGCTATGAAGACGAGCAAAAAGCGTTATTTATGGCGGCTCTTGAGCAACCTCAAGGCATGATTCTGGTCACCGGGCCAACGGGCTCAGGTAAGACGGTGTCCCTCTACACAGGCCTTAATATACTCAACACCGCTGAGCGCAATATTTCTACCGCCGAAGATCCGGTTGAAATCAACCTAGAGGGTATTAACCAGGTCAACGTAAACGCCAAAGTCGGTCTCGATTTCCCCACCGCCCTGCGCTCCTTTTTGCGGCAGGATCCAGACATCATCATGGTCGGTGAGATTCGAGACCTAGAGACCGGTGAAATTGCCATTAAGGCCGCCCAGACAGGCCACATGGTGCTTTCCACCCTGCACACTAACAGCGCCCCCGAAACTCTTACACGCCTTCTTAATATGGGTGTACCCGCGTTTAACGTCGCCACCTCCGTGAGTCTTATTATTGCTCAGCGACTCGCGCGCAGGCTCTGCACCCACTGCAAGACCCCCGCTAACGATATTCCCGATGAAATTTTGAGCGAGGAAGGCTTTGACAATATCGGTATCGAGCGCAGTGAACTGCAATTATTTCATGCGGTTGGCTGCGCCAAGTGCTCTAATGGCTACAAAGGGCGTGTCGGAGTCTATGAAGTGGTTCGCATCACCGATCAGATATCACGCATTATAATGGAGGGCGGCAACGCGATACACATTGCGGACGCCGCCCGCGAAGCAGGGTTTAACAACCTACGAATTTCCGCACTCCGCAAAGCGGCCCAAGGTTTTACCAGCCTTGAAGAGGCCAACCGAGTGACCAAGGATTAAAGACAGGGACTAGACAACATGGCCACGGCAAGCTCCAGTACATTCGTCTATAAAGGCGTTGATAAAAAAGGCGCCAAGGTACAGGGTGAAATATCCGGCGTCAGCACCGCGCTGGTGAGAAGCCAATTGCGCAAGCAGGGCATAACAGCCCGCAATGTCAGCAAGAAGTCCAAGCCACTTTTCAGCAGTGGAAAACCCATCACACCGATGGATATTTCTATCTTTACTCGCCAAATGGCGACCATGATGAAGGCGGGTGTGCCCCTTGTGCAGAGCTTTGAAATCGTGGCCGAGGGCGTGGACAACCCCAACATGCGTGACCTCATCATGGGCATCCATGGCGAGGTCGCGTCAGGTACCAGCTTTGCGCTGGCTCTAAGCAGCAAACCCAAGTACTTTGACGAGCTCTTCTGTAATCTGGTTGAATCCGGTGAACAATCAGGTGCCCTAGAGACCATGCTCGACCGAGTCGCCACCTATAAGGAAAAATCCGAGGCCCTGAAAGCCAAAATCAAAAAAGCCATGAACTACCCCATCGCGGTACTGTGTATTTCGCTGGTTGTGACGGGCATTCTCTTGATTAAGGTTGTGCCGCAATTTGCGGAAACCTTCAGCAGTTTTGGCGCCGAACTCCCAGCCTTCACCCTGTTCTATCTTAGTCTCTCTGATTTTGTCATTGAGTGGTGGCTGATCATTGTAGCGGGCATCGGCATTTCTGTTGCCAGTTTTAAAGAAGCTGTTAAGCGCAGCCCCGCTTTTGCAGACCAAATGGACGCCGTCGTGCTTAAGCTTCCCGTCGTTGGCGACATTATCTACCACTCGGTACTGGCGCGATTTTCCAGAACTCTAGCCACCACCTTTTCTGCCGGCGTACCGCTTATTGATGCGCTGGACTCTGTCGCGGGCGCTGCGGGTAACGCCATATATAAAAAAGCCATACTCAGCGTTCGCGATGAAGTAGCAACCGGCATAGCGCTCAACGTCTCCCTAAGAAGAACCGGTGTATTTCCGTCCATGCTGCTTCAGATGACCGCCATTGGTGAAGAGTCCGGCGCCCTAGATGAGATGCTCGACAAGGTAGCGGGCTTCTATGAAGACGCTGTCGACAACATGGTAGATGGCATGACCGCCCTGCTCGAACCCATCATCATGTCTGTCCTCGGTGTTGTTATCGGCAGTTTGATGATTGCCATGTACCTGCCTATTTTCCAACTCGGCGCCGTTGTTTAATAATGACAGCCTAACCAGAGACTAGAAATCCATGCAAAACCTACCATTAGCCAGCGAGCACGCTGGCTTTTTTATATTTTTCATCAGCGTATTCGGGCTACTGATTGGCAGTTTCCTCAATGTCGTTATTCATCGTATCCCACTGATGATGAAAAAAGAGTGGCACACAGACTGCTGCGAGTTACTGGCCATTGAAAACCAAGGTGACGAAGCAAACAGCACGCCTTTCAACCTACTTAAACCCAACTCCCACTGCCCCAACTGTAAGTGCGAAATCAAACCTTGGCAGAACATCCCTATTATTAGCTTTCTCAGCCTAGGGGGTAAGTGCGCCAACTGTGAAGAAAACATCAGTATTCGATACCCACTGGTCGAAGCAGTTACCGCACTGCTCAGCGGCTTGATTGCACTCTACTTTGGCGCTTCCGAACAAACCCTTGCCCTGCTGCTGCTAACCTGGAGCCTTATTGCGCTGACGATGATCGACATTGATCATCAGCTACTGCCCGACAGCATCACCCTGCCATTAATGTGGCTCGGTATCCTACTCAACACCCAAGGTATTTTTACCGACCTAGGGTCATCCGTTTGGGGGGCCATTGGCGGCTATCTATCACTGTGGTCCGTATTCTGGCTGTTTAAGCTGTTAACGGGTAAAGAAGGCATGGGTTACGGCGACTTCAAACTTTTGGCGGCCCTTGGTGCATGGATGGGCTGGCAGGCACTGCCCCTGATTATCATCCTCTCCTCAGTGGTTGGTGCAGTTATTGGCATTGCCGGCATCATCATTATGGGGCGCGATAAAAATGTACCCATTCCGTTCGGCCCCTACCTTGCTATTGCAGGCTGGATTGCACTCATCTGGGGAGAGCAATTAACTCAGGCCTACCTCGACTACGCTGGTATCACCGGTTAAGTCTCGCTCTCACAAACAAGAACAAGAACAAGTAGTACCGAAACATCGATAAACCGATACACAACAATTCTGAGAAGTAATGAAATGACGTTTATTGTTGGACTCGGCGGCGGTATCGGCAGCGGAAAAACCGCCGCCTCGGATCACTT
>Ga0209081_1001613_pt1 | contig 13441 bp, 11 predicted proteins | sample GOMGulsemesocosm_4_FD_184636 | JGI IMG/M metagenome (GOLD analysis project Ga0209081, IMG submission 184636) | Methane-oxidizing microbial communities from mesocosms in the Gulf of Mexico - GOM15B Gulf of Mexico (SPAdes) (version 2) | ecosystem: Environmental > Aquatic > Marine > Cold seeps... | reverse complement strand
TAATGGCACATGGTCTGCTGGTGTTGAAGCTTGTTTGGAAATATTAGCTGTTGTTGACTTATGCATAATTAAGACTCCTATAGTGGGTTAATGATTGCTTATGCATAAAGGTAATATAGGTTTCAAATGTGCTTGAATGAAGTTTTAAGTACGATAGCGCTACTGACCATTCAAAACGCACGCTATAGAGCCGCGTTAAGTAAGAAAAAACACACCTTCCTCATGTTGTGAACCAAACACATGAGGCAAAAATGATGAGATTAATTAGATTGAAAGAAGTGATGGCATATACTGGGTTAAGTCGCTCTACCGTGTATAAATTTATTGAAGAAGGCAGATTCCCTAAACAGATACCTTTAGGTGATAGGGCAGTAGCTTGGGTAGAAAGTGAGATAGAAGAATGGGTAATTGAAAAAATAGCTGCTCGTGATAATTTAATCGCGAAGTAAATTACATGACTGGATTTGAAGACAAAATAATATTTTGCTTTATATTTATGTTGTTATAATTATAGAGCAAGTATTAAAGGGTATATCATATTTTCAAAATGATTAATTTGTACTGGTAACACAGTTGGATTTTTTATGGGTACTCTATCCAAAATGGTAGTGGTATCTGTAAATGACATTAAGCAATATGAAAATAGTAGTATGATGCCAAGCTCAATCACTGATCAGTGAATAAGACATTTTAGTAAAACAAATTCATTGGTTGGTTATTAATGCATTTAAGTAAAGTTTAATCTCGACCTTTGATGCTAGAGGCGTTTATAATTTAATAAAAACAACAAGTAGAAAATCACCTTGGGTAATAGCAAGCAAATGCTTAAAGAAATAGAAACAATGACAATTGAAAAAATCACTCTCTCCCAATTAGAGCAATACCTTTCTAAAGCAGCATGGATCTTAAAAGGTCCAGTCGATGCTTCTGACTTTAAAGCTTACATATTCCCATTGCTATTTTTTAAACGAATTTCTGATGTGTATGATGAGGAATACCGCGTAGCACTAGAAGAGTCAGATGGTGATGAAGTGTACGCAGCGTTGCCAGAAATGCATCGTTTTGAAATTCCCGAAGGATGTCATTGGAAGGATGTACGAGAAACCACTACAAATGTTGGTCTCGCAATTGAAACTGCATTGCGTGGTATCGAGCAAGCTAACCAAGAATTCCTTTATGGCATATTTGGTGATACTCAGTGGTGCAATAAAAACAAGTTAAGTGACGCTTTGTTAATTAACATGATTGAACACTTCTCACAGTACACTCTTGGCAATCAAAATGTTGAACCTGATATGTTAGGCAATGCCTATGAATATTTGATCAAACACTTTGCAGATTTAACTAATAAAAAAGCGGGTGAATTTTATACACCACGCTCAGTTGTACACTTACTTGGCTTAATACTAGACCCACATGAAAGTGAAACTATCTATGATCCTGCCTGTGGTACTGGTGGTATGTTACTTGAGTGTGTTGACCATCTTAAACATAACCATGAAGATTACCGAACACTTAAACTTTACGGCCAAGAGAAAAACCTAACCTCTAGTTCAATAGCCCGTATGAACATGTTCTTACATGGCATTGAAGATTTTGAAATTCTGCGTGGTGATACTTTACGTCATCCAGCCTTTTTTGAAGCTGATGGTTTAAAAACTTTTGATTGTGTCATTGCTAACCCGCCGTTCTCATTGAAAGACTGGGGCGCAGAAAACTGGGCTAATGATCCTTACGGACGAAACATTGCTGGCGTACCCCCCAAAGGTAATGGTGATATGGCCTGGGTGCAACACATGGTTAAATCCATGAATAGCACTGGCCGCATGACCGTAGTATTACCTCATGGTGCCTTATTTAGAAAAGCAGCTGAAGGAAAAATTCGTAAACAACTACTAGAGCAAGACATGCTTGAGGCAGTAATTGGTTTAGGCCCTAACGTATTCTACGGTACGCAATTAGCCGCCTGTGTCATGGTATTTAAACAAAAAAAAGCCGCTGATAAAAAAGATAAAGTATTGTTCATTGATGCCTCCGATCAAATACGTGTCGGCCGCGCACAAAATCACCTTGAACCAAAACATATCCAACAAATTTACGATTGGTATCACAATTACCAAGATGTCGAAAATTACGTAAAAGTAGCATCTAAAGCTGACTTAGAAGAAAACGACTTCAACCTAAACATCCCACTCTATGTTGAAAAAATCATTGAAGATAACTTGCCTTCAGTTGAAGAAGCGATGAGTGATTTGAAAGCCGCGTGGCAAGCAAGTCTTGAAGCTGAAGAAAAGTTCAAGAAAGTATTAAAAGGATTTTTGTAAATGAATAAACATCTCAATATATTCACAACTTATGCTAAAGATAACCGTAGTTATCAACTCGAAAATGATTTAACGCGATCTTTAGCAATATGTTTACAAGAAGATGCTTTATTTTTTCATGAAGTACTTAAATCTATTTTTAGTGGTTCAGACTTGTTTGACCAACTATTTGAAGATCTTGATGGTAATACCAACATTCAAGTAGAAATACAAAAGCAGGCGAGTCAAATTTCAGAATTTGAAAAAGTTTATGCGGTTACCTTAAGTGAAGCTGTAATGTCTAACTTTTGGGATCAAAATAATAATACAGAATATGACCCTGTTTGTGATTTAGTGATAACTGTAAATAACGTATTAATTGTAATTGAAGCTAAACGAGACAATATTGACTGCACTGCTCAACTATACAATCAAGTGTTCAATATATTAAAAAAGCAGAATAAGAATATTGATGATTATAAAGATGATATAACGCCATTTGATCTTAATTGGAAAAAACTAATGGTGATTGCTGTTAAGGTCGCAAGCTTTGAAAAAACAACAAATAACAGTAACCGATTCCTTACTGACTTTATCCAGCTCGTAAAAAATCATAACTTCAGTTGGCTACCTGAAACGCCTATTGGCTCATTACACAATGAAAATACTGAATCTATAGAGAGAAGAATTGAATCTGCTCTTACTCAATTCTGTAATAATGATGAAACTGTTGAAAAATTAACTTATAGCGATAGGTTGGGTACTACCTTTTCAAAAGGTTGGTCAAATGAACTTTTATTTGAAATCGAGCCAAAATCAGGTGATTTAGTGGTTGATATATACCCAGGAAATACTAAAGGTCAAGGGTACCATATTTTCCCTAGTGACTCTCAGTTCAATAATTCATTATCAATTGATGGTGAAATTTATCCGGCAAGTAAATGTTATCACATAAAGTTCATGGGGCAGTCGTACATAGCTGGGCTATGGTTAACCGATAAAGACTTTAGCAAACCACTTTTTACAAAAGATAATTTTTACAACCATACAGGCAGAATAAAAAGAGAAGACTGGCCTCTTATAGAGAATTTGCTAGATCAACACATAACTTTTGATTGGAAAGAACAGTGTCACTGGCAAGATAAAATTATTAATTCGGGTAGGTCACTATTTAATATTGCCTTTGGATATCACATTTCAATAACTATTCCTTTTAAGAAATTGGCTCAGTTAGACCTGAATCATAACGATATCAAGCCATTGTCAGACTTAATGGAAAGCATCTACAGAGTCTTCGAAATAAAACTAATTACAGAGAAAACATCAGTATGATGACCCAACAAGATTTAGAAAAATACCTTTGGAGTGCCGCAGTAATTCTACGGGGTACTATAGACGCGGGTGATTATAAACAATACATCTTCCCGCTAATGTTCTTCAAGCGCATCTCTGATGTCTATGATGAAGAGTTTGAAAATGCCTTAGCAGAAAGTGATGGCGATATTGCATACGCAGCCTTTGCTGAAAATCATCACTTTCAAATCCCTGAAGGCTCACATTGGAATGATGTTCGCGAAACTACCGTTAATATCGGTTTAGCACTGCAAAACGCGATGCGTGCGATTGAAATAGCTAACCCAGAAACCTTAGAAGGTATCTTTGGTGATGCCAGTTGGACCAATAAAGAACGTCTTTCAGATAGTATGCTCACAAACCTCATAGAGCATTATTCACAGCACAAGCTTAACTTAAAAAACGTGCCTGACGATAAACTCGGTAATGCTTACGAGTACCTTATTAAAGAGTTTGCAGACGATAGCGGCCATACCGCAGCCGAGTTTTATACTAATCGTACTGTTGTAAAATTAATGACTATGATAATGGACCCACAACCAGGCGAGTCAGTTTACGATCCTACCTGTGGCTCTGGTGGTTTATTACTTAATTGTGCTTTGCACTTGAAAGATGAAGGTAAAGAATACCGTACGCTTAAATTGTACGGGCAAGAGATTAACTTATTAACCTCAGCCATTGCTCGTATGAACATGTTTATGCATGGCATTGAAGAGTTTGATATTGTTCGAGGCGATACTTTAGCCAACCCTGGGTTGATCGAAAATGACGAACTAAAGAAGTTCAACGTTATCTTAGCTAACCCACCATATTCTATTAAATCATGGGATCGCAAAGCGTTTGAAAGTGATCCTCATGGCCGTAATTTATGGGGTACACCACCGCAGGGCTGTGCTGATTATGCCTTTCAACAGCATATCCAAAAGAGCCTTGATTTAGGTAATGGCCGTTCAATTTCATTATGGCCGCACGGTATTTTATTTCGTGATGCCGAAACAGATATGCGTCGTAAAATGATTGAGCAAGACCAAGTGGAATGTGTCATTGGCCTTGGTCCGAATCTCTTTTATAACTCGCCAATGGAAGCTTGTTTGCTTATTACTAAAACCAACAAGGAAAAAAGTAAAAAAGGTAAGGTGCTAATCATCAACGGGGTGAAAGAAGTAAGACAAGACAAAAATATTTCCTATCTTGAACAAAATCATATTGAACGTATTTATAACGCTTATAAAAATTATTCTGATGAAGATGGCTTTAGCAAAGTTGCCACAATAGAAGAAGTACTTTCAAATAAGGCCAGCTTAAATATGTCGCTATATGTCAGTAATGTAGATAACAGTAAAACAAAAATAATACTAGATGAAGCATTAATTAATTGGCAAAAATCGTCACAGCAGTTAACAAGCAGTATGAATCAATTATTTAAGGAATTAGGTTAATTATGTCAGAAGTAAAAACAGACCTAGATGCTCTTGATTCTAAAAAACTGGATTTAAATAATTTAGACAAATCCAATTGGAAAACCTATCGTTTTGATGAAATAGCGAAGAACATTTCAGAACGTGTTGACCCAAACAATACTGATTTAACCGTGTATATTGGCCTTGAACATATTGACTCTGAATCATTGCACATTAAGCGTCACGGTACACAGGATGATGTAAATGGTACAAAATTAAAGTTTTATAAAGGCGATATTATCTTTGGCCGCCGCCGTGCATATCAACGTAAGGCCGGTATCGCTACTTGGGATGGTTTTTGTTCAGCGCATGCTTTGGTATTACGAGCTAATCCTGATGTGATATATTCAGAATTATTCCCATTTTTCTTACATTCAGACTTGTTTATGAATCGTGCGGTGGATATTTCTGTTGGATCATTATCACCAACAATTAATTGGGGAACATTAAAGCATCAGGAGTTTTTATTACCACCTAAAAATCTACAAAAGAGAATTGCTACTTTGTTTTGGGACAGTGAAGAAGTCATTAAATCTGAACTAAAAGCAAAAGAAAAATTAGAAATAATTTTAGATGCAGAAATTGAATTCAAAATACATGGAGAACAATTAGAAGGCAAAACAATAAATCAAGTTATAGAAAATATTAAGAAACAAAAAAGCACTTCAAAACTAAAAGAAATGGGTGAAATATTTAAAGGAAAAGGTATAACAAAATCAGAAGTTACTGAAGATGGAATACCCTGTGTGCGTTATGGTGAACTATATACAAAGCATCATCGAATTATACGCAGCTATTGTTCATTTATTAATCATACGTCTGCAAGCAAAGCTATAAAACTAAAACAAAATGATGTCTTGTTTGCAGGGTCTGGTGAAACGATAAAAGAAATAGGCAAATCAGCAGCGTTTATCGATTCTGAAGAGGTTTATGCTGGTAGTGATATATTGATATTCAGACCTCATGACATGGATGGGGTGTATGCTGGGTATTTAATGAATTCTTTATTAGTTAGATATCAATTAAATAAATTTGGTACTGGAGCTACAGTAATGCACGTGTACGGTTCAGATATTGAAAAGATTGTAGTACCTAAGATTGATAAAGAAGAACAACTGAAAATTTCTTTGTACTTAGAAAATATTTATCAAAATATAAGCTCTTTAACAAGAAAAATAGACGCTACAAACTCATTAAAAGAATCAATAATTAACAAGGTGTTTTAGGTATGGGATTTACCGAATTAAATAGTGTGGAACACTACATCATCCATCAAATGACTGGTGTTAACTTGAACTCATTACGAGAAAATAATCAAGTTAAAGAGCCTCTTCCTCAATATGCTCTTGACTCAGAAATGTTATGGCAATTCCAATCGCCAGAGCAATTAGGTCGTGGGGTTAATGAGGTGTTAGTTGAATCAGAATTGGTTAAGGCATTAGTTCGCCTTAACCCAGAGATTGAAGCTAACCCAAATTTGGCAGATGAAGTAATACATAAACTCCGTGCTATTTTAATTTCGGTAAATCAAGTCGGTTTAGTTAAGGCAAATGAAGAGTTTTTCGCTTGGATGACAGGCGAGAAGACTATGCCGTTTGGCGAAAATAATCGTCATGTACCAGTAAACCTAATCGACTTTGACGACCCAACTCGGAACGACTATGTGGTAACAAATCAATTCCGTATTCATCACCGCGAAACCAAGATACCTGATGTGGTATTGATGATTAATGGTATTCCGGTAGTGGTAGGTGAAGCGAAAACACCCATACGACCATCGGTAAGTTGGCTAGATGGTGCACATGAAGTGCATAGCATTTATGAAAACGCTGTACCGCAATTATTTGTCCCAAATATCCTCTCTTTTGCCACTGAAGGCAAAGAACTCTTCTATGGTGCTATTCGCTGCCCATTAGAGTACTGGGCACCTTGGCGTATTGAAAATGACGATAATCAAATTTCTAAAGCGTTAGGACTTGCTGAAATTGGTAAAGAACTAACAGATTTATTAAGTCCAGCTCGCTTGCTCGATATTATGCGTAGCTTCTCATTGTTCACCACTAACAAAAAGAAACAGCGCATTAAAGTAATACCACGCTTTCAGCAATATGAAGGTGCTAATAAAATTGTTCAACGAGTTATTGAAGGTAAAATCAAAAAAGGGCTAATTTGGCACTTCCAAGGCTCTGGTAAATCATTATTAATGGTGTTTGCCGCTCAAAAACTTCGTCGTGCAGCTCAACTTAAAAGCCCAACCGTGATTGTGTTGGTAGATAGAACCGATTTAGATACCCAAATAAGCGGCACCTTTAACGCAGCTGATGTCGCCAATGTTGAATCAACCAATAGCATTAAAGAACTACAGCAAATGCTTGAGCGCGATACCCGTAAGATAATCATATCAACTATTTTTAAATTCCGTGATGCCAAGCCTAATATGAATGATAGAGAAAATATCATTGTATTAGTTGATGAAGCGCATCGTACTCAAGAAGGGGATTTAGGCCGACAAATGCGTGCAGCATTACCCAATGCATTCTTATTTGGTTTAACCGGTACACCTGTAAACAAGGCCGATAAAAATACCTTTTGGGCATTTGGTGCAGAAGAAGATAAAGGCGGCTATATGTCGCGTTATACCTTCCATGATTCAATTAGAGACGAAGCCACCTTACCATTACACTTTGAGCCACGTTTGGTTGATGTACATGTTGATAAGGAAGCGTTAGATAAAGCTTTTGCTGATTTTAAAGAAAGTGCGGCGTTAAGTGACGAAGAAGCTGATGCGTTAAATAAAAAGTCAGCCAAAATGTCTGCCTTCTTAAAGTCACCAGAGCGTGTAGAGAAAATTGTTGAAGATATAGCTAAACACTTTAAAGAAAAAGTAGCGCCACAAGGCTTTAAGGCGATGATAGTCACGCCTGATCGCCATGCGTGTGTGCAATACAAAGAAGAACTCGATAACTACTTTTCCTTTGAAGCAAGTAAAGTTGTTATTTCAACCACCGCAAATGATGACTTCGAGTTTAAACAAAAATGGGGTGTTGATAAAAGTCAGCAAGAAAAGATTGTTGATGAGTTTAATGATGAAAAATCTGAACTGAAATTTATCATAGTTACCGCTAAGTTACTCACGGGGTTTGATGCGCCAATATTGCAAACCATGTACTTAGACAAGTCGATTAAAGATCATACGTTATTACAAGCGATTTGCCGTACTAACCGTTTATATCCTAATAAAACATTCGGCTGTATTGTTGATTACTTTGGTGTATTTGATGATGCTGCTAAAGCATTAGAATTTGATGAGGAAAGCGTAAAAACAATCATCACTAATTTAGGCGAGTTACGAGCACGGTTACCGCAAGCAATGGCTGATGCGTTAAAACACTTTGAAGGTGTTGATAGAAACCTAGATGGTTTTGAAGGATTAGAAGCAGCACAAAACGCCATTAATACCGATGATAAAAAAGATGCCTTTGCCAAAGACTTTAAATACCTGTCAAAACTATGGGAATCATTATCGCCTGATAATATTTTAGATTTATACAATCAAGACTATAAATGGTTAGCGCAAGTGTTTGAGTCAGTAAAACCAGCCTCAGATACCGTTGGTAAAATGTTATGGCTAGCTCTTGGCGCACAAACCACCCAGCTAATACATGAGAACATTCATGTTGGCGAAGTACATACTTTAGATGAGTTTGTCTTAGATGCCGATGTTATTGAAAATATCTTTAATAACCCAGATCCTAAAAAAATAAAGCAACTTGAAAAAGAGTTAGCCAAACGTTTTAAAGACCGTGGCGATTTACCCGCATTTAAATCACTTAGTGAACGTTTAGAAGCATTACGCGATAAAGCAGAAAAAGGACTAATAGCCTCTATCGACTTCGTTAAAGAACTGTGCAAAATTGCCAAAGAAACTGTTCAAGCTGAAAAAGATCTAGATGTAGAGCGCCAAGAAAAAACACCTAAAGCCGCATTAACAGATTTGTTTCTAGAGCTAAAAGATGACCAAACACCCGCAGTAGTAGAACGCATAGTCACCGATATAGATGCCATAGTACGTATAGTCCGTTTCCCAGGCTGGCAAACCACCACAGGCGGCGAACGTGAAGTACAAAAGTCACTTCGTAAAGCTTTACTTAAGTACAGATTACATACCGACCAAGTCCTGTTTGATAGGGCTTATGGGTATATAAAGGAGTATTATTAATGAATAAAATTACTTTTGAAAATTATAAGTCATTCAAAGGAAAACAAGAATTAAAGCTTAAACCGATAACTATCTTGTTAGGAAAAAATAGCTCCGGAAAAAGCTCTATAGCAAAATTACCTAGTATGATTGAACATTCATTAAAAGGTGAATTTCCTGAACCCTTACAACTGATTAATGATGAAGTGGAATTAGGTGCTGAATTCAAAGATTTAATGCATGGTCGTAAAACAACAGGAGCTAATGCTTTAAAAATAGGCTTGTTTTCACCTTCTGAATCTCTTGAAGTTTCAATTTTACAAACCGATCAAGCCGCCGATTTATATGGTATTTTTGAATGGAACCATAATAAAAATGGCAAGAGTAAATCAGCAGATGACTCTAATAACTTCAATGGCTTTCTTTTGTCTGATAGTGAAGGTAAAGATGATGAGGATATTGTTACTTTAAAGTTTAATTCTGACTATATAGGGCCATTTCGTAAATTACCTGAAAGAAGTTATAACCGCCATTTAATAAAAAATAAAAATAAATTTGGTGTTCATGGTGAGAATGCTTACCCAATATTAATACAAGATGCACAAGAAGATAGTAAAGAGGTTGTTTATCAAGTCAGTGATTGGTATCAAACTTATTTTGATGGGTGGATTTTAAGAATAAATGCAGAGAAGTCACCCTTTTATCAAGTTGAATTAGGACGAAAAGACACTGGTGTTTTTGTAAACATAAAAGATGTTGGTCAAGGCATGAGCCAAGCACTACCTATTGTGACTCGTGCCTTTTTACCAGCGAAAGAAGAAACTCTTATCATTCTTGAGCAACCTGAGCTTCATTTACACCCTGCAGTCCATGGAGACTTAGGTGAGCTATTTGTAAATTCAGTTGTGGAAGATAAAAATAAAAAATATTTAATTGAAACACATTCTCAAAATTTGTTATTAAGAATTAGAAGCCTTGTCGCTTCAGGTGTACTGAAAGCATCAGATCTTCAAATCTATTTTGTAGACTTTAACGAAGAAGACGGTGTTAGTAATTTAAAGAGCATTGATGTAGATGAAAAAGGAAACGTTTCATTTTGGCCTAAAGATATATTCAATGAAAGCTTCTACGAAGCAAGACGTTTATCAAAAGCACAAAGGGGTTCCTAATATTGTTTTACACTATATCAAAACAATTATTCGACGCTGAGTTTAATGTTAAGCACCTGAATAAAATTTGGCATTTATGTATTGATTGGCATAAATTTTATCAAAGTGATGATGACGACATTGATGCAACGATGGATTCATCTTGGTTTAGGCAATTGAGTCAATCAGATCAGGAACTTTATCAACTTGCTGTTACTGATTCGATCCAAATAGGAGATAAAACAGCTAGCATAAAAGTATTTATTGGGTTAACTCATAATGCAGAAGAAGCTTTTCATTATTTGTCTTCACCACTGAAAATAATTCTAGAAAATAGTTTTAATGATGCACATTTCCTCAAGTCTATATTTAAATGTTTTAGACAAGATGCGAAACAAATCTCTCAGCACATAGAAGATCGAAAAGTCGTTTTTGGCATGGGAGGAGGTTCATCAATAGAGCAGGTTATTAGAGCAGACATGGCTAGCTTTGAAGGACCAGCATTCCCTAAAGAAAACTATAAATACCTAAGGTGTATTGTTCTGCTAGATAGTGATAAGAAATATAGAAATGAAGAGCTTAAAGTTGGACTTACTAATTTAACCGGATTTTTGGAAGAACATGAAATCTGTTACCATATACTCGAAAAAAGAGAAATGGAAAATTATTTGCCTGAAGAAGTATTTTCTGAAATTGGAGAAAATAGAGAGTTTATTAATGCGTATCTTAGCTTGAGTTCAGAGCAAAAAGATTACTTCGATTTAGAAAAGGGATTTGATGATATAAACTTTGGATCTTTAAATGAAAATGTACAAGTATTGTATTCGGATCTCAGCCCCGAAAATAAAATTATATTAAGGAAACAAACCTTAGAGAAATTTACAGGCTCTGATCGAAGTGATTTTAAAAGTGAATTTCCAAAGCTATTTTTATCAGAGAAGGTAACTAAAGCAGGATTTATAAATAGAACTAAAGACCAGTCAAACCCTAATGAGTTAAAAGATATTATTAATAAGGTTCGAAAATTATTATGAATGAAAAATTAACAATCGAGCCTAAAGTTAGGCGTTTAGTCAATTGGATAGAGAGTATCAATAAAGGTAGTATTCAGGTACCTCAATTTCAGCGAGATTATGTTTGGGACTTAAATGCAATAAAAGATTTATTTGATAGTATCAAACTGGGCTATCCAATAGGATCAATATTATTATGGAAACCTGTATCTGAATCCTTTGACTGCTCTAAAGAAATGGGAGGTTTTTTAATCAATGAGCCTAAAGAGTCTAATGAATATTGGTATATTCTAGATGGCTTTCAAAGGCTTTCAACTCTTTATGGCTGCTTAACTGATCCAGTTAAAGAGAATAAAGTTGTTGACACTGTTCTCTGGAGAAAAAAATTCAATATATATTACGACCTGTCGACGGAAGAGTTTTTAATTCCTCGTTCTAAATCAATGGTTGAAGCATATCAAGTTCCTTTATACATGTTGATAGATACCAAGGCTGCATTTTCATTTCAAACAAATTTAATTAATAATAAAATATCTCCAGAAAAAGTTGAATTATTTATGGAGAGGTACGCTGATTTAGGGTCAAGCTTGATTGATTATGAAATTCCATCAATTAATATTGATGGAGGGCATATTAAAGAGGCGGTCGATATTTTTTCAAGAGTAAATTCAAAAGGGACAGAGATCTCACCTGATTGGATGATTTCAGCACTTACATATAACAAAGGAAGTGATTTTAGATTAGGTAGCTTAATTGATGATCTTTTATTGAAACTAGAAGAATATAATTTTCACGATATATCGAATGCCAGAGGTTTAATTTTAAAATGTATTACTCATTCATTTGGTAAAGCTTACTTTGATCAATCAAGTAAAATTGAGCAATTGGCTAGTCGTTCAGACTTCATAGATGTTTCTCGTAAAACTATTGTTAGTATAGAAAAAGCTGTTAAATTTTTATTTCATGAACTGCTTGTTTTAAATGGCAGACAATTGCCATATGTCCCTCAATTGATTTTTATCACTGATTTTTTTAATACTATAGACTCGCCGACAAATAAAAATATAGACGATTTAAAAAGATGGTTTTGGATAACAACTTATTCAAATTATTTTACGATGTATACAATCAGCAAGCAAAGAGAAGCATATCTGCAGTTTCGAAAATACTTGAACGGGGAAAGTGATGAGCTTGTATATAATGATAAACCTAATATTCCATTCAAAACAATTGATTTTCCAGTAAAAATCAATGCAGGAAGCGTTCGTTCAAATGCTTTAATTTTATTTTTATTAAATTATTACAATGATTTTAAAGGAAGTAATGAAAATATAGATAGCTTATCATTATCTTATTTGTTTTCTGATATTAAAAATGACAAGAATGCCTTTTACCCAGCCAGTGTTATTCCTATAGCAAGAAAGTCAGGACAAAAAATCTCTAAATTTATTGACCTTTTGAAATTCGATATGTTTCCAGAAAATAAACAGGGCTTTATCACTGAAGAAATGATTAAAATGTTTAAATGTGAAGACTCAGAAGTAGTTAAAAGAAAAATCCTCGATATGAGAAAAGAGCTTATTCAAAAAGCTGAAAAAGCGTTTGTTTCTACGTTAGGAATTGAATACGAATTGAGCTAGAAGTTAATGACTGTCAAAGTTTCACACATTACTCATATCGACAACCTAGTCAGTATTTTAGATCAAGAATGTTTATGGTCTGATGCTAAACGTATTGAGCTAGGTTTAACCAATCAAAATATTGGTTATGATCACATTAAACAGCGTCGATTAATTCGTCCGGTATCTGTAGCCGCTGGTGGTACAATAGGGCAATACGTGACCTGGTCAAGTAAATTCAGTCACCCTAGTTAAGCTACTTTTTCTAACTCATTAATTTTCAATTCAAAACAATTAGGGCTTTGATACCCTAAGTAGGAATGCAGTCGGTTACTGTTGTACCACAT
>Ga0209081_1001610_pt1 | contig 13450 bp, 8 predicted proteins | sample GOMGulsemesocosm_4_FD_184636 | JGI IMG/M metagenome (GOLD analysis project Ga0209081, IMG submission 184636) | Methane-oxidizing microbial communities from mesocosms in the Gulf of Mexico - GOM15B Gulf of Mexico (SPAdes) (version 2) | ecosystem: Environmental > Aquatic > Marine > Cold seeps... | reverse complement strand
CTAGGTGAAGACGACATCGTGCGTTTTGAAGATAAATATGGCCGCAGTACACAACAATAGGAAAAAAAATGTTTCGTAGTTTATGGCAGTACCGCCATTTTGTATTAAGCTCTATTTACAATGATTTGTTCGCTCAATTTGCACGTAGTAAGTTAGGTGGCTTATGGGTAATTATCAATCCACTCTCCCAAGTGCTCATCTACGCACTAATACTCTCTAATATATTAGCTGCAAAACTGCCGGGTATTGATAATAAATATGCCTATGCTATTTACCTAATGGCAGGTTTATTAGCATGGAACTTATTTAGTGAAATTATTGGAAGATGTCTCAACCTATTTATTGAGAAAGCCAATATTATGAAGAAGATGAGCTTTCCTCGCATCACCTTACCCACTATTGTGGTTGGCTCATGCATGTTAAATAATCTACTGTTATTTATCTCAATGCTAGGTATATTTGCCTTACTTGGGCATCAATTTACATGGGTGATGTTATGGTTAATTCCGCTCACTTTAATCGTTGTTATTCTCGCATTAGGCATCGGCTTAATACTCGGTGTAATGAATGTTTTTGTGCGTGATATAGGCCAAGCTTTTACCGTTATTTTGCAAGTTTGGTTTTGGTTTACCCCTATTGTTTATCCTTTAACCATTATTCCTGAAAGTTATCGGCATTTAATGCAGCTAAATCCCATGTACTCATTGGTTGATGCGTATCATCAAATATTAGTCTACAACCAAGCACCAGAGCTACAAAGCATAGCGATTATTAGTGGTATTGCTTGTCTATTAGCACTCATAGGCTTGTTTTTATTCCGCCGAGCAAGCGCAGAAATGGTGGATGTATTATGAGCTTACTAAGTGTAAAAAATGTAGGCAAAGCCTTTAGAGTTTATAAATCAGAATGGCACCGATTTGCTAACTGGTTTGGCTTAAAAATAAAACCCGCAGAAGAGCATTGGGTATTGCGCCATATTAATTTTGAAATTCACGCAGGTGAAGCCATTGGTATTATTGGTCAAAATGGTGCGGGTAAAAGTACCCTGCTTAAGATGATTACAGGCACATTGCAGCCCACAGAAGGCGACATACAAATTAACGGTCGTATTGCTGCAATCTTAGAGTTAGGCATGGGTTTTAACCCTGAATTAACGGGAAGACAAAACGTATTTCATGCCGCTGGCTTAATGGGTTTTAGTAGCGAAGAAATACAACAGACTATATCTGATATAGAAGCCTTTGCTGAAATTGGCGACTACTTTGACCAGCCAGTACGAATTTACTCCAGCGGCATGCAAATGCGCGTTGCTTTCGCAGTGGCAACGGCCTACCGTCCTGAAATATTAATCGTAGATGAAGCTTTGTCAGTAGGAGACACTTACTTTCAGCATAAAAGCTTTGCCCGTATTCGAGAATTTCAAGAACAAGGGACTACCTTATTAATTGTTTCACATGATCGCAGTGCCATACAAAGCTTATGCAACCGAGCCATCTTGTTGGAAAATGGTGCTGTAATAAAAGATGCAGAGCCAGAAGAGGTGTTCGATTTTTATAATGCACTGATTGCTGAAAAAGAAAATAGCACGGTAGAAGTAACCAAACTTGAAGATGGAAAAACACAAACATCATCAGGCACAGGTGAGGCAAAGATAGAAGAAATTGCCTTATATAATAGCAAAGGCGAAGTTGCAGAGGTCGTTGCTGTCGGTGAGCAAGTAGAATTACACGTCAAAGTAAAAGTCTATCAAGCTATAGACACCTTAGTGTTAGGTTACGGCATAAAAGACCGCTTAGGACAAGTTATGTATGGTACAAACACATGGCATACAGAGCAAATTATTAATGCACCAAAAGTAGGAAATGAATATTTATTTAAAATAGCATTTCCTGCGAATTTTGGTGTGGGGGGGTATTCAGTAGTGATAGCGCTTCACGATAGAGATACGCATATGACGACTAATTATGACTGGAGAGACTTGGCCCTAGTTTTTAATGTAATTAATATGGATAAAATGCAGTTTAATGGTTGTTGTTGGAATGAACCTGCTATAGAGGTAACAAAACAATGAGTGACGAATTTTATAGAGCCTTTGAAGATAAATACAGAGGCCAACGTAAGCTTATAAAAAGTCGAGTTGAAGTATATTTACCTTTTGTTTTACCGTTAAATAAAGTATATCCTCAGAGTGGTTGCTTGGATATCGGCTGTGGTCGTGGTGAGTGGCTTGAATTACTTAAAGAAAATGAGATGTCGGCTACTGGGATTGATTTTGATGAAGGAATGCTTAAAGCGTGCCTTGATTTAAGTCTTAATGTGGAATTGGGCGATGGAATAACTCAGCTTTTTTCATTGGAAGAAGAAAGCTTGATTGTTATTAGTGCTTTTCATGTTGTTGAGCATATTTCTTTTGAAGAGCTTCAAACTTTGGTTAAGGAGGCGCTGCGGGTATTAAAACCTGGTGGTATCTTGATCTTAGAAACGCCAAACCCTGAAAATATAAAAGTAGCAACAGAAAATTTTTATCTTGACCCAACTCATATAAAACCGATTCCATCACAGCTACTTTCTTTTTTACCTGAGTTTTATGGTTTCGAGCGAACGAAGGTGCTTCGGTTGCAAGAAAATAAGGCGCTGGCAACACAAGGAAAAATTTCACTTGGGAATGTTATAGAGGGCGCTAGCCCAGATTATGCGGTGATTGCGCAAAAGAAAGCAGGTGTGAATTTTCTTAAAAAGTTTGACGATGTCTTTGCTCTGGACTTTGGCTTGTCATTAACGGCGTTGACAAATAAATTTGATAGTCGGTTGCTAACAATAGAGGCTAATGTGGAAAGCAGTCTCTCGCTCGAAGAAGAGTTGAATGCCACGAAATCACGGATTGAAAAGTTCATTGAGTCACTCGCTGTAGCAACAAATAATGTAGAGCATTTAGAAAATCAGTTAGAAGAAAAAGGTGCGGAATTATTAGGACAGCAAGCTGCTAATCATGCGCTCGAAGAAGAGATGAGTGTTATGAAACCACGCATTGAACAGTTTATTGAATCGCTCGCTATCGCAACCAACACAGTGGCGCAGTTAGAGGGGCAGTTAAAAGCAAAAAACGAAGACTTATCAGTGCAGCAAATAGCGAATTATTCACTCCAAGAGCAGCTTGATGATATAGCACAAAAATCAAACGAACAAAGTAACGAATTAGATGAAGCTAGGGTTAAAATTGATGAACTGCACCAGTCTAATCATCACTGGTGGTTAGAGGCGGAAAAGTTCACAAAAGAGCTGCATACGGTTCATAAAAGCAAATCTTGGCGTATTACCTGGCCTTTGCGTAAAGCCATGCAGCTATTAAAGTGGCTTTTTCGTCTGCCCGTGCAGTTTGTTCTTTGGGTAGTATGTCTTCCAAAACGTGTTGTTCGATGGATCGTCGTTAAAGCAATGGCTTATACATTAAGCCATCCGAAATTAAAAATGTGCGCCAAGGCTAAGCTAAGGCGCTACCCAAAACTTGAAAAAAAACTAAGATTATTGGCGCAGGCTCAAGGTTTAGTCGCGTCACCTGTTGCAACCACAACAATACCTGACCAGCCAACTTCGGTGCTATCTGAACCGAATGATAATACTCTCGATCTTTCGCAATTGACACCCAGTGCTCGCAGGGTCTACGGAGAGCTTAAAGCAGCGATGGAACAAAGCCAAAAGGAGAATAGCTAATGCGCATTGTTATTGATATGCAGGGAGCACAAACAGAAAGCCGTTTCCGAGGTATTGGTCGGTATACTCTTTCGTTGGCTAAAGCCATTGTTCGCAACCGAGGAGAGCATGAAATAATCCTTGCCCTAAGCGGCCTTTTTCCTGACACCATTGAGCCGATTCGCAGTGAATTCAATGAACTGTTACCGCAGGAAAATATTCGTGTTTGGTATGCGCCTGGTCCAGTTCGCGAGTGTGATCATGGTAATGCTTGGCGGCGTGAAGCTGCTGAGCTTATTCGTGAAGCTTTTATTGCCAGTTTACAGCCAGATATTATTCATATTAGTAGTTTATTTGAGGGGTATGTTGATGATGCAGTGTCAAGTATTGGAGCCTTTAATGAGGGAGTACCTGTCAGCGTTTCACTTTTTGACCTTATTCCTCTAATAAATTTCGAGCAATACCTTAAACCAAACCCAGCTTACGAAAAGTATTACCATAGAAAAGTTGCTTACTTACAAAAGTCATCACTACTCTTGGCAATTTCGAACTATGCTCGTCAAGAAGGCGTGGATAATCTTACCCAAAATACAGCATCAATTATCAATATATCTACCGCAGTAGATAACAGCTTTCACCCATTAAATATCACTCAAGCGCAAGAACAAAAGCTACAGGATAAATTTGGTTTAACACGTTCATTTTTACTTTATACGGGCGGTGCAGATGAACGGAAAAACCTTCCTCGCTTGGTTCGTGCCTATGCCCAGCTTTCACCTGAACTGAGAGATGATCATCAATTAGTGTTTGCAGGGAGGATGCCTGAAGGCAATGTCCATCAGTTGCAACAGATAGCCAAGTCAGAGGGATTGCATTCAGGCGAACTCATTTTTACTGGATATATTACTGATGATGAATTGGTAAAGCTCTATAACTTGTGTAAGTTGTATGTATTTCCTTCTTGGCATGAAGGTTTTGGTTTACCTGCCCTCGAAGCAATGTCTTGCGGAGCAGCAGTCATTGGGGCCAATACATCCAGTTTACCCGAAGTAATTGGAAATGAAGACGCACTCTTTGACCCTTTTTCAGAAGAGGCTATTGCTCTTAAAATGACGCAAGTTCTAAGCAATGAGGATTTCCGTCAAGGCTTGATTAAATCTGGACTTAACCAAGCGAAACAGTTTTCTTGGGATAGAAGTGCAACAAAAGCTATCGCTGCATTTGAGAATTTGCCAAGTCGAAAACTGAAAGATCAAATTGGTTCAAACCGACAGCACCGTCCAAGGCTCGCATTTGTGTCTCCTTTGCCGCCACAAAAAACCGGAATTGCAGATTATAGTGCCGAGTTAATTCCTGCTCTGAGCAGTTATTATGAAATAGATGTGATCGTTGCCCAAGATAAGGTTTCTAATGAGTGGATTGAAAAAAACTGCCCAATTCGTTCGGTTGAGTGGTTTTTAAACAATGCAGACCAATATGACCGCGTTCTTTATCACTTCGGGAATTCACCTTTTCATCAGCATATGTACAGTTTGCTAAAAAGAATTCCTGGCACCGTTTGTTTACATGATTTTTATATGAGCGGTTACAGCCGCTATATGGAACTTACTAGTCAGGAACTCTACCATTGGACGAAAGACCTCTATTATGTCCATGGTTATCATGCAGTAAGAGATAGATTTCATGCTCCTGATGATGAAGCTGTAATGTATCAGTACCCATGTAACTTGAAAGTTTTGCAGTCAGAAAACGGGATAATTGTACACTCAAAATACTCTAAGCAGTTGGCGGCTGACTGGTATGATAAACGGATGAGTAATAAATGGAGAGTAATTCCACTATTACGACAACCAAATAACCTCCCAAAAATTAATAACCCACGAGAAATATGCAATATACCTGAAAATGCATTTGTTGTTTGCTCATTTGGGCTGCTTGATTCAACAAAACTAAACCATAGGTTGCTGTCTACATGGTTAGCTAGTTCACTATCCAAAGACCCAAACTGTTATTTGGTTTTTGTAGGAGAGAGCTGTGGGGGAGAATATGGTCGTGAACTACATAAAATGATTCAAGAGAGTGGCGTTGAGAACCGGATTCGCATTACAGGTTGGGCTAGTGTTAAGGTTTTTCAAGCACATTTGGCTGTGGCAGATATAGCGGTACAGCTTCGCACTAAGTCGCGCGGCGAAACATCGGCCGCAATATTGGACTGTATGAGCTACGGTTTGCCAACAATCGCTAATGCCAATGGTTCGATGGCTGAATTGCCGGCAGATGCAGTATGGTTGTTGGCGGATGAATTTAAGGATGGTGATTTAGTTCAGGTTCTAGAAACACTATGGAAAACCCCAAAGAAACGCCAGGCTTTATCGTCTAAAGCTAAAGAAACTATTGAAAGACATCACTCTCCCGAAGCCTGTGCAAGGCAGTATGCCGAAGTGATTGAATGCTCTTATCAGGAAGCGCTAGCGGATCGCCAGCATTTGATAACTGCACTAGGTAAAAATAATCATCTGTTGGAGGATGAAGAATGCCTAAAAAATATGGCAAGTTGCATAGCGCAAAATCTGCCAGGTAAACGGCCCGCAAGAACTTTTTTTATCGATGTCACTGCAACCTGCCGAAACGATTTAAAGACCGGAATTGAGAGAGTGGCACGTGCATTGCTTCTTCAATTTATCAATGAACCACCTGAAGGTTTTCGAGTAGAACCTGTCTATTTAACAAATCAAGGAGGTTTTTGGCACTATCGATACGCTCGACATTATACTTTAGAACTTCTTGAGTGCCCTAATGAATGGATTAATGACGACATTATAGAGTCGCAGCCTGGAGATATGCTTTTTGCTGCCGATTTATCTGGTGAAATGGTTGTTGGTGCTGAAAAAGCAGGAGTTTATAAGAGATTAAGAAATATTGGTGTAAATATTACCTTTACTGTTTTTGATCTCTTACCCGCGAGCTGTTCAGAGATGTTCCCACCTGATGCTGATATAGCATTTAGAAGTTGGCTAGGTTCTGTATGTAGAATATCTGATAGGGTTATTTGTATCTCGAAAGCAGTAGCGGATGAATTAATTGATTGGCATAGTGAAAACACGTCAGCATGTTCAAGGCTGTTAGAAATTGACTGGTTCCACTTGGGAGCCGACATCAAAAAATCAGTACCAAGCAGCGGTATGCCTGATGAAGCAGAGAGGCAGTTAGTGATGCTTGAAGCTAAACCATCCTTCTTAATGGTTGGCACCATTGAGCCACGAAAAGGGCATCTTCAAGCAATAGAGGCATTTGATAAACTTTGGCAACAAGGGGTGGATGTCAACCTGGCTATTGTCGGAAAAGAGGGGTGGCAAGGGTTGCCTGACAATCAAAGGCGTACTATTCCCAAGATTATTGACGTTCTTCGAAGTCATCCTGAATTCGGTAAACGTCTGTTCTGGTTAGAAGGTATCAGTGATGAATATTTGGAGAAAGTCTATGCAGCATCCACTTGTTTGATAGCTGCCAGTGAGGGAGAAGGTTTTGGCCTGCCTCTTATTGAAGCAGCTCAACACAAGTTGTCAATTATTGCCCGAGATATTCCCGTATTTAAAGAGGTTGCAGGTGAGTATGCCTATTATTTCGATGGGAAAAAAACTACAGAATTAGCGACAGCAATTCGAGATTGGCTAAAACTCTATAAAGCAAACGAATACCCAAGATCAGAAGAGATGCCTTGGCTTACCTGGAAAGAAAGTGCTATTCAGCTAGGCAAGCTAATAAATCCCTCTGCATTGTAAAATTAAATAGGAATAATATGAGTAAGTTACTATCAAGCAGACTAAGTATTTCGCTGGTTGTTTTTTTGCTACTAGAGGCTTTGTTGTATAAGGGTTTTTTACTTAACTTGGATAGTAAACTGCTATTTAACGCAGGTGACCCAGTACTGAATTTGTATTTCTTGAAGTTTGGAAGTGATTATTTACTAGGCAATGTTACGGGGTATTCAATTTTTAACTTACCAGTGGCATTCCCATTTAATAGCTCGCTAGCTTTCTCAGATAATCTGTTTGGAAATCAGCTGATATTCTTTCCCTATTATGTGTTAACAGGAAAGCCTCTTTTATCTTTTAATTTATGGTTTCTGACGGCCCATTTTTTGAATTATATCGCTATGTATTTATATATAGACAAATCAAAATTTATTGCGATAAACAACAAAAGTGTTATTGCAATTATTGGAGCGGTAATCGTTGCTTTTTCCATACCCTCCCTTGATCTACTTGGAGGACATTTACAGCTAATTTCACTATTTTTCATCCCTGTTTCATTGTTCTTTCTTGAAAAAACAATAATTGAATTAAGTTATAGGAATTTCTTGTTTCTCGGCTTATCAATGTCATTCCAGTTTTACTTGGGTATTCAAACAGGTTTTATTTTATTGGTATTGCTGATGCTTTTGCTGCCAGTGTATTGCTACCATTTACTAAATAATAAAGCACTGTTTTTTAAACGAATATGGATTTCAGTCTTAGCCTTTTCCGTACCAACAGCTCTGCTTTTAATGCCTTACTTTGAGGTGTCTAAGTTAACAGGGCATAGAGCATATAGTGAGGTTCTCAATTATATTCCATCTATTACAAACTTTTTTTCAATAGGTATTGGTGAAAAATCTATTTTCATGGGGGGGGCTATATTTGTATTGCTAGTGTTGTCTGTTTTCTTAATGCGTACAAAAAAAAGTATTGTATTATTTGGAGTGGTAGTTCTTTCCTTTTTCTTTTTTCTAAAAGAACCTCAGATATTTAAGTTGTTTTTTGATTATGTGCCAGGATTTGACTCAATTAGAACACCTGGTCGATTCGTACTTGCTTCAATTATCTGTGTTGCCATATTTGTTTCTCTCGTCTTATCTCGCATAGAAATAAGGTGGCTTAAATATATTTTCATGGTCTTTGTTGTGAGTATGTCAACTTCACTTTATCAAAAAAACATACCGTCGATGGAGTATGAGTATTTTGACAATCAAACACATCCAGAGCTATTACAGATAATCAACCGTGACCCTGTTTTGATTTTGCCTTTATATGAGATTAAAAATCCTGAATTATATGAGGTTATAAGGAGGATGAAAGATGTAAATATGGAGTTTCCAATTTTAGATATATACAGTGGGTTTAATCCCACTTTTGTGGCAGAGATTGAATCTCAGTATCAGTTAATTGGTAAGAAAGAAGGTGCTTCTAATGGCAAGCGGTTTGTTGAACGTGTTATTAAATTAGGCTTTAGAAATATTTTATTGGAAAAAGACAAAGTAACTAATGACGGCTTAATGCAATCCATAGAGGAATCGGGTTTTCAAGAAAAGTATGAAGATAGTAAGGTGATTTTCTATTCTTGCATGAAGTGTGAAAAAGCATCGACCTCTCTAAATGAAAGTTTAAAAAATAGTTTATGGAAGTTAAAGGTTAAAGACTTTAAAAACACAGAAGGTAGGCTGGTTTTTATTGGATATTTAGAAGGAAAGGAGCTTTCTGGCGTAGTGCAAGAGAAAGAGGAGATTCCTACTACAGCAATACTTGGTAGGGGCTCATATCCATGCAAGTTGCAGCTCGATAGTATTAAAGATTCATTTTCAAGTTTTGAATGTGTCAGCGAAAAGTATTACCCAGAATTTGCAAGTATGGATAAAGCTTTAAATGATCACGGGGTCACCTATAAACTGATACAGCCATATGATAATAAGACAACCCTCGTAAAACTAAAGGTGACTAATAGTGGTAGTGAAACATGGCTGCCAGGTTTTAGCGGTAAGTATGGGCTGGCTCTTTCTTATAGGGTTGAGAATGAAAGTAACGGTATAAAAACAGAATATGATAATAGGTTTCATTTGCCTTATAAGGTTGAAGCGGGAAAAAGTTTTGAAATCTCTATTCCTATCAAAGGCCTTAGTAAGGGGGGGAACATAATTACTATTTCAATGGTACAAGAATTGGTGGCATGGTTCCATGATAGAGGAAGTGATCCTTTAATTGTTGATATTAAAATATAATAAAAAAAGGTTTGAATAATAATGAGCGTAGAAGATTTAATAATAGTTACCCCAATTTATGAAGATGTCGCAGCAAGCAGTAGGTTATTTAAAGAGCTTTCTATTAGTTTTGATGGGAATGTTTTTATTGTTGCTGTTGATGATGGCTCTGTTAAGGAGCCTGTTAGTGTAGAAAGTATGCGATCTGTTGGATTAAATGGTGTTGTTATTAAGTTGAAAAGAAATGTAGGGCATCAAAGGGCAATATCCATTGGACTGAGTTATGTCGCTGAGCATATATCAGGCAAGCAGCGAGTGGTAATAATGGATTCAGATGGTGAGGATACGCCAGAGTCCATTAAAACGTTACTTAAACCTTTAGAGTCAGATGATATTGATGTCGTGGTTGCTCAGAGAAAAAGCAGGGTTGAAAGTCTCAAGTTTAAAGCATTTTATGTTGTTTATAAGCAAGTATTTAATCTTTTAGCGGGTAGAAAAATAAGCTTTGGTAATTTCATGGCGCTTAAACCAAACGCAGTACAAAGGTTGGTTGCCATGCAGGAATTGGGTACACATGTTGCGGGTACAGTGCTTTCTTCTAAGTTGAGAATTGAGCCTATGTTGCTTGATCGTGGCGCTAGGTATGCAGGGAAAAGTAAAATGAACTTTGTAGGGTTGGTTCTTCATGGCTTTAAGGGGTTAATGATATTTGCCGAAGATGTACTGGTGAGAGTCGGTATCGCTTCTGCTATTGTGGCTGGCTTAGCTTTATTAGGTGGAGTATCGGCAATAATACTTAAAGTTCTTGGCTTTGCTACTCCTGGTTGGTTTTCTGTTGCGTTAGGTATTTTGTTGTTAGTGTTTTTGCAAACAGGGACGATGACATTAATGATGCTAATGCTTACTGGTGTTGTAAAGGGTAATAGCTCGGTTCCCGTTGACTATAAGGTATTTGTGGATGATATTTTATATGCTAAGTCATGAGCCTGTAAGGTATATTATTAATGGGCTAGTTGCGACCTTCGTACATTATGGTGTGTTAAATTTTAACATCATTGTGTTAGGAGTCGAACCAGTAGGCTTAGCAAATTTTTTGGCGGCTATTTTTGGGATTTCTATCTCTTTTCTTGGCAGTCGATATTTTGTTTATACACAGCATGTTAACGCCGCTTCATCGCAAGTAATCAGGTTTTTATTGTTATATGGCTTTATAGCAATTGTTTCAGGTTTTGTTCTTTATGTTTGGAGTGATTTGTATGGGCTCAGCTATCATTTTGGCTTTATTGTTGCGACAGTAATTCAAATGATGTTTAGTTATTTTGGAAATAAAGTGTTTGTCTTTAAAAAAGAGTTACGGAGCTCAGGTATAAAAATGAAAATTAAAAAATGGTTATTAATTTTAGCCCTATTTGGAATCGCTTTATTCAGCATCTATGTATTACACATTAAATTTTTTAGAGTAGATGTTGTTTTTTATAGTGCAATTCTTGATGGTGTCTTGGCGGCGGTTGTTATGGGAGTGATTTTATTTACATTGTCATATTTTAATAGCTTTAATGGCTTTGAAAAAAGTCAAATGTTGTTTAGTTTTATACTCATTGGTTATATGTTCGCCATTTCAGTCCCGACCGTTCTTGATAGGTCTTTGTCTTTTTATCTGTTGGAAAAAATTGAAGAACGAGGTGGTGGAATAAAAAAGAGTGGCTTTGCCGATGTTTTTACTAAAGAGTATATGGTGGAACACCGGCTAGTAGATGTAAGGTTAACAGAGCAACTGGCCTCAGGAACAATCGAGATAGATAGTAATGAATGCGTTAAGCTAACAAATAAAGGCCGTATGCTTACCCTGTTTAGTCGATATTTTAGAAAGAATTTTTTACCTAAAGAAAGGTTGTTAATGGGTGAATATAGTGCTGATTTGACGGATCCATTTGCTCATGGTGCTGTTGATGTAAGTCAAGCTTTTGATTATAAGTGTAAATAAAGATTTCTATATGGAGTTGAAATGAAAATAGCTATAGCAGGAACAGGATATGTTGGGTTGTCAAATGCCATGCTGCTCGCGCAGCATAATGAGGTGGTGGCATTAGATATTATTCCTGAAAAAGTAGAAATGCTGCAAAATAAAATATCGCCGATAGAAGATAAAGAGATCAGTGAATATTTAAACAGAGATGATCTAAATTTTAGGGCAACATTAGATAAAAAGGAAACCTATGAAGGGGCTGATTTTATTATAATTTCAACCCCAACAGATTATGATGTTGAGACTAATTTCTTTAACACGAAATCAATTGAGTATGTGATTTCTGATGTTTTGAGTATTAACCCAAATGCGACAATGGTTATTAAATCAACCGTTCCGGTTGGTTATACAAAGAAAATCAATCAAAAATTTAATACGAAGAATATTATTTTTTCACCTGAATTTTTAAGAGAAGGTCAGGCTCTACATGATAATCTTTATCCTAGCCGAATTATTGTCGGTGAAAAGTCAGATCGTGCTGTTATGTTTGGTGGGCTTTTAGAGCGTGGAGCCATTAAAAAGGATGTTTCTGTTTTATACACAGATAGCACTGAGGCGGAAGCGATAAAACTATTTTCAAATAGTTATCTTGCTATGAGGGTCGCATACTTTAATGAAATTGATTCTTATAGTGAAGTACATGAGTTAAATACGAAAGATATTATTGATGGTGTTGGTTTAGACCCTAGAATAGGCACGCATTACAATAATCCAAGTTTTGGTTATGGCGGATATTGTTTTCCAAAAGACACAAAACAATTACAAGCAAATTTTGTTGATGTGCCCAATAATTTAATTAAGGCTATTGTCGATGCAAATGAAACTAGAAAAGAGTTTGTTACGTCTCAAATACTACGATTAAACCCTTCTGTGGTGGGGATCTATAGATTAATCATGAAGAGTGGTAGTGATAATTTTAGAAGTAGTGCGGTTCAAGGGATTATACAGAGGCTATTAAAGCAGAATGTTGACGTTGTAGTTTATGAACCTGTATTACAAAGTGAGCAGTTTGAAGGGTTAAGAGTTATTAGTGATATTGAGGAGTTCAAATCTATTTCAGACGTAATAGTGGCAAATAGATTCGATAAGGATTTAGAAGGTGTCAAACAAAAGATATACACACGAGATGTATTTAATAATGATTAATAGGATTGAATGTGAATAAGAAAAAGATACTTGTAACTGGTGGGGCAGGCTTTGTTGGATCTCATTTATGTGAAAGGCTGACACTGGATAAGAATAATGATGTATATAGTTTAGATAATTATTTTACGGGCAGTACGAAGAACCATGTGGAAGGTGTTAGCTATATAAAAGGATCAACAAAGGATATTGCAAAGCTTATTACTTTTGTCCCTGATATGGTGTATCACTTGGGTGAGTATTCACGGGTTGAGCAAAGTTTTGATGATATAGATAAAGTTTGGGAATATAACAAGGATGGTATTTTTGCTGTTTTAGAGTTTGTTCGGCACGCGGGATGTAAAATACTCTATGCGGGAAGTAGTACCAAGTTTGGTGATGGTGGGCTGGGAAGAAGTGCGAGTCCCTACGCATGGACCAAGGCGACGAATACTGAACTGGTGATGAATTATGGGAACTGGTTTAATGTTCCTTATGCGATTACGTATTTTTATAATGTTTATGGTCCTAGGGAAATTCAAACAGGAAAGTATGCAACTTTAATTGCTTTGTTTAAAGAGAAAATGAGGAATGACCAG
>Ga0209081_1001609_pt1 | contig 13457 bp, 14 predicted proteins | sample GOMGulsemesocosm_4_FD_184636 | JGI IMG/M metagenome (GOLD analysis project Ga0209081, IMG submission 184636) | Methane-oxidizing microbial communities from mesocosms in the Gulf of Mexico - GOM15B Gulf of Mexico (SPAdes) (version 2) | ecosystem: Environmental > Aquatic > Marine > Cold seeps... | reverse complement strand
TTAAGTTGAGGTGTATTTTTCTACTTTAACAACCCTTTACCCCTTTGGGCAAGGCGCGAATTGTGTTAATTTGCACTACTTTTAAAGTAGCAATTAAGCAAAGGGGGCATTTTATGTCAATTCAATCGGAAGATGTACTGAAAATCGCACATTTAGCTAGACTGGGTATTGATGAAGATCAGGTGGCATCATACGCCTCTGACTTATCAAAAATAATGGGAATGGTTGAGCAAATGAATCAAACTGATACCACGGGTATTGAACCGATGGCTCACCCCTTGGATCAAATGCAGCGCTTAAGGTCTGACCGTGTGACTGAGGGAAATGAACGAGAGCTTCTGCAGCAAAATTCAGCCCATGTTGAGGATGGATTATTCCTCGTACCTAGAGTTATCGATTAACCATACTTAAAAGATTCAAAATAATTATGTATAACAAATCACTAAAGCAGCTATCGACTAGTTTGCAGAATAAAGATATTTCCAGTGTTGAATTGAGCCAGTATTTTCTAGACCGTATCAAACGGTACGATGGGGAGCTGAATAGTGTTATTACGCTGAATGAAGAAGCGGCGTTACAAGCGGCTGCACAAGCCGATAAAATTATTCATGCGGGAAATGCTGGGCCATTAACGGGTATTCCTTTGTTGCATAAAGATATTTTCTGCACAGAAGGTTTAAGAACCAGTTGCGGTTCAAAAATGCTCGATAATTTTATTGCGCCTTACAGTGCGACGGCTGTTAATAAATTAACGCAAGCAGGAACGGTTATGTTGGGTAAAACCAATATGGATGAGTTTGCTATGGGCTCGTCGAATGAAACCAGTTTTTATGGTGCAGTGAAGAACCCTTGGGATTTACAAACAGTGCCGGGCGGTTCGTCGGGTGGTTCTGCTGCTGCAGTAGCGGCTAGGTTGGCTCCGTTAGCAAGCGGGACTGATACCGGTGGTTCTATTCGCCAGCCAGCGGCATTTTGCGGAATTACAGGCATTAAACCAACCTACGGCAGTGTTTCGCGTTATGGCATGATCGCCTTTGCATCAAGCTTGGATCAAGCGGGTGCGATGGCTAAAAGTGCAGAAGATGCTGCGTATATGTTGCAGGCAATGTCAGGTTTTGATGAGAAAGACTCAACCAGTGTAGATAGACCGGTGGCTGATTTAGTTTCAGGCTTGGGTGATTCAATTAAAGGGCTTACCGTTGGTTTGCCGAAAGAATTTTTTGGTGCTGAGCTTGATGCTGATATGCGTGATAAAGTTGAAGCAGCTGTCGATACAATTAAATCAGCTGGGGCTAGCATTAAAGAAATCAGCTTACCCAATATTAATTTATCTGTACCGGCTTATTACGTTGTTGCGCCTGCTGAATGTTCTGCAAACTTATCTCGTTTTGATGGGGTTCGCTTTGGTCACCGTTGCGACTCACCGAAAGATTTAGAAGATTTATACAAGCGTTCGCGTGGCGAAGGTTTTGGTGATGAGGTGAAACGTAGAATCATGATGGGTGCTTATGTACTATCTGCGGGTTATTACGATGCATATTATAAAAAGGCACAGCAAGTTAGGCGTTTGATTAAGCAAGATTTTGTTAATGCATTTAAAGAGGTCGATATTATCGCGAGTGCCACAGCACCGTCGGTTGCTTTTACTGCGGGTGACAAGACAGACGATCCGGTATCCATGTATTTATCAGATATTTTCACTATTGGGGTGAACCTAGCAGGTTTACCTGGCATGTCAGTGCCTTGTGGTTACATTAATAAAATGCCAGTTGGTTTGCAGTTAATTGGTAATTACTATGATGAGTCGCGGCTATTAAATGTTGCGCACCAATATCAACAATTAACAGATTGGCATACACATGTGCCAACAGGTTTTGAGGAGTAATGGCGATGCAGTGGGAAACAGTTATTGGGCTTGAAATTCACGCTCAGCTTGCAACAAAATCAAAGATTTTTTCTGGCGCATCGGTGGCTTATGGTGCTGAACCTAATACTCAAGCCTGTGCGGTTGATTTGGGTTTGCCGGGAACATTGCCGGTATTAAACGAGCAAGCTGTACGTTTTGCAGTTAAGTTTGGTTTAGCCATTGACGCGCATATCGCGCCGTATTCAGTTTTCGCCAGAAAAAACTATTTTTATCCAGATTTACCGAAGGGTTATCAAACAAGTCAGTTTGACTTACCTATTGTCGGTTTGGGTGAAATTGATATTATCGTTGATGGTGAAACTAGAACAATTGGAGTAACTCGAGCTCATTTAGAAGAGGATGCGGGTAAGTCCTTGCATGAAGACTACCATGGCATGACTGGGGTAGACTTGAACAGAGCAGGTACACCGTTGCTTGAGATTGTTTCAGAGCCTGATATGCGCTCGGCAGCTGAAGCTGTTGCTTACGTGAAAACCCTGCATAGCTTAGTTCAGTACTTAGGTATTTGTGATGGCAATATGCAAGAAGGCTCTTTTCGTTGTGATGTGAATATTTCAATGCGCCCAATGGGGCAAGAGGAATTTGGTACACGTGCGGAAATTAAAAACCTGAATTCATTTAGGTTTATAGAAAAGGCTATTGCTCATGAAGTTGAGCGCCAAATTGATTTGCTAGAGTCAGGGCATAAGATTGTTCAGGAAACACGTCTTTATGATTCTAATAAAGATGAAACGCGCTCTATGCGTTCAAAAGAGGAAGCGAATGATTATCGCTACTTCCCAGACCCTGATTTATTACCTGTTGAGATTACCGCTGAATTATTAGAGGAAATGCGTGCTGACTTACCTGAGTTGCCTGCAGCTAAAAAATCACGCTTTCAGCAACAGTATAAATTGAGTGAATATGATGCGTCTGTATTAACGGTACAACGCGCGCAGGCCGACTATTATGAGCAAGCGGTTGAAGCATCAAACGGTGAAGCTAAGTTAGTCGCAAACTGGATGATGGGTGAGTTAAGTGCGGGTTTGAATAAAGCGTCTTTAGATATTACGCAAAGCCCTGTCAGTGCTGAGCGTTTAGGTAGTCTTGTTAGCCGAATTGCTGACCAAACTATTTCGGGGAAAATAGCTAAGCAGGTGTTTGAATTGATGTGGTCAAGTGAAGATTCAGCTGATGAAATTATTGAGCGCGAAGGCTTAAAGCAGATTTCAGATACTGGTGCGCTTGAAAAGATGATTGATCAATTGATGGCTGATAATATGGCGCAAGTTGAGCAGTTTAGAGCGGGTAAAACTAAGATGTTGGGCTTCTTTGTTGGGCAGCTAATGAAGCAGACTCAAGGTAAAGCTAATCCGCAAGAGCTTAATAAGTTATTGCAGGAAAAATTAAAAGGTTAAGGCTTCTATTTGGCCCTGCAGTGTCATCGTTGACACTGCAGGGCTTTATTCATCGTTACTCTTCGGTCATCCGCAGAGTCATTTCAACGACATTCTCGTCGTGTAGTAATTTAAAGCAGCGCATTTCTAAAACGCCCGCAGTATTCAATGAAATGATTAAGTAGCATGCCTCAGGGTAGTTGGCTTGTTGCATATCTCTTGCTGAAGGAACGGCTGGAGCAGTTGGGTGTGAGTGGTAGATGGCAAAAAGCTCTTCCTCTTTTCCACGCATGCTTTTCATACTGCTGATTTGCCCTTCAGGCGCCATTAAAAAACGTGTACTAGGTGATTCGTCAATATTTTCAACAGGGTAACAGCTGTATTGTCCGGTTGAGCTTTTACCTACAAACCCACACACTTCGTTTAGTTCTGAAATTTGTGCGAGATGTAGTAGCTTGTTTACCAGTTGACGCGGTAATTCGATTTCTTTTGGAGGCATGTTATTCCTTTAATAATTAAAACTACTGACCAAGGGTTACTCGAGTATGGCCTTGAATATCTTGAAACTGTTCAATGGATTTAAAACCGACTAATTCTAACAAGTTTTGTACTGGATTGCCTTGTTGGTAGCCGTGCTCAAATAAAAGAACTCCCCCGGTCTTTAGAAATGACTTAGCGTGCTTGCAAATATGTTCAATATCGCTGAGACCTTGTTGGCCAGATACAAGCGCAGAATCAGGTTCAAACCTTACATCACCTTCCACTAAGTGGGGGTCTTGCTGGCATATGTAAGGGGGGTTGCTAACGATAATGTCAAATGTCTGAGGCTTGATATTGTCGAACCAATGGCTATGAATGAATTCTATGTTTGTCGCGCCTAGCTGATGGGCATTTTGTTGGGCGATATTAAGTGCGGCTTTACTAGAGTCGATGGCAGTGACCTGAGCGTGATGAAACTCTAGAGCTAGGGTCACTGCAATAGCGCCACTGCCTGTGCCCATATCAAGGATTGTGAGCGACTGGTTGGCTGAGAATTTTTGCAGAATTACCTCAATAAGCAATTCGGTGTCTGGGCGTGGAATGAGTACATCACTGGAAACAATAAATGGGCGAGACCAAAACTCACGGAAGCCTGTTAAATATGCAACAGGTTGCCCTTGTTGGCGTGAATCAATGAGTTTATTGAATGATTGAAGTTGATCAGTTGTTAACTCATTTTCAGGCCACGTTCTTAAATAAGTGCGGTTTTTTTGTAATACATGAGCGAGCAGTACCTCGCTATCAAGCGAAGCACTATCATTGCCATCAAGTTGTTTGATAGCAAAATCGAGTGCCTGCTTAAGTGTAATATGACTCAATTGCTTAGTTTATTGATCTGAACTTAGCTGAGTTAACTGGTCGGCTTGATGTTCTTGGATTAACGGATCGACTACTTGATCAAGAGCACCTTGCATGATTTCATCTAATTTGTAGAGTGTTAGATTAATTCTATGATCGGTAACTCGGCCTTGTGGGTAGTTATAAGTACGAATTCGTTCAGATCGATCACCACTGCCTACTTGTGATTTGCGTGATTCAGCCTGTTCAGAATCAATTTTCTCTTGCTCGGCAGTAAGGATTCTTGATTTTAATAATGACATCGCACGTGCGCGGTTTTTATGTTGCGAACGCTCATCTTGGCATTCTACAACAGTGCCTGTTGGAAGATGAGTAAGGCGAATAGCTGAATCGGTTTTGTTAACGTGCTGACCACCAGCGCCTGATGCGCGAAAGGTGTCAACCCGTAGGTCAGATGATTTAATATCAATATCATCCATTTCGTCGGCTTCAGGCATAATCGCAACGGTGCAAGCAGAGGTGTGTACTCGACCTTGTGATTCTGTTTCAGGTACACGTTGAACTCGGTGCGCACCAGATTCAAATTTTAATTGTGAGTAAACATCGTTGCCTTCAATTCTTGCGATAATTTCCTTGTAGCCACCATGGTCGCCTTGGCTCTCGCTGATAATTTCAAAGTTCCATCGTTTCTTTTCAGCAAAACGCATGTACATGCGGTAAAGGTCGCCTGAGAAAATAGCCGCTTCAGCTCCACCTGTTCCCGCTCTAATTTCAAGAAATGCATTCTTGCCATCGTTAGGGTCTTTAGGGAGAAGCAATATTTGGAGGTCTCTTTCCTGTTGCTCGATAGTCGCGATAATTTCTTTGAGTTCATCTTTCGCCATCGCCTTAATTTCAGGGTCACTATCGTTTAGCATGGAGTTGGCTGCCTGCTTATCTTCAAGGCTTGCTAGATAGTTATTGTAAGTGTTTACGATAGGGTCTAGCTGAGCATACTCTTGGCTCAGTGAGCGAAATTTATTTTGGTCACTCTGTACGCTAGGTTCGGCTAATAATTGAGCTATTTCCTCAAAGCGTTCGGAAAGGGTGTCTAACTTATGTAGGATCGATGTGTTCATCGTTAATCTTTTAGGTTGAAAAGTTGCTGGGCTGCGGATAATAAATCGTGATTACCTTCGGATGCTGCTTGTTTAAGGCAGCTGCTGGGAGAGTGTAATAATTTATTTGTTAAATCATTAGCAAGACGTTGTAAAACTCGTTCGGCAGAATGGCCGTTATTTAATGAGTTGATTGCTTTGTTTAACAGTTCTTCGCGTGTTTTTTCAGATTGTTGTCTGAGTTGGTAAATAGTTTTGGAGGCGCCTTGGGCGCGAATCCATGTTTGGAAGTGGCTGACTTGAATATCAATGATTTCTTCAGCTTGTTTAGCTGCTTTACGGCGAGATTGTAATCCATCGTCGACGATGTTTTTAAGGTCATCAATGCCATATAAGTAAACATCGCTCAATAAGCCAACTTCTTTTTCAATGTCGTGGGGTACAGCAAGATCCATCATGAAGATAGGTTTGTGCTTGCGTTTTGAAATAGCGGTTTCGACGCTGCCTTTGCCAAGAATAGGAAGTTGGCTAGCGGTTGATGAAATAATAATGTCGGCTTCAGGAAGGTGCTCAGGAATATCTTTTATTTCAATAGCGTAACCGTTACCTTGGATGGCAATAGCGTGGGCTTTTTCAATTGTGCGGTTGGCGACAATTAATCGGCCGATACCTTGTTCTTTTAAGTGCTGAGCTGATAGTTCAATGGTTTCACCTGCACCAATGAGTAGAGCTGTTTGGTTTTGTAGGTCACCAAAAATTTGTTGGGCTAGCTTTACACCGGCAAACGCTACGGATACTGGGCTGGAACCAATAGCGGTATCGGTGCGGACTTTTTTGGCAACTTGAAAGGTGTGCTGGAAAAGCCTGCCAAGGTATTTCCCAAGGGTTCCAGCTTGCCCTGCTTGCTGGTAGGCCGTCTTCATTTGCCCCAAAATTTGAGTTTCGCCTAGAACCATCGAGTCAAGCCCGCAAGCAACTCGAGACATATGTTTAATTGATTGTATATCGCTGTGGCTATACAGGTAATCTCTGATTGATGATTCGCTAAGTTTGTGCTGAGAGGCTAACCAGTGAATCAGCTCATCGGTTTGTTGAGTCGCTAGATCGCAATAAATTTCTGTACGATTGCAGGTTGAAAGAATAGCGGCTTCTTCTACAGAGGCTAAGCTATTGAGTGACTGTAGGGACTGGTTTAAGCGCTCAGGCGAAAACGCGAGTTTCTCGCGAATCTCGATAGGGGCAGTATTATGATTGAGTCCGAGCGTAAGTAGCATGCGCTTTTAGTATAGTTTACTTCAGTCTAATTGAGGTATTATAAGCTTTTTAAGCTATATATGTTCTATATGTTTATCAGCTGCTTTAGCGTTAGCTTTAAGTTGGTAATAAAGGGCTTAAATATTAAGCCTGCTAAATAAAGGGAGATTGATGGATATTGGGCGCGTTATGCTTTTAAAGCGATTGTTGCTGACTGGTTTGACCTTGTTTACTGTGGGTTGTACCCATGTTGGGGTGGCTGAGTTGCAGGAAGAGGGGCTAGCTGCTGGTTTGAATGGTGAGGCTAGTTCTAATGAACTGATCGAACAAGAAGTGATGCAAGAACCGACTTCGATAGCCCCATCTTTATTATTCAGTTTGCTAGGTGGTGAAATTGCGGGGCAGCGTGGTCATGTAGGCGTTGCTTCGGAACTGTATATGCGGGCTGCTCACCAGTCGCAAGACCCTCAGGTTGCTTTACGAGCGGCTCAAGTTGCTTTGTATAACAAAGATTTTTCTTCAGCTAGGGTTGCAATTGATATTTTGCTGCAAGATGCAAACGTTGGCAAAGAGTCGAGACAGCTAGCATTAATAGTATATTTAAGAACAAGTGCGGTTGATGAAAGTGTTGAGCAAATAAATCATTTACTTGGGCTTGAGGTCGAGTCTAAGCGAGGTGTTTTATTAGCGATAGGTGATGTCATTGTGCGTAATGCCTCAAAGAATGTTGGTTTAAAAGTTATTAATTCAATACTGCAAAATAACCCACAAGACGCGAGTGTTCATTTAATTCGTTCGCAACACAGATTAAATTCAGCTCAATTTGAGCAAGCTTTGGATGATGCTAATAAGGCAATTAGCTTGGAACCAGATTGGGAGCTTTCGTATCTACAGCTTGCCAAAGTGCTAGATAAGAAAGGTGATGAGGCTGAGGCAAGTGAGGTGTTAAGGCAGGCGGTTGAACGCTTTAAGTCGAAACCTATGATGATGGGCTACGCTAAATTTTTGTTGGAGCACGAGCAGTTTAGCTTAGCAAAAGATCAGTTTTTGGCGGTTTTGGCGATTGATGAGCAAGCCTCGAAGGCAAAGTTTTCTTTGGCGTTAGTGTACCTAAAGCTAAATGAAGTAAATAAAGCAGAAGCTCTTCTGAAAGGTTTGCATGATAAAAAGACATTCACTGGCAGGGCAGCGTTTTACCTAGGGCGGATTAATTATTTTCGGAAAGATTTTAAACAGGCTGTTGAATGGTTCGAGCGTGTTCCATCTGGGTTTAAATACATAGACGCGCAAACAAATATATCAAATATTAAATATCAGTCAGGTGATACTGGCGGTGCTATAGAGGTTATTCGTAAGCTTCGAGCGGTAAGCCCAGCAGATTCGGTTAGGCTTTATTTATTAGAGGCTGATTTATTGTTGAGTGATAGTGATTATGTAGCGTTATCTGAGTTAATGGATGAGGCGGTAAGCAAAGATCCTGAAAACTTAAGGCTGAGATACACGCGAGCGATAGCAGCGACTGAGATTAATAATTATGTATTGGCAGAGGAGGATTTGCTGTACGTATTAGCAAAGGACCCAGTTAATGTAAATGCGCTAAATGCCTTAGGGTACATGTTGGCAAGTAAGACATTCCGTTTTAAAGATGCACGTAAATATTTAAAGCGGGCGTTGGAATTACGACCTAATGATGCAGCAATATTGGATAGCATGGGTTGGTTGGAATATCGAGAAGGTCGATATGAAAAAGCATTTACTCTGTTAACTAAGGCTTATAAGAAGGTGCCAGAAGGAGAGATTGCTGCCCACCTTGGTGAGGTGTTATGGATGCTGGGTAGGCAAAAGGAGGCGCGTGATTTATGGGGAAAGGCACTTCAGCGTGATCCAAAGGATAAATACTTATTAGAGATTTTTGAAAGATTTGAATGATGCGCTATATATTTAGTTTGTTGCTAGCGATGCAGTTGGTTGCTTGTGCTTCATTGCCACCTGTTGAGCAAGGCTTTAGCGTGAGCGAGATTGAACGTAACCGAGCAAAGGTTCAAGCAATAGATGAGTGGCGGTTGGTGGGAAGATTGGCAGTCCGTAATGGGAATGAGTCATGGTTGAGTCGCTTAGACTGGGAGCACAATGAGGAGTTTGATTTATTGCTGATCAGTACATCATTAGGTGGGGTACTTGCTAAGTTAAGGTTTGACAGCGGTGTGATTTATTTTACAGACACGGACGGTGTGCTGCGTATTATTACAGAGGAAGAACTTAAGGCGATGCTAGGTTATGTTCCCCCTATTCAGCAACTTAAGTATTGGCTACGAGGTGTTCCAGAGCCATTAAGCCCGATTACAGCGGATAAAAATTTAATAAATGGCGGGCGTGAATTCATGCAAAATGAATGGCGGGTGGTAGTAGAGCGTTTAATAAGAGTTGGTAATGTTCTGTTACCAAAGAAAATAACAACGATAAGGCAGCGTATGAAGGTGAAGTTGGTGGTTGAAGAATGGGCGAGTTAAATAATAATCTAGATTGGTCTGAGCACTGGTGGCCAGCACCAGCAAAGCTAAACTTAATGCTAAATATTACAGGGCAGCGGGCCGATGGTTACCATGAATTACAAACTGTATTCCAGTTGCTAAATGTATCAGACTGGATGAACTTTGATAAAAGGGCGGACGGTGAGATAACCTTCAAATGTGATTTGTCGAGTCTCGAGTCGGAGGATAATTTGGTTGTTCAAGCTGCTAAATTATTGAAAGATACGATGGGCGTAAAGCATGGTGCAAACATTATGCTGAGGAAAATGCTGCCAATGGGCGCTGGTTTAGGTGGGGGCAGTTCAGATGCGGCGACTACCTTACTTGTATTGAATAAGTTATGGGGTTTAGACTGTACTCTTAATGAATTGGCGGAGTTAGGGTTGCAGTTAGGCGCTGATGTACCCGTGTTCATATATGGATCATCGGCATGGGCAGAAGGTGTCGGTGACTTGATTAGTGAAATGGAGTTGCCAGAAAAGTGGTATGTTGTGGTTAATTCTGGGCATCATTGCTCAACAAAAGAAATTTTTCAAAATAAAAGTTTGACACGAGACAGCTCAGCGATCACAATACGCGCCTTCCTTGACGGGTACGAAGAAAACGACTGCTTGTCAGTAGTAAGGGAAATGAATCAAGAGCTTGATGAAATCTATTGTCAGTTCTCTGATTTTGGTAAGGTTTTATTGACCGGTACTGGATCGAGTATGTTCATAAAGTGTGATACTCGTGAAGAAGCGGTTAGTTTGTCGGAAAAGTTACCAGCCAAATGGCAGACGTGGGTTGTGAAAGGGGTAAATAAATCTCCATTGCATAGCTCGCTGAATCGGTTTATTAGTTCGGCAAATAAGGTATAATTACAATCAATTAAGATTGGGGCGTGGCCAAGTGGTTAAGGCACGGGGTTTTGATCTCCGCATCCCAGGTTCGAGTCCTGGCGCCCCAGCCAATCTTATATTCTTATAAGTCATCTGATTTCTTTAGTAGGAGTTCATTGTGCTAGACAATCGCATTATGGTATTCGCCGGCAATGCCAATAAGGCTTTGGCTGTTGATATTGTTCGTCATTTAAATATTACAATGGGTCGTTCCAGTGTTGAGATGTTTAGTGATGGTGAAATCAATGTGGAAATTGGTGAGAATGTAAGAGGCAAGGAAGTTTTTGTTATTCAGCCAACTTGCGCACCAACTAACGATCACGTTATGGAATTGTTAGTCATGATAGATGCGCTAAAACGTGCATGCGCAAGTCGTATTACAGCGGTAATTCCATATTATGGTTACGCAAGGCAAGATCGTCGACCTCGTTCGGCTCGCGTGCCTATTACATCTAAGTTAGTCGCAAAAATGATTGAAACTGCAGGTGCGAATCACGTGCTAACAGTGGATTTGCATGCAGATCAAATCCAGGGGTTTTTTGATATCCCTGTAGATAATGTCTATGCATCCCCGTTATTGCTTAGTGATATCTGGCGTAGAAAAACTGATAACTTAATGATTGTGTCACCGGATGTGGGTGGTGTTGTTCGTGCTAGGGCAATAGCTAAACGTTTAGATGATGCAGAGCTAGCAATTATTGATAAGCGACGCCCTAAGCCGAATGAATCAAAAGTAATGAATATCATTGGTGATGTTAGTGGCAGAGAGTGCGTTATTGTTGATGATTTAGTCGATACGGCGGGTACTTTATGCCTAGCGGCTAAGGCGTTAAAAGAAAATGGTGCAATTAGTGTTAAGGCTTATTGTACGCACCCTGTTTTATCTGGCAGAGCAATTGAGAACATATCGGCGTCAGTATTAGATGAGTTGGTGGTGACAGATTCTATCCCATTAAGAGATGATGCATTGGCGTGCAGTAAAATCAGGCAGTTAAGTATCGCAGAGATGTTGGCGGAAACAATTCGACGCATGGTAGCTGGTGATTCTGTAAGCTCGCTATACGTAGACTAAAAAATATGTCATGATAAGCGGTTCAGGTTTAATTAATTTTTATTTTGGAGAAGTTTGATGAGTACCAACTTTGAATTGGCAGCATCGATTCGTAAGGATTTGGGTAAAGGCGCGACGCGTCGTTTACGTAAAACAGATAAGGTTCCGGCTATAATTTATGGTGCGGGTTCAGAGCCAGTATCAATTACATTGGATCATAATCAGTTGATGCATAGTACAGAGAATGAAGCATTTTTCTCGCATATTCTTACTGTGGATGTTGATGGTAAAGAAGAAAAGGTGATCATTAAGGCTCTGCAGCGTCACCCAAGCAGAGAGATTTTAATGCATGCTGACTTTTTACGAGTGAACATGTCTGATAAGTTAAAAGTTCATATTCCTATTCACTTTATTGGTGAAGATGTTGCGCCAGGCGTGAAAGAGGGTGGTGTTGTAACGCATGACTTAGTTGATGTTGAGATTCAATGTTTACCAGCTGATTTGCCAGAATATATTGAAGTAGACATTTCGGCTCTTGATGTGGGTTCGAGTTTACACTTATCTGACTTAGTGATACCTGATAGCTTGACTATTGTTGCTTTAATGCAGGGTGCGGATCATGACTTGCAGGTTGTTTCAGTGCAAGCTAACCGTGCTGCCTTAGTTTCTGATGAAGATGAAGCTGAAGACGTTGCTGAAGAAGGTGATGCGGCCGAGTAATTGGCTTCACTGATTGTTGGTCTGGGTAATCCAGGCGATGAGTATTTAAAAACCCGGCATAATGCCGGGTTTTTATTCTTAGATGCTTTAGCTGAAAGCATGGGTGTTACGTTTTCATATGAGGCTAGGTTTAAGGCGCAGTTAGCAAAGGGTTTTTTCGCGGGTAAGCCGGTTCGGTTGCTAAAACCCCAGACTTACATGAATAAAAGTGGTTATTCTGTATCGGCATGCGTAAAATACTTTGATGTCCCCGTGAGCGAGGTGTTGATCGTTCATGATGAGCTTGATCTTGAGCCGGGCGTAGTTCGATTAAAGAAAAACGGCGGGCATGGTGGTCATAATGGATTGCGAGATATTATCGCGTCGTTAGGCATGAAGGAATTTTACCGCCTGCGACTGGGTATTGGTCACCCAGGTGATAGAAATAAAGTAGTGGACTATGTGTTAAAGTCGCCAGGTAGGGCGGACGCGTTGTTATTTGAAGGTGCGGTTGATAGGGTGTTGCATGAGATGCCTGATATTTGCCGATTAGAATACCAAGCGGTTATGCAGAGATTGCATTCATAAATAAATATTCTCAATAAAGTGTTTTCTTTGTTGACAGTCGCGATTAAAGTAAAGATAATAAGCGGCTTAATTCTTGGAGGGGTTCCCGAGCGGCCAAAGGGATCAGACTGTAAATCTGACGGCTCAGCCTTCGGAGGTTCGAATCCTCCCCCCTCCACCATTTTTTCAAGGCTAAACGAATCGCGGGTGTAGTTCAATGGTAGAACGTCAGCCTTCCAAGCTGAACACGTGGGTTCGATTCCCATCACCCGCTCCAAGAGATGCAGCTACCGCCCATATAGCTCAGGGGTAGAGCACTTCCTTGGTAAGGAAGAGGTCACCGGTTCAATTCCGGTTATGGGCTCCAGTGGTGGCTTGAAAGCAATGTGGTTTAACTAAATTTTAAAAAGGTGCGTAATGTCTAAAGAGAAATTTGAAAGAAACAAACCCCATGTAAACGTTGGCACAATTGGTCACGTTGATCACGGTAAAACAACCCTTACAGCAGCGCTTACTAAAGTAATGGCTGAAGCAATGGGTGGTGAAGTTAAAGCATTTGATGAAATTGATAATGCGCCAGAAGAACGTGAGCGTGGTATTACAATTTCAACATCTCATGTTGAATATGAATCTGAAAACCGTCATTACGCACACGTTGACTGTCCAGGTCACGCCGATTATGTGAAAAACATGATTACCGGTGCTGCTCAAATGGATGGTGCTATATTAGTATGTTCAG
>Ga0209081_1001606_pt1 | contig 13464 bp, 9 predicted proteins | sample GOMGulsemesocosm_4_FD_184636 | JGI IMG/M metagenome (GOLD analysis project Ga0209081, IMG submission 184636) | Methane-oxidizing microbial communities from mesocosms in the Gulf of Mexico - GOM15B Gulf of Mexico (SPAdes) (version 2) | ecosystem: Environmental > Aquatic > Marine > Cold seeps... | reverse complement strand
GCATGGCAATGTCACGCGAGCGCAGGCCCTGGGAATAACTCAGCCAGTCGTCTTCGGTACTGCTCGACAACACCAACTGCAACACCGGCAAAGGCTTGGCAAAGGGCGATTGAAACAACATGGGTTCAGCAGATAAATCAGGACTGGAAACACGGTTGCATGAAAAACCTGTGGTGTTGATCAACAGCTGCGCGCCACTTTGTTCGATCAGTGCATTGACCAGCGCCATAGACTCCGCGTCTTTGAGCGAGGCCACCGCAATCGGCAGGGGTCGCAGACCCTGAGCGACGAGCGCTGCAATCAAACCATCAAACATCGCGGTATTGGCGCTCTGTAAATGGCTGCGATAAAACAACAACACGCACACCGCATGCGGACCCGTCGGTAAAGGCGGATAACGAGCAGCCCACTCATCGAAGGTCGCACCGCTGTCTTGCGTTTTAATCGCCGATGCATCGACGCCGACCACCGACGGCAGGTACATCATGCAGCGCGGCAAACGCTGGGGGGCACGCCAGCGCACATCAACATCCAAATACTGCGCTGCCAGAAACTTAAACAATTCTCCGCTGTTGAGCAGACCGCTTTCACGCAGGTAACGCCACACCTGCTGGCTCTCATCGAGCGGTACCGAAGAACCCTCAAATAACTCGGCGTCCGGCGTGTCGTCGCCGGGCACCAGAATTAATGTGCGCCCAGGCCGCGCTTGCTGCCAGGCCTGCAACTGCTCGAAACCATAGTCCCAATAATTACGTCCACCGAGCAGAGACACCACCACCACCTGTGCCTGCTCCAACACCTTGTGCTGATATAAGTCCAGCGCTGCGGGTTTTAACAATTGCATCCAGTTGGCCAGGCGCACACCGGGAAAGTCCGCAGATAAAGACTCGTATGCTGTGGCCAAGGCCGCCAAGCTGCTGTCCGCCGCAGACAAAATAACGATCGGCGCGGGACTCTGGTCGAGGTCGATGATGCCTTCATCATCAACAAAGCCCCCCGGTTGTGCGGCCAACAAATGCATTTGATCTACCCTCTAGCTTTCAGGTCGCAGGCTTAAGCCTGCTCGGATGCTACCTGTTCTGATACCAAAAGTGCTGTGCGCAGCTCGGCTTCCACGTCATCTTTATTGATACCCTTGCCTATAAACACCAGCTGGGTTGCACGCTCTTCACCTTGAATCCAGAGGCGGTCAAAGTGTACATCCAAACGCTCGCCCACGGCCTGTAAAACCTGACGCATCGGTTTGCCCGGCAGAGACGCAAAACCCTTGGCGCGAAAAATACGCTGTTCACCGATTAGTTTTTTCAACACGGCCTGCAGTTTGTCACCATCGACGTCAGCATCATCGCCCTTTAACGAAACAACGAACGAATCAAAATGATCGTGGGCGTGCTCGTGATGCGCGCCGTGATCGTGGTGATGATCGTGGTGGGTGTGTACCGCCTCGATGCGATCTTCGGCCGCCGCGTCTATGCCCATGAGCATATCCAACGCCGCCTCACCATTGCTGATATAGGTGGTCTTAACCGCCGCCGGCACCTTGGCACTCACCACGCTCTGCACACGATCACGCTCGGCCTCGGTCAACAGATCGTTCTTGCTCACCACCACCAGATCCGCGGCGCTCAGCTGATCGTCCAGCAATTCCTGCAGGCTTGGATCGTGATCGAGACTCTCGTCAGCCAGACGCTGGGCCTGTACCTTGTCGGCGTCACTGGCAAAACGACCCGCGGCCACCGCCGGACCATCGATAACGGTAATCACCGCATCCACGGTGCAGTACTGCTTAATTTCCGGCCAGTTAAAGGCCTGTACCAGAGGTTTTGGCAGGGCCAGTCCGCTGGTTTCAATCAGTATGTGATCTATGTCATCGCGGCGCGCCACCAGCTCCTGCATCACCGGCAGAAACTCTTCTTCCACGGTGCAGCAGATGCAACCGTTGGCCAGCTCGTAGATGCCGCTCTTGCCGTCAACAATCGAAGCGCCTTCGTCTTCGCAATCTAGGGGGCAGGAGCCCTCAGCGGATTGAGAGCCCTCAGCGGCGGAACTTGTTCCGGCCGTAGGTGAAGAACGTAGAAGATCGGCATCAATATCCAGCTCGCCAAATTCGTTAACAATAACGGCGATGCGCTTACCGGCCGCCTGTTTCAACACATTGGACAAGAGCGTCGTCTTACCGCTGCCCAAAAAACCAGTGACAATCGTGGCGGGAATTTTATTCAACTGCATGATATCGCTCCTGTAAAAAATCTTGGTATCGGCCATTTACCGACAAATAATACGCAAAAAAGCCGGAGCCCTGATACCGACCATAAACCAGTCAAATTATCAGAGTTCCGGCCCGAGGGCGCCACAGATTAAAGCCTAATCAGCGACGCCCAAGACCCAGGCGACCTAGAAGTCGTAGGCGGCGGTGAGACGAACCGTGCGCGGCTCAACCGGGTGCGAGTGCAGACCTTCATTGGGAGCCGCTGTCGGTGAGGACTGAGACTCATACAGGTAGGTAATGTCATCGTCTTCGGCGTTAAAGACGTTCAACATTTCCACCCCCAGGTTCACACCATTGCTGAAACGGTAACCCATGTTGGCGTTAACCAGTTGGGTCGCTGCCGATTCCACACTGCCGGATTCGTCGAGCTTGCGCGGGCCAAAGTAGCGCAGGCGCAGGCCGCCGTAGAGACCCGACGCTAAGTCGAAGCTGGCGCCCATGGAGAAGACGGTATCGATGCTGTCTGGCACATAGTCACCCAGCGCAACACCATTGTCGTCGTATTGCATGGCCTGGAACTTGGCTTCAGACACAGCAAAGTCGATGTCCAGTACAAACCAATCGGCTGGCTGGTAGTAGGCGCCCAGCTCAACACCGGTACGGCTACTGGCGCCCTTGGGTTCGGTAGTGCCGTCGTCGCCGACAAACACCAGTTCGGAATCCAGATCCAATTGGAAGAGCACCAGGGTCAGCTGCAGGTCTTCAACCAGCGCGGTACGCAGTCCCAGTTCAACACCGGTGGTGGTGGCCATCATAGGCACTGTGTCGTCAGCGACAACGCCACGGGCATCGTTGCTGTGGAAGCCTTCACCGTAGTTGATGAAAAATTCAGTCTCATCAAACGGACCGAATCTCAGTGACAAGCTTGGGCTCAGCAGCTCGTCGTCTTCGCTGCCCTCAGCGACGCCGGCTAACTTAGCCGTCACATCAACGTCGAAGGCTTGGTAGCGAACGCCAACGATGGAGGCAAACCAATCATTCCACTGGCTGTGGACACTGGAAAAAGCAGCGTAGGACAGCTCTTCAACCGCTGCACGCGTGTCCATGGTATGGATATTACGGTTCTTGCTCTTGCCCACGCCCACGTCCGAAATATCGTCGTAGCGGAACTGCACGCCCGCGTGCAACTCGTGCACTTCATTGAGGTCGTGAGTAATGTCGTACTGACCGCCGTAGTATTTGCGCTCGTCAAACTGGGTAACCTGGTCGCCCTTATCCTGATCGCCCGCAAAATAGGTGAAGTTGCCCGACAGATTAAGACCGTAATCAACCCCATAGGCCGTCGCCTCATAGCGGGTCCTCTCGCTCAACTGGCCCCAAGCCTTGGCGGACACACTGTAGCGGTGTGTATCACCTCCGGTGCTTGGGTCCAGTGAACCGTATCTATCCAGACCGCCATTTTCCACCAGGCTCACCGGCACCTGATCGGTACCCGTCCAGTCCGCCTTGTAGTACATGCCGGTCAGGGATTGGCCCTGCTCGCTGTCGCCACGGCTGTACTTAATCACGGCGTTGATCTTGTCGAAGCCGTCTTCCACTTCCCAGGGGCCGTCATTGGTCAGCGACTCCAGCGCGTAGCTCACACTGTCTTCATTGAGGTCCTTACTGCCGGTCAAGAGCGCGCGCTGGTAGTTACCTTCACCGGCGGTTACCTTGAGGGTGTTCTTGTCCAGACGCCCTTTATTCAAATTCGTGGCGTAATCGATATGCGCAGAACCGGCGGAGGAGAAGTCACCTTCTTCCGCGTAGTAAGGGCCCTTTTTGTAGACCATGCGCTCGATCATTTCCGGAATCAGAAAGTTGAGGTCTGTGTAACCCTGGCCGTGGCCGTGGGTAACCATATTCACCGGCGCGCCTTCGATGTGGTTGGCAAAGTCGGTGCCGTGGTCGAGGTTAAAACCGCGCAGGAAATACTGGTTGGCCTTGCCCGCACCTGAGTGCTGGGTGACGACCATACCGGGAATGGTTTCCAGCACTTCGGCTGGGCGCAGGGTGGGGCGGAACTGCAGTTGATCGGCCAGTACCGTGCCTATGGACGCGGCTTCTGCCGTGCCCTGTAGGCCCTTGATGCCTGTGCCGGTAACAATTAATTCTTCAATAGCTCTGCTGTCTACTTTTCCAGCAATACCCGCGGCAAACGAAGGTATTGAGAGGCCAGTACCGACAATGGCAGCAATAGCGAGAGGTAAGGTTTTTTTCATGTTGATCGCCTTTATTCAGATAATTCTGATTGGCGTCGGGAATAAATATAAAACACAAAAACCAGCACGAACAGTGTCTATCCGAAGATAAAAGCCCAGCGTCTGCGTTGGAAAATGCGCTCCTGATTGCACACCCCGACCATCAGGTAAATCGACATTGGCAGGTCTACTGACTCACAGGTCTTCGCTGGCAGTCGCCTTCCCAAGTGTGTGTTACGGATGCTTATCGAAAAGCATCGACGTAACCACTCAGTGGCAGTGACTGTTGCTCGCTGCATACAGTTGCGGGGACAGTTCCGGTTGCCTTGGTCCACGGCAAATCGCCGTGGACCAAACTCGGATTCCCTATTAATCCAGTGGTAAACACCGCCCTTACAAGAGCTTGCTACCGAGGAACCAAAAATCGAGCGCGCATGCTACCCGATTACTGGGTTAATTTCGAACGAAAATTTTCGCCTAGCGCTTACAAAACCAGCTTCAAATAGCAGACAAAAAAATTACCCTACTAGATGCATAAGCACTTTTAAATAACGCTCAACAGACACGAAAAATAACTTGAAATTAGAGCCTACAGGCCTAGATAATGCCGCCAGATCACAATCAGACAACTCCCAGACCATCAGCCAAAAAGCCACTAAAACCCAGTTAAATTCGGGGAATGGCGGAGAACTCCCATGAATATAAAGCAACTCGGCCCCGACGCTGGCATCCTTATTTGCGGCCATGGCAGCCGCGCCAAGATTGCCGAGCGTGAGTTCAGTCTGCTGGCTGCAGGTTTACGCCAGCGCTACCCTGAATTAAACGTTGAATACGGTTTTCTCGAGTACTCCGCCCCCAATATTCACATGGCACTCGATCGTTTGGTCGACAGTGGTGTGACAAAGATTTACGCCGTGCCGGGCATGCTTTTCGCCGCCACCCACGCGCAGAACGACATCCCCTCGGTACTGACCACCTATATGGAAAAACACTCAGGCCTGACCATTGAATACGGCCGCGAGCTGGGCCTGCACGATGAGATGATCACCGCCTTCCAGACCCGAATCTTATCGGCATTAGGCTATAGCGAAATCCCCGCGGTTGGCGAGCTCTACGACACTATGTTAGTGGTTGTTGGACGCGGCACCTCCGTCACCGAGGCCAACGCCGAAGCCGCCAAACTGACGCGTATTTGCTGTGAGAAGCTCGGCTTTGGCTGGAGCGAAACTGTGTACTCCGGCGTGACCTTCCCCTCGGTCGGGCGCGGCTTAGAGATGGCGCTCAAGCTCGGCTACAAGAAAATCGTGGTGGCGCCCTACTTCCTCTTTGGCGGCAAACTGATCGACCGCATTAACGCCTACGTGGATAAGGTCGCGGGCGAAAACCCAGCTGTGGAATTTTTAAAGGCCGATTACCTGCGCGATCAAGAGCACGTAATCAACACCTTTGTCGAACGCATCGAAGAAACCCTCACAGGCCCTCAGGGTCATGTGAACCTGATGCAAAATTTCAAAGAGCGTTTGGCTAAGGGTGAAGTGGACGTGCACCACCACCACGCGGAATTTCAGCCAGAAAAGAAGAAAGCTGCCGAGCACTCACACGACCACGGCCACTTTCACAGCCATGATGCTTCACACAGCCACGACACGCCGCACAATCATACTCACAGCCACGCGCCCTACAAACACATAGGCCATCCCAATGGCCCGCGCACCATGATCAACGAGAATGTCTGCTGCTGTTTTATGCGTCAGTTCCCGCAGGATATTGTCGATGCAGAAATGGCACTTAAGCCAGTGGTTGATCAGGTACCGAGCTGCAAGAAAAACTAAACGGGTAACACATTGCACATAAGAAGGCCTCACCCCTTATGCTGGAGCCTTTAAAATGTCCTTTTTGCTTGTTAGCACACCGCTGAAGAATATCGCTGCGACGCAGGCCTTAGCGCTGAGTTGCAACATACTCCGACCTGAACCTGCTCAGAAATTCTGGCCGCACAGCTCATAACAATTTTGAAGGCATTAGAGGCCCTCCCATCCGCTCTACGCCTCACACAATGCTCTTCATACACCGCTATATCCAGCCGCACTGCCCTACCTGTAGATCCCTGCCCCTTGGCTGTATTTACCTGCCCACTAGATAACCTTTAAGGTTTGGAGATGATAGGCACGCAGCAAAAGGGATGAACTTAAGATTAACTAGGGGGGGAGAGAGTAGAAGCGGGATCTTCCCGCCCACCTCCAGAGACAGGCAATCGTCAGTTACCGAGGGCTAATTTCGAGGCTACTGAATTTCTAACTTACCCGCACCCGCCGACCTAGAACCCACCAATCTGACCATTTATCACACAGAGCACTCTTTTCGCTCAATTTTTTTATCCGAGGCTGCACCATAGAAGTATTTCAATAACCAGTTAATGAGAAAGTAAAGCGCTGATGCTATGATTTTATACATGCAGAAGCGTTAACGGTTTTGTTTTAACAACCTGAAGGTGCTGGCCCTAGCTAGCGGGTCAAGTTACGGCTGCTGCCCCCCAACCTCTGGTCTAGGTGACGAGCTGAGCTGAAAAGCGGATGATGAGTATGCCAAAGAAGATAACCACAAATTTTGATAATGAAACCGCCCACCAGCTGGTTTCTATCTGTCCAGACCCAGTGATCGGTGTTGATCGCAGCGGCATCATCACCCACTTTAACCCTGCCGCGGCCAAACTGTTGGGTTACAAGCGTGAAGACATCATCGAGCGCTTAAATATTATCGAACTCTACGGCAGCCGTGAGACAGGTCGGCAGGTAAAAAAGTATATTTACAGCAGCCACTGGGGTCCCCACGGGGTAATCGAAGGCTATGAAGCCTCCCTACTAGCCGCCGACGGACAGCTTATACCCATTCGCTTATCCGCCACACTGCTGCTGGAAGCCGAGCAAGAGATAGGCAGCCTGGGCTTCTTCCACGACATGAGCGAGACCAAGGCGATGGAAGCCAGGTTGCGCCATCTCAGCATCACCGACGACCTAAGTGGTCTCTATAATCGACGTCATCTGAATACCACGCTCACCGATGAGGTGAACCGCAGCCGCCGCTATCAGCGCCCCCTCAGCTTAGTCTGTATCGATATGGATCGCTTCAAAAGCGTCAACGACCAGCTGGGCCACCAGCAGGGCGACCGCGTCATAGCGACCACCGCCGCCAACCTGAAACTCGCCCTGCGCAGCTCCGACATGGCATTTCGCTACGGAGGTGATGAATTTATCGCCCTGCTACCAGAAACCCAACTCAGTGAAGCCAGTCGCTTGGCAGAGCGCATCGGCCAGGCCGGAGAAATGTTGATCAACGACGGTTCGAGCGATGGTGTCGGCATAACCGTAAGCCTCAGTATCGGCGTGGTCGAATTCGACAACATGGAGGATGTTGAAACCCTACTTTCGAGGGCAGACCAAGCCATGTACCAGGCTAAGCGTGCCGGCGGCAACCGTGTATTCACTGGTGGCTAACCGCCGCCCACAGCAACCGGCTAGGCTTCAGAGCAGTGTTTCTGTAGCAAGGTTATTGCCCTCCAACCTTCAGTACTGACAATGGGTTATTTAACCGCCATCATGATCACCGAATCACAGTCGCGCCCAGCGTACAGAGATCTACTAGCTAAAGCGCAAAAAAATCGATGCGCCTAGCTTCCAACCCACGACAAGTGTTGGTATGGCTAGCATTGCTATTTGCCATACCAACACTCGCTGATGATTGCCTAAACATGCACGTCATCAACAACGCGCCTATGGGTTACATAGACGCCGACGGGCAAGCTACGGGCGTACACTGGGATTATCTGACGGCCATCGAGAAAAAATCGGGGGTCTGCATCAATAAAAGGCTCATGCCCTACGCCAGACTCTGGCGGAGTTTGGAGGACGGACAACACGACGGAGGCATTATTTTTCGCTCACCCAGCCGTGAGCAAGCAATTAAACCTGTCGCACAAATTCGTAACCTGCGCACGCTTGTCATCCCCAAAAAAGGGACAACCTTAAAAACCTACACAGACCTCTCTGGCTTAATCATTGGCAAGACACGCGGCACTCGACTCAACGATCGATTCGATAACGATACAACGCTGCTAAAACTAGAGCTTAATGACTACGCACAGGCCGCCAAAATGATACAGCGGGGCCGCGTGGATGCGATTGCGGGCAGCGGCGTGCTGCTGAATTATCACTTATCAAAACAGCAGCTGCTCAATCAAGTCGACTTATCGCAGAGCTTCACCTTAGGGCGCCGTGAGCAGTGGCTACAACTATCAAAAAAATCCAACCATTTGAGTAAAACCCCCAGACTTAAGCAAGCCACAGAGCAACTGCGCGCCGAAGGTGTGCTTGATAGGATAATGACAAAATACCATGGGGATAACTGGCGGCAGGCCAATCAAGAGCCGCCACTAATCAATTCAGCTTTAAATAAATAGAATGAAATCCAACTTATCGACCAACATAAGAAATAATTAGCGTCTGTTTTTAACAACAAATTATTTATTTCATCCCTAGCGATAAACTGCTCACAGCGAGCACGCCGATTATTTCTTGCCCACAACAGAGGGAGGGAGGGAGCGAGTAATTCAACCCTACTAGAAACGTCAAATGCAGGCACTATCATCTTTATCTCGAAGAGAAAGCAAAAAAGGTCAAACTGACCCCTTTCTAAAACCAGCGAGTCGCCCAGGCCTTCTCTTTCATCTTAGCCGTTGGGTGTGCCATAGCCGTTTCCACCGTGTGCTTAGGACCGCGTTTAACCTTGGGACGGTAAACATAGGCCTGATCGTAGAGATAGGGATCCTACTTTTCACTCGGTGCATCCGAAGCCGAGTAGCACTGAATAAATACTCACTGGTTTGAACATCAACTGGACAAGCCATATCATGGCATAATCAGCTACCACTCACGACCTAAGTTAGGCTACTCAGTGATAGCGGCTCACTTGTCTGAAACCCGCGCCTTTTGACCTATTCCATAAAAATAAGACTTAAAACACCATGATTAAAAAACTTACATCGCGCTCCCTGAGCTTGATCATGCTGCTCTCTTCACTGTGTAGTATGACTCAGCTACAAGCCGCCACAAACAATCCATTTGATACACACCCGGTACGTTATGCGGTGGTTAACGAACTTGCCATTGCCTACCAGGATATGGGGCCAAAGGCTGGGGAACCGGTGCTGCTCATTATGGGTTTAGGCGCTCAAATGCTGCACTGGGGCAATGAAACCACCCAAGGGCTGATCAATAAGGGGTACCGAGTGATTGCCTTTGATAACCGAGATGCCGGTCTTTCACAAAAGCTTTATCAAGCCGATGTTCCTCGTGTTTGGTGGGCGATGCTGCAAAGCAAAATGGGCTGGCAGGTGGAAGCCACTTATACATTAACCGACATGGCAGCGGACGCTATTGGTGTACTCGATACTCTTGAGATTACGCAAGCGCATATTGTCGGTGCGTCGATGGGCGGCATGATTGCCCAGAGAGTGGCCGCCCACTACCCCCTGCGTACGTTATCACTGACCTCTATTATGTCGACACCCGGCGCCGCTGATTTACCGCCGCCCACCGATGCCGCTATGCAGGTATTATTAGCGTCGCCTCCGGTAATCACGACCCGCGCCCATCAAATAGAGCGGGGCATAAACGTAAGAAAAATACTTGGCTCGCCAGAATACTTTACCGTGGCCGCCGCTAAAGAGTTAGTGGTTCGGGTAATGAATAGAGGTTCATACTCATCTGGTGCCTCTCGACAATTGATTGCCATTGCAGCTGATGGCGATCGCAGTGAGCTACTGAAAACCATCAAAGCTCCTACTCTGGTCATACACGGCGCAGCTGACCCCCTCGTACCAGTAGAACATGGCCGCCGCACGGCTGAGCTAATCGTCCATGCTCAGTATCTAGAAATACCCATGATGGGCCATGGATTAGAGCCTCAGATACAACGCCAGATTGTGAGTCAGCTTGATCAATTTTATCAAATGAGCAGTCATTAGCTTTTGCTGGCCTAAATTCTCTAATCATGAGTAGACACAAATAAAAAGGGGCTACCTTACATTCATCACTGTGAAATGTAGGCCCCTTTTCTGCGGAAACACTCCCTTAACCAAAAATATTTTCTGCTTTATACCTCCTCTTTCTTCTTAGCCGTTGGGTGTGCCATAGCCGTTTCCACCGTGCGCTTAGGCCCGCGCTTGACCTTGGGACGGTAGACGTGGGCCTGATCCTGATCGTAGAGATAGGAATCCTCAAACTCTTTAGCGTCCAGCACGTAACCCACCAACACCAGCGCGGTGCGAGTAAACTTTTTCTCACGCACCTTCTGTACGATATCCTTTAAAGTGCCTGTGACCTTGTCCTGATCTGGCCAGGTGGTTCGGTAGCACACGGCCACGGGGCAATCCTCACCATAATGCGGGATGAGATCGTCAACAATTTTATGGATACGTGTGACGCCCAGATGAATCGCCAAGGTGGCGCCGCTAGCCGCTAGGGCCGGCAGCCGCTCGCGCTCAGGGAAAGGCGTCTTGCCCTCATAGCGGGTCATGATGATGGTTTGCGACACGCCGGACAGGGTCAGCTCTTTACCTAGGTAGGCGGCCGAAGCAGAGGTAGCCGTGACGCCGGGAATGATTTCAAACTCGATACCCAGTTCATCCAGACGGCGAATCTGCTCACCAATCGCGCCGTACACAGATGGGTCGCCTGAGTGTACACGGGCGACGCTTTGGTCTTTGGCGGCGGCTTGCTTAATGACCTCGATGATTTCGTTGAGGTCCATGGACGCGGTATCGAGAATCAGTTCAGCAGAGGCATCACCTCCACTTAAAGAGCCGTCTACCGACTGCAAAATTTCACGCGGCACCAGAGAGCCTGCGTACATCACCACAGGACACTGCTGCATACGATTTAGGGCTTTAACGGTAATCAGCTCTGGGTCACCGGGACCAGCACCAATAAAATAAACTTTCATGCTTTCCTCTCACTATGGCGGGCAGCGACTAAGCGCTGCCGGCAAATATTTTTTGAAACTTATTTAGATAAACACTTAAAGCTTCTTTTTATAGCCACGCGGTGTGTAAATCCATTCCTTCGAACCATTGATGATATGGCGAGACTCGCTGTTGCCCACCGATACCATGGTGAACATATCGACATTGTCCGAGTGCAGTTCGCCCAGGCTTGTGAAGGTAATCGATTCGTCTTCACGGGTCAGCTGGCGACCGAGTAATACCGGAGTTGTGGCCGGACGGTATTGCAACAGGATGTCGCGGGCGGTGTTGATCTGCCAGTCGCGTTTTTTCGAACGCGGATTGTAGAAGGACACCACGAAGTCACCTTGACCACAGGCGTGTAAACGCTTCTCGATGGTTTCCCAAGGCGTCAACAAATCCGACAGGGAAATGGTGCAGAAATCGTGACCGAGCATCGCACCAACACGTGCAGCGCCTGCCTGCATGGCGGAAATACCCGGTACCACTTCAATCTCAACATCAAGCCATTCTGGGTGCACATCATCATTGGCGCGCGGTGGCGCGCCCTCGCCCTGCAGCTGTTGGTCAAGCAGTTCAAATACTAAGGTTGCCATCGCGTAGATGCCTATGTCTCCACTGGAGATCAGTGCGGTGGTCTTGCCGCTGGCGGCCAGTTCCAAAGCCAAACGCGCGCGCCCAATCTCTTCACCCAAGGGTAGATCGTAGTGGGTTTTCCCATCGCAAACCTCGCCCAACAAATCCAAATACAGACCGTAAGCCACCAGGTCACTACTGGCCTTAATCGCCGCCATGGCCTTAGGGGCGACCAGATCTATATCACCTGGGCCTGTACCCACAACAAATAGTTTTGCCATATTCTTTCTACTCTTTTTCAAAGCTAAATTCGTATTCGTTAAGACCGCAGTGCGCGCTCACTTAAATGTTTTCTGCCACCCTCTCTGCGTCGCTTAATGGGTCGCCCTGTAATGAAGCGCCTGCAGCGTTTGATAAAGGAAACGAACGGGCAATGGCGCAGGTGGCCTTGGCCGTCTTGTGTTTTACCAGCACTAATTCTGCGACATCGCCGGTCAGGGCTTGCGCCGCCACCAGTGCCGCCGATTCCGCCACGCCATACACACCGACGGTCTTAAACACATACTCTGACTTGCTGTTGAGTAAATGCTCAACCTCGCTGAGCGCGTGTACAGCCCAGGTATCGAAAGGCTTACCCAGTGTTTCACCCAACGCTATCAAGCCGACCTCATCAGCCTTGATATCAATGCTATTGATATTTTCTATTTGTTGTATCTCCAGCCCCGCTTTGGCGAGGCATTCGTCAAGCAAGCGCTGTAATTCATCCTCTGGGCAGTGTCGCTCACAGCCCATACCGACACTAAAAACCGGTTTTAAATAGGGTTTAACCGTGGTTATGGCTAACTGCGCACCCAACACCTCAGCGACATCACGGCCCCATTCGTTGGCGCCACCTTCGTGGCCACTTAATAGCGGGATAACAAACTGGCCCAACTCATCGAGCACCAGCACCGGAGGGTCCTGTAATTTACTGGCAAGAACCGGTGCTAGGCTGCGCACCGCAATACCGGTGGCGCAAATCAGCAGCAATTTTTCTCCGCGCTTGAACGCAGATTGCAACTGTTCAGCAAATGGCTTGGGTTTAAACCATAGGTTGCACTCGACGCCCTGCTCTTGATAACAAGCCTGCTGGTAATGCGCCTCAAGCCTCTGGGCCAAACGTAAGCCCGGCTCGGTTAAAGCAATTATACGAATCCGCTTTTCACTCATTAACCTCTGTCCCGCTCGGCACGCAGTATGACAAACAGGGAAAAGTACGGCCCCGGCTCAGCGGCCAGAGCGCGGATATCCTTGAGAATAACTTCATCCATGCGGCCAATATTTTCCAAGTAGTTGGCCTCTAGCAAGCGGCCAGTATCGGCAAGCGCCTGCAGAATACGTGGGCGCGCGCGACCAGCCTTCATGATCACCACACTGTCGTG
>Ga0209081_1001605_pt1 | contig 13466 bp, 13 predicted proteins | sample GOMGulsemesocosm_4_FD_184636 | JGI IMG/M metagenome (GOLD analysis project Ga0209081, IMG submission 184636) | Methane-oxidizing microbial communities from mesocosms in the Gulf of Mexico - GOM15B Gulf of Mexico (SPAdes) (version 2) | ecosystem: Environmental > Aquatic > Marine > Cold seeps... | reverse complement strand
ACAACATATTGAAGCTCAGCTAAATCATTTAAAACAGGAATTGTTTTAAACTCAGCCCACTCCATACCATTCAAGGTATTAAATCTAATTTCTCTACGTGTTGTTTCACCTTTGCAAGCTATAAAAAAATCAGCCTTAATGGCATCTTTTTCTTCACCAGTCCACCACGGACTTTCCCAAAACTTCTGTCCAACCACATTTGTTAATTTGAGCCCTGTAGCAGCCAAAGAAGAAGCATTGGCATAAATGATCACGCCACTAACATCAATAATCCCCACAAAAGCTTCCGCATTATTCAGCAGCTCTAATAAAACCTCTTTTTCTATTTCATACCCCTCAGTCATCACCAAAGTGTAGCAAAAATCATATCAATTACTAGCCACTTCATTTACTACAGACATAAAAAAACCACTTATATTTCTATAAATGGTTGCTTTATAAAACCAATACTATTGTACTTACGAATTGAGACCACCCATTCTTTATACTCTAAAATTCAACCCTCTTAATAAGAGGTAAAAGCATCGAACCTATAACAGAACCAGGCTTTAAATTATTTAGTGTTTATTAACTGGTGATTGGTGCCCCCAATCACTTAACTGTGAATAACTTTTAATTGACCAGTTATCCTCATCAATAATAATACCACCCCAACCAAACTCAAGTACAAAACCACTCGGTGTTTGCACATAGAAAGAGAACATTTGATCATTTGGGTGATGGCCAAGTTCCATAATGATAGGTAAGTTAGCTTTCTTGCAACGCTCGAACGCTAAACCAACATCATTCATGTTGTCCACTTGAACCATGACATGATGAATCTTTTTAGGAAAAGGCAACTCTGCAAAAGCCGCTGAATGGTGACGCCCTGTTTTGCTGTGAAGAAAAGTGGTATCCAACAAGGGGCCACCAGGCCCCATTTCAGCCCGAATATAATCACTTAAGCGCAAACACAAAATATTACGGAAGAAATTATTCGTTGCTGCGGCATCCTGTGTGACAGAGACATAGTGGCCTGCACCTAGGCGACCCGCAATAAAATCCCCAAGTAGCAAGGGTGAATTAAAAGGTTTATCAATTGGTGTAATTTCTGGACCAAAGTAAAGCTCATGTTGAACCCCATTAGGGTCCATACAAGTATATATTGTCTCAACACAACGGCTTTCACAAAGAGACTTTGCAGCCAGCTCAATAGCAACACCCTGGTTTTTTATATGCGTTACGATATTGCTAAGTTCCTGATCCGTATCGAACTCCCAACCGACAGCCAATATATCGTCTTCCTCACTTTTTTCGATAATGAAGCGTTGAGCTTGATTATCGAGGCGAAGTGATAAACTCGTTTCAGTTTGCTTATCGGCTAATTGCATACCGATAATATCAACGGCAAATTCTTTCCAGCTTTCAAGGTTACTCGCGTTAAAAATAAAGTAACCTAGATTGGAGGGGCTTAAGTCATAAGTATTCATAGTTGCCCCCTTTATATTTTTCCAGTGCTAAAAAACTGTCGAATCACATCATTAAATTCCTCAGGTGATTCATATTGAGGCCAATGAGCTGAATCCTTCTTCATAATATATAACTGTGAATTAGGAATCTTTGCAGCACTATTTTTGGCACACTCAATATCATGGCAAGGGTTATCTTCGGTCCATAAAAACAAGGTATCTACTTTTATTTCTTCCATCGGAATTAAAAAATCATCATGCATGCCTATCATCTTGAGCACTTTTGGTGCCGTCTCTTTAGAACCAGGCTGTCTGTAACAAGTAAGCCGTGTGTTTACAAGTTCATCCGTGATCATACTGTCATGATTGGCTGGGTGGAATAGCCACTTCATTCGGTTTTTGATGCTATCAAACGTGGGAGGCCCTTGTGTTGTCGCCTTAGCAGTTAAATCAACTAGGTCTTGTAATTCTCTTCGGCCCTTTTCGCTCGTAATAGGAAGGCCTGCAGCCGTGTTGAAATTTAAACGTTTAACCCGTTCAGGGTATTTAACAGTAAACAAGCCAGACACCCAGCCACCCATTGATTCACCGGACAGGTTAGCTTTATCAATATTCATCACATCCATCAACTCTCGTAACTGATCAACAAATACAAGAGGCGAATAATCAATATTCGGTAACCTATCGGATAAACCATGACTAATATAATCATAGGCAATAACGTGGAACTGATCCGCTAATGCAACAATATTTTTTGCATACGCTTCAAGATGCCCCCCAACGCCATGGAGAAAAATAATTGTTTCCTTGTTACCTCTACCTGCTTCTGCAATACGAGTTTTTCCATAGCTAGGTGTTTCAATATACCGAATTTCACTACCCATAAAATCTAACCAAAGCGACATAATTCTTCCCCTAATAATTTGTTAATGGCAACGTCAAAATTCATTCATCATCTTTGATGATTCCTAAAATCATCTATAAAGATAATATCACCAAAAGCTTATATTAATATGACTATGAGCATTTACTGCCAGTTGATGATGCCCTTAGTATGGTGATTCGAACAAACGTTTGTAATTGGAATTCTATAGCAGCTAGACCGATCATAAAAATCACGCACAGGAGATGAGAATGAATCAGAACAAGAAAGCCAAATTGACAGAACATCTAGATCGACTTGTTGATGCTGAAAAAGGCTTGTTAGACCCTAATATTTATTTCGATGAAGAACTTTATCAACTTGAGTTAGAACATGTTTTTGCTCGTAATTGGCTGTTTTTAGCACATGAATCTCAAATCTCAAATTATGGTGACTATCTGACAACTTATATGGGTGAAGACCCTGTCATTGTGATACGTCAAAAAGATGATTCAGTTGTCGCATTTATGAATCAATGTCGTCATCGTGGTATGCGTTTATGTCGAACTGATTCTGGTAATGCTAAGGCCTTTACCTGTTCATACCATGGCTGGGCATATGATAGTGCAGGCGATCTTGTTGATGTTACTTTTGAAGAGCGAGCCTACGGTAAGGTTGATAAAAAGGAGTGGAGCCCAACTAAAGTAGCTCGTATTGAAAGCTATAAAGGTTTGATTTTTGGCTGCTGGGATGAAGATGTCCCTTCATTAGATGACTACCTTGGTAAAATGAAGTGGTACATTGACCTAATGCTTGACCGCGTCGAAGGTGGGACAGAAGCCATTCCAGGCATTCACAAATGGGTCATTGATTGTAATTGGAAATTTGCTGCTGAACAGTTTTGCAGTGACATGTACCACTTACCCGCCAGCCATATTTCACCCGTTATTGCAGGCTTACCCCCCGGTGTAGATTCCAGCATGATACAGATGCCACAAGAAGGCCGCCAATACAGCGATCCAAACGGTCACGGTACCGGCTTCTTTTTTCAGGCACCCGGCTTTCTTACGTCCCTCTTGGGTGAAGAAGTCGGCACTTATTACGAAGAAACAACACGCCCAGAGGCGATTGAACGTTTAGGTGAAATACGCGGTGGAGATATGAGTGGCGCACATATGACCATTTTCCCAACCATGTCATTTCTCCCAGCTGTCAATACGTTACGTGTATGGCACCCTCGAGGCCCCAACCAAATCGAAGTATGGGCTATCGGAATTGTCGATAAAAAAGCACCGCCTGAAATTAAGGAAGCTTACCGCAAAGCCATCCTAAGAACGTTCAGTCCAGCTGGTATTCTTGAGCAAGACGATGGCGAAAACTGGGTGGAAATCCAACAAGTCTTACGTGGCCATGTCGCTAGAAAAACACCTTTTAATCTCCAAATGGGTCTTGGAAACGAAGAATATGATGTAGAGGGCCTCCCTGGCAAAACTAACTATGTATATGCTGAAGGTGCAGCCAGAGGCTTTTACGATCGCTGGAAAACAATGATGATGTCCAATAGCTGGGCAGAAATAAATAACAAAGGAACGGAGGGATCAAAAAATGCTTAAGTTATTACCTAGTGTAGCCTCGAGCACACAAACAGTAACTAGCCCTGAATTACAGCAAGATATTGAACAGTTTTTATACACTGAGGGCATGATGCTCGATAACCGTGAGCATGATCAATGGTACGAGCTGCTAGCTGATGATATTCATTATTATATGCCAACGCGTTATACAAAATCTCGCCGAGAAAAAAAACAAGAATTATCAGCATTTGATGCAGCTGCCATATTTGATGATGATAAAGCTAGCCTTGGGCTTCGAGTTCGTCGACTCGCTACCGGCTTAGCTTGGGCCGAAGAGCCACCTTCTCGAACACGCCATCTAGTGAGTAATGTAAAAATTAGTACTACTGATAATACTGATGAATATGAAGTGGAATGTTGTTTTGTTATCTACCGCAACCGTTTAGAACGTCAAACAGATATTTTTGTGGGTGCTCGACGTGATCTAATTCGGCGAAGTGATAATGAATATGGCTGGGTCATTGCTAAGCGTCATATGGTTCTTGACCAAGGAATGTTATTAGCAAATAACATCAGTATTTTCTTTTAACGGCGACATTACACTTAGCAATGACCTTAGTGAAAGCTTGCTTTAAATAAATCAGATTATTATAGGCATAAAAAAACCATTCATATCGCTATGAATGGTTATTTTATATGGCGTCCCCAAGGGGGTTCGAACCCCTGTTACCGCCGTGAAAGGGCGGTGTCCTAGGCCTCTAGACGATGGGGACTTTATTTTTCTATTCTACCAGAAATGATATCGTCTAATCAATTTCTGAATTGGTGGAGCCAAGGAGGATCGAACTCCTGACCTCAACACTGCCAGTGTTGCGCTCTCCCAGCTGAGCTATGGCCCCTCTGAACAGGACGCGAATTCTACTGAATGATTAGTGATCTGTCTAGCTTTTTTGAGCATCAATTCTATTTTTTATGAAATCAATGCCTTTTTGGACATTTTTTAGACACAAGTCCCTTCCTAAAAGAAACAAAGTTGCATCAAGGGCTGGTGAAACCGATGTACCTGTTAAGGCAACTCGTAACGGTTGCGCCACTTTTCCCAAGCCTAGCTCTAGTGTTTCGGCTGTGGTTAAAATCACTTGGTGTAACGGCTCTGGCGACCAATCCTCTAATTGCTCAAATTTAGCCAACATCATTTGTAACGCCTCTAAGGCGACTGGCCTTAAGTTCTTCTGAGCAGGCTTTGCATCAAACTCTTCATAGTCATTATAAAAAAGTAAACTTTTTTCAGCCATCTCTTTGAGTGTTTTAGCTCTTTCCTGTTGAGTCTTAACTATTTCAACTAAATCCGGGCCATTTTCAACATCACAGCCAAGCTTAATAAGCTGTTCTGCTAAGGGAGCAACTAAGTGCTGTGGGTCACTATTAATAATATACTGCTGATTAATCCAAAGTAATTTTTCAGTATTAAAGGCTGAAGCTGTTTTATTAACATCTTTTATATCAAAGAGCTCTATCATCTCTTCTAACGTAAACAGTTCTTTATCCCCATGTGACCAACCTAGGCGAACGAGATAATTTAATAGCGCTTCCGGTAAAAAGCCTTCATCACGATACTGCATAACGCTGACTGCACCGTGGCGTTTTGATAAACGTGCCCCATCATCACCTAAGATCATCGGTAAATGAGCAAACTGTGGCAACTCAGCCCCCAATGCCAACATGATATTAATTTGTCTTGGGGTGTTATTAATATGGTCATCACCACGAATTATATGACTGATACCCATATCTAAGTCATCAACAACAACGGTTAAATTATAGGTCGGCGTACCGTCGGTACGGGCAATGATTAAATCATCTAGCTCGTCATTACTAATGGATATTTCACCGCGTACTAAATCATTAAAAACGACACTACCTTGTTGTGGGTTTTTAAACCGAACAACAAAAGGTGCTCCCTCTACTGGCTCTGTTCTATGACGACAATGGCCGTTATATCGCCATTTTTCATTATTAGCACGCTGCTCTTCACGCATTGCGTCAACTTCTTCACGTGTGCAATAACAATGATAGGCATCACCTTGCTCTAATAACTGCTCGATAATTTCCTGATAACGTGGAAAACGATCTGTTTGAAAGAAGGGGCCTTCATCGTGCGCTAGACCAAGCCATTCCATGCCATCAAAAATAGCTTGAACAGATTCTTCAGTTGATCGTTCACGGTCAGTATCTTCAATACGCAAAATAAATTGACCATGTGCTTTTTTTGAAAAAAGCCAAGAAAAGAGTGCAGTTCTTGCACCACCAACATGTAGGTAACCTGTTGGACTAGGAGCAAATCGAGTTCGTATTGTCATATAGTTAAGATATTTTTTTAAAGTATTTTGAAGCTGCATTTTATCAATAAAACACAGAAAATAGGCGAAAAGCCCTGATTTTCACTCAGATAGAGTCTGATTTCCCTCTATTCTCTTGTCCAAACACAATTTGCCGAAGACGCTTCATTAATTGCATCGAGCCTTTCTAGGTGCAAGCTCTCTTCTTCTTCATTAGGTTTAATGACTTTGATACGTGGCCTGTTTTCAGCAAAGCTTTTTTGCTCTTCCCCACCGGCATCGGAAAACTCATCGAGCATCAATGAGCTTTGCCCACCCGTCATCGCGAGGTAAACATCGGCTAAAATTTCAGCATCAAGTAAGGCACCATGCAACACACGCTGACTGTTATTTATGTCATAACGCTTACAAAGCGCATCTAGGCTATTCCTTTGCCCTGGATACATTTTCCTTGCCATCAACAAGGTATCCGTTACTTCACACCAACTGGCCATTTTACCGTGCTCGGCACCCATTAATTGGTATTCGTTATCAAGGAAGCCCACATCAAAAGGTGCGTTATGAATAACTACTTCTGCATCTTTAAGATAGTTATATAAATCTTCGGCTATTTCCTCAAATAAAGGTTTATCAAGCAAGGATTCATTGGTGATTCCATGAACTTCTATCGCACCTTCGTCAATTAAACGTTGGGGATTAATATAAAAATGAAAATTGTTACCGGTTAACCGCCTATTAATAAGCTCAACACAACCAACTTCAATAATCCGGTGGCCTTTACGAGGTTCTAGCCCTGTTGTTTCGGTATCTAGTACAATTTGTCGCATAGTTACTTTCTCGCCCCAGCTATCAAGTCATCAATCCCTTTATTAGCGAGTTGATCTGCCCTTTCATTACCAGGGTCACCACTGTGGCCTTTTACCCATTGCCATTCAATGTCATGCTCATTGATAAGTTGATCAATTTTCTGCCATAAATCGACATTTTTAACGGGCTTTCTTGCCGCTGTTTTCCAGCCTCTTTTCTTCCAATTAGGCATCCATTCATTAATGCCCTTTAATACATATTGTGAATCGCTGATCAGAAGCACGTCTGAGTTTTCTTTTAAAGCACCAAGGGCTTCGATAACCGCCATCATTTCCATGCGATTATTGGTTGTTTCTAACTCCCCACCTGAGATCTCTTTTTCAGTGCCATTAAAACGCAATATTGCGCCCCAACCACCTACGCCGGGATTACCTCGGCAAGCGCCATCAGTGTGGATTTTTATTTGTTTTTTTGACATTAACTCTACTGTTTGCTGTTTTGGTTATGGGTGGAATAAAACGATTTTTTAAGTCTTTTAAATTAAATACTGAGTTCGAAGCTGATACCCGCTTAACCCCCATAATAAAATAGGCTGCGGGTAAAATGGGTAAATAAATACCGATGCTATCAAGAAGCTGATGCAGTTTACTTGATGATTGATATTTTGTAACAGGCAAAAAGCAACAACCGTTATTTTTTTCAATTTTAAAGTTTAATAATTTCAACCAATCAATAGCTCTTGAACGGCTTATAAAGCCTCCATTCCAAGGTATTTTATTTTTTGCTTTAGGTAAAAAACGCGGGAGATGCCAGAGACTCCATGGGTTAAACCCTAATAACATCACGATACCTTCTGGTTTAAGCACTCGATGAACCTCTCGCAACACCTGATGTGGATCGCTATTAAACTCTAAGGTATGAGGTAAAATCACTATATCAACAGAATGGGTCTCTATTGGGATTTCATCTGCCAAACCCATCACATGTGCATATTTATCATCTAAATCAGGATGTAAATCAACAATAGTGTAATGCGCAAAACGCATTGCCTGATGAAATTCATTTTCCCAGCCTACTTGATCTATTTGCAGCACTGAGCTTCTAAAATTAGACGCTAAAGCTTTACTTAATAGCCGTGCTTCAGAACGTTGATAAGATTGGCCGATAGGCGTGGTATACCACTCCCGTAATGAGACCGGTTTTACAAAACTAGTTGTGAACTTATCTACCATAATCGATACTCAAATCTTACTGAACAAAACCCTAAATGTCGTACTATAATACGCAGCTCGAAATCGCTACATTATTATTAATGCCTTATTTAAGCATAAAAAAAAACATTCCTTTATTTTTCTTTAGCGCTCTTTTTTCTCTTACCGCTTGCACCACTATTAACCATAGCCCTCTAGCTAATACTTTCCTTGAACCAGCTGCAGTTGAAGCTAAAACGCTAGCTATTCCATCTGAAAAGGATAACGAGACACATACAAAAGCCACTCCACAAGACTTATGGCAGCAGATATTCTCATTATATTCCTTACCTAATGTTAATAACTCTCGAGTTCAAAAGGAAATTGACTGGTATTTAAAACATCCGGTTCACCTCACTCGTGTCCAAGCAAATGCTGCCCCTTATTTATATTTCATCGTAAATGAAATTGAACAACGTCAACTACCTGGAGAGCTTGCCCTACTACCTATTATTGAAAGTGCTTACCAACCTTTTGCGTATTCTCATGGCAGTGCCGCTGGCCTGTGGCAATTTATTCCGTCGACGGGCAAATATTTTGGACTTAAGAAAACATGGTGGTATGACGGTAGACGCGATGTGTATGCTTCAACACAAGCCGCACTAAGTTATTTTGAACGTTTATCAAAACGCTTTGATAATGATTGGCTACTCGCTATAGCTGCCTATAATGCGGGTGGCGGCACTATTTCATCGGCTATCAAAAAGAACCGTAAAAAAGACTTACCTTTGGATTATTGGCATTTAAATCTATCAAAGGAAACGCACCTCTATGTCCCAAAGCTACTAGCTCTTGCACATATCTTTTCAAATTCAGAACGATATGGCATCCAATTACAGACTATCCCTAATCGGCCATTTTTTCAAAAGATTGGCATTCAAAAACAAACTGACTTATCACGATTAGCTGAACTGGCCGATATTTCAGTTGAAAAATTCTATCAACTCAACCCTGGCTTTAACCAATGGGCTACTGACCCTCAAGGTCCACACTACGTATTAATCCCCTCTGAACAAACCTCTCTATTTTCTTCAAGGCTTTCATCGTTGAGCGACAGCCAGCGCCTAAAGTGGCGCCGTCACCTTATTAAGAAAGGTGAAACACTTAGCCATATTGCTCAACAATATGGGACGACAGTCGGCTTGATTAAAAACAACAATGCCCTTTCTAAAAATAAAATTCGTGTTGGGAAACAATTACTTATCCCATCGGCTCGCTATGATGATGCTATTTACTCGAAAAGCCTCTCCATGCGAAAAACTGCTAAAGCAAATGCATATAGAAAAGGCAATAAACTTGAATATTATGTAGCTTCAGGCGATTCCTTCTGGACTATTGCAAGAAAATATCAGGTTACTGTTAAACAACTTAGCTCATGGAATTTAATGGCACCCAATGACACACTAAGTATTGGTCAAAAGCTTGTTATTTGGGATTCAACCAGCCCACGCACCTTATCTTTAAAAAAGAAGAACCAAACCATTCGTTACACTATTCGACAGGGTGACTCTTTATATCTAGTGGCCCAAAAATTCAACGTCAGTATTCGCGACCTTAAACGCTGGAATAAAATCACTAAGAAATATTTACAGCCTGGCGATAAAATAAAAGTCATTGTTGATGTGACTCGCTCTTAAATTTTAAGACTAATATAATTTAGTCCCAGACAACAAAAAGGGGTGAGCAAGCTCACCCCTTTTTGTTGTCTTACTAACGAGCTATTTATCTTTATGCGCTACCAGCATTTTCAATAAATTATCTTTCAAATTAAGCCTTACTTTCTTTCGGCTTTCAAGAAAATCATCAGATGTCGTTTCAACATTTTCTTCAATCCGTAACACTTCATGATCAAGCTCATGATACTCTTTAAATAAACGAGCAAAATGCGCATCATTCATTTTAAGCTCATGAATAGCCTCTTTAAATTCTGGTAATTCGTGAACCAAATCGTGTTTTTCACCAAACATACTTTCTCCTAATTAGCACAGTTAATACAATTAATTACATAAGGCAGTGCATCTAACCTGCCTTGACTGATCTCCTCTCCACATTGAGAGCAAACCCCATAGCTACCTTGCTCCAACTTTATTAACGCCTCATCTATTACCACTAATTCTTGTTGCGCCTCACGTTGAAGTTCGATCAACACTTCTTCATTTTCGGCTTCTGCTGCCTGTTCTTCCGAATCAGCACTTCTACCTTTATTAAAATCTTTTTCAATTGATGATACACGCGCCCTAAGTTCATCGCGTTTATCTAATAACTTCTTTTCAATATCAATATATTTTGTCATATGCGTTCCACTTTTCATTAAAAATAAACTCATTTTTGTGTAAGCAATTAACGACAACTCACACTACTAATCTACTCCAAAATAGAGCATTTGTGAGATTAAATTTAATAAATATGGATGATTTTTGAAGGTTATTAATAGTGCTAGTTTTTGCTATTAATTTCTACTGTTTAAAGCAACAATAAGTAACCAATTAATCATGGTTTTTCTGCTTATGCTGTGCCGCTTTAATGAGTGATTGAGTGTAGGGATGAACTGGATTCTTCATAACCTCTTCTACGCTACCAGACTCTACAATTTGCCCTTCATACATTACTTGCACGCTGTCAGCCAAGTAGGAGACAACTGATAAGTCATGGCTTATAAATAAGTAAGCTAAGCCTCTTTCGCGTTGCAAGCGTTTAAGTAAATTCAACACTTGTGCTTGCACCGATACATCAAGCGCACTAGTTGGCTCATCACAAATAATAACTGAGGGATTAACCGCTAACGCCCGTGCAATACACAAACGCTGGCGCTGGCCACCAGAAAACTCATGTGGATAACGGAGCATCGCATCCGCCTCTAAATCGACTTGCTGTAGTAGCTCTAAACATCGCTCATGTTGTTCGATTTTGGATAATTCTTTGCGTAAGCTATGCATACCTTCTTTTAGAATATCCCCTGCCAACATACGCGGATTCATCGAAGAGAAAGGATCTTGGAAAATAATTTGTATTTGGCTTCTATAGGCCCGCATTTGAGAGTCAGTAAGCTGTGTTAGATCTTTCTGATCATAAATTACTTGGCCTGATGTCGTTGGGATTAATTGCAGTATCGCTTTTGCTAATGTTGATTTACCACAACCCGACTCACCAACAAGGGCGACTGTTTTACCGGCCTCAATTTTAAAACTAATATCATCAACAGCTTTAACATGGCCGATAGTTCTTTTTAATAAGCCTTTTTTAATTGGGAAGTAAACTTTTACATGCTTAAGCTCTAAAACAGTTTCCTGTTTATATTCCAGCTCCCCAGCCAACTTTTGCTCAGGTTCTGGCACAACCTTAATCGCTTCTGAATGATCCCCGACAATTGCTCTTGAAAGTTTCTGCGAACGCTTTTCAAATGAGGGCAAGGCATCAAATAGACTTTGGCTATATGGATGCGCAGGTTTTAAGAAAAATTGCTCCGCAGGTGCTACTTCCAACAACTTACCTTGGTACATTACGGCAACACTGTCTGCTATTTCTGAAACCACACCTAAATCATGGGTAATAATCCATAATGCCATACCGTTTTGGCGTTGCAACTCTTTTAATAATTGTAAAATTTGCGCTTCAATCGTTACATCTAAGGCCGTTGTTGGCTCATCAGCAATCAATAAATCCGGCTCACTGGCCAAGGCAATAGCAATCAAAACACGTTGCTGCATACCACCAGATAATTGATGCGGGAATTGTTTAAGCCGTTGCTCTGGTTCAGTTAAGCCAACCTTCACAATCAGAGCAATGACACGTTGAGTTAAATTGCTGACCTTTGTTCCTTGATGAGTAACAATTGATTCGGCTATTTGATCGCCAATTGACATCACCGGATTAAGTGCCACCATAGGATCTTGAAAGATCATCGCTATCCGAGCTCCGCGCAACTTTTGCATACGATGCTCTGGCTCACGCAACAAGTCTTTACCGGCGTATAAAACCTCACCTTGGGTTATTTGTGCATTATTTGGTAATAGACGCAAAACAGATAACGCGGTAACTGATTTACCACTACCCGACTCACCAACTAAAGCGAACGTTTCACCTTTTTTAATTTGAAAACTGACACCATTAACAGCCTTAACCGCCTGCCCAGCTTGATTAAACTGTGCATGTAGATTATTAACTGTTAATAGTGCTTCAGACATATTCAGAGGCCTCTTTTAAGCTCTTAAAAAATCAATCACTGTGTCCAAACCTTTAGTGTTTATTTGCACATGTGTTTTAGCTTGTACGGCAGGTTTGGCATGATAGGCCACACTCAGGCCGGCATGCTCCATCATCACCAAATCATTTGCGCCATCACCCATTGCAATCACTTGCTGCTGGCTAATACCCATTTCTTCAACTAAGGCTAATAACAACGTCGCTTTAGATTGTGCGCCAACTATATCGCCATCTACCTTGCCCGTTAATAGGCCATTTTCAACCCCTAATATATTTGCCAAGGTATGATCCAAGCCCAAACGCTCTTTTAACTTATCGGTAAAAAATGTAAAACCACCTGATACTAAGGCGATAGTAACCGATGACTTTTTCAGAAAATCAATGAGTACTTCTGCCCCAGGGTTTAACTTAAGGCGTTCATCATAAACACGCTGTAGATCTGCTACTGGTAAGCCTTTCAATAGGGCTACTCGTTGCGTTAAAGATGCCTCAAAACCAATTTCACCACGCATCGCAGACTCAGTGATCGCGGATACTTGTGGCTTAAGCCCCAACATATCGGCTATCTCATCTATGCACTCAATGGCAATTAAGGTTGAGTCCATATCAGTCACCAGTAAACGCACCTCTTGACCACTAAAGTTTTCAGGTAATTTATTAATATCACAAGATAAGTCTTCAGCCAGTTCGGCAAGCTGTTTATCGCTAATTTTTTCAGCTGTTTGCACCGTATAAAAATCTGTTTTCTGTATGACTGGTTCAGAAAAAACTGTCTTCACTTTGTCTAGTTCTTCTGTAGAGAAAAAAGCTTTATGTAAAATATATTTGTTCATAGGGAATCTTTAAAGTTAGTTAAATGATCGCGGATCAAAGGCATCACGAACCGTATCGGCAAATAGATTAGCCGCCAATACCAAGCCAAGCATGAAAATAAAAGCAGCCGATAAAGACCACCAAACAATCGGTTCACGTGCCATTTCTAA
>Ga0209081_1001603_pt1 | contig 13476 bp, 17 predicted proteins | sample GOMGulsemesocosm_4_FD_184636 | JGI IMG/M metagenome (GOLD analysis project Ga0209081, IMG submission 184636) | Methane-oxidizing microbial communities from mesocosms in the Gulf of Mexico - GOM15B Gulf of Mexico (SPAdes) (version 2) | ecosystem: Environmental > Aquatic > Marine > Cold seeps... | reverse complement strand
AAACCAATTTAATCTGAACCGCCTACAAACCAACTCTCATCGCATCCTGCGCCCTTCTGAAATAAACAACACCTCTGAAGGAAGAGCGCATTCTACAGCATCCTACGCACCCGTCAAGACTTTATTTAAAAAATAACTTATTCAGTAAAAGTACAAGCATTTAATACAATATAATAAGGGCACTTCCCTTGCTATGCCACCTGGCTATTTTGTATCTGATATCTGGCAATTGATGAAATCTCCTCATCGACATCCGAAGAAAGTAGATCTAGACAAAAACCTCTTTTCACAATGACAAACCGTACAAAATCATTTACATCACTTGCTAAGGTATTTAAGTACTGCATATCATCAGTGTATTTTGCTACTGTTGCACGAACCCTCCAACTATCATCACTGACTAAAAACTCATGCCCTACTTTTTTCCTTGCAACTGCCACTCTAACGAGTGCAGACTTATCATGAACCAATATCTTTAATGCAAAGCATAAATCAACTGCTTCCAGCCTTATATATTCTTCCTTCTCCTGAGAAAGAGCCTTCTCATTATATTTTTTACCTGAAATTACAATAGTATCCATTTTTAACACCACTTACTTTTCTTATCTACACTCTAGCTTAGGTATAAATAGTAAGCTATTGTTTTTAAATAAAATGCGTATTAGATCACACAACCTTAATAATGTGGTGGCAATTCAACACCTTGATTAATTGAACCTGGCTCCGCCATATTTTTTATCTTTTGTCCCAATAAGCTACAAACTTCTTCCAGTCGAATTAACTGCCTTTGCTGATCACCAACAACATCATTTAATGCCTGCAACAAATCCTCTTGATAAGCCACTTTTATTTCTAACTCTATAATACGACCATCACTCATTTAAAAACACCCTTCCACCTTCAAAAAACACCACCCTTTTCTAACAGACACTTGCTTTATAACCATGCTCATCAACTATCACAACAATCTCATTCATCTGCAAAAAACCCACAACAACACCTTTCTTCGAATTGTAATCAACACTCGCACTTATAATTCCTTTATCCCTAGCCAAAGTCATCTCTAGATATAAAGCACACGAAGGACAACTCATCCCCTCTACAGAAAAAGCCAATCGCTTGACAAGCCCATCCGCCTTAACCTCACTGCCCTCTACTTTATTATCTTTTTTACCTGGCTTTTCAGAGAAATTTGCCAAAACAACATTTAATACATCAAATAATTCTACTTTTGACATTTCTTTAGTATTAAACCTAATTTCCACTGAGTTATTTACCGAATTAACCTGTACATCCTCAATTGCATTTCTTTTTAGCAAAATAATCTGCAAAATAGTAGTTCTCTCTCTATCATGAAATAAAGAAGGGACAATTATATTAATTTTTTGCTCTTCCTCTTCCACAACAATGAAATTATTATTTTTTTGACTTTTTTCCATTTTGAAATTCACATCACTCTATTTATTACTTAAAACCCAACTTAACACTCCACAAACCAGCTTATAAATTTAACTTAAAGAGCCTTTATCACTTGCCATTTTTTTTTATTTTTATTGTGTTTTACAATTGCTCTATACCAAGTTTCCAACTCTTTTACCCCATATTTTCTTTCTAGGTTGCGGATTTCAAAATGCGCCTTTGCCATCTTTTGATAGTGCCGTATAAACAGCCAATTTACTGAAGCACCACTCATAGCACCTATTACAGGTAAACTTTGAGCCGCTAACTTTCCCGAAACAGGTACAGAGAATCGAGTTGATACCGCATTAACTAACTTAACCAAAACTGGTGCGCCCTCTTTAGAAAACCCATGAACCGCAATATGATTAGTTGTATCCCCCAAAGCCTTAGTTAAAAAAGACCTGACAGCATAATAACTTGTATCTGCGGCTTCCGCATTTTTAGCCGAGCCACCACTTAATGCAAAAACAGTTAAACACGCCATCTTACTATCCAGATCATCCAGGTCTTCACCATAACTTCGTGCAATATCAGCGATAGATCTCAACATAATGGTTGCCGACACGGGTAATTCAACAGCTAAAGCCGCAATACCAAACGAACCACCAACAGCCCCGCTAATCCCAACAAATAAGCTATGTATTTTATTTTTAGGTTTGGTTGGTTTTTTATTAATAGAAAATAATGCAGCATCCAATGCTTTTTCTAATGCTTTTTTAGTTATCCTAGTTACAATATTTGACCAATGTCCAGGCAAGGCAGACATCGCTTTCTCAATTGGCATACCAACAATATGACTAATCGATGTTGCAACATTCGATGACTCCAATTGCTGTGCAGCATCGGTCAAAACAAGCAAATCAACCTGATGCATCACATCCCCTGAATATGACTCATCAATACATTTATATATTCAACCAGTTGTGACAAAACTAAAATCCCATCATCAATTTTTTCTTTTAAGAAATGTAAAAACGTACGATGCTTGAAATCCTCTTCAACATAAAAGGTTAATCCTTTATATATTGTATTTGATCCCATGAAAATCATTACAACTGCCGCTGACTTCAGCATAAAGCCTCGCATACTCGCACCCAGCTTTGCAAATGCAACACTTATTAATAGCATGGTAGGTAAAGTACCCGCACCAAAAGCCAACAACAACGCCCCACCTTCTAAAACACTCGTCGCAGAAGTTGCTTCTACATACATTGCAAAAGTTAATGGACATGGCATCAAACCATTTAAAAAACCTGCAATCATGGCACCAACAACAGGACCTTTAGTCCTAGCTTTTGCATAACCTTTACGCAACAACCCCATCGGCAATAACTTTACCGACCCTTGCCAAGGAATTAAACCTAAAATACCCAACGCTAAAATAATAACGATAGAGCCAATAATCATTTGCAATATGCTTTGGAATTTTCCGACCACCCCCCCTGAAACCAACACCATCCCAAGTGAAGCAGCCAACAAACCAATACAAACATAAACCAATACTCTAGCTAACTGGTAAGCAATATAAGGAAGGTAGGATTTCTTCCCTCCTACATTCATAAAATACCCAGAGACCAATGCTCCGCACATCCCCAAACAATGCCCACTTCCTAACATACCGGCAATAAAAGCCAATGTATAATCAAAGCCTGTCGCCGCTACCATTTCATGCATACCATGCATTGAGTGATCCATCATAAATCCTTATTTTTTACTTAGTCTTAACGAATTAACAATAACTGAAACCGAACTTAACGCCATTGCTGCTGATGCCACCATCGGATTAAGCTTACCTAACGCAGCAACTGGAATAGCCACCGTGTTGTAACCAAATGCCCAAAATAAATTCTGCTTAATAACCTTAATAGTCTCTGTACTCAACTCTATTGTTTCCGTCACCTTGGATATATCCCCTTGTACCAAAGTTAAATCTGCCGACTCAATAGCCACATCAGTCCCACAACCGATTGCAAACCCCACATCAGCTGCCGCCAGAGCAGGTGCATCATTAACGCCATCTCCAATCATACCAACCTTTTTTCCTTCAGCCTGGTATTGTCTAATAATTCCAAGCTTTTCATCAGGCTTAGCATTAGCAACCACCTGCTCAATCCCCACTTTTGCCGCAATATAATGCGCAGTCTTTTCAGTATCCCCTGTTACCATAATGGTTTCTACACCCATTTTATTTAACCGAGAGATTGCACTCACTGCTTCTAACCTTGGCTTATCTGAAATACCAAAAACAGCAGCCTCTTTACCATTAATAGCCATATAAATAGGTGTTTTACCCTGCTCAGCAAAATGCCCAGCCTCCTCCATCATCCCATCCACACTAATATTCTGATCATCCATCCAGAATTTATTACCTATATATAGTTTTTTACCATCAACATCCGCCTCAATACCGCGCCCGGTTTCACTATAAAAATAGCTGCATTCCATTGGCTCAATTGCCAATTCATTAGCATAATTCACAACGGCTTTTGCTAAAAAATGTTCCGAATTATTTTCAGCAGCAGCAGCCAATGCAACAATTTTTTCCTTCCCTAATCGTGACTTCTTATAAAAATCGGTAACAACCGGCTTTCCTTCAGTTATCGTCCCAGTCTTATCAAAAACCACAACACTTAGCTTAGTTGCCACTTCCAAACTTTCACCATTACGAATATACACCCCTTTTTTTGCTGCTTGTCCTGTTCCAACCATAATGGCTGCTGGCGTCGCCAACCCCAACGCACATGGACACGCAATCAGCAAAACAGTCACAGCACTACCGAATGCAACAGAAAAAGGCGCTCCAACCAACATCCAACTAGCAAAAGTTAAACCTGAAATACCCATAACTACTGGCACAAAAACAGCAGAAATTTTATCTACTTGCTTTTGAATAGGTAACTTTGTTGCTTGCGCCTGATCAACCATATGAACAATACCAGCTAAAACTGTATCCATTCCAATTGCAGTTGCCTTGATATGCAATACTCCATTGCCATTAACACACCCACCAATAACTTTATGCCCTATTTCTTTTACAACAGGCATACTTTCACCCGTCACCATTGCCTCATCAACGGTTGAAACCCCAAAAATAACATCAGCATCTGTGGGTATTTTTTCACCCGGCCGAACCAATAAAATATTATCTAATTCAATATCATCAATATCAATTAGGTACTCGCCTCCATCCTTCAGCAAAGTTGCCGTTTGAGGTTGCAAATCCACTAATTTACGAATTGCTTCTCCGGCTTTCCCTCTCGCCCTCTCTTCAAGATAACGCCCCAGCAATACAAATGTAATAATAGCGGCCGCCGCTTCAAAATACATATGCCCTTTACGTCTATACAAAACAGGCAAACTATAGCTATACGCAGAACCCACACCGAGTGCAATTAACGTATCCATGTTAGCTGTTTTTTGTTTGGCTAAACGCCACGCCTTAATAAAGAACTGCTTACCCACACCAAAAACAACAGGGGTTGTTAAAACAAATTGAAACCAATGAGACCACCTTGAATGATTCATTGACATTGCCACCGCAATAACAGGCGCACTTAACACACTCGACCATATAACCCGCCGCTTGGCTTGGTCAATTCTTTGCTGCTCTTTAAGAACCAGGTTTTTTCTTTGAGACAAGGTATCCATTGAGAACGATTCATACCCAAGCGCGGCAATCTTGTTACTCACCTGCTGCTTATTCAATAAGCCATGAACGGTGACAGTTTCTGTTGCAAAATTAACATTAGCAGATTTAATACTCGAATCGCGAACAAGCACCATCTCAATAAGTAATGCGCAAGACGCACAAGTCATCCCCGCTACGGCCAAATCAACCTCTTGAATAGCCCCATCAAATTGCTTTTGCTTCTTTTTATACTCGCTTTGTTCTTTCTGAGCGATATTACCTAGAACAGCATCCAGTAAAATCAGCAGGTTCTTTTTAGGTAGATGAGAAGGATCAAAGTCAATAACAACCGACCCTAACGAGAAAATGGTACGAATACGTTTTATTTCAGATCGTTTTTTTAATAGTATTTCAAGAATATAACAACGCTCAATATCCTTTTTTAAAACGGGGGAAACAATACGAATACGCCTTTTCAACTGATGAATAAGGCTAAAATTATTATAGCTAGCTACGTCTAAATCCATAATATGAGATTGATACTAATGAAGACTTATTTAAATATCACATGGACACTGGAAATCTATAGTAAAAAAAGAGCTATTGAGACCCCCTGTTGCAGCCATACTGCTGACTAACAACAAGTTCATCAAAACTCTCACTCCCGACAGACTCCTAGTTTACACAGTATTAAATATAATCCGAGTGGCAAGGATAAAGGACATTTGGAAAAACACCCTATAGGCTAATGTCTATTTAACTGGTTTACGTGAACGAACCAATAAATAAAAGAGGTAAAATACAGCCGCCCACTGAGATTTAAAAGCCCAGGGTTTTAGTATCCACTCTTGAGTAATACGCGTCCAATGCAGTCGAATTAAATATAAAGCCAAAACATCATTAAGAAAGTCAATGATTGTTTTTTCTGGATCCTTAACAAAAGACTTAGGTTTTTTTAACCCTATCTTTGCAATAACTTTGGCCGCATGCGCCGTTTCTTTGGCATCACTATATTTCTCAGTTACCCATCGAGAGGCTTTCCAGCTTTTTACTTTAGATTTAAGGTTCCAGCTTTCTGGCTTTCTTGAGTCAACATCATTAACAACAGGAGCAATTAACAGTTGCTGCTCATCTAATTCAGATAAAAGCAGAAAAAGCTGCTTCGCCAACGCCTGAAAGTCACATACAAGTTCTTGGTACCTGATAGATAGCTTTTTCTGCTTTCTAAAAAGATCAACCCTATAAACACCGTCGATTCCCAGGATTCTGGCTCTCACTAATTTTGAAACGGCATCATCACATAGCTGAACAGGTATTTCAAAACGAACGTGTCCTTCAGCTCTATATCTTATGATAAATTCTTTTTGGATAGTCATAGTAAAGATTTAAAAACATTAAAAGCAAAAACGGGCAATAAAAGGATATAAACACCTCTTATTGCCCGCTCAATTTAACCACATAAGTTATATAAGATTAAACTATCAATTTTCTTCTTTTGTTTCAGCAACAATATCTTCTAAATTTTCTTTTTGTTGCAATACAAAATCTTTACCCGCATCAGATGCCTTACTCACACTTGATACAATTTCTTTTCTATATTTATATACAACATAACCAGCAGCTACGCCTAAACCAAACACCAAAACAGGATGTTTCGCTAATTTACTCATCAATTTTCCCCCAGTTTTTACAGATGCAGAAGCCATTGACCCCTTCATAATCTGTTTTCCCATTGCATGAGTAGCATGAGCACCATGACCAGCATGTTTTCCATGACCAGCATGATTCATACCCTTCATTACTTTACTACTACCGTGCGAATGTGCCATTTTTTTCTCTATTTTGATTTAATTACGAATCATCTACCGATTCAGCTAAAACCTGATCTTCATGCAGCATTTGAAAAATACCTTTACAACCTTCACAGCAGAATAGCTTATTCCCTTCTTTGGTTTTAAGCTTAAAACCTTGAACTTCTACAGCCAAACCACAAAGATCGCAAACTTCTTTTTTATCGCTCATGTTTTAATCAATACTCTTAAATATATCAAAGTAGTTTTATATAATATCAAATAAAGTAGGGGTGTATCAAATCTAATGACAACTAAAGCCTGCTGAAGCCGCACCAGACTCATCACTATCACCATAAGTCGCACGGCTACTTGCCTTCATTAATGCAATGCGTAATGCCCCGGTTAAACTGGCTCCCAAACCTAAGCGCATAGCCAAAGCAGGCACCAATATCATAGAGGCAACAGCAAGCCCAGCGCCTAACGCTAATGAACCACTCTGAGTCTCTTTGCTTTCTTCATCAGAAGAGGAAACTGTTATTTCTTGTGCCATAATTTTACTCACTGCTTTTAAAGTTAATCATCCCTTCAAATTAAGCATGAAAGATGCCACACACCAAGTCATTATTTTTTATATGGTTTTCATGAGGGGCTCACATGAAATTAAATAAAACTATGTTATATAACGTAGTTTTTAATGGCATATACCTCATAAGATCACTTTAACATTCATCAATTCTCTTTTTAACCTATACTTATCCTTCTCAACTTCAGCAAAAAAAGACAATGCCAACACTACTATTTTCTTTACGCGGCGTACCAGCCGATGAAACAGATGAAATCAAAGAATTACTCGACAAACACGAAATAAATTATTACGAGACATCCGCTGGAAACTGGGGGATATCCATGCCGGCTTTATGGTTACCAAATAATGACGAATTAGATAACGCCCAAAATCTACTCAATGAATACCACATCCAAAGAGCAATAACACAACGCAACATTTACCAGCAATTAAAGAGAGATAAAAAAAACAAACGCCTGTTCGATATCTTTATAGAAAACCCCTTAAAATTTCTGACCTATCTGGCTGCCATTGCTTTTATTATTTACTTATACCCAAGAATGCTTGAAGAATTTGGACTATAACAAACAATAAACCACAATCCCCACCCAACTAAGAACTAGCAACACCCAAGGTACTATAGATTGTTTATACACAATATCACTTTGAATATTAGTCGCAGTCTCACTTGTAGCCCCCTCTATTACCTTGGAAGCCTTTTGCAACTTTCTATTCAGCTCTCGTGACTTTTCCTTTTGTTGTTTTTTATAATGATTAATGCCTTTCTCTACCCCCTGCGCTATCAACTTTGTTTGCTCTTTAGTTTGCCCTGGGCGCTGTGTCGCTTTAGCCACCTTCATTGCATCATCTTGAGTTTGAGGTGATACTTTCTGATATTTATTATTTTTAGCCATTATTCCTGAATTCTATAAGGTTCTACTTGAATTGATAATACTTTACCCCCTAACATGATAACTTTACCTTGATAACGCTCATCTCCAGTCGAACTAAATTCAAATTGAAAGGACCTCCAAACCTTAATTGCCCCATCATCATCCCTTTTTAACCATTGGGCATTTAAGGCAACATAATGATCAAGCAATAATAAATCCATTTTTTGACAGTAAGCCGTTGCAGATACAAAAGCAAGCTCTCGAGCCTTCATGGAACTTGACCAATAATAACCAAGCAATAACAAGACTATAATTAAAAATAAATCTAGCATATAACCCTCTCCTTAAATTTAAAATAATCGTTGCTAGTCATGATTTCACTTTGAGCCATTTTACAAATACCACTAAAGATCTTGCATAAAACAAGCTATCCAACTGACGCAAATTTTTATTCACCTTCAAGGCATACAAAAAGACAAGTGTATTGCCCAAGTTATTTCGAGCTCCCTAAGCTAATGAGGGACGCGCATGAAACAACCTCCCGATTTCTAAGTAAATTTCATAGAAACCTATGCTAGCTATAGACGGATCAGGGTGATACACCTATTATAGTAATTCCACTCAACTTTAGACCCAATCCCATGAACTATCTTGAAGTTTACTTTAACGGCGTTTTAAAACACAGCATACCTGTTCAGTCAGAGGTTATTAGTATCGGCAGGTCTTCAAGTAATGATCTAGTTATTGATAATATGGGAGTATCTAATCATCACGCCATCATAACAAAAAAAGACAGCTTCTTTTTTATTGAAGATTTAAACAGTACCAACGGCACCTTTCTAAACAATCATAAAATATCAGAACAACAAAAAATAGATTCTCAAGATTCCATTACCATTGGCAAACACACTATTAAGTTTTCAGAATGGAGCCAATCTAAACACACACCAACTAGCAACCCCATTCTTGATGTATCTGATGCTACGGTGATGATGAAAAAGAGCGTAAAAAACAAAAAAACACCGGAAAAAAGCTCAGAAAGGAACTCATTCCACTTAATACTATCAGGTGAAAAGACAGGGATTAATAAATTACTTTTAACAAAAAGTAATTATAGTATCGGCAAAGCAAAAGACAATGATATTCGACTCAGCGGTTGGTTTTTTACACCCGCCCATATTGCTGAAATAGAAAAAATAGGCCACTCTTTTTACATTACGCCTTTAAAAAAGAATGCTGTTAAACTTAATAATAGTACGATTAATTCCAGCACAGCCCTATCCGCTACAGATGTGATAAAAATCAAGAAACTAACGCTACGATTTTTAAGCAACTAACAATTTCACTCTAGCCAAACAATATTGCTTTAACAATTCTAATGGCATAGCCAATGAAATAGATCTCAATATTCTAAAGAAATTATTGAGATCGATACTTCGCCTGCTTACGAATGCGGAATTTATAGGGAGTTGATTTTTATCAAGAACAACAACGGCATCAATACAGAAGGTAGAGCTCCTCAGGAACAGTTACCGAGGCGCTAAAACAAGCGCATAGCACTTTCTATAATTGTTTTAGCAACACAACTATCGGCAAAAAATGGTCGTTAGAAACCTGCAATCGAGACCTTACGAAGTATATTTACTAGACTAAAATACCAAGTGAACACAAACCAAACACCTTGCTACTTATCGTCCTGCCCAACCAAAATAATAGACACATTATCCTTACCACCTTTTGCCAAAGCGGCATCTAACAGTGCCTGACAAGCGGCTACGCTTTGTCCAGCCAATCCTTGCAATATTCTTTCCATTTCCAAATCTTCAACCAAATCAGTCAAGCCATCTGAACAAATCAAAAAACCATCCGCATTCTGAAATTTTACAATACGTATTTCAGCCTCCACTTCCTCATAAGGCCCTATTGCTTTAACAATAACATTAGCAGGTGGCGCATCACCTTCCTTCCCATTATCTAACCATTCCTGATACATAGAATGATCACTACTCAAGGCTTTTAATTGACCACCTCTGACTTGATAGATACGGCTATCTCCAATATGGAATACCAACATAGTATCAACCGTTAACATCCAGCATCCGGCAATAGTCGTCCCCATTCCAGTACCATTTATCTCATCACGTTCGATATTAAGCTGATACACATGCTTATTTGCTTCCAGCAAAGCCTTCTCCAAAGCCATTTGCTTTTCATTAATATCCAAAGAGCCTTTTCCAAACAAACCAAATAATCGACCTAACCAAGTCTGCTGAACACTTCCTTTTTGCTGCAATTGAAGCATACGTTTAACAACATCAATGGCTGCCAAACTAGCGACCTCTCCCGCCTGGTGCCCACCCATTCCATCAGCAACGACTAACAAACCTAAATCTTCATCAATTAGGATGCTATCTTCATTATGCTTACGCACCTTACCAACATCAGTAACACCTACAACAGTATATTTGTTAAACAATTTTTTCTGCATATACATCACCAACTTAATATAGTTAATTACTCACACAACAGGAACTGGAGACACAAAAGCATCAATCATACCTATAAAATATAGCCAGAAAAGCATACTGTCGAAGAATTAATATAAATACTTATTTGTTACAAATTAAAAAAACCGATTTTAAAACCAAGGGGCCGATTAGCCACTATTTTTCTAGTTACCAACCTCACCCATAAAATATATGGCTATGCACCCAAGCTCAGAGTAATACAAAAAGTACTGTAGAGCGGTCTTCAGTCCGCTATCGCTTAAAATAACTACGCTTATGGCGGACTAAAGTCCGCTCTACAGTATGTAATCAGTGCCTGGTTATAACCATTTAAAAATAAAACTCAATCAACCCTTAAAGCAAAGTCCGATAAACAAAACACACAATAGTTATTTAGCCGTTAAAATTCTTAAGACTGCTTGAGCATGTTCAGCCGCTTCAATTCCTGAATCAGTTAGATAGCCCCCATCATCCTGAGAAACCAAGCCTTTATCAAACAACCTTTTTGCCGCAGAAATAGCCTCAGGGTTAGCAGAACCATGCACTTTAATCCCCTCTTGTATTGAACTTAAATTATAGTGCGTAAGCATCTTAATTTCCTCTATCAATTCCACAGTCAAAGCCATAACTCACATCCTCTCAATATAAAAATGATCAGTATACCAATTATAGTTATAAAAAATTTACATCATTCAGGGCTTCCTCTAAACTAATCATCAAACAGTCATAGGATACCCCCCTTGCATACACTCTTTTCAATTGTCGTTATTACAGCAATCCTGATAATATTTGCATCTGCCAAAGTTTTATTAAGGACTAACCCTACCCTCGGATTCGGCATTATCGCCGGTGGAGGCTTATTTTTAGCTCTTTGCTGGTATATTTATCCAAAAATAAATAATCGCTAAGTCTCTGTACTCAGCAAGCATTCATAAAACAATGGTAATCTAAAAAAAACACTTTAATTAAAAGGTTTCTTTATGGAAGCATTAGACCAATTATCAACCACATTAGCCTTAACAATGGGTCTAGCATGGGCAAGTGGAATAAATTTATATGCAACCCTTTTCACCCTTGGCTACTTGGCCAATACAGGCAATATAGACCTACCTCCTGACCTACTGGTTATTGCAAACCCGTTAGTCATGGCTGCAGCAGGTTTAATGTATTGCGTAGAGTTCTTTGCCGACAAAATCCCTGGTATTGATACAGGATGGGATACTATCCATACTTTTATTCGTATTCCAGCAGGAGCAATGCTTGCCGCAGGTGCAATAGGTGATATAAATCCTGCAATGGAAGTCGCCGCAGCCCTAATGGGCGGAGGCCTTGCCGCCACTACCCATGCCACAAAAGCAGGCTCAAGAGTTTTGATCAACACATCCCCCGAGCCCTTTACCAACTGGACCGCGTCAATCGGTGAAGATATTGCAGTAATAGGTGGCGTATGGGCCTGCTTAAACCATCCATTTCTTTTCCTCGTCGCACTTGCCGTATTTATCCTGCTGATGCTTTGGATATTACCCAAAATTTGGAAAGGCATAAAAAAAGTTTTTAGCTTTATTATCAATCTGTTTCGAAAAAAAGAAGACACAACCCCAGCTTAATTGATATTTTTACTTGACTAAAGACTGATAAATTAGTTTAATAGGCAGCTCGATTTGGTGCATTGCCCAGGTAGCTCAGTCGGTAGAGCAGAGGACTGAAAATCCTCGTGTCGACGGTTCGATTCCGCCCCTGGGCACCATCATCGATTTAAACTTTATCTTAAGTTTAAAAGCAGTAGAAAATATAGTGCCCAGGTAGCTCAGTCGGTAGAGCAGAGGACTGAAAATCCTCGTGTCGACGGTTCGATTCCGCCCCTGGGCACCATTATTATCAAGGCTTCCAGCCTAATATCACACTCTCCACATTAAAGTTTCTGGTCGACCTCTGGTCAATAGTCCCTGTGTCTGGTTTTTTACCATTAATATTTTTCAATGAACGCCAGCAACACAATAGATCCTCATCACTTATCTTCTTTGTTTCTCGTTAAAAGTCCCACGACCACTTTTTCTTTCTAGCTTAAGTTAAAACCAATCCGTTATCCTTCCATCTGAGTCAAATAAACCAAATGTAGTTTCTGTTCTTGCCTGTGGAAGAGCGTCTGCTATTAAAGATGGATACGACAGATAATGAAGATTTTAGTTTTTGCTGACTTGCTGATTTGTTTCGTTACTTCAGTCTATTCTTAACCAACATATTTCACACTGATGCAGGGATGTATCAAGATGCATTAGAAAATACCAGCTCACCATACCTAAGCAATAACCTTACCCACTCACAGAGGTAACTCGCCTATTCATTTAACCAACATACCAACTGATACAACCGAAGGAGCTGTAAAGCTTTCCCTTAACCCGGAGAATGGACAGGGTGTTAGCCTTAGCATTGATCAAACCTTATTTCATCTTTTGCGAAACTTATTATTGAATATCTCTTAATTTTTCTTAGTGGCGATTAGAATTCAAAACTGACTACACTTCACCTAATATCAAGATCACTAACTCCTCTCAAATTGATAAGAAGATTTTTCGCTAGCTTTATAATTGGATTTAGTTACCCTCATATAGAAACTAATCTTTAACTT
>Ga0209081_1001601_pt1 | contig 13489 bp, 10 predicted proteins | sample GOMGulsemesocosm_4_FD_184636 | JGI IMG/M metagenome (GOLD analysis project Ga0209081, IMG submission 184636) | Methane-oxidizing microbial communities from mesocosms in the Gulf of Mexico - GOM15B Gulf of Mexico (SPAdes) (version 2) | ecosystem: Environmental > Aquatic > Marine > Cold seeps... | reverse complement strand
GCAATGGCAACAACCCCATCGTCTTGTAACGCTTTTAGTTTTTCTAAAGATTGTGATAATTTTTCTGAAGGGCTAGCCATATCAATATTCTCAAACCATTATCAATGTATGAATTTTAGTATATCATTCTGCATTGTTTTTAGTATATTACGTTGTATTGTTTTTAGTAAATAGCGTTAAAACCATTAAAATAAGCACCTCTTCCGAGAGGGCTAAAAAGTATTTCATTCGCTCAATGCTTTATATACGGTTGACCGCCCCATAGTACCCTTAGTACTAATTCCATCATCCAAAAAACGTAGGGAAACACCTATATCATCAAACTGTTGAATTAACTGGATCATGCCAGATGTATTTCTTCCTAACCGATCTAGTTTTTTAACTAAAATAACATAACCTGCTAACACTTCATTATCTGGATCACGACCCAAAGCTTTTTGACCAAATATTAATGCTTCTTCTGATTCTCCCAGAAGCAACAACCCCATCACTTTATTAGAAATTGCTTTTGGCTCATCAGGAGCAAAACTGTATGCTTCTATAAGAAGCTTCGCCCCTTCAGACTCTTGACCCAAAAGAAATTTACAAATACCAATATTAGCCTTTATTCGAAATAGAATACGATTTGATGCTGTTGATGCCTCCTTTTCCAGCAATATTTCGAAGAGTTCGAGAGCTGCTTTGATCTTCCTATTTTTTATAAATTGACCATACTCATCAATTCGACTATCAAGCTGTTCACAAATTATTTCATTTCGTGTTTTGTCACTAAACCCACCAACATCACTGGTGTTTTCCCCTATAGAATTTAACTTTTCACTTTGCTCCGACAGCAACCTAAAAATATCATTAAGCTTTTCTTCACCCACACCATGCTGAATAGTAACTGGAGCCTCAACATTTCCTCCTACTGCTAAACTTCCATCACGGGCCGATATGTTAGAAGATGAATCAAAAAGGAATTTTGAAGCCATGGCAGGTTTTATCTCTCAATTAGTGGTGCTAAAAGTACGCCTAGACCAATTAAACCTATTAATGAAGCAACTCCAAAAATAATATTCCAAACAACCCCACCAGTTAACCTCGATCTTTTTTCTTCATCTTTTTTAAAGGTATTTATGATTGTAACTGAAGCTGTAATATCCCCCCTGCTGCGACACTACCTTTATTAGCACTAACACTTGCTACACCTTGTCTCTTTTTTAAAACACCAAATATTAACCCACAAATTCCTAATGGCAAAAAGCTAACACTAATAGTAAGTATTGATATTTCATAATTAAAAACATTCATTCAACACCATCCTAATCCCTGAAGTTATTACATGTAAAAACACTATTTTCATGCAGACACGACCTCCATCAATTTATCATAGCTATCTACCACATCATATTTAACATTTTCTGGTTTAATCTTCTGGTTAATCTCATCAAAAAATTTACGGGCACATTCGATTTTTATTTCCTCTATCTCTCGTAGTTGCATAGATGACATAGAGCCTTTAGTTTCAGCAACAAAATAGATATGCTTTACTGTCCCTTCTTTAAAAGAAATAGCCCAATCTGGATTGTAATTGCCTACAGGTGTTGGAATAGAGAAACCATTAGGAAGCTTTGCATAAACAACCACTTCTTCACTTGTATCGAGTTCTGTTACAAATTTACGTTCTGTTTTAGAGTCTGTTACCACATAATCATATATATGCCGTTTTAATGGTTCACCAGCATGGCTAAAATCCTGTTTACTTTGTGCATCGGTAAAAATATTAATATCATGTGTCTCTGTGACCATATCGTAAGTCAGGTGCTCAATAATAGCTGTTGCTTTTTGCTCATTAATTAAACGAATAGATTCTGAAATAAAACTTTCAGGATTAGTCTTAAACTGATCAAAAGTGACACCCTCAATTTGACTAAACACACTCACAACAGTAGCCCGTGTTAATTGCACACCTTCTGCTATTTTTCCTATCAGGTCATATCGTACAGATGAATGCACCGATCTTGTTTCACTGCCTGTTTTGGTTTTAACCAGATCAAAACCATCCCTTGTTTTCATTTGCTCATGATTAATTTCTTTTTTCTGTTCGCCTTGCTGGATAGTGTATTGCAATGGCGTAACACGTAAATATTTATCTAACGTAACAACACAGTTTTTAATCAGTTGTTCACTATCAAAATACACGTTATAAGCTGCTTTTTTATTAATTCTCTCCCATAATGCTTTAAATTCCTTTTTATTAAAATTAGCATTAAGTGCATTAGTTTTAGCACCTCTGTCATTCTCAATTAGAGGTAGATTTGCATCACTGTATACACTATCAATTAACTGAAAAACTTGCGCCTTATACACTTCCAAATCTTCTGGTAATGCTGCCAATGTCTCATCCTTTACTGCTTCATGATAAGCAGAGGCAATATGGTCATTGTCATCGGTATAATCATTTTTAAGCAAATATTTATATATTTTCTTTGCCATCAAAGGTGTTACATCAACCTTACTGCCATTTTCAGCAATAATAACTTTATTAGTAAAGTAAGCCTCATCAGCAATTCTAGGTCTTTCAGAAAGTGATTCGCTAATATCACGTTGTAAAGCCGTTACAAAATCCTTATAGCTCTCACTTGCAACAACAGTTAAAACATTAGTTTGATGTACAGTGGCTGGGTTATCTTGTCTTTCACCTAATTGATTAACAGCAATACGAAGCCCTCGCCCGACCTCTTGGCGGCGGGAAATAGTATTATCACTATGCTTTAAAGCACAAATAACAAATACATTAGGGTTATCCCATCCTTCACGCAAAGCAGAATGAGAAAAAATAAAACGTACAGGTTCAGCAAAGGAAAGAAGCCGTTCTTTATTTTTTAAAATAAGATCATAAGCATCTACATCATTCGCTTCATTATTCTTTTTTTCTGTTACATTCATTTTGGGGTCAATTAACCGCTTTGATTTTTTATCAATCGAGAAATAACCCTCATGTGTTTTTGCAACATCAATTCCCTTTAAATAATCACTATATTCAGCTTTATCCAACAAGCCTAATTCATTGATACAGTCCGCATATTCTTCTTCAAATATTTTAAGATATTCCCCGCCCTCTTTTTGACCCGCTTCATTATAAATACGATATTTAGCGACTTCATCAATAAAAAACAAAGTGAGCACTTTAATATCTTGATCAAATAAAGTTAGCTCTTTTTCAAGGTGAGCTTTAATTGCTTCACGGATTTGAATGCGGCGTAAAGTCATATCATTGGTATCACCTGTTACTTCACCCGCTATTAATTCAATTCCATTTTCAAAGCTTAAAGTATCTGTTCTTGCATCAATCTCAGTCACAATAAAGCGATCTTTATACTGCTCTAACTCATTAGATAAATCGAATAAGTTATCACCTTTTTTTACTTTTCGAGTGATACGTTTAATACTATTTTTTTGCCTCACCTCTAGCTCTAATCTTGCAACAGGATTTTGCTTAGAAAGCTCAATGGATGGCAAATAAAGATAAGCATCCGTACCCGCAAGACCTTTAACAGATATACCACGAACAGAAATTTTCTTAACCAACTTTTGGTTGTAAGCATCCAGAGCATCTAAACGGTGTATTTTATTATGGTGCTTTATATGGGTGGCAGAATACCTAAGAATCATTAAAGGATTAAACTCTTTTAGTGATTTAAAGCTTTTGCTCTCTTTTTTAGCCGTTCCTTCAATCTTTTGAGGTTCATCAATGATTAAAATAGGGCGATTAGCCTTTATTACATCTATGGGGCGACGCGTTCTAAAATCATCCAACTCATCGTAAATACGCCGATTATCTTTACCTGTTGCATTAAAAGCTTGTACATTAATTATCATGATATTAATGCCTGCATCTGATGAAAAGCTATCTAAATTATGTAACTGCTTCGAATTATAAATAAAAAACTTAGCTTTTTTACCATACGACTCTAAAAAATGATCCGCTGTTATTTCTAATGATTTATAAACCCCTTCTCTAATTGCAATACTCGGAACCACAATAATAAATTTGCTCCAGCCAAAACGAACATTCATCTCAAACATTGTTTTAATATAACAATAAGTCTTCCCTGTCCCTGTTTCCATCTCAATATCAAGATTTATATCAGAGACACTGGAACCAACCATTTCTGTTGATACAGGAAGGTTTTGAGTTTGCTGGGTAGCCTGAATGTTTTCTAAAATTTTACTGTTACTCAGTAAAATATCCGCATTTTTAAAACCAGAATCATCCAGCCATGAGAGTTGTTGATATTCCTGCTGTTGAGCTTTAGTTGTTCCAATATCAATACGGTAATCAATGCCTTCTGTAGACAAAGGCTGACCCTTGAAACAGTCAACTACCGCCGCTACTGCTCGAGTTTGATAAGCTTGCTTTTTAAACTGTAACTTCATTTTGACCTCGACAATTTAAGTCACTAACTTGTGGACAGTCAACCAAGGTAAACAAGTCACAAAATCTTTTGTCGCTATTAAGCGATACACAAAAGATTTTGTGTATCGCTTTCATTGCCATACGATACACAAATAAATTTATGATTATTTGACGATACACAAACTGTTTCATACCACTTCCTTCCCTTCTGCGATATTAATTAATTGAGGAAAACAAAGCACAGCGGCTCGACTTCCACGCCCTTCTTTTAATTCAGATAATATACCTTCTTGCTTGAGTTGCCGTAGCAATCCCATGGCAGTTGGTTTATGAATACCTGTTTCAGTGACAAAATCAGTGGTTTTAAAAATAGGTCGGTTAAAAATAGCATCAAGCACCTGCATGCCATATTGAGAATGCGTAACATGATAGATTTGCTCTTTCATCTCTTCGTAAAGCCCCATAATCGCTTTAACTTTTCGGTTATTTTCTTTTGCTTGCTCCGTAATTGCTTTTAGAAAAAAAGCAATCCAGCCATCCCAATCACCTGCTTTAGAAATTTGCTGCAAATGATAATAATATTCATCACGATGACTTTCTAAATAAGAACTTAAATAAAACATCGGTTGGGATAACTTCTTTTTTTGATATAAAAACAACGGAATTAAAATACGTCCAATACGACCATTGCCATCTTTAAACGGATGCAGTAATTCAAATTGTGCATGTATAACAGCTACTTGTAATAATAAATCAATATCGTTAGATTCTAAATATTTCTGCCAAGCCTCTAAATGATCATGTAGTTGCAAAGGGTTGGGAGGCACAAAAGACGCTTGCTCCATAGTACAACCAGCAAAACCAATCCAGTTTTGCTCTTTACGAAACTCACCAGGTGTTTTGTTTTGCCCTCTTACACTATTTAATAAAACTTTATGCAGTTCTCTAACAAATGATAAGGTAATCGGTCTTTCATCAAGGTAATGATTTGCCGAACGTAAGGCTTCACGATAATTAACAATTTCCTGAATATCCTTATACTTTTCGCCTTCCTTTATTAAACCTGCTTCTTGCTCTAATACTTCATCAACCGTCGCTTGTGTCCCTTCTATTTTGGAAGAAAGCACCGCCTCTTCATTAGTTAAAGGGGATAACATAATGGCTGGGTTTACAATACCTTGTAATAAACCATCGTAACGCGCTAATTCGGCATTAGCATCACCCACCAAAGCAAAAAGTCGTTGGTAATCTAATTCTTTTAGTGGTAATTCACTGGGGATATAGGGTTGCATAGTCTTTCCCTACAAGGTCTTAATATCAGTATGAGGTGACAATAACTTAAAAATTTGTTCTATATTAATTTTAACGCTACTATCCTTATAACCTGCATCACGAAACACTACGCGTAAGGGCTGTCTCTTAGCTAATTCTTTAACAAAAGCCTCTGTAATCTCCTTTGCTTTAACAAAACAAGCCACCAGCGCATTATCATCAACAAAAAACACATCATTACCCGCTATTATTTCTTTTTTAATTGGTAAAGAAAGATCTACACCCCAGTCAAGAAGCACCTGAAAAAGTAAATCTTCAGCCGTACGGTTATCCTTAATATTATCTGTAAATTTATCTAAATCACCTTGCTGTAGCTCGTCAGGTGTGTAGTAAATGTCTTTCATATTAGAGGAGTCTATTTTTAAAACACGAAAGCCTATATCGAGTTTATCAACTCCTTCTTTACCAGCATTATCTTGTTTTATTTTTTTTCCAGCTCTGCGAATACGTTCTTTACTGATTTCTGCTATGGTTGAATAACCTGCTTTATGAGCTTCTGATTTTTCATTACATATTTCAGGGAGCTGAACCATTATGAATTTACGGTTGCCACTATCCGTTGCGTTGAGTTGCATAGTAGCATGAGCTGTGACGCTTGAGCCTGCAAAAAAATCTAATACAATATCCGAATCATGGCATAGCTGTGGCACGAGTGTTTCTAACAATGAAACTGGCTTTGAATAATCAAAAATATTTCCCCCCATCAAACCTTGCATTATTCGTGTTGCTTCTGTATTTAACCCTACCTTATCCATCATTAACGTTGACAGAGGATTGTAAGAACTTTTCAGCTCGTTTTGAAACCGCTTTTGCATAGGGCGTTTGGTATTATCAACAGGAAAAGAGACCCTCCCTTCTGAAATCATACGCTCCATTGATTCAGGTATATATGCCCATACACGATTTGGATTAAAAGGAAAAATATTGCCCGTTTTAGGGTCAACAAGGTCGTATGCCTGATTTGGACGCATAGAAGAAGTCATTCCAACAGTTAAATCACCTAAAACCCAAGCACCACGAGAATCACCATCAGGGTTAGAATAATTTTTAAAATCCTTTTTTATCCCTTTAAAACCAGTAAGCCCTCCTTTTTGATAACAAAGAACATAATCTTGATCGGTTGAAACATTATTATCAGCCATAGCAGAAGAAGCTCTCCTCTTCCAGATAAATTCAGCTATAAAATTAGCTTCACCAAAAATCTCATCGCAGACCTTTCGCAAGTTATGCACTTCATTATCATCAATACTAATAAAAACAACCCCATCATCAGTCAAAAGGTTTCGAGCTAATCTTAATCGCGGATAAATCATAGACAACCAATCCGAATGAAAACGCCCATTAGAATCCATATTAGCAACTAAGCGATTCCCCTCTTCATCCTTTTGATTAGATTTTATTAAGTATTCTTGGGTATCATCAGCAAAGTCATCCTCATAAATAAAATCATTCCCCGTGTTATAAGGCGGATCAATATAAATCATCTTCACCTTACCCAGATAGGTCTCCTGCAACAACTTTAAGGCATCGAGATTATCACCTTCAATAAATAAGTTTTCCGTGGTATCAAAATCGACACTTTCCTCCCTACAAGGACGTAGAGTTTTAGCGATAGGTGCATTAGCGGTTAATAAAGCCTCCTGTTTACCAGGCCAATTCAATTGATAACGTTCTTGCGGGCCTTCTACTATAGAACTGGATAACTCTTGCTTAAGTAAATCAAAATCAATGGCTAGGTTTACCTCACCTGCTTCATCCTTACTTTCGGTCACACAGTTGGGGAATAACGCAGCAATTTTAGCAATATTGCCTTCTGTTACATTGGGACTGTGCATTTTTAAATTTTCCATTTATAAAACCTATTTTTAACCACTAATCAACATTAAAAACACAAGAAATTGTATTTTTAATGGGTTTATTATTTTAATATTTCTATTGCTTGAATGAGTACTTTAAGCGTTTTATTCAGTTCTACTTTGCGGTTAAACTGCTTTTCTTTATTCAAACGTATTTGTATTTTGCTTGCTTCTCGTTGTTTAAGGTTTAATTCACCGAACCGCTCAACCAGCTGTTCCAAGCTTTCATTCTGTCTTATTTCTAGGGGTATTATACGTGTTAATAGTTGCAGGTAGAGTACCGCCAAATCAAAAGTAATGGGTAGCTCAAGCAACGTAGAGTCATCAAGTATGATCCAGTCCGTTTTAAAATACTGGCTTATTACACTTTTAGTTTTATCCGCTTCACTTATCCGTTTGTAGGCCGCGATATAGCGAATTTTGTCTTCAAACTTTAAGCAAAAAACAAGAGGGAATGGAATGGCTTTATCTATTGTTGCCAGTACATCTTCACTTATATCCGCTGTTTTTAAAACAAGGGTAAAAATTTGTATTTCTTGTACACCGTCTTTAGCTGATAAGTTAATCGTCTCAGGTGATAATTTGTATGACCAGATTATTTTTTCTAATTGTTGAACAAATAAATCCTTTATTTTGCTACTGGGTGTCGCATGTTCATAGATTTTATTTTTTGGGAGCAGCCGCCCAAATTCGGTACTTTTGGGAAACTTATAAAAATATTTGTTTGAATCACTCATGGTTAATTCACATCCTGAATAACCATAAAGGTAATAAGTTCAAAATCATCTAACCCTGAAATTGTATCGATTAAAGCTGAAGTAGAGCCACTAGAAAACAGGCTATCAAGGTCACTATCTTCTTTAACGTCAATAATAGAGTGAATCGCCTGACCTAATAAATCTGAATATTTTGTCATTTCACGGCCTTCTTGAGTCTCTTTATTAAACTGCTGACAGACATTTAATACAGGTGAGTCCAAGCCTTTACAGCTAGTTCTTATTAAATCTAACAGTCGCTTTACTTCTGTATGATTAGTAATGACCTCCCCATCATTATTAATATAAATCAAATAATAAGGGTGTAAACAATTATGCTGACTTACATCAACACTGGCATTACGGTTTCTTAAGGTAAAAATAATTCCCGCAGTTAATCCAATTTCTGGTTTTGTCGGTATCACTGCATGCATACCACTAGGAATTTTTGATAAGTCCCCTTTTTCTGTCACATAGTTAAGTAAGTCCATCCGAAATTCATTAAAACCAAGGTCTGTAATATTAACCCCTGTTTTCATGTCTTCCAGTTCTATGACTTCATCTTGTAATCGTCGTAGTTGCTCCTTTCGGTATGCAACATCATTGGATTTTGCCGATAAAACATTATCATCACCTGATGCTGTTACATCAACGATGACCATTTTATTTTCTACCCGTTCTTTTAAATTAATATAGGCGTCTAGTGAAATATCAGGCCAATAGTTAACAAGCTGGATAGCTTCATTAATTGAGCCTATTCTATCTATACGGCCAAATCGTTGAATAATCCGTACGGGGTTCCAATGAATATCATAATTAATTAAATAATCACAATCTTGTAGGTTTTGTCCTTCTGAAATGCAATCCGTGCCAATTAGAATATCAATTTCACCTGTTTCACTCGGTAGAATAAGTTCTTTTTCTTTTGATCGAGGTGAAAACAGCGTAAGTAAAGATTGAAAGTCATAGCCCTTTTTTAAAGTTGTTTGGGGATTATCACTTCCTGTCACTCTGGCAGAATGAACTCCCATTTCTAAAAATTCAGGGGCTAAATTATCATAAAGATAATTAGCCGTATCAGAAAATGCGGTAAAGATAATAACTTTTTTATTATTAAAATTAATGGGATTGGCTATTTTCTGATTAATCAATTCTTTGATGTGCTGTAGCTTTTTATCATCTTCAGGCTTTACCTTAACCATGGATGACAATAGTATTTTTATCACTTCTTGGTCTTGGGCTAATTCATGTTTCCATGATGGTAAATCCATATCAGCTAAACTGATTTGAACTTTGCCACCTATCATAAAGTCACCGAGACCAGATAATTCTTCATCTTCAGCTTCTAAATCACCTAAAGAGTCAGCTAAGTCATGTATGGAAAAATCATTTCCTGATTGTTCAAACAGGTCAATTTTTTCCAACATATTTTGGTGATTATTAAGTAGTTTACCTAATGTTAATCTAAACGCTTCAACAGAACTTTCCAGACGTTTAAGTAGATTAGTTACCATCAATGACTGTAAACTTTTTTCCCTGTCTACTTGCTTCAACTTACCTTTCCCACCATCTACTGCTGTGTCATAAAGGTCTTCATATTTTTTTAATCGGCTAGGTAAAATATAACTAACAGGTGCATAAATGGAAAGCGTGAGCTGAGATAATTGTTCATAAATTTCATTAAAACTGATGACATCACTTCGGTCTGTAAGCTGACATCTAAATGATAACGGCTTAAGCCTTTTGGGGAATTTACCTATATCACTGGTGTCATAAAATGTTTCAATATGTTTACGAGAACGTGCAATGGTAACGCTATCTAATAGTTCAAAAAAATCAAAATCAAGTGCATCTAGGATGGCTCGTGCAGTCCGTTGTTCTGGTTCTAATTTTGACCAATTATTAAATGAGGCTTGCGCATGTCTAAATATTTCTTCAACACTTTTAGTTGTTTTTAATTTACTGGTTAAGTTCTCTGATTCCCCTTCATAAGCCAGAGCCAGTTGGTTTCTTAAGTCATTAAACCGATTGTTCACAGGAGTAGCTGAAAGCATTAATACTTTGGTTTTTACACCATCACGTATCACTGAATTCATTAATTTTTGATAACGGGTTTCTTTGTCCTTATAAGCATCGTTATTACGAAAATTATGTGATTCATCAATAACAACTAAGTCATAGTTTCCCCAGTTAATCCTGTTAAGAGGCGTTCCAAACGACTCGCCTCTTGTTCGCTGCAAATCTGTATGGCAAAGAACATCATAATTTAAGCGATCTTTAGCTAATATATTAGTTTTTAAGTTTCTGTTAAAGTTTAACCAATTATCTGCTAGTTTTTTAGGACAAAGTACTAAGACCGAACGGTTCCTTAGCTCATAATATTTAATAACAGCAAGTGCTGTAAATGTTTTACCTAACCCAACACTATCAGCAAGAATACAGCCGTTAAAATTCTCAAGCTTATTAATAATCCCTGTTGCTGCATCACGTTGAAAATTGAATAATTTTTTCCATATCTCAGTTTCTTTATATCCAGTGAGATCGTTAGGCAGAACGTCTTCATTTAGGTCTTCAAGAAATTCACTAAAGATATTGTAAAGGGTCAAAAAGTAGATACGTTCAGGTGAGTTTTCTTGATAAACCGATTCAATATGCTGACAAATATTTTCAGTTACATCTTCAAGTTTAGAATCATCGTTCCAAATTTGAGTAAATAAATTGAGCCACGTTTGAGTTGAGGGGGCATCATCAAATTTTGTAATAAAATTTGAGACTGCATCACCCTTTTGGTAGCCAAGATCTACAGCGGTAAAGCCATGTAGAGGCATATAAGCCGTATCATCATTTTTATTATTATCTACACAAGCAAATTGCTGCATCGGAGCTTGTGTAGCATTTGAACGAAACTTTGCTTTTCGACGCATCCAATCGGCACACTCTTTTGCAATAGCTCGCTGTGTTAATTTGTTTTTTAATTGAATTTCAAATTCACCACCATAAAGGTTTGACTCCCCCTGATGCTTTGGAATATGAAACTCTCGACGCTCTTTAGAAACCTTATCAGTGACTTTATTTGCACCAAAAGCAGGGGACGTAAAAATAAACTCTAACGAATCAACTCTTTCTAGTTCTTTTTTTAATGCTTCATAGGCATAAATAGAAAAGCAGGACGCGGCAATTTTAAATTTTGAACCAGATTTAAGGGAAACTTTTAGCTCATCTCCCCAAAGAGAATTTATGTTATCTAAGATTTCCATGCTAGATTAAGCTCTTAATTATGTGCTATTTCACTTAATTGTATGGTATTAATTTGATTAAATAAAGATTCCTAATTATTTAAGCTACCCATAAAACCAATACCTCCCCTATTTTTATTTTCACTACCCCTAACATCTTCTACGATTAAAAAATTACGTTGCTGGATTGCAGCTAAACCAAATGCTAAGTTCAACACTTTCCTTACACTTCTAGGATGATAAAAACTTAATTTTTCAGCAACATCCTCTCTAATTTTTTGCTCAAAATAGAACCCCGCAGGGTTATTTTCAATAAATTGCTGATATTGATTTTTAACAATAGTCATCATTTGTTTAACTGTAGGGGTTCCTATATGAAAAACTGTAAAACGATCAATAATTGGCTTTTCAATTAATTCTAATTTATTTGCAGTTGCAATCCATATAACATGTGAAGCGTTAATTGGTACCTCAGGTACTATAACCCCTCAAACTATCAAGACACCTATTTAAGATTCCTTATTTATTCTAGTTAAGCGGCATCTCTTAACGGTGCATTTAATAAAATACTGTCTTTGTACACAGCCATCGGTTTTTGATAGCTGAGGGTTTCATGGAATCGTTTGTGATTATAGAATTCAATGCAATCATTAACGTCCTCACTTAATTCTGCAATCGTGGCATATTCATTTAGGTAAATACGTTCACACTTTGCACTACGCCAGAAGCGTTCAATACAGATATTATCGGTCGCTCGTCCTTTGCCATCCATAGAGATAGTAATTCCTTTGTTTTTCAGACGCTGTGTATGAATTTCACTGGTATATTGGCTTCCTTGGTCGGTATTAAAGATTTCAGGGCTTCCGTAATGGTTTAGTGCATCATTCAGTACATCCATCACCAAGGTACAGTCCATGGTATTGGATATTTTATGGGATAGAACAGCTTTGGAGTGCCAGTCAATAATAGCGGCTAAATAGACCATGCCACCCTTTACTTTAATGTAAGTAATATCAGTACTCCAGACTTGATTGGCTTTAAATATATCAAGCCCCCGCAGTTTGTAGCTGTGTTTTTTATGCTCTTTAATCGGCGTAGTCGTGGTCACTTGTTTAACGGCTAAGACGGCTTTTAAGTTCATTTCCTGTCGGTAACTAGCCACTGTATTCAAACTTATTTTGAAGTTATCTTCCAGTAATTGTTGATGCACTTTAGCCGCGCCATAAATAGGAATTTCTTCAAAGATCTGTTGGATACGCGCTTTTATTCGAGCCTGCTCAAGGCGGGTACTTTTTTTATAATAAAAGCTGCTTCTATTGAGGCCCAGCAATGCGCACTGATCCTTGAGTGATAAGGTTGTAAGCTTGGGTTCAATCATTTGTTTTTTATCAGATGAGCCCAAGCTTTTTAGCTTTTTTTCAAGCCACTCCTTTTCAATAGTGACTTTACCCACTAATTTCATGAGCATGTCATTGTCTTCTTGGGCCTGAGCGAGTTCTTCTTTATATTCTTTTACTACCTTTGAAGGCTCCATTGCAATCACGGCATTATCTAGAAAAACCTTTTTCCAGTTATTAAGGTTTTGAGGCGTAATATTATTGGTGCTGGCAATTTCAGCAGCCGTTTTTTCATTTTTTAAAAGCTCTAGGACGAGCTTGCTTTTAAACTCAGCACTGTCAATGGTTCTTTTTTTACTCATGACATACTCCAAATTTTTAAATAATTTTACGGGATTTGGAATAAGGGCTCTCATTTTTGTGTCGGAAATTATTGGGGGTTATAGTTTACCAAAACCGGCCAAGTTAATTGTCATCTAATATTTAGAGCACTAAATAGTTAATAAAAATACTTGATATATACATAAATTAAGTACAAGCTGTTTAGAAAGTAAACAGCGTCTAACGTTCA
>Ga0209081_1001600_pt1 | contig 13492 bp, 11 predicted proteins | sample GOMGulsemesocosm_4_FD_184636 | JGI IMG/M metagenome (GOLD analysis project Ga0209081, IMG submission 184636) | Methane-oxidizing microbial communities from mesocosms in the Gulf of Mexico - GOM15B Gulf of Mexico (SPAdes) (version 2) | ecosystem: Environmental > Aquatic > Marine > Cold seeps... | reverse complement strand
ACATCGTTCACATTACCCGCTTTCCACCTAACATGAGCTACTCCTAGCACCAACCTCTGCACCTTTTCTCTAAGCTGCGCGGTTCTAGCTTGCCCTGCAATCAATACAGAACTTCTATTGCGTGCAACTAAAATATATACATTCTTTGATAAGCCCTTATTCAATAAAATAGTTGAATACGCATCAAATTCGAATTTCGCATCCTTTAACTGTCCCTCAACTCCCGTTGCGGTATCTTCAAACAAAACATCTGATAAGTCCCTTAGATCAAAAGCAGTACTTGAGAAACTGCTCAGCAAGAGACCTAGCCCCATTAATATTTTAATTTTTTTCATTTTCACTCCGTAACGTCAATTGTTTGAATTTTCTCTGGTAACTGTGAGAGCTCCCGCGGCCATGCTACTAATACTGCTTGCACAAGTGTCGCCAATGGAATAGCAAAAAACACGCCCCAAAAACCCCAAACACCGCCAAAAAATAAGATGGCAACAATAATGGCAACGGGGTGAATATTTACCACTTCTGAAAATAACAAAGGGACTAATACATAACCATCTAATGCCTGAATAATAAAAAAGACACTCACCAAAACGAGGAACTCATGACTCCATTGCCACTGAAAATACGCAACCAAAATAACGGGCAGCGTGACAACGGTTGCGCCTACATAAGGAATTAACACCGAAATACCCACCACAAAACTCAATAGCATTGCGTATTTTAGACCCAGCACACTAAAGGCAACAAAGCACACCACCCAAACAATCAGTATTTCACCAATTTTACCGCGTACATAATTTGTAACCTGCTGATTAACGTTAATGAAAACCTCAGCTGACAAAGCCCGGTTACTTGGCAAATACTGAGTTAACCAACCAATAATAGGTTTTTTATCCATCAAGAAAAAATACACTAACATGGGCACTAAGAATAAATAAATAATCATTGCGACCAGCCCCACAAAGGACGACGCCGACAACGAAAGTAATTCTTGCCCATAACCAACAACCTCTTCACTCATTTGGTCAAAAATTAATGTCATTTGTGCTTCTGAGATTAACTCAGGATATTCACTAGGCAAATGCATCAGCATTGCTACCCCTTTATTAATCATTGTTGGTAATTGCTGAACCAATTCAACCGTTTGTATTGACAGCATTGGCAATAGACCAAAAATTAGATAAGCAAGAAATGCAAGAAATGCACTGAAGACAACAATAACCGCAAGCTTCCTCGTCACACCAAGCCCACCCAGTCTTTCCACCATGCCCTCCAGTAAATAGGCAATAACAATACTAGCAAGAACAGGTGCGAGTATATTCCCCAACCAAACCAACAATAAGAAGCCAACCAATAGCATCCCTACCAAAGCCAATGCTTCAGGGTTTGATAAGAATCTGTTAAACCATTTTTTTAAACTATCCACTCTTCTAGGCCTCATTCTGGGTCATAAAAAATTAAAACTATTTATTGTCACTGCTAGATAATCCCTGAATATCAAGGGTAAGATCAGCAAGGCATTTTGCCAGAAAAAACAGCTACTGCCTTCATTCACCAGCAAATTATTTGTCAAAACCATCATTATTGATAACAATATGCAATACTAAGATCTCAATTCACCCTACAAACCCCAATATTAATATCAAAAATGTCCACGTCATCATCTAAGAAAGTGATCTACGCAGCGCTCGCTGGTAATAGCGTTATTGCATTAATTAAATTCATTGCCGCCTTCTTTTCTGGCAGCTCAGCTATGTTATCTGAGGGTATTCACTCTCTGGTCGACACAGGTAATCAAGGCTTGTTATTATATGGGCTCAAACAGGCCAAAAAACCTGCCGACAAACAATTTCCTTTTGGTCATGGTAAAGAAATTTACTTTTGGAGCTTTATCGTTGCGCTATTAATTTTTGCGGTTGGTGCAGGCATTTCTATTTATGAAGGTATTCATCATATTTTCAATCCATCAGTTATGGGTGATCCTACACTCAGCTATATCGTTTTAGGGCTAGCCATCGTTTTTGAAGGTGCGGCATGGTATTTTGCTTTTAAGGAATTCACTCGTTCAAAAGGTAAATGGGGCTATATAGAAGCTGTTAAACGCGGCAAAGACCCATCAATGTTTGTCGTATTATTTGAAGATTCCGCTGCCATGCTTGGCTTAGTCATCGCTTTTGCAGGCATTGCCCTGGCTCAATATACTGGCAACCCTTTCTACGATGGGCTTGCCTCTATTCTTATTGGCTTTATTTTAGGCGGCACCGCCGTTTGGTTAGCTTATGAAACAAAAAGCCTTTTAATTGGCGAAAGCGCAAATCCTGAAGTTGTACAAGCTATTAAAAAAATTGTCACGGATCATAAAGAAGTTTCTTCTATCAATGAAATACTGACCATGCATATGGGACCAGACTATCTACTTGTTACCATGAATATTGACTTTGATAACAATGTTTTAACAGGAAAGCTAGAAAAGGTGATTTCTAAAATAGACTCACAAATAAAACAAACTTGCCCTATAGTAAAACGAGTTTTTATCGAAGCTGAGGCATGGAGTATGACCAACTCAATTAACCAACAAGCTAACTAAAAACCATGTCTCGAACTATCTTAACTTACCCAGAAGAAACGCTCTTTAGCTGCAATATCCCGGTTCGTATTACTGATATTAATTATGGCCAACACCTAGCTCACGATAAGCTGATTTCTATACTTCATGAATCACGGGCACAATTTTTTCAACATTTTAATATGAGTGAATCCGATATCGAAGGCGCCGGAATCATCATGTCTGATCTAACCATAAAGTATCAAGCCGAAGCCTTTTATCCAGATTCACTCACAATAGAGATTGCGCTGGCTGACCCAACCCGCTGTGGTTTTAATATGTTTTACCGTATAACTAAAAGTGATACAAACGTTATTGCAACGGCAAAAACTGGTTTGGTTTTCTTTAATTACCAACATAAAAAGCCAGCTTCAATCCCAGCATCATTTCATGACATCCTAAAAAAACAAACTTAAATATTTCTCAAACAATTGATTTTTTGTCACTCTAAGGCTTTATCGACCAAGAACTCCAACTAAATAATTAGCTCATCATCAATAATTAAATTTTCAAGTGAGTTAATATCCTTTCTTAGCTTTTTACGTGTAATCAATTTATTTTGTACAACTTCTGGTAACTCTGTAAATGTAAATACTTGTTTATCGAGCAAGATATCGATTAGATCCTCAACCACCCTCACCATATCACTATCAGTGCTTGAGAGTATTTCCTTTACATGCTCTTTTGACGCGAGGCTTTTCTCTACAAACTCAGTTACTTCAGGATCACTTAATTCAACCCATTCACTCGCATTTGGTGATACTTCATCAAAAATCTCCATAATGCTGCCACTTTTATTGCGGTTGATATAAGGCATCTTTCAACTCCAGTTTTTTTTAAATTGGTCTATTTCGAGTATTCTTCAAACTTTGAACTAATATTAGCTCAGCTTCATTCGATAACCTTTGAATAAAAATTATCTTGCCTTAATAGAGGCGTGAAATAAAAGCTCTAGGGCTAAACACACTCCATACTTACATATGACTGAAAAATTAGCTAATAAAAACAATCAAGCAACGCATAAAACTGACGACCCTCTATTGCTTGCCTTACTTACTGTTTGTAAGCTAATGCATACGCCTCACTCAGCCGAATCATTAACTGCCGGCCTCCCATTAGTGAACGACAAATTAACCCCGGCACTTTTTGTAAGAGCAGCTGAGCGCGCAGGCTTTTCAACCCGCTTAGTTAACCGTCCCTTAAAAGATATTTCCAACCTTGTTTTACCCGCAATACTACTACTGAAAAACAATAAAACAAGCGTCTTATCCTCAAAAAAAGACAACCAATATACACTTATTCTTCCCGAAACAGATAGTGGCGAAAAAACCGTTACTCATGATCAGCTGGAAGAAGAATATTCTGGGTCTGCTTTTTTCATTCAGATTGGTCATACCTTTGATGATCGCACCAAAGACTCAACCAAACTTCGTGTTAAACACTGGTTTTGGGATGTTATTTATAAATCATGGCCCATTTACTCAGAAGCTTTAGCAGCCTCTTTTTTAATAAACCTTTTTGCTCTCGCTTCACCCCTTTTTATCATGAATGTTTATGACCGAGTTGTCCCCAATCATGCACTTGAGACACTTTGGGTTTTGGCCATAGGAGTTGCTGTGGTCTTTAGCTTTGATTTCATTATGAAAACATTACGTGGTTATTTTATTGATGTTGCCGGTAAACGAGCAGATATCACTCTTTCTGCTACCATTTTTGAAAAAATATTGGGCATCAAAATGGAAGCTAGGCCAAAGTCAGTTGGTGCTTTCGCCAGTAATCTACAAGAGTTCGAATCCTTTAGGGATTTCCTCACCTCTGCCACACTCACCACTCTAATTGATCTACCATTTTTATTTATATTTCTGGCTGTTATCTACATGCTCGGTGGAAATCTTGCCCTTGTTCCTTTAGCTATATTACCTCTAGCTATTTTAGGTGGCATTCTTGTCCAAAAACCTTTGAAAAACACCATTAATGAGCTATTTAAATACTCTGCTCAAAAAAGTGCGACACTAATTGAATCTTTAGGTAGCCTAGATACAATCAAAAGTACTGGAGCAGAGGGCCAAACCCAGCATCACTGGGAAAAGAATATTGGCCAAATTGCTCGTCTAGGTCTAAAGTCACGTTTCCTTTCATCCTTGGCAGTAAATTTCACTTCCTTTCTTCAACAAGCGGCTTCGGTTATTGTTGTTATTGTCGGTGTTTATAAAATTTCTGAGGGCGAATTATCCATGGGCGCCTTAATTGCTTGTACAATTTTAACTGGCCGTGCATTAGCACCTATTGCACAAGTCGCTTCGCTACTTACCCGCTATCACCAAGCTAGAACATCTTTAGATTCTTTAAACAATATGATGTCTCTACCCGTTGAACGTGACGCAGATAAAAAATTCTTACATCGCCCTACTTTCCAAGGGGCCATTGAGTTTAAAAACATTACGTTCAGCTACCCCGAACAACCCATTAAAGCCTTAGATAATATTTCTTTTAAAATTGCAGCAGGTGAGCGCGTTGGCTTCATTGGTAGAATTGGTTCAGGTAAAAGTACTATCGAAAAACTGATGCTTAGCCTATATGAAGCACAGGAAGGCTCAATACTCATTGATGGCACAGATATACGACAACTTGATCCCTCTGATCTTCGTCGGCAAATTGGTTATGTTCCACAAGATATTTCACTGATGTTTGGCAGCGTTAAAGATAACATCACGTTGGGTTCACGCTATGCAGATGACGCCGCTGTTTTACGTGCAGCTGAAATTGCAGGCGTCACCAACTTTGTCAACAAGCACCCTGCCGGTTTTGATTTACCTGTTGGCGAACGAGGCGCGGCCTTATCAGGAGGGCAACGGCAAAGTGTTGCAGTCGCAAGATCATTATTACTTAACCCGCCTATATTTATCATGGACGAACCTAGCAACTCAATGGATAACAGCACTGAAGACAAATTTAAACAACGTTTTGCGAGCCAACTAAATGAGCAGACTCTTATCCTTGTCACTCACCGCTCATCCCTCTTATCCCTTGTTGATAGACTGATTGTATTAGATGGTGCCAAAATTGTTGCTGACGGCCCAAAAGAAAAAGTTCTCGAGGCGCTAAAACAAGGCCGTGTAAAGGTATCCGGATAAAACCATGCTAACTAAAATTAAACAATTAAGGTCTGATTTCAAACACCAAACTGAAGATCAAGGTTTTGTAAGCGATATTAACGAAGTTAATCTTTATGGTGCATCTATTCAAAGCCACCTCATCTTATGGTCTACACTCTCCTTTATTATTATTGCCTTTACTTGGGCTAATTTTGCATCCCTTGATGAAGTAACCCGTGGCTCAGGGAAAACCATCCCTTCCACTCATATTCAAGTAATCCAAAATTTAGAAGGTGGAATTTTAGCTGATATTCTAGTAAAAGAAGGTGATACCGTTCAAAAAGGCCAAGCCTTATTAAAGCTTGATGCTGTCCGTTTTGCATCATCTTTCAACGAAACAAAACTCACCTATTTTGAGCTCTTAGCGACAGTAGCAAGTTTAACTGCAGAAGTTAACAATACCGATATGCAGCTTTCTGATGAGGTTATAAAAGATCATCCAGATATTGTTGAAGCTGCTCAACGACTTTTAACATCTAGACAAAAAAAACTAAATGTAAACGCAAGCATTATTCAGCAACAAGTAAGGCAAAAAGAACAGGAAATGATTGAGCTTAGGGCCAAAGCCGCCCAAATTTATCGTAGTCACCGATTATTAGCAGAAGAACTTAAAATATCTGAACCTCTTGTTGCAGAAGGCGCCATGTCCAAGGTGGAACTGTTAAGGTTAAAACGTAGCGTAAATGATTTACGTGGAGAATTAACATCTGCTCGCCTTTCAATACCTCGTATTCAAGCCACATTGGATGAGGCTAAAGAAAAGCTTTCTGAATTGAAGGTACGCTTCCATACGGATGCCCTTGAGCAATTAAAAGAGGCCAAGGCTGAGCTTGATAGAACATCAGAAGCAGTACTAGCACTAGAGGACAGAGTCACAAGAACTCGAGTTGTCTCACCTGTTAAAGGAACTATAAAACAATTAAAAGTCACAACTATCGGTGGTGTAATTCAGCCAGGCATGGATTTAGTTGAAATCGTTCCCTTAGATGATCAGCTATTAATAGAAGCAGAAATCAGGCCAGCAGATATTGCTTTTTTGCGCCCAGGACAAAAAGCCATGGTAAAACTGACTGCTTATGATTTTTCAATTTATGGTGGGCTTGAAGCAAGACTGGAACATATTAGTGCCGATACTATTATTAATGAAGAAGATGGTAAGAGTTATTATTTGATTCGTCTAAGAACAGATAAAAGTTACCTTGAGAAAAACTCAGAGAAACTCAATATTATTGCAGGTATGACAGCTAATATTGATATTCTAACTGGCAAAAAAACTGTCTTAGACTATATTCTCAAGCCTATATTTAAAGCAAAGGAACGTGCATTGAAAGAACGCTAAGTAATATTCTGTAGTGAGCCTTCTTAGTTAGATATAATCGATCCAGACGCGGGTCAGAGGAAAAGTGGATATAGGTATGCCAACTATTTTAATTATTTCAAATAATAAAAAACTTGTGACGCTCTGGTCAGAAGCGTTAATGGGTGCCTATACCATCTTCTCAATGGATATAAGCGATACTTACCCTTCATCTGATGCAATCATCATAGATACTTTTCATATCGACCATGACCCTCTTTTTTTATCAAAATTCAACTCTAAATTAGCACCTATCCTTGTCGTTGGCTCCTCATGGCCCGAGGAAAAACAAGTAGAAGCACTTGTACAAGGAGCAGTTGGGTACTGTGGGGAATCTGAACCTCCCCAACTTTTACTAAAAGCAATAAACTGTATTATTAAGGGTGATATTTGGATACAACGCCATCTTGTACCAAGAGTCATCGGCTCCCTTGTTCAAATTAAAAACGCTTCCGGTAAGGAAAAAAAATGTAATTCAACTGAATCACTAAACCAATTAAAAAGCCTCTCAAATCGTGAGCGTGATGTCGCACAGATGATTCGAAATGGTGAAAATAATAAGAAAATTGCTTTGGCGATGGATATCTCAGAGCGTACTGTAAAAGCACATTTAACATCTATTTTCAAGAAATTAAATCTTTCAGACAGGCTGCACTTAGCCCTGTTTATTAAGGAGTTTGATTAATTTATGAATTAATTTTAGACTTATTATTAATAGCTTCCACTATCTCTTAAAAGATGGTTAATAGTTAATGCTAAACCCTCAATATCTTTGTAAGATTAAGAAATTAAGTATCAATCAAAAAAGGAATTAACCATGAAGAATAAAAGTTTTCTTTGCACGACCGCACTACTCGTCTACCTTGTATCTCCAATAGCTAGCGCACAGTCACTTCAACAAGCGGTGCAACGTACAATTGATGAGAATCCTGAGATTCAATCAGCCAAGGCCGAAAAACGTGCCGTCACACACGAAATAAGACAAGCAAAAGCTGGTTATTTTCCTACTGTTGATCTAGCACTTGGTGGTGGTTGGGAGCGAACCTCTAACCCAACAACCCGTAGAAATGGTGATGGGTCTCTCTCGTTAGGTCGAAGCGAAGCCTCTATTGCCGCAAGACAAATGTTATTTGATGGGTTTGCAACTAAGAATGAAGTTAACAGACAAACCCAACGGGCAGACTCACGAGCCTATTCTGTTTTTGGTCAGGCTGAAATTACTGCTCTCAATGCAGTAGAAGCCTATCTTGATGTGATGCGTCGTGAAGAACTTGTTACTTTAGCGGCGGAAAACCTGGGAATACACAAAAAAAGTAGCGACCAAATCTCTTTACGAAGTGAGCGCGGTGTTGGTAGACAGTCTGAGGCATATCAAGCAACAGGACGTTTATCTCTTGCCAAAAAGAATCATTTTGCGGAAGAAGGAAATCTGAAGGATGCAAAAACAAACTTTGCCCGCCTTATAGGTGAATTTCCTTATCAGCTTGAATCAGTGAGTCATGTTGGCGAAGCCCTACCCACTACAATGGAACAAGCTATTGAACAAGCATTGAATAACCACCCCATTCTTAAATCTGCTAATGTCGATGTTCTCTCAGCAATCTCACAACATAAAACAGCTAGATCCGCACATATGCCACGTGTTCACCTAGAGCTCGGTGCATCCCATAATACCGATATGGATGGTGTAGAAGGTATGAATGAAGATGCGTATGCTATGCTTCGCCTTAGATATAATTTGTATAATGGCGGCAAAGATGTTGCCCGTCGTAAAGAAACGGCTCAGCTAATTGAACAAGCCAAAGAGATTCGTAACAACACGCATCGTCAAGTCGTGGAAAGCATGCGTCTTTCATGGGTTGCATACCAAACCGTCGGCCTCCAAATGGATTATTTCAAACATCACATGGACGCCAGCATTGCAAGCAACCTAGCCTACCAAAAACAATTTAACATTGGCGCTCGTTCATTACTCGATTTACTAGATTCTGCTAATGAAATGTTTGTTGCTAAAAGTGCATATACTAATGCTAAATATAACAAGCTCTATTCTCAATACCGTATTCTTACAAGCAAAGGAGAATTAAATAATTTCTTAGACATTAAACTACCAGAAGAGTCTCAAATCGTTAAAGTAAGCACTCAATAGCTAATCTGTTGAAAATAGTAATTCTAATATAGCTAGCTCTAAAGCATGAGCGAATAAACAAGTTACGGTGGAGGGGAATGCATCAAACGCACTTGATCATTTCCCTTCTTTCATCCTTCTCTTAAGCTCACCCCAAAGGCTCAATCGGCTTGAACCACCAACCCGCTTACCATTACCACGTGATTTTGCCAACCATAGGCCCGAACCATTAAAACTGTATACTGGAAGCAGGTCCTTTCGCTTTAATGCTGGTTTGATAACAGGAATCAAATTATCTAATACCAGTGGAACAGAACGTGGTGTTATGAAATATGTTAATACCATATGCGCTTGATTTAACTCTAAAGCTTTTACATAGGTAATTCGTAATTTTTCATCTGAGACACCCAATTGCCTCAACGTAAAGTATTTGGCGATTGAATAATCTTCACAATCTCCTGCGCCTTTGGCTAGAAATTCAAGTGGAGTCGCCCAATAATCACCCTTTCCCCACAAAAAACTATCACTCACAAATTCAACTTGTTGATTAAAGAAATCGTTTACGTTTTTCAGCTTCTCCCTATCCGTTAGCTCACCAGATTCACTTATCAGTTGTTGCCACTGTTGAACTCGAACTACTGCATCCGAGCCATACTCTGCCCTAATTTTATCAAGAACGTTATCACTAATCGCTAGCACTAAAGAGACAGCAAAAAGACTTACTAAGCCTACTAGGCATCTATTTATGAATTTAATTTTAGATATCATTGTTATGACTAAAAATTAAAACTCGAATTGTTAACGACTAGCTCCTAAAATGCCAATATCTTTAATACATTGAAAGTCTTCATCATCTACAATATTTTCTAGCACTATATTAATATCTGATAAATCGCCTATTTCTTTCATTGTCTGCACAAATAATTTCTTTTCATTACTACTTGATATACCTTCTGAGGTTTTACGTGCCAAACGAATATAATCGGGCTTCAATTGGGTTATTAACTCTGGTGATACTGAATTGGCGTCAAACCGCTTAATCAACACTTTGCCACCTAGTTGATGAATGAACGTCATAAACGCTTTATAAACGCTCATTTCCTTTGTAACAGCATAGGCAGAGAAACTAAAGACTAGTTTCTCTGCGCACCTATCATTCTCTTCAAATAGCTTAGTTAACCAAGAACGAAAATCGCTATTTTTAATGGTGCGAGTTGATAAACTAACGGTCACAAAATGATTAATATCTTCTGCTCTAATATAGTCCAAGGCTTTTTGTGTAACCCCTTTATCTAGATCTACAATTTTTACAAATTTCTCTGCAATCGAAACAAATGTGGCGATAGAAACTTGCTCACCAACGGTATCAAAAACCTCAGTAAACGCATCTTCCATAATGAGCTCACCATGTTCAAGATTTTGAACCTTGTTCACAAATGAAAGTCTATATTGATCATTTTCAATCACGTTAAAAACTAATGTTTTCCACTCAGCAATATTCTTTGCAATACCGATATTCTCTTTAATGTAGTAACTATTATTTCCAATAATTCTAGCCTGCTCATAAGCCTCATCTGCAGCTAGCAAGACACCATCAACTGAATCTACCTGGGTAAAGTTCACAATACCTGAATGAGCAATGTCAATCTGTTGATACTGCAGAGAAACACTATCAATTTCCTCAGTCAAAACATCAGCAAGCTGCTTTATTTTCCCTGGCTTAGCTTCAGAGATTAAAAAGGCAAATTCACCACCAAAAAAACGGTAAGGCGTTACGTCCATATTATCCATCTGAACAATAGTATTTTTCAGCAACTCGGCAAATCTTTGTAGAAAAAGATCAACCTCTGACCCACCCATTTCTTTAACTAAATCAGATAAAACATCAACTTTAATTATAAAAAAATAACCGCTCTTACCTTCAGTCAGTAATTCTTTAATATCTCTCTCAAAACTAGTTTTTTTCTTCAACCCTGTTAAATCATCCTGCTCTAGCTTGGTGCCAATATATTTTAATTTAGCATTTAAATTAGCAATGATGCCACCAATCTTTCCCGACATAGTATTCATTGAGTTTGCTACACGAGCTGCTTCAGTAGTCCAAGGAAGTGGCGTTATTTTTTCAAAATCACCGTCGGCAATTTTCAAGGCTGTTTGGCTTATTCTTTTCAATGAAGACAAAGTGATTCTAAGGAGTAAAAACAGCAGTACAATTGAAATAAACAATACAAACAATGAGAAATAAAAACTATTCTTTGCCTGTTGGTATAACTTTATATAGGCAAAACCTGGGTTTGCTGTCACCTCAAGCACACCACTAATATTCCAACCCGAACTTATTTCACTTCCTGCCTTTGCAATTTTCATAGGGAGGTTATTAACAAACCAACTTGGCACCCCTTCATACGTATTGTTATTTTTTAATGTTACTAATGTTTTACCATCGATATTCAATAGGGTAATTTCCTGATAATACCCCATATCAAAAATAGCACTCATCATTGTTTCAATAATGGGATCATTTTCATCAACCATATAAGGGCTAAGCGACAAACCAAGTGATGTAGCCGTATCTTGAGCGTGCACCTGCGCTTCATCTTCTAGGTAGCTACGTATATTCCCAACGCTTAATATAAAATTAGCGCTCAGCACTAATAGTATTAAGATCGACAGTAAAATGAGTAATTGCTTAAGTAATGACATTCGGTGGCTCTTTTTTTATCAAGGTAATTCCTAAAAGAATAGCTTGATAATCATATAAAACCTAATATTTGACCTATATTTATAGGTTACTACGCGCTTTTGACGGCTAAATAAAAATTCTAAATAACGTTAGGATATTCTAAGGCTTCAATAAGCTTGGGAATAAACCGATGACTTGTTTAGGCTGTATTTTTTCTAAGCAATCCAAATGCCCCAGAGGACACTCCCGCTTAAAACAAGGTGAACAAGGCAGATTAAGTGTTATCACTTTTGCATCTGGGTGCAATGGCGGGGTAAAACCAGGATCAGACGAACCATAGAGTGCAACTAGCTTTATATTAAGTGCGGCTGCCACATGCATTAAACCTGAATCATTGCTAACCACCACATCGCATAGCGACATCATATCAATCGCTTCTGTCATGCTAGTTCTACCTGCCAAATCAAGGCATTGACCACCGGTGATAGCATTGATATCGCTGGTCACTTGTTCATCTTTACTTGAGCCAAATAAGTAAACCTGGCCACCATTGTCAATAAACTGCTTAGCCACAGCTGCGTAATGTTTTTCTGGCCAACGCTTTGCTGGGCCAAATTCTGCACCTGGGCAAAGCCCCAAAATAAGTTTTCCCGTTAGCTTAACGTTAAATTTAGCTTTGGTGTTTTCTATCCCTTGCAGATCAAGCTTTAAACTAGGCTGGGGAATATCTGGTACGGCATTGATATGCTCTTCTTTTGCTAACGCCACAAATCGTTGTACGGTTTTAGTTAAAACCTTTTTATCTAACTTACGTGCATCATTTAACAAGCCCCAACGCATCTCACCTACATAACCCGTGCGATGTTTGATTTTGGCAAAATAGGGGACCAAAGCTGATTTCCATGAGTTAGGTAACACGATGGATCTATCATATTGTTCAGCAACCAATGAACGGCCTAGTGTCCGGCGCTCTTTTAAATTAAGTTGCCCATGCCCCAATGGCATTGCAATCGCTTTACGAATTTCAGGCATTCGCTCAATTAAGGCAAACGTCCAAGCGGGCGCTAGTACATCGATGATGCAGTCTGAATATTCCTGTTTTAGCGCAATAAACAAGCTTTGCGCCATCACCATATCGCCGACCCATGAAGGGCCGACAACTAGAATTCGATAAGATTTACTCAATTTAAAAAATTAGATATAAGTTAACCAAGCTTTATGCTCATCAGAACGCCCGTGAACTGCATCGAAATACATTGTTTGTAAACGCTCAGTAATTGGGCCGCGACCGCCATTACCAATCACTCTGTCATCCACTTCGCGAATAGGCGTAACTTCTGCTGCTGTGCCGGTAAAGAAAGCTTCATCTGCCACATACACTTCATCACGAGTAATACGCTTTTCTACAACTTCCAAATCACATTCTTTGGCTAGTTGAAAAATTGTTTCGCGGGTAATGCCTTCTAACGCCGATGTTAAATCTGGCGTAATTAATTTGCCGTTACGCACAAGGAATATATTCTCACCACTACCTTCGGCAACATAGCCTTCATGATCCAGCAAC
>Ga0209081_1001599_pt1 | contig 13497 bp, 9 predicted proteins | sample GOMGulsemesocosm_4_FD_184636 | JGI IMG/M metagenome (GOLD analysis project Ga0209081, IMG submission 184636) | Methane-oxidizing microbial communities from mesocosms in the Gulf of Mexico - GOM15B Gulf of Mexico (SPAdes) (version 2) | ecosystem: Environmental > Aquatic > Marine > Cold seeps... | reverse complement strand
CAATTAAGAAACGTAAAATAGGGTCGCTGCGAAGTTTATGCCATGCGCCTGAAAGTGTCATAATACCATTAATCATACCACCCCAAGACGGTAGGAATAGTACAATAGACATTACCATACCAATAGACTGAACCCAATCAGGTAGTGCGGTATAATGTAGGTGATGAGGACCTACCCAAATATATAAAGAAATCAATGCCCAAAAATGCACAATAGACAAGCGGTATGAGTAAACAGGACGTCCTGCTTGTTTAGGAACAAAATAGTACATCATACCTAAGAAACCAGCAGTTAATAAGAAACCAACAGCATTATGACCGTACCACCACTGCACCATGGCATCGATTGCACCAGGATAAATAGAGTATGATTTCATAAAAGAGACAGGGACTACCATTGAATTACCGATATGAAGTACAGCAATGGTAATAATAAAAGCACCAAAAAACCAGTTAGCTACATAGATGTGAGAGGTTTTACGTTTAACTATTGTACCAAAAAACACAACCGCATACGCAACCCAAACAATGGTGAGCAGAAGATCTATTGGCCATTCTAGCTCAGCATATTCTTTTGTAGAAGTGTATCCTAAAGGCAAAGATACTACCGCAGCTAAAATAACTGCTTGCCAGCCCCAAAAAGTAAATGCAGCCAACTTGCCACCAAACAATCGGGTTTGGCAAGTTCGTTGCACAATATAATAAGAGGTTGCAAATAAAGCACTAGTACCAAAGGCAAATATTACTGCATTGGTATGAAGTGGACGAAGGCGAGAGTAGGTTAACCAAGGTGTATCAAAGTTTAACGCAGGCCAAATTAATTGAGCCGCGATAAGTACACCTACGAGTGTACCAACGATCCCCCAGATTACAGTCATTACAGTAAATTGACGTACAACATCAAAGTTGTAATCTACTGCTGACGTATTACTAATGGTCATGTTATGGATTCCGCAGTGTTATTATTAATAATAATAGTTTTTATTGTTGAGTTTAATATTTAAGTAAGTAGAAAAAACAAGCAATATTTGTACTATCTTTGTTTATTCGCCAAGTGGCGATGATATATGTCATAAAATTGAGCTAAATATACATATACCAGACAATTTTACCCTTTGATAGTGATATAAATCAACCACCATAAGCGTTAAAATTTGATATGAATCAAGTTTTAACTTTATTGCCTAGTAAACGCCGTTTGGATATAGATAGATATATCAGGCTACAGTCTGATTTTTTATTTGAAAATGAATAAAAATCAAACATGCATAACCATTTAATAAAATAGACTAGTTTTTAAAAATCAGCCAGTTTGATTAGCTTATTCTGTTCAAGTAATATAATTTTTTTACTTTGTACTTGAATTAATTGTTCTTTTTGGAATTTAGAAAAAACTCTACTTAAAGTCTCTCGACGTAAACCTAAGAAATTAGCAATATCATTACGGCTAAGTAAAAGTTCGATTGAATCATCGCTACCTGTATAATCAGCATTTCTTTCGATAATATTTAATAAAAATGCAGCTAACAAGCTATCAGCAGACTTTTTACCAATATAAGCTTGAAAATTACGTTGTCTGACATAGCTTTGTCTACTGAGTAATTCAATAAAATTTTGTTGTACTTCAGGTACTAATTTGCCACAAGAGATCATCTGCTCTACTGAAACTTTACATGCTGAACTGTCACCAACAGCAATAGCTGTATAGTTATAACGTTTTAAATACAAAGCATCTTCACCAATAAGCTCACCAGGAAAGCGTAATCCAATGATGTTTTCTTCATCATCATCAGTTTTTTGACATAACTTAAATATGCCAGAACTTACAGCATAGATATTTGTTATAGAAGTTGATTGTTGAAAAAGAACGTTGTTAGTTTTGTTTGGAATTCTTTTTTGTAAATAACTATCAGATAGATTAATCGACTGTTGTGCTGTTGCGACAGGTTGGCAAACTGAATTCATAGAGCAGTGATCACATTCCACATACTTGTTTTTGTCATTTTTTACTTTACATTGACTAGGCACAGTGGTTACTTCTTTGGTAGCATGGTGATATTTAAAATAGTTAGTTTAAGGGAGTCAGGCATTAATAACAATTGCTTGAACTTAGAAAATTTTCAATGATTAAAATTATTATCGTTATCTTATTTACTTTCAATTTGTTAGCTTGTGAGCCTGTTCAGTTGGCATCTCAAAAAACAGAAAGTCAGAAAAAACCATTTATTTGTTTATCAAGCCAGAGTCAATGCGACATAAATTCTGAATTTGGTCGCTTTAATATCCAGTTTTCAGGGCAAGTGGAACAAGGACGAATTAAAACAGAGCTACCTTTTCAAGTGCAATTAAAATTTGATATGGCAAAGCAAGGTTATCAATTAAAAAATGTAACCAGTTACCTTGAAGGGAAATCAATGTTTATGGGAAAAGTACCTGTTTTTTTTAAATTAAATGAAAAAAATTCAAACGCTATGATTGCAGAAACTTTATTAGCAAATTGCTCAGAAGAAATAATGACTTGGCGACTATGGCTACAAATAGACATTGTTATAGCAGATACAGTTAAACAACAAAGTGTTTTTATTGATTTTGAAAGTGAGAGGTTATAAGTGGCGTTTTAATTCCACTTATTTACTTGAGTATAACGACTTGAAAACAACCGCTAGAATGAGTTCTCGCCTATGTTTAAATATTATTAGTTACGTCAACCGACAGCTTTAATCGCTGTCCAGGTTGTAAATATTTACTCCGACTTAAGCTGTTCCAACGTTCTATATCACTAATGAGGACATTAAATTTGTCAGCAATTCGAGCAAATGAGTCACCACGGCGGACTTTATAAGTTATATTACGTACGATAGCTTGAGCAACTCTTGAGTTTGTTCCTGTGATCTTGCTTACAGAAGGTTTTTGCCAAATAACCAGTTTTTGACCAAGCTTTAATGTGTCACGTGGCGCAAAACCGTTCCATGAGGCAATTTTTCGACTACTTACTTTATAATGTTGCCCAAGATCCCAAAGATTGTCTCCAGATACAACGGTATGCGTTAGTTTTATCCCTTGCTGTGGTCTTGCCTGTTTTTTTGCAATCCGCTGATCTTGAGAGAGTATATAGCTATCGAGTGATTTAGCTGCAACAGGAATAAGTAAATGCTTTCCTGCTCTTATTTGATTACCGTTAATATTATTTACTTGGCGAATTAAATCGATACTGGTATGAAATTTATTTGCAATATAACCTAAATTGTCACCATTTCTAATTTTGTAACGTTGCCATGCTAACCGATCTTCTTTATTTAACTTTGTTAAGCCTTGTTTAAAATGAGCAACTTTATGTTTAGGTAAAAGTAAACGATGTGGTCCGTCGGGATCTGTAGACCAACGATTAAACCCAGGATTTAGTCGTTGAAGCTCAGTAAGTGATAACTCAGCTAAACTCGCCGCTTTGGCTAAATCAATTTGAGATTTTATATCAACTTGACTGATTACTTCTTTGTTGGCTATTTCATAAAGGTTTAGATTAAATTGTTTTGGATCTTTAACTAAATCAGCAAGAGCTAATAACTTAGGTACATAAGCTCTGGTTTCTCTAGGCAAATCAAGTGACCAAAAGTCAGTTTTTTTACCCAGTTTTTTGTTTTTTCTTACTGCGCGTTGTACTCTTCCTTCCCCTGAATTATAGGCAGCTAAAGCAAGCAGCCAATCACCATCAAAGAATTTATTTAAATACTTCATGTATTTAATGGCGCCTTGGGTTGATGCAATTACATCTCGTCGACCGTCATACCACCAGTTTTGCTTCATGCCAAAGCGTTTTCCTGTACCAGGAACAAATTGCCACATACCAGACGCTCTGCCATGAGAATAGGCAAAAGGATCAAATGCACTTTCAACAATGGGTAATAACGCTAACTCAACAGGAACATTATTCTTTTCTAATTCTTCAACAATATAATATAAAAAAGGCTCTGCACGTTTGGCTACTCTTGTCAGGTAACTTGGATGTTTTGCATACCAGTTACGTTGCACTATAACGCGTTTGTTTTGAGGTATATTAAAGGTTAGTTGCTCTCGTATTCGTTGCCAAACATCATTGCTATTTTGTAAAGAGTTATCTTTTAGGGTGAAGTTGACATCATCCACTGGGTGGGTAATATCAATATTTTCATCTGCTAGTAATGCTTGGTTTATATCGGCAGTTGAGGCAATGATTTCTAATACTTGATTTGAGTTGTTTTCTTTATGGCTGCTACTTGTTGGTGCTAAAGTGCTCTGACAACCGCTGAGAAGAATTAATGTTGGGAATAAAAAATATTTCATGAACTACCAATGATAATTGTAACGGATAAGTACGTCTCGCTATGTCTGATAAGTTATAGCGAGTATCTAGACTAGCATGTTAAAACTGGTCTTTCCAGCGTCTAATTGCTGTGAAGGTATCGAGATTAGTCGTTGTAATGTTGTTATCAAACTGCTTAGCACTTGTTTGTATGGCTAATTCATGACTTCGTAAAAATGGGTTTATTTGTTTTTCAATTTTGATAGATGTTGGAATTGTTGCTTGTTCTTTAGCACGTAATTCATTTACTTTATTACTATAACTTATTAACGCTTCATTTTTAGGCTCTACAGTTAGAGCAAACTTTAAATTAGCTTGGGTGTATTCATGAGCACAGTACACTTTTGTTATTTCAGGCAAGTTAGCTAGTTTTGATAAAGAGTTCAACATTTGCTCAGGAGTACCCTCAAATAATCGGCCACAACCGCCTGAAAATAGAGTATCACCACAAAAAAGTATGGGTTCATCACTATTATCTGAAAAATAAGCTATGTGTCCAGCGGTATGTCCTGGTAAATCTATTACTTGTAAGTCAATGTTAAGATCAGACAAGCTCACTATATTATTTTCAACAAGTTTGATATTACAATGTGGAATATTCTCATTTGCTGGACCATAAACGGTAATAGGCCATTGCTTTTGTTGACAATAGTCAATCAAGCCCTCTATACCACCAGTATGATCGGGGTGATGATGAGTAATTAATATGGCAGTAAGAATAAGTTGACTTTTTTCTAAAAAATCTATGCAAAGTGCAGCATCACCAGGATCGACCAATGCAGTTTTATTTAAGTGAGTATTTTTATTCGTAATAGCCCAAATATAATTATCAGAAAAAGCGTTTATCGTTTTAATATTTATTGATGAAGTCATAATTTTATCTAGTAGTCGCTTGCTTAACATATGCAGTGAATTATACTGAAATTAACACTAAAAAACCGATAAATATATTAATTTATGAAACCTGCTTTAGCATTCAGACAACCACATTACCCCAATTCTTGGCAAGATCTACCTAATGGCAGCGCTATTTCGTTGGCTATTGAAGAAGCGTTACAACCTTGGTGGCAAAAGTTTTTTGGTTATCATTTACTTAAAATGGGGGCTTTAAGTCAAGAAATATCTTGTCAAAATAGCCCGATAAAGCACCAGGTAAGTTGTTGTTCTGACAGCTCTCTTTCAAGAACTCAACGTGATTATAAAACTGATATTATTGGTGAGTTAGATGATTTACCATTACTTGAACATAGTATTGATGTTTGTTTGCTTAGCCATGCTTTAGAGTTTTCCCTTGACCCTCATCATGTAATCCGTGAGGCTAATAGAGTGCTTATCCCAAATGGTTACCTTGTTATTACTGGCTTTAATCCGTTGTCTTTGGCAGGGCTGAATCGAGCTATACCCTATAGAAGAAAACAAACACCTTGGAATGAGCATTTTTTCTCACCAATGCGAATTAAAGATTGGTTACATTTAATGGGCTTTGAAATTATAAGTGATGAGCGTTGTTTACATAGCAGTTTAGTAGGGAAAATGAATGAACATGGTATAGCCAATTATTGGCGGAGATTTGCTAGCAAACACTTAACTAGTTTAGGCTCAGTTTATATTATTATTGCTAAAAAAAGGGTGCTACCCTTAACGCCAGTAAAACCTAAATGGCAAATAAGAGCTCAGTTTAATCCAGTGAAAGTACCTAGTATGAATGTTCATTCTAGTCATGAACGTATTTTTAATACCAAAAACATTAATTTAAAAGGTTATAGCACTGATGAAAAGAGTTGAACTGGAAAGATATTTAGAGCAATTATTAAAACCTTCACAAATAAAAGATTACGCACCCAATGGTTTGCAAATTCAAGGCAAGGAGAATATAACTAAAATAATTACGGGTGTTACTGCATCGCAAGCATTAATTGATCGTGCTATAGATGAAAAAGCAGATGCGATAATTGTTCATCATGGTTATTTTTGGAAAAATGAGTCTTATGTAATTCGAGGGATGAAACATAAGCGTATCAAAGCTTTACTTGAACATGATATTAACTTATTTGCTTTTCATTTGCCGTTAGATATTCACCCCACATTAGGAAATAACGCACAATTAGCAAAATTGCTTAATATAGATGTGACAGGCCCATTAGAGCTAGAAAACCCTCTAAGTGTAGGAGTACAAGGGCAATTTTCTCAAGCTATTTCAGGCGAAAAATTAGCACAGTTAATAAATAGCAAACTCAATCGAGAATGTTTGCATATTGTACCGCCATCAAATAAAACGATTAAGACTATTGCTTGGTGTACGGGTGGCGGGCAAGATTATATTGAGTTAGCGGCAGAGCAGGGTATTGACGCTTTTGTTTCGGGTGAAATTTCGGAAAAAACGACACATATAGCTCACGAGTTAGATATTCATTTTTTTGCTGCCGGCCATCATGCGACAGAGCGTTATGGGGTGAAAGCCTTGGGCGAATATATAGCCGAAGATCATGGCATTGAAGTGATATTTATTGATATAGACAACCCTGTTTGATGTTTAAAGCTCTAAATTTATGTAATGACATGCTTATACCATATATGGTATTACTCAGATGCTTTTGTTACAAATCAAAAAATGGTAACAAAAAAAGGGAGTGACAACTGTAAATTTGTCATACTCCCTTTTATTCTATTAACGACTAAACGTTAATGAATCAATTAAGATTTAACGCGAGCTTATTTAGCTTCGATAGTACAAGCTTTTTCTTCAACGATTAAACCTGATTCAACAGCATCAATTGCACGTTGGTCATGCTTATTAGCAGGACAACCACAAGCGTGATCGCTAACGTTATGTAAACGAGCTTGCTCTAAGTGCCATTGTGCTACTTTAATATGTTGGTCAACATTCATTTTACTCTCTCCAAAGATATTACTACTAAGATATAACTCATCAAAATTGATAAGATGCGTGATTGTATTAAAAATTACGCTTATGTCTAGAAATATTTAAGAATAATTTAAATATTTGTTTTATATCAAAGGCAGATAAATAAATAAATGTTATGAACTAATGATGCTTAATATTTAAAACTTGAGTTAGAAAATTAAAAATACAGAGTATTTTGCCTGAAATAATATCGCTTTAAAGCCTTATTTGCCAGTAGCAGCTTACAGGTGAAAGCAGTAGCATTGAACCGCCCCAAATGATTTAATGTTAGTTTTCAAATACTCGTTCAAACGGTGGTAAAGAGTCAAGTAACTGTTTGCCATAACGTTTAGTCACAACACGTTTATCCATTAAGGTGATTACGCCTTCATCCATTTCGTTACGTAATAAGCGTCCACAAGCTTGTACTAACTTTTTAGAGGTATCAGGTACGGATAAGCTCATAAAAGGGTTGCCACCTTTGGCGCTGATATACTCAGCTTGTGCTTGTTCTACTGGAGAGGTAGGTACAGAAAAAGGCAGTTTGGTAATGATTAAGTTATTTAAATAATTACCAGGTAAGTCTAAACCTTCAGAGAAACTTTGTGTGCCAAAAATAATACTTTCTTTATTATCGTCACAGCGTTTTTTGTGATTCTCAATAATATGCTGGCGAGAGTGCTCGCCTTGTACGGCAATATCAAGTTTGTTTATCTCCCTTAATGCTTGAGCTACTTTTTCCATTTGCCAATAAGAAGAAAACAACACTAAGCTAGCATTGCCTTGCGCCAAATATTTAGGCAGTTTTTTTATAAGTTCGTCTGTAAACTCGTTAGCACTTGGCTCGTTAGTCATTTTAGCCATAACAAGTTGAGCATTATTTTGATAATCAAATGGCGAGGTGACTTGTTGGTATTGGCTACCGTCATTATTTTTTAAACCAGCTTGAAAGCGAAAGTGATCGAAAGAGTTAAGTGCTAACAACGTTGCTGAACATAACACAGCCCCTTCACATTGGCTCCATAGCTTATCTTCAAGCGTAAAGCCTACCTCAATTGGCGAAGCACAAATAATATAATCTTGGCGAGCATTACCTTTATTTGGGACTTGTTTTTGTAACCATCTTGCCATGGGAGCCGCTTTATCACTGTCGGTTTTGGCATACATGTACCATAAGCTTTGCAAGTTTTCTAATCGCTGTAACATAAAGCCAGCTTCAGCTAATACTGGTTCAGCCGCATACATTTTAGTGTCACCATCTTTTATCGATTCTATTAAGGCGCTGTAGAGTTTATTTAAATGGCTAAGTGACTTTTTACTTAGCTCGTGACAATCTTCAGCCCAATTTTTTAATGCTTTGGGAATAATACCATTGTCGAAACGATAAACATCATTATCACTTTTATTGAAGTGGTTAGCTTGGCTTTCACTTGTTGGAAAGTATAGCTTGGCGTTGTTTTCAACAAAAGTAAGTACTTTTTGCATTTCTATTAGTAAATCTTGGCAATCATCGCTAAGCTTTAACGCAGGAGATATAGCGCGTTGTGACTTGATTAACTTAGCCATCTTATCGCCTGTTTCTCTTAATTTCGTTAACCAATCAATAGCTCCACGCAGGGTAATGCTAGCACTTGAATGATCACGGGTTACTTTTGGCAAGTGGTGTGCTTCATCAATAATGTAAAAGGTTTCATCAAGAGGTGACAATATTCTTCCACCGCCTAGTTCAAGATCAGCTAATAGTAAGCTATGGTTAACTACTAACACATGGGCTTGCTCCATGGTTTCACGTGCTTTATGAAATGGGCAGTGACTGTGTTCAGATAACGTTTTTAAACAACTGTGTTTATCACTTTGTACTTGTGACCAAATATGGTGTGGCACAGGTGTTTTCCATGAATCAATATCACCATGCCATGAGCCATCAGTTAACGCTTTGTGCATCGCATTTAACGTACGAACATCACTGGCTTTAGGTTTTTCAGCAAAGGTAAACCCTGCTTGTGGCGAATCGGTTGTAACGGCTTGAGTGAGCTTTTGTCGACAAACATAGCGTTGACGACCTTTAACTAAAGCAAAATCAAATTTTAGCCCTGCGTATTTTTTTAGAAAAGGTAAGTCTTTATCAACTAGTTGTTCCTGCAGTGCCACTGTAGCAGTAGAAATACACACTTTTTTATCGCGGCTTAACGCTAAAGGAATAGCACCTAAACTGTAAGCTAGCGACTTACCCGTTCCTGTTCCTGCTTCAATAGTAATGATTTTTCTATCTTTACTGTACTCACCAGCTAAAGTCTTTGCAATTTCAGCAATCAAAAAGGTTTGCTGTTTACGCGGGTTGAAATGTTTTAAGTTCTCACCAATTGCTTTATACGATTGACGGATCACTTTTTTTAACTTGTCAGTTAACATCTATCGATAGTTTCCAAAGGTTAGATAATAAAGTACACTGCTGTATATATTAACAGCTTTTCAGTCTTTCTCTCTACATAATTTTTAAAATATGCAAACTAATGTGCCAGAACATATTCAAAGCGGCTTTTTGTTGAGTCGTCAAGTGCAAGACAGCGGTAACAACCTGAGAATTACGTTATGGCTAAAAACCGCACAGGGCGTAAATAAACTTATTATTGATAATGAATTAGCCGTTTTTTTTATTGAAGAAAGTCAGGCGACACAAGCAACCCTATTATTACAACAAAGTGGGATATTATTAGTTAAACAGCGAAGCTTAGCGTTAAAAACCTTTGGACAGAAACCTGTTCATGGTTTTTATTTTGCCACGTTAAGCCAATTTTATCGTGCTCGTGATTGTCTTAAAGACAAACAGATTAAATGTTATGAAGATGATATTCGCCCTGATGATAGATACTTAATGGAGCGCTTTATTACTGCCGATATTGACTTTGTTGGTGATCATCAAACTAATTATCGAATTCAGTGTAAAAAGTCAGCAAACAAATTAACTGTTGATTTGAATATGTTATCGCTTGATCTTGAGTGTTCAATGGCTGGAGAGTTATATTCAATCGGCCTTTATGCTAATAACGATGTTGAATTTAAATGTGTGTTAATGATAGGTGAGCCGCAAGCTGATACCGCGCCTTATATAAGTTGGGTTAAGGATGAAAAACAATTATTAATTGAACTAGTTAAGCAAATAACCATTATAGATGCCGATATTTTTATTGGTTGGAATGTTATTAATTTTGATTTTCGTTTACTGCAAAAACGTATGGACTTGCATCATATTAAATTTGCTATTGGCCGAGATAGTAGTGCGCCTCGTTGGCGAACAAACAGTAATAATACCGATCAAAAATTCATTGAAATAGCAGGGAGAGTAGTGCTTGACGGTATTGATTTACTCAAAACGGCTACCTATAGTTTTCCTAGTTTCTCACTTGATAATGTCGCTAATACACTCTTAGGTATTGGTAAAAAAGTTGAAGATGTTGATAACAGAGTGCAAGAAATTACCGATAACTTTTTGCACAATAAACCTGCATTAGCAGCATATAACCTAGAAGATTGTCGATTGGTGTGGTTAATATTTGAAAAAACGCAATTATTAGCCTTTGCTCAACTTAGAGCACAGTTAACTGGTCTTGCAATTGATAGGGTGGGTGGATCTGTTGCTGCTTTTACTAACCTCTATTTACCTAAGCTTCATCGCAGTGGTTATGTTGCGCCCAATATGGGCGATGGTGAGTCAGATTTAGTTTCTCCTGGCGGTTATGTTATGGACTCTATTCCGGGGCTTTATGACAATATATTAGTGTTAGATTTTAAATCACTGTACCCAAGTATCATCCGTACTTTTAAAATAGATCCTATGGGATTGATTGAAGGTCTGAAGCAAGAATTCGCTGAAAGTAATGATATAAGGACGATTAAAGGATTTGACGGGGCTTATTTTTCGAGAGAAAAACACTTCTTACCTGATATTATTACTTCGCTTTGGCGAGAGCGTGATAAAGCCAAATTACAGAATAATACTGCCTTATCGCAAGCAATTAAAATCATCATGAATAGTTTTTATGGGGTTTTAGGTTCAACAGGTTGTCGATTTTTCGATCCTCGTTTATCGGGCTCTATAACTAAACGCAGTCATGAAATATTAAAAACGACTAAGGGTTGGATTGAAGATAAAGGTTATTGTGTTATTTATGGTGATACTGACTCAATTTTTGTGCATGTAGGTAGTGAAAAATCATTACTGCAAAGTAAAGCGTTAGGTTTTGAGCTTCAAACATTAATCAATAAAAAATGGCAACAGAAAATAACCGATAAATATAATGTGCCCTGTGAATTAGAAATTGAATTTGAAACACTCTTTACTAAATTTTTAATGCCGACAATTCGTGGTAGAGATGTTGGTACTAAAAAGCGTTATGCGGGTTTAGTGACTTTAGATAGTGATGGTTTAGATGAAAACAAATCAGGTAAAGATAATCAACAAAAACTAATATTTAAAGGCTTAGAAAGTGTTAGAACCGATTGGACTCAACTGGCTAAAGATTTTCAACAGACTTTATATTTTAAAGTGTTTAATCAGCTAAGTGTTGACGATTATATTAAAGAAACAGTGGTGAAAACTTTAAAGGGTGACTTTGATGAAAAATTGATTTACCGCAAGCGCATAAGACGAAAACTAGTAGATTATATAAAAAATGTGCCACCTCATGTAAAAGCTGCGCGATTAGCCGATGAAATCAATAAAAAGCAGGGGAAGCCACTACGTTATCAAAAGCGAGGTTGGATTGAGTATTATATTACAGTTAATGGTCCACAAGCTGTAGAATATTTATCTTCACCGCTAGATTATCAGTTCTACATCGACCGCCAGTTATGCTCTGTTGCTGATGGGATTTTACCTTTTATTGGTACTAGCTTTAGCCAAATTACAGATGCTCAACTAGGCTTATTTTAGTGATTAAGTCTTAAGGTAACTAGATAGAATGATTATTTATTAATATAAAAAGATAATGGATGAAAATAACTTCATTTCAAGGTATAAATATAAATAAGTTTTAGATGGCTAGATAGCTGCTTTGTGCGCTAGCACAATTTGTATTGGTACAACCAAAAGGTTTTTAATTGAAATGAAACAAAATACTCAAATTGTTACCGCAGGTCGTAAGGCTAAGTGGACAAATGGTGTAGTAAATCCAAGTGTGACCCGCGCTTCAACTGTTGTTTTTAATACGGTTGATGAAATGAATAATGCGTTTAAAAATCGTCATAATCAAACGATGCTTTATGGTAGACGTGGCACAACGACAGCTTTTGCGTTTAGTGATGCAATGACAGAACTTGAAGGTGGGGTGGGGTGTGCTTTATATCCATCAGGTACAGCGGCTATAACTAATGCGATAATTTCTTTTGTAGAAGTTGGCGATCATATTTTAATGGTTGATAGCGTTTATGAACCAACTCGTGATTATTGCGATAAAATTTTAACGAAAATGGGTGTTGAAACTACTTATTATGATCCGTTAATTGGCGCAGACATTGAAGCTTTAATTCAACCTAACACGCGTATTATATTCTTAGAATCTCCTGGCTCTATTACTATGGAAGTACAGGATGTACCTACAATAGCTAAAATAGCGCATGAACACGACTGTATTGTTATGCTTGATAATACATGGGGAGCAGGTATCAACTTTAAACCATTTGATTATGGTGTTGATATAAGTATACAAGCGGCAACTAAATATATTGTTGGTCATTCTGATGTTATGCTTGGTACAGCAACAGCGGTTGATAAATATTGGCCACAATTACGCGATAATAGTTACTTGATGGGGCAGTGTACCTCACCAGATGATCTATACCTTGCTTTGCGTGGCATTCGCACTATTGGTGTACGTTTAAAACAACATCAACAAAGTGCATTAAAAGTTGCTAATTGGTTAAAAGAGCGACCAGAAGTCGATACCATTTTGCATCCTGCATTTGAATCTTGTCCTGGACATGAATTTTTTAAACGTGACTTTAATGGCTCAAACGGTTTGTTTTCTTTTACCTTAAACTGTGGCAATAGAGAAGCTCTTACCGCATTACTTGATGGTTTATCACACTTTAAAATGGGTTATTCGTGGGGCGGTTTTGAATCGCTTATTTTAGGTATTACCAGTGTTGACACTATTCGCAGTGCAACAAAGTGGACAGCTAAGTTTCCATTAATTCGTTTGCATATTGGCTTAGAAGATGTTGAAGACTTAATTGAAGATCTTGAACAAGGCTTT
>Ga0209081_1001597_pt1 | contig 13521 bp, 8 predicted proteins | sample GOMGulsemesocosm_4_FD_184636 | JGI IMG/M metagenome (GOLD analysis project Ga0209081, IMG submission 184636) | Methane-oxidizing microbial communities from mesocosms in the Gulf of Mexico - GOM15B Gulf of Mexico (SPAdes) (version 2) | ecosystem: Environmental > Aquatic > Marine > Cold seeps... | reverse complement strand
AAGAAGGGCTTTACTCAAAAATACTTTGGCTAAAGCAGGGCGAGAGTCTTAGTAAATCTAGCTATTTATCTAACGTGGATGGCGCGTTTTTCCTAATTGATAAGCAATCAAATTTACAGCAACCTTTTATCAATATGAGCAGTGATAAGGCTGTTTCAATTCAATTTAATATGCCTGATGAAGGATATTACAACGCTTACTATATGCAGCGCCATGTGGACGAAGGTGTGCAATATGTGAACATTGCTAAAGCGGAGGTGTTAAAACACAGTTGCCGATTAGGGCATGAGTTCGATATTAATAAAATGCAGCCTCAGCAAAGTAGCCAAATTCCTCTGGAAGTTTTACGCTTACGTTTTGACGATGAAAACTATCACACACGATTTAGCTCAGGCAAAAACGTCCTATTTAGAGTGTTGTTAAATGGCGAACCTATTTCTGGGGCAGATATTACTATTACAACAGAAGAAGGTTGGGTTCGACGTAGCCTGAGTGATTCCAGTGGATTAGCTTCTTTTCAGGTCATTCAAGATCGTTTTAAAGACGACAGTAAAGAGCAAGAAAAAGAAGAGAACTCAAGGCATACCCGCCGTCGTAGTGAGCAATTTTTAGTATCAGTACACTATAAACAAAATAGTGCAGGGGAGTATAAAGGGCAAGCTTATACATCAACCGTTTACACCAGTACGTTTCCTGGAATCTTTACAATGCCGCAAAGTATTTATAAGTCATCAGCTTATGCTTTAACACTTGGCAGCGCAGGTTTCTTGGTATTAGGTATTGGTACTTATATGTATCGTCGTCGCCGAATTAAGCCTTTTAAAGAGGTAGATCTCGATGAATAAAGTAAAGAACTGGGTCAACAATGTTGATTTAAGACGTTTTCGTTTTTGGTTTCAATTAGGCTCGTTTATTTTATTGGTTTATGGCGGTCGATTAGCGATTGATTTAGGTAGCAGCCTACCCACGTTCTCTTGTGGGTATAACCGTGAAAATGGTGGCGTATGCTACTTACTCCCTTTACAGCATCAACTGGCTCAACCTTGGTCACGTTTATTTAGTGGCATGGGAATCGCAGTGCTCACTGGCTTAGGTACGTTTGTTCTATGGTTTATTGTTATTAATAAGGCCTGGTGTGGCTATGTTTGCCCACTGGGAACCATTCAAGATTGGATAACGGCGTTGCGTAAAAAAATGGGTATTCGCTATAGCACATACTCAGATGATCAATTCAATAAGTTAAAGGTTATTAAATACATATTATTATTGCTCTTAATTTTTATTCCTCTGGGTATTGGTGGGCAATTTCTCTCGCACGATATGGGCACGCCATTTTGTAAAATATGTCCAGGACGAATGATTGTTCCTATGTTTAATGGGGATTTCTCACAATGGGTGATTGATTTTGCCAGCACAGAAAAAATGATTCTAACGGCGCTTGGAATGTTTATTACCGGCTTATTTTTAATCGGTTCATTTATTAAAAAACGCTTCTTTTGCTTTTTTTGCCCGATGAGTGCCTTGCATTACATTTTTGCAAAGCTATCACCTTTAAAGTTAATAAAAGATGGTGATAAATGTACTCGTTGCGGTGATTGTTACCGTGTTTGTGATATGGAAATTAGACCCATTGCAGATGATGTGGTGAGCATTGATATTTTAAAAGACGATTGCATTATGTGTTTGAAATGTGTTGCTGCCTGTCCCGAAGATGGCTGCTTAAAAGTTAACGTTTTCGGCAAAACAGTTTTTGAAGCGACTGAGTCTGGCTTTAAAAAACGAATGACACCCCCAGCGGAGTAAGTGATGAGTACAGAAGATATTCCTTTGAAACAAGATCTACATGTACCTGAGAGAAAAATTGAAACAGGTGAGCAACGCCATGTTCGGCATGAAGCGATGGAGGCAAAAGAAGTTCTGAACGAAATAACCAATCATTTTTCGGGTAACCCTAAAAGCATGGATTATTTCTATGAGATTTTTGACTCACTATATTGCCGACGTGAAAAACCACATGGTGATAAAAAGGTGATTGGCACCATGTGTGTGCAAATACCCGATGAAATTATTTATGCGGCGGGCGCTGTGCCTGTTCGTATGTGTAATGGGTTTTATGCTGATGAGCAAGTCGGTTCAGAATTTATGCCTGCAAAATCCTGTTCCTTGGTTAAAGCATCGCTGGGTATGCTTAAAAGTGGCACGAACCCATATTGTGATGATGTTGAAATGATCGTAAACCCGACGACCTGTGATCAAAAAACTAAAACAGGCTCGGTGATGCGTGAAATGGGCTATGACGTATACGATATGGAGCTGCCGCCCGTTAAAGAATCTGAAGAAGGGCGTGAGTATTGGCGACGTTCGGTCAGAAAGTTTACCAAAAATTTGAAAAACATCACGGGTGAAAAGGTCACTCGTAAGAAGCTTAAGCAGACTATTGCAAAAGTCGCTAAGGCGCAGCACAGTTACCATAGAATTCAACAGTTAAGAAAAACGGTACCTGCACCAGTTTTAGGTAAGGATATATTCTTAGCAACCAATGCTTTTTTCTTTGATGACCTTGAGCGCTGGACAAGCGCAATGGATCGCTTGGGTGATGAAATAGAAGAGCGCGTAAAAGAAGGCCATAATGCCGCCGGTGCTAGAACGCCACGAATTATTTTTACAGGCTCGCCACCTATTTTCCCAAATTTAAAAATCCCCTTAATGATTGAGCAAGCTGATGCAGTCATCGTGGCGGATGAAACCTGCTCATCAAATCGTTTATTAAACGATATGGTATCGGTAGACGAATGGTTTTTATACGACATGGTCGATGCAATAGCCGATCGTTACCTTAAATCATGCACCTGTCCGGTGTTTACCCTCAATGAAGATAGGCAACGTCGCTTGGTTGAGCTTTACAAAATGTACAGTGCTGACGGTGTGGTTTACCAAACCTTTGCTGGCTGTCAGGTATATGAGCTTGAGCAACGCAGTATTGCCAAAAAACTAGAAGAAGAGGGGATACCGATGCTGTATATAGAAACGGATTATAGCCCCAGTCAATCAGGCCAATTATCGACAAGAATTGAAGCCTTTGACGGTGTGGTTTACCAAACCTTTGCTGGCTGTCAGGTATATGAGCTTGAGCAACGCAGTATTGCCAAAAAACTAGAAGAAGAGGGGATACCGATGCTGTATATAGAAACGGATTATAGCCCCAGCCAATCAGGTCAATTATCGACAAGAATTGAAGCCTTTGTTGAATCACTTAAAGCACGAAAAAGGAGACTAGCATGAACTATTACGCAGGTATTGATATTGGGTCAACCGCGATTAAATTGGTGGTCATTGATGAAGATCAAAATTTACTGGGCTCAAAAGTTGCCGCTACTGGAGCTTTAGTTGAAAAGAATACGATGGAGGCTTATCAGCAGTTATTGACTGAAGTTGGCTTGAAGCAGGATGATATATCTTATTTAACTACAACAGGTTATGGTAGGAAGTTAATCCAAATTGCTGATGAAACAATTAGTGAAATAACCGCTAATGCGCTCGGTGCACGTAAAATGGGGGAAGCCTTTGGTGTGGTACGAACCATTATAAATATTGGCGGACAGGATACTAAAGCCATTAGTTTAGATGAGCATGGAACGGTGGTTAACTTTGCAATGAATGATCGATGCGCCGCAGGGACGGGGCGCTTTTTAGACATGGCTGCTCGTAATCTTGAAATTTCAGTTGAGCAGTTGGGCGATTTTCATTTTAACGCCAAGGGAACACCGGCTGCGGTTAATGCAACCTGTGCCGTGTTTGCTGAATCTGAGATTATTGGTTTACTAGGTGGTGGGCACTCACGTGAAGAAATTGTTGCTGGTGTGCACTTTTCAATTGCTAAACGAACGATTCGTTTAACTAAGCGAGTGGGTATTAATGATGTTTTGTATTTTGATGGTGGCCCCGCCTTAAATAAAGGTTTAGTGGCAGCTATTGAAGATGAGTTAGGTAAAAAACTAGCTATTCCAGAAACACCACAGGTAACTACTGCTTTTGGTGCTGCAATTCAAGGGCAAGAAGTTCATTTATATGAAATGTCTGATAAAAGAGAACTGGCTTAATGGCTGTTGAAACCTTACCTATATCGTATGTGTTTATTTTAGGTGTGGTATTCGGTATTGGGCCGTGTACCTTAACCTGCTTACCCTATTTGGGGCCTGTTTTTTTGTCTCAACAGGGCGGGATAAAAGATTCATGGAAAATAGTTTTACCATTTTCTCTTGGGCGTTTAATAAGTTACAGCAGCCTAGGTTTAGCGGCAGGTTATTTAGGGCAAACACTGAGCACAACGCTTAAAACACCAATTATTGCTTGGATGTTAGGGACAGCGACCGTTTGTGTTGGACTTTACGTATTATGGATGAGTGTAAACAAACATAAGAAAATTAGTTCTTGTACTAGCCACGCTACATTAAATGAATCATCAAAACTAAGCAAAATAATGCCTGGTGGTTTGTTTTTTATGGGCATGGGCATGGCTTTAACGCCATGTTCGCCATTAAGTACGGTGTTATTAGTGTCTGCTGCATCGGCGAGTGCTTTAACGGGTATTTCACTGGGTTTTTCATTTGGTATGGGTGCTGTTATGGTGCCGGCACTTATTTTTGGATTAGGCATGGCTTATTTTGGTCAGAGAGTTAGAGAGATTTTAGTGAAATGGCGTAAAAAATTAGAGTATGCGAGTGGTATGGTTTTAATTATTATGGGCTTAGGAACCATCTATGCATGAGTCATTTCAATAACTTGAAAAGTTGTTACAGAGGTCTATCGAGGGTGTGTTGTGTTAGTTAAATGGTTTTCTTGTGTTTGTTTATTAGTATTAAGTGGTTGTAGTTTATTCCAAGGTCGGTCTGAACCGACTGAGCTTGAAAATCTCCCCAGTCATTGGAAAACCGAGCTTGAAAAGCAGCAAATGGCTAAATTCTGGTTAGATGAATTTAATCAACCCGAGCTGATTAAATTGATTGATGAAGCCTTGCTAAAAAGCCCAAGCTTACGCTCACAAACATCAGTGGTTGAACTGGCATTGGTGCAAGCACGTGTCGTGGGTGCTGATTTATGGCCTCAATTATCGGGTGGATTGAGCTCTTCAAGAAATAAAAGAGGGAATACGGGTGGGTATTCAATATCATCGGTTTACAGTACGTCGTACCGTCTTTCTTTAGACTTTAGTTGGGAAGTAGATTTGTGGCAACGCTTAAGTCATGGCGTTAAAGCAGCAGAATACGATGTATACACGGCACATGCTGATTTTGAAGCCGCTAGATTATCCTTAGTGGCTAATATTATTAAGCTCTGGTTTGATGCGATTGAAGCACAGCAACAATTGGATTTATCAGAAAAAACATTGGCAAACTATAACAATGTTTTACAAATTGTTGAGCGAGGATATGATTATGGACTCTATAGAGCACTCGATGTTCGGCTTGCTCGTTCAAATATGTTGAATGCTGTTAATCGTGAACAAAACTATCGAATTGCGAAAGATCAAGCAATACGTTCATTAGAAGTACTTGTGGGGCGTTATCCCGCAGCAACACTTTCATTAAGCAAGGGCTTGCCTGAGCTGGGCTACTCCATACCTGCTGGCGTGCCAGCTGAATTATTAAATAGACGGCCTGATATTGTTGCAGCAAAACAGCGTTTCAAAGCGTTAGATGAGAGGCATATTCAAGCAAGAATGAATCGATTACCTGCAATTAAGTTAACGGGTAGCGGTGGTACATCAACACAAAACTTAACTGATCTTGTTAATACCGATTTTTTGGTTTGGAACTTTGCAACGGGTTTGCTTCAGCCTTTGTTTCAAGGTGGGCGCTTAGATGCTTTGCGTGATGAGGCTGGTATACGCCTACAACAATCGGAAGATGATTACCGCGCTGTTGTATTACAAGCATTTAAAGAGGTTGAAACAGCACTATCAAGTGATCAATGGCTAAAGCAGCAACAACAAGCACTCACTAAAACGGCTCATGAACTTAATGAGGCGGAATTATTGGCGACTCAAGATTATGTGTCGGGCTTAACGGATATTAATACCTTATTACAAACACAGCGGCAGGCATTTGATGCTCAAAGTAGCTTATTAGTCGCACATAAAAATCGTTTACAAAACCGAGTTAACCTTTACTTAGCGTTAGGTGGACCAATTAATGAAAGTAAACCTCAGACAGAAAAACAAGAAGAAAAATGAGTATAAATATTAAAAAAACATTCTTACCTTTATTGGTTATTATTGTATCTGTGTCGATAGCCCTGCTTATTAACAACAGTAAGCCAGAGGTGAAAAAAAGAACACATCATAAAAAGCCGGTAGCTGTTAATAGCCTTATTCTTAAAAGTCAGCCTTGGGCAGCCACCATAGATACGCAAGGAACGGTTGAAGCACGAACGATGACAACGCTGGCAGCACGTGTTTCAGGTGAGGTTATTTGGGTGTCTGAAGAATTAAAACCGGGTGGTTTTTTTGAAAAGGGTGATCTTTTATTAAAAATAGAACCGATTGATTATGAGCTGGCTATTAAATCAGCTGAAGCTGATTTAGCGGAAGCTCGTTTACGGTTGAAGCACGAACGATGACAACGCTGGCAGCACGTGTTTCAGGTGAGGTTATTTGGGTGTCTGAAGAATTAAAACCGGGTGGTTTTTTTGAAAAGGGTGACCTTTTATTAAAAATAGAACCGATTGATTATGAGCTGGCTATTAAATCAGCTGAAGCTGATTTAGCGGAAGCTCGTTTTATATATCAAGAAGAAAAGGCTCAATCGACGCAGGCTTTATTAAACTGGAAGCGCTTGGGTCGTACAGAGCAGGCTAATGATTTAGTGTTACGTAAACCTCAGTTAGCCAAGGCTAAGGCAGTGGTTGATTCGGGTAAGGCTAAGCTACAGCGAGCCAAGCTGGATTTAAAGCGTACAAAAATTAAAGCACCTTATGCTGGGCGCGTTTTGGAACAATATGTTGATATTGGGCAGTTTCTTTCATCCGGTACTGACTTGGTTAAGTTATTTGCAATTGATCGTGTTGAAGTACGTTTGCCCTTGAGTGAAAAGCAACGAGAGCAGCTTAATTTACCTAGTTTCTATCGTGGTGAGTCAAGCAAGAAAACTCAGCATCAATTTCCTATTACGGTGAATGCCAAAATTGCTGGCGTTAACTACCAATGGCCAGCTTTTTTTAGCCGTGTGGAAGGGGCTATGAATAGAGAGACTCGTCAGCAGTATATTGTTGCTGAAGTTAATGATCCCTATAAACGCAATGAGTCGGGAAGACCACCGCTAGAAATTGGTCAGTTTGTTAAGGCTCAATTAAAAGGGCGATTAAATAAAGGCTTATTTCTTATTCCTCGCTCTGCCGTACACAATGATAACCAAGTGATGTTGATAGATAAAGACAAGCGCATTCAACGCCAAACTGTGTCTGTTTTGGCTGAAGAAGCGGGTTTTGTCATTATTGATGATGGATTAAAAGCAGAGGATAGGCTATGTACCAGCTATGTTCCTTTCCTTGCTAATAATACGGTTGTACGTTTATCGTCAGACCGAGCAGGTAAGCAACAACAGGGCAAGAAAGGTCGTTCTGATTCATCCTTAAACGTTAATGGGCATTAAGAGTATGGATCGCACAAACAAAAAAGGGTTGATTGCTTGGTTTGTTGAAAACAAGGTGGCTGCTAATTTATTAATGCTGACAATTTTACTTTCTGGCTTATATGCGATGAATCATGTGCCGGTTGAGTCTTCACCGCAGTATGAGCGAAAGCGTTTATTTGTTAAAGCCAGCTATCCCGGTGCGACTCCTAGTGATATGGAAGAATCAGTCACCAGCCGGATTGAAGAAGCTATTTTTGATTTAGCTGGAATTACCGATTTAAGCTCAGTTGCTTCAAGCGGAAGTGCTTCAGTGACGATGAAGGTTGACGATGGGTTTGAGTACCGTGAAGTGCTTGATGATGTAAAAGCAAGAGTGGAGATGATTCGTAATTTCCCAGACGATATGGAAATACCTGAAGTGGGTATTATGTCGCGTCGTTTTGAGGTGATTAGTGTCGTGGTGGTTGCCGATTTACCCGAAAAAGAGCTGCAAGCAGTCGCGCAGCGAGTACGTGATGATATAGCGGCAATACCTGAAATTACACAGGTTGATTTAAGTGGTATTCGGCCTTATGAAATCTCGATTAATATCTCTGAACAAACCATGCGTGAATATGGTTTAACTTTGGCTGATGTGGCGACTTCCATTCGTCGCTCGTCAATGGATTTGCCTGCCGGTTCAATACAATCCGAAGAACGAGAAATATCGATTAGAACAACGAGGCAAGCTTATAGTGGAAATGATTTTGCCGACATTATTGTTAAAACAAATAACGATGGAACCTTGTTGCGTGTACGAGATATTGCCGAGGTGCAAGATGACTTTTCTGAGCAACCTATTCTAAATAAATTTAATGGTAAGAAATGCATCACCATTGAGGTTTACCGTGTAGGTGAGCAAGATGCTATTACTATTGCAGATAAGGTTAAAGGTTATGTTGACCAAGCATCTAATTTGTACCCTGACGAAATTGCGATTAGTTATTGGCGTGATCGCTCTAAGTATATTAATAAACGAATAAGCTCACTCATCACCAATGCGGTACAAGGTGGTTTGCTAGTTTTTATTATGCTGAGCTTGTTTTTACGAGTGCAGTTAGCATTTTGGGTGCTTATGGGTTTGCCTGTTTCAATCATTGGTGCATTTGCCTTTATGCCAATGTTGGATATAACCATTAACTACACCAGTATTTTTGCTTTTATATTAGTGCTGGGTATTGTGGTTGATGATGCGATTGTGACCGGTGAAAATATTTTTCAACACTTAGAGAAAAATGACGACCCAACAGCTGCCGCTATAGAAGGTACACGTGAAGTGGGAGTAGCGGTAACATTTGGTGTGCTAACCACCATATTAGCCTTTGGTGCTTTATTATTAATGGAAGGTGAGCGTAGCGCGATGTTTACGATGATTCCGGCGATTGTTATTCCCGTTTTATTGTTATCGTTGGTTGAATCTAAGCTTATTTTGCCATCACACCTTAACCACCCACTCAGTTCTCGTTATATTCCTATACTCACCCCGCTTCAGCAGAAGGTATCGACGGCAACAGATTACTTTATTAATTGTTTGTATCAGCCCGTATTACGACGTTGCACAAACCGCCCCGTGTTGACTATTTCAGTGTTTTTTGCGGTATTTATTATTATAGCCAGTACTATTTCTGCTGGCTGGTTGCGCTTTAATTTTTTCCCACGAGTGCAAAGCGAAGTAGCACGAGCAACGCTAACTATGCCCGTTGGTACGCCTTTTGATGTGACCAAATTATATGTTGAGAAAATTGAACAAGCGGCATTACGTTTAAAAGAAAAATACAAAAATGAGGGTGGCGAAGTTATTACAGACCTTTATTCAAGTGTCGGGACTCGGGCAAGTTCAAGAATGGGGCAGGCATCCAATACGGGTAGAGTTATGTTGGAATTACTACCGCCAGAGCTGCGTGAAAATAAAATAAGTAGTATGAAAGTGGCGAGTGAATGGCGACGAATGGTGGGCGATTTACCAGGCGCGGAGTCATTAAGCATTGGTTCGCATATTCATTCAGCGGGTGCGGCAATTGACCTTGTCTTATATGGCGATGATTTTACTGAGCTTAAACAAATTGCCGATGAAATTAAGCAGCAATTAGCGACTTACTCAGGTTTATACGACATTAGTGATAATTTTGAAACAGGTAATGAGCAGGTGCAATTATCTTTGAAACCTTCAGCTGAGTTATTAGGTATTAGCCTTGCTGATTTAGCTCACCAAGTTCGTTGGGCGTTTCATGGGCAAGAAGTGCAGCGTTTCCAACGCGGGCGTGATGAGGTTAGAGTGTTTGTACGCTACCCAAAAGGTGAACGTAATTCGCTTGATAAGCTTAAATCCATGCTTATAAGAACCAGCAATGGAGGCAATATTCCACTAGAAGATATTGCTACTATTCAGTTTGATCGTGGCCCTGCAGCTATTCAACATACGGATAGATTTAGAACCTTACATGTTACCGCTGAAGCTAATAGACAAGAAGTTCGTCTGCCTCAGCTTAGACAATCGGTGAGTAAGCAAGTGAGAGAGATTTTATTGATGCACCCCGGTGTTTCGTATGATCAAGCGGGTGAAGCGAAGGAGCAGCAAGAAACCTTTAGTAGTCTTATGCTAGGCTTTTTACTAGTGTTGTTTTTAATGTACGTCATGTTGGCAATTCCTTTACATTCTTATGTGCAACCGTTGGTTGTTATGTCGGCTATTCCATTTGGGCTTTTAGGTGCGATTGCAGGGCATTTATTGATGGGCATGGATTTATCCATACAAAGTATTTTAGGTATGCTGGCGCTAACGGGCGTGGTGGTGAATGACAGCTTGGTGATGGTGGACTATAGCAACATGCTTAGAAAGAAAGGTTTGCCACTGCTAGAGGCTGTTAAAAAGGCAGGTAAAGTACGCTTTAGAGCAATATTACTGACCTCTCTTACAACCTTTATTGGACTGCTTCCATTAATGTTTAGTGATAATACACAAGCAAAATTCTTAATACCGATGGCGGTATCATTAGGTTTTGGTGTGCTATTTGCCACATTTATTACCTTATTATTAACACCTTGCTTTTATTTGCTAGTGGAACGTATGCGAGATTTCACCGCATCACGTTTATTGCGTAATAACTCATAGCATTTACCTTTTTAGCGGAATAAATTAAACGGTTTTGCCCTTTTTTCAAGGGCAAAATTTTTGATAGAAAGGGTCTATCAGCAAAGGTGACTGAGCTAGTTTGTTACGTCTAATGAGGAGTTTCTCTTAGAAGTCTAAAGTCGCTAGCACTCGCTCTTAGTGTTAGTAAATATCGTAACAAGTACCTTGTACTAACCCAATAAACCCTAAGTGCGACAATTTGTCACATTCTTATCGTATTGTATTTTTTATAAAATATACCGAAGCCTCGTAATACGCTTATGAGTTTGCTTAACCTTCATTAATAACTCCCTATTAGGTTCAAATATGTCTACGGTTTCATTAACGGCTTCAGAAAAAGAAAAAAAAGCATTAAGTCGAAAGTTTTATCAATTAATTATTCGTTGGCACTTTTTTTGTGGCTTACTTTTTATTCCGCTAACTATTGTCATCAGCATTAGTGGGATTGTTTATTTATTTGAAGATGAATACGAAGAATACGTGTTCGAGGATATTCTTTTTGTAGAACCGAGTGCCGAAAGGTTACCCGCGACAGCACTTATTGAGAGTGCTAAGAAAGCCTATCCAAACATGAGAGTCAGTGGCTTTAAGTTTTTTACAGACCCCACACGAAGTGCTCAAGTTACGCTAAGGAATAGCCCAAGTATGCCGCACCACGGTAAACCAGCAAAGCCTGAGGTGGTTAGCATGGAGTGGGCTGGCGATGGCCCTGTAAAAGTTCCGGTTGTTATTAATAGGCAGAGAACAACAGCATACTTAAACCCTTATACAGGCGAGGTGCTTGGTAAATTGGGCAGGGGTGAAACGCTAATGTCCTTCATGAAAGATTTGCACGGTAATTTACTGGGCGGTAAATTTGGTAGTTACTTCGTTGAGTTAACATCGTGTTGGGTCATTATGTTGATGGCAACAGGTTTAGTTATGTGGTGGCCACGCGGAAAAGTGGGCATACGTGGAACACTGACCTTGCGTTTAAAGGAGAGTAAACGTATTTTTTGGCGCGATCTACATGCCGTGCCTGCTTTTTACTTTTCATTCTTCATTATTTTTCTTGTGATTAGTGGCTTGCCGTGGACTCAAACATGGGGCGATGCTTTTCACTCTATTCAGCGAGATTTAGGAATGAATGCTCCCGGAGGGTTTCATTCACGTACATTAAAATCTACATTAACTGAGGGTACACATCAGCACCCTATTAGTGTGGATTATGTAATTGCCGAAGCTGCAAAGAAGGGCTACCAAGGTGAAATTAAGGTAAAAATACCTCGTGATAACAAAGATACTTTTGCAGTTTTACAAGACTCAGATGATCCCGCAGAACGTTTAACAATGCATTTTGACCAGTACTCAGGAAAGATGCTTGGAGACACAAAATGGGATGAAGTTCCTTTAATGGCAAAAGCCGTAACCTATGGAATTAAGCTGCATCGTGGGGAGTACTTTGGTGTTTGGAACTTAGTGTTGGTTTTGGTGACAACGTTAATATTGGTTTTTATGTGTGTTTCCGGCATTGTCCTTTGGTTGAAAAGACGCCCCAATGGGAAGATTGGTGCACCAAAACGCCCTAGAGGGTATGAAGAGCCACAATGGTTATTATGGACAACCTTTAGCTTCGCCGTATTTATGCCATTATTAGGCGCATCACTTATTGCTTTTCTTATAGGGGATTGGTGCTATACAAAAGCACGCCAAGCATAGTGCTTGGCGTTTAGCTTTTTAGGTAACGATGTGAGTCATAGAAAACAACTACGATTTAGAAACCATAGCGAACAGCGGTGAATAGGTTGTTATTATGACGAAACTGCCCAAAGAACGTATGAGTGCGTTCACCAAGGAAAATATTTCCGCCAACTTCGGCTGACCATTGATCATCAATTTTGTAATGCATTTTAGGTCTTAAGTAGGCATCACCATCGGAAGGCGAATAGTAAGCAAATAACGACCATTGCAGGTTTTGATTATATGTTAACCAAGTAAGCCTTGTTGTGAGTAAATGACGGTATTCATCACGAGGGCGACTTGCTGAGGATAAACTATCTCGGTATTCGTCATAATCCATTAGCCACTCTAGATAGTATTGAACACCTAAGGTTAGGTTTTTTACTAGCTCTTGTTCATAACCTGCGAGTATTCTAAATTCACTGTTAGCAACAAAGGGATCTTCACCTTGGCTATCATCTCTTGAGTCGTAGTAACCAATTTCTAGGTTAGCAATACCTTTTGCCATAGGGCCACGTGCACTGGCACCATAAACACGTAATTTAGGGAAGGTTGATAAGCCATTGCTTACATCAAAACCTGCTGGGCTTTTCCAGTAACCATCGTAGCCGTACAGTGCTAGCTCATAAGTTCCCACCGTTTGATAAATACGAAGTGATACTTCTGATCCATGTGGTTGATCAGTTTTTATAATGGAATTTTGTCCGGATATTTCACCTAACATTGGGTTGAAGAAAGAAATTCTTCGTCCATCGATATAACGGTCGGCATCAAAGTGAGGGTTGATAATGAGATCAACATTAGCCATGGGGCTAAAAAATGAGGTTTTTATCGCATCGGAAGGGGCTTTTAAATACTCTTCATCACGACCATTAAAAAATGAGTTCCAATCTTTTGAAAACATATCGTTAATGAACAGTAGGTCACCAGTACCCCATGTTAGGATTTGTCGGCCTAACTTAACATCCATAAAATCAGTTGGACTGAATTCTATATTGG
>Ga0209081_1001596_pt1 | contig 13522 bp, 8 predicted proteins | sample GOMGulsemesocosm_4_FD_184636 | JGI IMG/M metagenome (GOLD analysis project Ga0209081, IMG submission 184636) | Methane-oxidizing microbial communities from mesocosms in the Gulf of Mexico - GOM15B Gulf of Mexico (SPAdes) (version 2) | ecosystem: Environmental > Aquatic > Marine > Cold seeps... | reverse complement strand
AATAAGCCCAAAAAATAATTAGGATTAAATTGAATAGGGCTTTGTAAGCTAGTTTTTAAATCTGACAGTTTATAATTAATAAAACCATCAATATCATTGACTAATAAGCCTATTTTCTTATTTTCCGTCGTAATGATAATAATTGTATAGCTTGAATCCTGCTGATTTATAGTCTCCCCTGTCGCCAAAAAGTTAGTATCTAATACCGTTAAAATGGTACCCTTCCAGCTAATAACGCCAGCAATGAAAGTTGGCAGCCATTGTATACGGGTTATGTTATCTATCTCTATCACTTCATCTAAATATTTTTGCGGAATACCATACTGATTATTCGTATTTAGCTGAAATTGTAAGTAACTGCTGTCAACTTCTTTATGCCGCACATCAAGAGGAACTAAAGCTAGTTTTCTAGCTCGCGCCTCTAATAGGTTTTGGGATTCTACAGAATGCGGCATCAAAGTGCTTGCTCTTATTTTATCTTCTGTCATCACTGTCTTCATGCTGAATTAACTCTAGCTCATTTTTCATAATGCCAGAAAAACTTGAATAGGTTAAAGGAATAACGTTATGAATGGGCCTGTCTGGTTTTTCTAAAGCTGCCAGCGCTAATGCATTTTGAATAGATTTTATCGCTAATTTTTTTTGCCCTTTTTTAAGCAAAATTTGCCCAAGCTGGTAATGCGCTTCCATAAAGGCATTATTTAAAAAAATTGTTTGCCTAAAAGCGGTTTCCGCCTCACTTAAATATCCACGTTGCATTAAAATTAAACCATAAAGTAAATAACTATGTGGCTCCACCTCATCCTGAATAATGCTCTGCTCACAGGCTTCTTGGGCCGCAAGCATTTGCCCTAAATTAATCAAACATTTTGCTTTAAACTGCAATAATTCTGCATCGTATGCATCACTCTCTAACGCTTTATTAACTTGATTTAATCCTGCTTGCCACTCTGCCACCGAGAGGTGCTTAATAATCAACTGTTTAGCCTCAGCTAAATTAAGCTCGGATACCTGTTTGTTACTTTGTTGAGCTAATCGTATTTTAGGTTCAACAGCTGACTGGGTTATTGACGCAAAAAATAAAGGCTTCTTTCTCAGGAAAAAGACACTCTCCCTTTTTTCTTGAACAAAATAATCTTCATCAATGCTTAAGGGGTCTGTTGCCGATAGCATCAATATCCCACTCTCATTCAAAGAGTCATAAAACCGGCGACTCGCTTGCTGTATAGTTGCTTCATCAAAATAAATAAAAACATTTCGACACAGAATCATATCCAGTGCGCAGGTCCCACTCATAATCGAAGGAAAACTATTTTTAGCTAAATTCAGGTACGAAATATTAACCTTGGCTTTGATTTCATCCGACAACCGAAAACAATCGTTTGCAACTTCCTGGAAGTAACCACTGTTATTAATAAACCCTTGCTCAGTGCGAATATTCCATGCGTTATATTCCGCTTGCTTAGCACGATTTAAAGATTGATGGTTAATATCGGTACCGAGTAAGTGTAAATTCCAATCATCGTAATCAATTAATAATTCATACAACAAAATAGCAATCGAATAAATCTCCTGCCCCGTTGAACAGCCAGCACTCCATATGCGTAATTGCTTATCACCCGCTTGACGTTTTTTCTCTATTAATTTGGGCAAATACTCATACTTTAAAAAATCAATTTGCGCACTATCACGAAAAAAATAGCTCTCATCTATAGTGATTTTTTCTATCAGTTGAATTCGCTCTACACAAAATGGCTCCGCAATCATTTTTTGTAATAACCTTTGCGCGTCTAAATTACCTACTGCTAAACAAATAGCAGAAATACTATCGCGAAATTTTTCTAACTGATGCTCGTGTATATTAATGCCGTATGCTTGCCGAATAAAATCAGCAAAACACTGTTCATCATACTCAGTTAATACAGGCTTATTGCTCATTATATTTTTGCTCGATTGCCTGCTTTATCTCATCCGGTGTAACGGCATTAACAGCAGATAAGCTACTGTCCAATAAAACGCCTGAGTTTAATAAAAAGCACGGTTCATCGGCTATTTTAAAACACGCAGTAAAAGGCGATTGCCTATTAGAAAATTCAGGGGCTAATTGCAGCGCACTATAACTCACTTCAATAATATCAGAGACCGATGATACGATAACGCCAATTAAAGTTCCGGCTTCCATCGTTTCACATAACACCACACTACTATTGATATCATATGAATCAGCTGCCTGCTGCCCTATGCGTAGAGCTAAATCAATCACCGGTACAAAAGCACCTTGATAATTAAATGCGCCGACTAAGTATTCGGGCACAGAAGGAACAGCCTCTAATGCCATTAATGAGACGATTTTTTCTATTCGCTTTAATTCTACCGCACAGCATACGTCACCTGCTTTAACAGGCAAATACTGTGTTGCTTTTTGAAAGGTATGCTGTAGAAAAGGAGCGGTTCTAGCCATCGTAATAAAAGTTTAGGAAACTGTTTGTATTGGTAAATCAATATAAAAAACCGATCCTTCACCCAGTTGAGTTTCTACACTAATATTTCCTTGCATCGATTCAATTAACTGCTTACTAATGGTGAGTCCTATTCCTGTTCCTTCAATGGATTGCGATTTATTTGCTCGAGAAAAAGGGACGAAAAGCTCATCTAAAAACTCATCTGACATGCCTTTTCCTGTATCAATAATAGAAATTCTTAATTGTTCACTATGCATTCGTTCGCACTGTAAGGTCACGCTACCGTTTTGCTTATTATATTTAATCGCATTAGAAAGTAGGTTTAATAGTACTTGTTTGATACGCCTATAATCAACGGCAACAAAAACAGTGTCAATGGAATGAATTAAATCTTGATAGGTAAATACAATATGATGTTTTTTGGCTAGAATCTCAACCATATTGACACATTCAATTAAGAAATCATTGGGTTGATGCATTTCTACATTTAATTTTAAATTACCCGACTCTATTGTCGACAAGTCCAATATCTCATTAATCAAATCTAAAAGGTGCTGTCCTGCTTGATTTATTTGTTTAACCGAGTCGCTTTGCTCTAATGACAAGGGGTCATCTATGTCCGTACGTAATAACTGCGAAAAACCTAAAATTGCATTGAGTGGTGTACGTAATTCATGGCTCATCTTAGATAAAAAGTCAGACTTAGCAGTATTTGCTTTATCAGCCAGTTCTTTGGCGCGACTTAAGTTTTGCTCAGAAAGTTTTCTATCCGTAATATCGCGAATCACACCCACTGTGCCGATGAAAACATCGTGGTTATCATCACCTAACTGATACATACCGGCGCAACTCACCTCCATATCCACATATTCCTGATCAAGAGGCTCAACCACTCCCATCACAGTGTTTTCACTATTATTCACTTTAAAGAGAATTTCTAAGCCACTGGTTCTTCGGTTGCCTGAACGCCTTTCATCAAATAATTTGGGCGGCCCGCTTAAATTAGTTTGACTTAATAATAGGGGTATCACTTTTCGACGGCTAATTTTATCAATTTGACCCTCAGCAATCAGACAGCTAAAATGCTTTCCAACCAACTCATCAGGCTCATAACCCAGCTTCCTAACACTTTGATTCATAAAAACAATAACACCTTCATTATCAATTCGATAAATGATATCGGGTGCGGTTTCTACTAACGACCTAAACCGAGCTTCTGACTCTTCTAATTGTTGCGTCTTTTTTAATAATGCTTTATTGGCATCGCGCAATTTCGCTTGGACTTCATGTAGTTTTTTATTCCTATGAATAACTGTATCGTAGGTTGATAATAAAAAACTGAGTATTTGCCGACGATGTGAGTGGATAGGGTGCGTGTAGCCATCTATAACCACAGTTAAAGGCTCTTTAACCAGCGTGGTAGTCGGATTTTCTAATAAAAAATTAATATTCGTTAATAACTCACTCTCTTCAAACGGCTTAATAACATACGAATCGGCTAAAGACTCAAGCCCGGTGATAATATCTTTCGTTTCTGCTAGCTCTGAGAGCAAAATAACGGGAATATGCTTTAAGGTAAAGTCGTTTTTTATTTCCCAAGACACCTCATAGCCATTCATTGTTGGCATGCGAATATCAGTAATAATCAATGCTGGCAATACCTTTCTTGCGATCTCTATGGCATGATGGCCATCATTCGCACACTGCACTTCATATCCAGCTTTTTCTAATACAGTCTTGAGTAAAACTTCTTGGGTTTTACTATCTTCTATAATGAGTATTTTTATCATCGGTACTTCTAAATTAAAGAAAGAAAAGGTTGCAAAAGACCTAAAAAAACAGCACTAGCACTGTAACCAGTATTTTACTGCCCAAAACACACCATTTAAACAATTCTATATTACAGCAACATGAATAAGGTTATCTATTTTGTCGATTACATCACTTTTTTGCAATCGGTAATTGAATGTAAAACTCCGTGCCTTTACCTAGTTTACTTTTTACAGAAATATCTGCATCCATTTCATTGAGCATTTTTTTAGTCACATATAAGCCTAACCCTGAACCGCCTATTTCGCTGCCTTCCGCTGCTCCTCGGTTAAATTTCTTAAATAAGCCTTGGCATGTTTCTGCATTCAACCCTGCGCCTGTATCTCTAACCCTAATAATTACTTCAGCCGATGTTTTTTTATACTCTGCCGAAACAAAAATCTCCCCATGAGCTTTATTATATTTAATTGCATTAGCCAATAAATTAATCAGCGCTTGCTTTAATCGCATGTTATCGGCAAGTACTTCCGGAATTTCACTAGAGAAGTCCTCATGTACGCTAATATTACGCTCAAGCATTGCTTGTTTAACAATATTAATCGCGGACTGAATAACGGGCTTCACTGCAAAATTTTCGAGTTCAACCACCACCTCACCCGCTTCAATTTTGGAGATATCTAATACTTCACTGATTAACCCCAATAAGTGTTCACTTGCCTGCTCTACATCCGTCAAGGAATCTTGCATTGTCTGTGCAATATTTTTTTCTGCGGCTTCAGTTTGCAAAAGGTGAAGATTGCCTATAATTGAATTCAGTGGTGCTCTTAATTCATGACTCATTAATGAAATGAATTCACTTTTTGCTGCATTAGCTTGCAGTGCTCTGCGCTTCTCTTTTTGTATTGCAACAACAGAGCGGTAGTTATGAATAAGGCTATTAATCCGAGCAATTAATTCTTCTTCAATAATTGGCTTAATAACATAATCATTAATCCCTAAATGAAATAAACCTATGCGCCTAGAAATATTATCAAAGGCCGTTACCGCTAGGATAGGTACATCCCCTTTATTGCCACTTAGTCGTCTTATTTTATTCGCCAGAGTCACACCACTCATTGCGCCATCTAGCACAATATCGGTTAAAACAATATCATAGTCATGTTTAATAAATGCGGAAAAAGCATCTTCTCCTGAGGTATAGCTATCGACCTTTAAGCCACGACGCTCTAACATATCCGTTACAAATAACTGCTGCGATAAGGTGTCTTCAATATATAAGACGCGCCCAGAAATACGGTAGTTCTGCAAGCCAAAGCGGCGTATAAAATTAACCAACTGTTCAACATCTTTTTTCTCAAAAATATCGATGATTCCTGATTTCATCGCATTTTGTGTAATGGTGCTTGACTCTTCTGATGTTAATAATACGATGGGGGTATACGCGTATTTTTTTATTTGCCGAATAGCTTTAGTCAGCTGTATAGCATTCATGTCATCCAGATACATGGAGACACAAATAATTTCAAACCTATCCCGCTCAAGCACATGTATCGCTGATGCCCCCGTTTCTGCAAAAGCGTACTCTATACCTGTCCCTTGTAAGGTACTGGCAATAATGTTTTGAAATAATTTAACTCGATCAACTACTAAAATTTTCATTTTTTATTCTGCTACGTCCCATTACGATTTAAATTCAACCTTAGCTAAAAACGCTAACTTATTTAAACAGCTCTATCAGTCATTTGACTAAAACATTATAGTTCATTTGTACTCTCTCATACCTTAAATGACAGTTTTAAACAGTTATTTACTATCTGATGTTACGCAGAGAGCCTATTTTTTCAACGCTCATTATATAAAGGCTAACGCTTAATTTTATAGCTAACATTAAGTAGCCCGTATGGCGCTTGCGAAATACGGGAGGGCGATGCGCTGTTTATCCCGTTTCCGTACCTCCATACGGGCTACGATGGTTACGGTTACTTTGTTTTTCGCATCAGTGAAAAAACTATTTTCACACAGCATTATATAAAGCAGACTAAAGTCTGCGCCCCATTCGATATACTTAACTTAATGAGAATTTAAGTAAGACTGCGTAACATCAATTATCAGCCGCATACTGCCCTTTATCTTGATACATCCGCTCATTTGCTACTTGGTGCAACCCATCTAATCCACCCTCCCCATCATCAGGATAAACGGCTATTCCAATACTGGCAGTTACTTGCAATACTACGTCATCAATACCTAGCGGTTTAGCAATAATAGCCTTTAATCTATCGGCCAGAATTTGGCCGCTATTTTGATGCTCTACGCTTATCATAAGAACAATAAATTCATCCCCACCTAAGCGAATAACGCAGTCCACTTCTCTCACCGTAAAGTCTATTCTCGCAGCAATCATCTGTAGTAAGATGTCACCATAGGCATGGCCATATTGGTCATTAATCGGTTTAAATTTATTTAAACCAATAAATAACACTCCAAACTTTGCGTTATTTCGTTTAGATAGCGCTAGCAGCTCATAAAATTTTCGCTCTAAAAATAGACGATTTGGCAACCCTGTTAAAGCATCTCGTCCAGACAGCTCTTTTAAATACTCGATATGTTCTCGTTCCTCGGTAATGTCGGAAAAAAGCGCCAAATAATTTTCAACGTCTCCTTTTAGATTGCGCAACGCATTAATACAAATGCTTTGTAAATACACCTCTCCATTTTTACGGCGATTATAAATTTCTCCGCTCCATGTATCATGCTTGTCAATTTGCTGCCACATCGCCTGGTAAAAGTTGGGATCATGCTTTCCTGAACTTAAAACGCGTGGATTACAGCCTAAAATAGACTCAACTTGATATCCCGTTGCTTCACAAAATGCCGCATTAACGCGAATAATATTTTTATCCTTATCGGTAATCATCACCGCCTGCTTAGACAGTTCGCAAACTTGATTACCCAAACTTAAATATTTATCTCGTCCTAATGTAAGAGCAACTTCCGGTAGTGAGGTTGGATAAGAATAATGATTGATGAGGTTTGCAAACTTACTGTGCTTAATCACTTTAATAGGAATTTGAAGTGAATATCCTAGGTTGCGCACCGCCTGAATAGGATTGCTTATTAACGGGTCAATCGCCATGATTTTTTTACGCAATCGAGACAGTATTAATTCTAAACGGTTTTTTTTATAGCCAGCCCATTCCTCACCCCACAACTCAACAATAGTTTGCGAAGAAACTGTAGGTAACTTATTCTCAGCTAATTTAGCAATCAGTTGATATTCACGAAAAGAGAGTTTTAAAACAGGTCCGCTAGGCGCATGAAGTTCATGACTATTTTCATGTAATCGCCAAGATATTTCGGGTATATGCTGAGCCTCAGAAACACCTAGGCGACGGTAAATACTAGCAATAATGGCGCCGAGCTCACGATAATCCACTGGTTTTACTTGGTATGAATCAACTAACTCCAAAGCAATCAATCGCTCATGCAGGCTGCTACGCGCCGTCAAAAAAATGATGCCAATTTGTTTAGTTATTTTATTTTGACGCAATTTACGCGCAATGGATAAGCCGTCATCACCCGATAAAGTCCAATCTAAAATAACAATATCCGGTAACTCTTGTTCTATTAATGCTTCCAGTTGTTGTACATTATGTACGCCACGGCAATCATGCCCCTGAACTTTAAGGCTATAGACAATGTCATCAAGTAAATGCCCTCGATCTTCTACAATATAGACTTTAATCATTCATTCGTAACCTGTCACTTTTTCTCAGCCAAATAGCTAACCCATCTAAATAATTAATTCTATTCATGCGCTATTTCAAAAATATACAACAAAATCTTAACTTTCATTTTACCTCGACTAAAACAAAAAAAGGGAAAGTATCTAAATCACATTATAATTCGCTATTTTTCTAGGCCACGCCAATGACAGTAAATGCTAGTTTTATTCATTAATTCGACAACTGTTTAAACTCAGTCTTACTCAGAACTACGCAAAACTATATCAAGCTTCTTTATTACATTTTCTGTTACTAAGTTAGTTGCTAATACTAAGCTGACCTTGAGAGACCAATGGTCAATACAAAAACCCAAATTAAAATTATAAATTTCATTAATGCTTCTCTTGAATAAGCGGCTATTTTATCTCTGCGGCATCTAATTCCTTAGTGACTTTAGCGATGACCTCTAAAAAACCACTGATATTCAGCGGCTTAGTTAAATAATCGTAAAAACCTAAGGCCTTGCCTTTTTCAATATCTTTACTCATTGCATTCGCTGTAATCGCAATAACAGGTAGCTTATCCGCATAATCAAAACGCTTTTGAATTTCAGCATAAGCTTCATAGCCATTCATTCCAGGAAGATCAATATCTAATAGAACAATATCGGGCTTTTTGTACGCCATCAATTCTAGACCAATTTCTGCATCCGGTGCCTCTAATAAAGTAAATCCATCCACTCGCGATATGACCTTGCGCATGAGTTTAGTATTCGCTGGATTATCTTCTATATAAAGTAGTGTTTTATTCGTACTCTCTATTTCATTGGCTTCATTGGCTTCATTGGCTTCATTGGCTTCATTGGCTTCATTGGCTTCATTGGTTTCATTGGTTTCATTGGTTTCATTGGCTATTAAAGTAGCCTCTTTATCTAGTGGTAATGTAAACCAGAATGTACTACCGACACCTTCTTTACTGTCTAAACCAATTTCACCTTTCAGTTTCTCAACAATATTTTTACATAAACTTAGACCGATACCAGTCCCTTCAATAGCCGTATTCTCAGCGCCTATACGGCTAAAAGGCAAAAATAATGCCTGTTGATTTTTTTCGCTTATCCCTGGGCCTGTATCTTTAATGGCAATACGCAAATATTCATCATTATTGCTTAACTCTATCTCTATATGCCCACCTTCATGGTTATATTTGATGGCATTAGATAATAAATTTAAGAGTACCTGCTTAGCTCTCATATAGTCAGCAATCACTTGCTCGTGCGTACTATTGTTATTCACGCTAATAACGATATTTCTTTTTCCTGCCATATCGTTAATGAAAGGCCTGACTTCATTATAAATATCATCAAACATAACACTTTCTAATGATAAATTAACCTTGCCTGCCTCAATTGCGGATAGATCTAAAATCTCATTAATTAATTTCAATAGGTGCTGTCCACCTTTATAAATTAACGCAACCGATTCGTGCTGTCCTTCTGTTAGCGGCTCATCTTCATCCGTCTCTAACAACTGAGAAAAACCAATGATTGCGTTTAATGGCGTGCGCAACTCATGACTCATGCTCGATAAAAATTGTGATTTAGCTTTATTCGCTTCTTCTGCTAGCTGTTTAGCTTCCAATAATTCAAACTCTGCTTTTTTACGCGTTGTAGTAATCGTCCCTACACCTTGATACTCCAACAATTTTCCATTGTCATCAAAAATACCGCGAGTCGTCCAGACCTGCCATTCATCACGCCCCTCTGCCAACACTATTTTATCTTCATGCCATTGCGTGGAATCCTCATCTGTAATCAAGCGATGCGCAGATCTCATCCACTCTACGATGTTACTCGGCAAGCCATCAAATAAAGATACCCCTATTAACTGGTCACGTGTTTTATTTTTATATTCACAGTATGCTTTATTGGCAAACGTAATTATAAAATTCTTGTTATAACGGCAAATTAAATCATCTTGGTCATCAACAACGGATAAAAATCGACTTTCACTTTCTACCAGCTTTTCTGACATAGCGATGGCTTGTTTTTTATCCGTTAAATTCTCAACAAAGCCTATAAATTCATGCCGACCTTGTAATTTAATTTCTAAAACACGCAAATTCATTGGAAAAGTCGAGCCGTCTTTTCTTTGCCCTACGACTTCTTGGTCTAAGTCAATCATGCCTTTAACGCCCATTTTTAAAGCGTTAACCAGATAATCATCATGCGCGTCTTTAAAAGGATTAGGCATTAACATTTTAATATTGCTACCATTCACCTCATGCCACTCAAAACCAAACAACTCTTCCGCCGCTTTATTAAAGATAGAGATACAGCCCTTGGGGTCAATCGTAATAATAACCGCATGTGTGGTATTTAAAATCGCATCCGCTAACTGTTTCTGTACCATCATTTCAATCGCTTGAGCCCCGGTTGCTATTTCATTTTTTTCAGCTAACTGTCTTGCCTCTTCCAGCTGTTGATTATCGTCCTCTTGTTGCTTAAGGGTGCGATTAATTAAACGGAGCGCAGGAACAACCCCCTTCCAAGCGCTGATTAACAAACTTAATAAAATAATGCAAACACCAGTCCAGGAATACCATAAGAACTTTGTCACTTCTTGTTCTACATGCGCTTCGGTTAATTTTATAACTTTTTCGACTACCGCCAGAAATACTTTTTCCGCAATGCTGTAATCAGCAATCAATTGCTTAAGTTTTGGCGTATCGCGTTGAGCGCTATCTAACTCAACTAACGCTTCGGTCATTATCATTTCTAGTACGTCAAAAGCATGAGTATGTTGCTCTAATACCTTAGTGTGTTGCTTATAAATCTGCTGGCTAACTAAGATCGCCTGTATGATCTGAATCATTTCCAAGTCATCTTTAATTTCAGCAATATATTGCACACTTTTAACTGTTAGTTCTTTTTCAACTAAGCTCAGAGCTAAGTTTTTGACGACTCGCTGACTCAGCATTCGCTGCTTACTGGCTTGATTAATCAATCTTCCTTTATTTTCTTTCAAGCTGACTTCATAGCTAATATACAGCGGCAAAGAAATAGTAAGAAAACCCACCATACTCAACAGGCTGATTAAAACTTTACGTAATTTTTTTTCTGGATTTTTTGGATGGTTTATCATTTTAAATTTTTTATTGTGTGTTCTGCGAACAAGAAATAACCAAACATGCAACATCATCTTGTTCTTGAGTAGGACCGATAAACTGAGTAATCATTTGTTGAATACCTTCAATACGCTTGCCTGGTTTAGTCGCCAACAAAGCCTCCATAAACGCATCATCTCCCAAAAGATTACCTTTTTCATCAACAACATCAGTTACACCATCTGAGGATAAGAATAACTCACAGCCTTCTGTCCATCGCCATAGCGCTGTTGCGCCATCAAAAGCCTCTGCATTTAATACCCCACAAGAGACATGCTGAGATAAAAAGCTATGTATTATTTCATTGTTGTTATTGAGTACCAGTAGCGAAGGTAATCCACCATTCCAAATTTCTATACTTTGCTTTTCATCATCAATTAAGCCAACGGCTAAAGCAACGAAATGCCCTAAAGGTAAATCCTGCTTGAGCCGCGTATTAATTTCTTTGACAATGGCAGAAACGCTAGCATCTTGTTTAACCATACTCTGAAATAATTGGCTAACAATAATCGTCGGTAATGCAGCAGATAATCCATGCCCTGTCGCATCAGCCAAAATAAAGTAAAGCTGTGTTTCTGAAACGCGCTTCGCTGAAATTAGGTCGCCGCTGAAGCGCGCAGAGGGCTTTATCCAAGAGTCTAACTGTGAATCGTGTAAGTTACTTTTTGCAACTATCTTTTCAAAAACATCCCTAGAAAAATCCAATTCACGCTCATTTTCGTGATGGTAGTGCTGTAAACGCTGTTTATTTGCGAGTAAGTCCGATTGTAATAAAGCCACACGTTCAGCCGCTGCAATTTTAGCTTTAAGAATAACAGAATTAAATGGCTTACCAATATAATCATTAGCTCCCGCCTCTAAACCATTAACCACACTTTCTTCATCTGAAAGTGCGCTGATCACTATAATTTGTACATTTTTTTCCGTCTGAATCGCTCGTATTTTCTGAATGGCTTCTACCCCACCCATCACGGGCATCATCATATCCATTAAAATCAGGTCAGGAGCTGCTTGCTGGAAAGCATCGACGGCTTCTTGCCCATTCTCTGCAAATAAAAGTTCCGCCTGTGTTTTTTCTAATAATTTTTTTAATAGAAGACGGTTTACTTTTTGGTCATCAACAATCAGTATTTTCATTTATCCCTCAATGCTTTACTTTACCCAAGTAACAATTTAAGTTTACTAGCTACATTCTAAGTTTTAACCGAAAACCTTACTTCTTTTTTGTCTTTATATCCTGAATTCGTATAATAAGTGACGATCAATTCTCATTAATACATTAATTTATTCAACGTCCTTTAACTTAGATTTTATCATATGGCCTGATTATTCCTTTTTTATTAAAACAGGAAAATCTTTAGATTCTCGTGTTAGCCAGCTATAAATCCGTTTCATCACTAAGGCATGATCCCCCCAATAGGTTGAATTGGAGTAGTTAAGTTTATCTTGTCGATACCGCGGATTATTGCGCGCAGCTATTCTACGTTTTCGTGCATTAGCAATATCTGTCGTGGTGCCTGATGCACTGTATAAATCTAAAAAAGGGATATTTATCTGCTTTAATAGCTCAACAGTTTGCGCATGAATATTATTATTTTTAGGGATATTTAAACCAATGCTTATAATCGCTTTTAATTCCGGAATGATTTCTGTTCCCGCTGCATGCAACCCCATTAACGCGCCAAGTTGATGCCCTATAATCACAACTTGCGTATTTGTTTTTGCAACATATTGAATCGCTTTAACAATCCGTTGAGTAGCCTCAGGCAGTAGCTGATAATAATCTTCATCGCTAGCTCCACTTTCTCTTAACGGTAACTGTAAAGCTAAAGTGCCCCAGTTTCTTTCAGGAAATTTCCGCCTTAACTCATAAATTAGCCGGTCTTTATCGGGGTGGCTGCCTATATCATGCAATAAAACCACTATTCCACGGTTAGTCCTCGACTCGGTTTCTGCATATAAACTAGCAAAACGCTCTGTACCTTCGCCTAACCAAATTAATTCTCCATATTGCGGGAGAGCTTTAATTTCTTCGACATTTTCTTGCTCACGCGCTCTATCAGAAGAAAAGCTAACGTTACAAGTAAATGTACAAAAAAGTATAAACAGGTATTTTTTCATCATAGGTAGCATACAACTTAAAGCAAAGGCGGGCATTGCACCCGCCTTATCAAACTGTTTATAAGTTTGTCATAACCAGTACTGTCGCTGCGCTGGAAATGATAGCCACTGAAATCAGCGCTAAAATTCCAAAACCACCCGCACCTTCACTGAAAGGCTCTACCCCTTCAATAATAGCATTAACCGCTTTTATTTTGCCATTTTCTTCTGTTATATCGTAATGAATCACATCGCCTATACGTGGACGACGGCTCATATTGTTAAGTGAAGAAATATGAA
>Ga0209081_1001595_pt1 | contig 13527 bp, 13 predicted proteins | sample GOMGulsemesocosm_4_FD_184636 | JGI IMG/M metagenome (GOLD analysis project Ga0209081, IMG submission 184636) | Methane-oxidizing microbial communities from mesocosms in the Gulf of Mexico - GOM15B Gulf of Mexico (SPAdes) (version 2) | ecosystem: Environmental > Aquatic > Marine > Cold seeps... | reverse complement strand
TCATGAGCTGAATAATTACTACAATTTTAGTATTATCTATAACATTAACTACACATTAAGCTTAAGTATATTAAAGTTAAGGGTTAAGCAAAATAAATACAAATATTGTTTATTATATATTAACCTAAATATAGCAATTAAGTGTAATATCAATGCTAATTAAGTAGTAAAAATTTTTATAGGTAGTTTATAGGTAAATAATGAAAAATCTCGATACTATTGATCTTCATATACTAACACTTTTGTATAATGATGCAGATATTACCAATAAAGACTTAGCTGCAAAAATAGATATTGCACCTTCTACCTGTTTAGAGCGAGTAAAACGTTTAAAACAAAATGGTGTAATAAAAGGTGCCTACATTGATGTAAACTTAAATACCGTAGGTGGAAATATTGAGGCGATAGCGGCAATTCGTTTACAGCCTTATTCAGAGCAAATAGTAAATAAATTTCGTGATGACTTATTACAATTCCCTGAAATATTAAACCTTTACCACATGGGAGGTAGTTATGATTATTACATTCATATATCAGTGCACGACAGTGAACATTTACGGCAGTTTATTTTTAAAAATATCACCTCTCGCGATGAAGTAACTACAGTTGAAACCTCACTTGTGTTTGAACATAGCCGCAGCGGTGTACTACCAAACTTTCAATAAAAAAATAGCGTATGATCTGAGTGTACTCTGAATGAATAACCGACATTCATTATTCTTAGCTTTTTTATTGCCTTTTTTATTGCCTTTTTTGTTAAGTAATGCTTATATCTAATATGACTTAAGTTATTTTGAGATAAAAATAACTTCTTAGGTTCAACCTTAGATTCAAACAACAAGTACTGTGACTTTTATGTTTAAAAATTCATCTCTTAAATCGATACTAAGAACAAGCTTATATTATATTTTTGCAATATTTCTTACTGCTTGTTCATCAACTGATCAAAAAACGACTATAGAAGAGCAACCAATAATACAACATCAACATCAAGATTATAGCGTTCAATATATACAAAACTATATTGATTCAATGGCCGACTCATTAATAGTTAACGATCATTATGATCGTATTAAACGCGGTAGAATTGCGATAGGTTCGATTGGGCTAATTGATACATTAAAAATTTCAGAAGATAAAACTCACCCGTTTTATATGCTAGGCTTGACATTACAAGATGGACTTATGACTTCTTTTTTAAATAGAGGCTATAAGGTTGTTGAATATCATCGCGCTAGAAGTATTATCATTCGTGATAATCAAGATTTAATGCTCACTAGAGAAATCAAACATCTAAAACAAGATCAAAATCTTGCTTATTTTTTAACAGGTACAATTGTTTATCAAGAAAATGGTGCCTCTGTTAATTTGAGAATTATTGATTTAGAAAATGATCAAGTTTCAGCAGCCACAACAAAACATATTCCTATTAATATATTTTGGAATAGTCGCCAAGTCACTAATCATAATGGAATGCTATATCGAAATAGCACTAATCAGTAAGGTTGAATAAATGAAACAAATCAAACGTATTTTCATTAGCTTTTACTTGATATTAAGCTCTATTTCTTGTTCTTCAATAACGAGTACCTCTCCTGCGTATCTTGGTGGCACTAATAATGAAAGTAACAATCTAATTACCCCCACATCTCAAGTACTAAAAAGTAGCTCACTAGCGGGTATTAAAAAACCTTACCGCAATCTAAATAATTATGTAAGAAGTTTAACACATGAGCTTATTAGCAATATGAACCATGTTAAACCTCAATCAGTATTAGCTGCATCAAGTTTTGTACGTATAGATGGTGACTTTTTGTCAACACCTACTTTTGCCAAGCAAATTCAAGAAAGTTTCATTTATGAATTTCATAAAGTAGGTCAACCTATTATAGAATTTAAATCAACAGGCTTTATTCGAGTATTACCCGAAGGTGATTTTGCTTTATCAACTGATTATACCGAACTACAAAATGTTCAACCTATTGATTATATTTTAATGGGAACATTAACCGAACTAAGAGATGGTGTTCAAGTAAATGCAAAGGTTGTCGGTGTAAGATCACATGCGGTTGTTGCAGCCGCACAAATTATCATTCCGCGAGATGTGATTGATGATGTTATTCCCAAGGCAAAAAAAGGGCAAAGCATAAAGCTAATCAAATAGTGGCTAAAGTTTTTTATTTTTTTGCCGATAAAAGGGAGTTAAATTAATTTTCTTTTCTTTTCTTTTTATTTCGTTTTAGGCAAATATTATGTTATTAAATAAAAAAATCTTTCTTTTATTTACCGCTTTTTTATTATCACTTTCTGCTTGCTCACATCACCCTGTATATAAAGAAAAAGAGTATACTCAACAAAATGTTAACTGGGGTTGGCAAGCTCCTGAAAATAGCTATAGACCTATGTATACCAATAAACTATTAAGTGATTATACTGAACAGCTTGCAATGAAGTTAGTTGAAAATATGAAATATGTTACTGAGAAAACGCCCATTGCTGTAACATCATTTGTTAATTTAGATAATAACCTACAAACAACCAGTATTTTTGGTAATCAGCTGGCTGAAAGTTTCATGAATGAATTACAAGAGTTTGGTTTATCCGTTGTCGACTTCAAACATACTGGTGCAGTACATGTGACTTCAGATGGTGATTTTTCATTTAGTCGTAATGGTAATGAATTAGGTCGTTACCCCTCCATTGAATATGTACTTAGCGGTACACTGACTTATAATGCTAGAGGTGTGATTGTAAATGCGCGAATTACTGGTACAGAATCTAAAATAGTTGTAGCAAGCGCAAAGGGATTTATACCTAATTTTGTCGTTGATTCGTTATATTCTAATAGACATAGAGATGGTGTAAATTTATAAATAAAAAAGCCCAAACTAACTTGCTAGTTTGAGCTTTTTGCTTAAACGCGATTAAAACCCCGCCTACACTGTTTAGCTAATATTCAACTAATATTTAACTAATATTTAGCTTTTTAAATCATCAAAAAACTTTTTAACACCATCAAAAAAACCAGTTTCTTTAGGACTATGCTTTGTATTGCTTTTACCCATTTTGTCTTCTAATTGGCGTAATAAATCAGCTTGGTCACCTGATAAATTAACGGGCGTTTCAAGTACCACTTTACACATTAAATCACCTGTTGAAGAACTACGAACTGATTTAACACCTTTGCCACGTAAACGGAACATTTTTCCTGTTTGCGTTTCTCTAGGTACTTTAAGCTTTACTTTTCCGCTTAAAGTAGGTACTTCAATCTCACCACCTAATGCTGCGGTAACAAAACTAATAGGCACTTCACAATACAAATGGTTTTCGTCTCGAACAAATATTTCATGATCACGCACATTGACTTGCACATACAAATCACCTGCTGGTGCGCCATGCTCGCCAGCCTCACCTTCTCCTGATAAACGGATCCTATCGCCCGTATCAACGCCTGGTGGAATTTTCACTGATAAGGTCTTGGTTTTCTCAACACGGCCTTGACCACGACATACAGGGCAAGGATTTGAAATAACTTTACCTTTACCACCACACGTAGGACAAGTTTGTTGTACGGCAAACATGCCTTGGCGCATTTGTACCTGTCCATGACCATGACAAGTATGACATGTTTTAGCTGAAGTTCCTTTTTTCGCACCCGAACCATTACAAGGTTCACAACTAACAAGCGTGGGTACTTTAATTTCTAAATTCTTACCTTTTACAGCATCTTCAAGATTTAACTCAACGTTATAACGTAAGTCTGATCCTCGTTGTGCGCGTGATTGACGACCGCCACCACGACCACCACCAAAGATGTCACCAAAAATATCACCAAAAGCATCGCCAAAATCACCATGGCCTCCGCCAAAGCCGCCACCGCCACCACCGTGACCACCTTGCTCAAAAGCAGCATGTCCGTATTGATCGTAGGCAGCACGCTTTTGATCATCTTTTAAGATCTCGTACGCTTCTTTAATTTCTTTAAAGGTTTCTTCTTTGGCTTTATCACCTTGGGTTCTATCGGGGTGATATTTCATTGCCAGCTTTTTATAAGCCTTTTTGATTTCTTTTTCTTCAGCGCTTTTTGAAATACCAAGCACTTCATAATAATCACGTTTTGACATAAATGACTTCTTTGATTTATAACGGTGAGTTATAGGTTATCGCGCTTCGATTTATTCGGGGCAACCTATATTTAAACGCTAAGGCTATAACGTAAGAAGCGCCGATAAATATCGACGCTTTAGTTTACTGTAACAAATAGCAAGCGGGATTAAAATCCCACCTACTAAGCCTACATAATGAGTTAAAATTTACTTATCGTCTTTAACTTCTTCAAACTCAGCATCCACTACATCGTCTGCTGGAGCAGCGCCGCCGTCAGATTCAGCACCTTCTGGAGCGCCTTGAGCTTGTTGTTTAGCTTGTGCAATTTCCATTAGCTTAGCTGATGCTTCCATTAGCGCTTGAGATTTAGCATCAATCGCTTCTTTATCATCACCTTTAACCGCTTCTTCAAGCTCAGTTAATGCTACTTCAATTTTTTCTTTGTCATCACTAGGTAAATCATCACCCGCTTCTTCAACTTGCTTACGAGTAGCATGAATCATGCCATCTGCTTGATTACGTGCAGTGACTAACTCTTCAAATTTAGCATCGGCATCAGCATTCGCTTCTGCATCATTTACCATTTTTTCTACTTCTTCATCAGACAAACCAGAAGAGGCTTTAATCGTAATTTTTTGTTCTTTACCTGTATTTTTATCTTTAGCCGTTACATGTAAGATACCATCCGCATCAATATCGAAAGTTACTTCAATTTGCGGTGTACCACGCGGTGCAGGATTAATACCTTCAAGATTAAATTGACCTAAAGACTTGTTGGCAGAAGCTTGCTTACGCTCACCTTGACAAACATGCACTGTTACCGCTGCTTGGTTATCATCTGCTGTAGAGAAGGTTTGTGATTGTTTCGTTGGGATAGTGGTATTTTTATCGATAACTTTAGTCATCACACCACCCATGGTTTCAATACCTAATGATAAAGGCGTAACATCAAGAAGAAGTACGTCAGTTACATCACCAGAAAGCACACCCGCTTGAATCGCAGCACCAGAAGCTACTGCTTCATCAGGGTTAACATCTTTACGAGGCTCTTTACCAAAGAAATCTGTTACCGCTTTTTGTACCATAGGCATACGTGATTGACCACCAACCAAAATAACGTCATCAACGTCACTTGTTGATAAATCAGCATCTTTAAGCGCTTGTTTCAGCGGCTCTAAAGTCGCTTTAACCATATCTTCAACTAAAGACTCAAGCTTGGCACGAGTAATTTTGATGTTCATGTGCTTAGGCCCAGAAGCATCAGCAGTGATGTAAGGTAAGTTAACATCCGTTTGTTGTGCAGAAGAAAGTTCACATTTTGCTTTTTCAGCACCTTCTTTAAGGCGCTGCATGGCAAGAGGATCAGACGTTAAGTCCATGCCTTGATCTTTTTTAAATTCAGCTACAAGGTAGTTTATTAAACGGTTATCAAAATCTTCACCGCCTAAGTGAGTGTCACCATTAGTTGCCAATACTTCAAACGTGTGTTCACCTTCAACTTCATCAATTTCAATAATTGAAATATCGAAAGTACCGCCACCTAAATCGTAAACGGCAACAACTTTATCGCCTTCTCGTTTATCCATACCATAAGCAAGGGCTGCTGCTGTTGGCTCGTTGATAATACGTTTAACATCTAAGCCGGCAATACGACCCGCATCTTTAGTTGCTTGACGTTGAGAATCGTTAAAATATGCAGGAACAGTAATAACAGCTTCTGAAACTGTTTCACCCAAGTAGTCTTCAGCTGTTTTTTTCATTTTCTTTAAAACTTCTGCAGAAACTTGTGGTGGTGCAATGTTTTTGTCTTTTGCTTTAACCCAAGCATCACCATTGTCAGCTTTAACGATACCAAAAGGCATAATTTCAATATCACGCTGAACTTCTTTATCTTCAAAACGACGACCAATTAAACGCTTAATAGCATATAAAGTATTCGTTGGGTTAGTCACTGATTGACGCTTAGCAGGTTGACCTACTAATGTTTCGCCTTCTTCTGTGTAAGCAATGATTGAAGGTGTTGTTCTATCACCCTCTGCATTTTCAATTACACGTACACTGTCGCCGTCTAAAACAGCTACACATGAGTTAGTTGTTCCTAGGTCAATACCGATTATTTTGCCCATGATGGGAGCTCCTATTCATTATATTTACTACATTCTTAACTTAATATTTAGTTAAGGTGTAAGTAAAAGTTAAATCTAATTTGTTGTTGAAATAGTAAGTGGGGTCAGCAAATTGCTTTTCAACTATTTATCAGAAAAAAACATTAAAAAATGTTTTTTTTAGCCTTTTATTAGCTATTTAAGAGTCATTAAGGCGTTAAAGGCATTAAAATAAAAAAATCTGTTAACTTTCATTAACAGATTTTTGTAGATTGGATTTTAATCACGCATATTTTTCGTAGGCGGAATTTTAATCACACACAAACATTATGCTTTAGTATCAACACTTGGTGCGGCTTTAGAAACCATTACCATCGCTGGGCGAATTAAACGTCCATTTAATTCATAACCTTTTTGCATTACTGCGATAACAGTATTTGGCGCAACGTCTGGTACTTCTTGCATTGACATTGCTTGATGTAATTCAGGATTAAAAGGTTGATCTTGTGGATCAACGGCTTTTACGCCAAACTTTTCAATACCTGACAAAAAGCTTTGTAACGTCAATTCTACACCTTCACCAAGTGATTTTTGTGCTTCATCATCTTTATCAATATTAGCAATAGCACGCTCTAAATTATCAACAACCGGTAATAATTCTGCGGCAAACTTTTCTAAAGCAAATTTACGTGCCTTTTCTACATCTTGTGCTGCACGTCGGCGAATATTATCGACTTCAGCTTTAGCACGAATAACAGAGTCCTTTTGATCTGCTATTGTTGCTTGAGCAGTCGCTAATGCTAACTCTAATTCATTTATGCGCTCTTGATCTGCACTAATTACTTCATGTGCATGTTCATGCTGCTCTTCTACTTGCGCTTCCGCTTCTTTAACGATGTCATCAGCTAACTGATCTGCTAATGAATCAGCACTTTTCTGGTCTTCAGGTTTTGTTGATTCTGTTGTCATAAAAAACTCCACTTAAATCTATTTGTTGCTAATTATGGGGTCGCACTTGAATGATTCAAGCTTTATCTGCAATAAATTAAAATTATTTTATCAAATGCAAACTTTACAAGCCATGCAAATAGGAGGAAAATTCCCCCTAACAAGATTAAAATCACAAAATAACTCTTATGACTCAACACTATAAAACTATCGGGCTTATTGGTAAACCCAACCATCAAGGTGCTAGTGCAACAATCACTACATTACATAATTACTTGCTCAATAACAGCTATCAAGTATTAGTTGAAAGCTCTGTAGCTAACTCTATTGCTATTGAAAATATGAAAGTATGCTCTCTTACCGATATAGGTGAACAAGCTGATCTTGCTATTGTTGTTGGCGGTGATGGTTACATGCTCGGTGCTGCACGTGTTTTAGCTTGTTTTGACATTGGTGTTATTGGGGTTAACCGTGGCAATTTAGGTTTTTTAACCGACTTATCTCCTACTGAAGTGATTGATCCTTTAACAAAAATTTTAGCGGGTCAATCACACTCTGAGCAGCGTTTTATTATTGAAGCTGAAGTTTATCGACATGGTAAACTCAAAAGCTCAAACAGTGCTGTGAATGAAGCAGTACTTCATGCTGGCAAAGTAGCAAGTATGATAGAGTTTGAAGTTTATATTGATAACAGTTTTATGTTTAGCCAGCGCTCTGACGGTTTAATTATTTCAACACCTACAGGCTCAACAGCCTACTCTATGTCGGCTGGGGGGCCTATTTTAACGCCTAATTTAAATGCATTATCTTTAGTCCCTATGTTTCCTCATACTTTAACTAGTCGCCCTATTGTTGTTGATGGTAACAGTGAAATTAAATTAATACTCGCGAATGAAAACCAAGAAAGCTTACAAGTTAGTTGTGATGGCCATGTCATATTAGCCGTAATGCCTGGTGATGAAGTTATTATAAAAAAGAGCAAATACGCCATACAATTAGTTCACCCACTCGATCATAATTATTTCAATGTTCTTCGTGGTAAATTAAGTTGGGGCAACAAACTTTATTAATTAACATGCCTATCCATATCCATGCCACTAATTATTTATATACCGTCACCTTCGAGGTGTTTTAACCGAAGATCCAATGTTTTTTTAATCAAGGTTATCGGTTAATAGACGATGAAAATTACTAAGCTGATTCAAGTGCATAACCATTTTCATTAAAGTATTCTCATTTCAATTATAGCCAAATCACCTTCTGGTTCGTAAAAAACATTTGCACAAAGTGTTTTTACTGTATATATTTACAGCTATGTATTTATACAGTAAAAAGGTGTCTCCATTATGCTTCTACAATTAAACATTCAAAATTTTGCCATTGTTAAAACCCTAGATATAGATTGGCAGTCAGGAATGACCACAATAACAGGTGAAACAGGCGCAGGAAAATCAATCGCAATAGATGCATTAGGTTTATGCTTAGGTGATAGAGCTACAACTAACGTTGTTAGACCACACTGTAAAAAAGCAGAGCTTGCTGCCACTTTTGAAACGAAAAACAATCTGAACGCTCAACAATGGCTTAAACAACACGATTTATCATTAGAAACCGACAGTGAATGCATATTACGACGAGTTATTTCAAGTGAAGGCCGTTCTAAGGCTTATATCAATGGTAGTCAAGTCCCTCTTGTACAACTAAAAGAAATAGGCCAGCTATTAATTAATATTCATGGTCAGCACGATCACCAGCTCATTGTAAAATCGAGCCAACAATGTAAATTAGTCGATGAATATGCAAATCATCCCGCGCAACTCGAAGCGGTAAAACATTATGCAAAACAATGGTATAAACTCAACAAAGAACTAATACAATTACAAGAAAACAAATTGCAACGTGAAGCACAACAACAATTAATTCAATATCAAATTAATGAGCTTGATGAATTTTCCCCACAGCAAGGTGAATTTAAAACCTTAGAAAGTGATTATAAACGCCATACCAACGCCCAAGATTTGCTCGATACAACATTACAATCTTTACAAACCCTTGCTGAAAATGAAAACTTCAATGTAATAGACTCTTTACGCCAGTGTAGTGAAAACATAACATCGTTAGCAGCTATAGATAGTAACTTAGCTAATGTTGCAGACATCTTAAAAAACAGCATTATTCAACTTGAAGATGCTGGCACAGATCTAAAGCACTATTATCAACAATTAGAGCTTGATCCACAAAGCTATGCAATGATTGAAGAGCGTTACTCTGCCACATTACAGCTAGCAAAAAAACATAGCTTAGCACCAGAAAAACTAGCTGATTTTCACCAATCACTAAAACAAGAGTTAGCAAAAATAAGTCATGATGGCTCACGAATAGATACTGTTATAGAAGAATTAGTCCAAACTGAACAACATTACCAAGAAGCAGCCATAGTATTATCAGCCTCAAGAAAAAAAGCGGCCAAAGCACTCAGTCAATTAATCAGTAAAAGTATGCATGAACTCAACATGCCTGATGGACAATTTTTTATTGCAATAAGCAGTTTAGCCGATAATGAAAAAAGCACATTAAATAGCTACAACTCAACGCTTTCAAGTAACGGTTTAGATAAAATTGATTTTCAAGTGAGTATAAACCCAGGGCAAGCATTAGAAGCCATGAACAAAGTCGCCTCTGGTGGTGAACTATCAAGAATTAGTTTAGCTATGCAAGTAATATTAGCAAGTAAAGTTGTTACCCCAACCTTAATTTTTGATGAAGTTGATGTCGGCATTAGTGGCCCGACTGCCGCAATGGTAGGTAGTAAGTTACAACAACTAGCCAAAAATACTCAAGTAATTTGCGTTACTCACTTACCTCAAGTAGCTTGCAAGGGACACCAACAATTATTTGTCAGCAAATTAACCGATAAAGAACGCACAGAAACAAAAGTAACAGAACTGAGTAATCAAAGTCGCGTCAAAGAAATAGCACGCTTACTCGCTGGCGACAAAATATCAAAATACAGTTTAGCTAATGCACAAGAGTTATTAGCAAGTTAATGTAGTGCAAGTTAATCCAACTTTTTGCAAATTAGTATAGTTTTAAGGTTTAAGTTTAAATTTACTAAAAATAATTTTGTATCTAAAGCCATGCTTAGTTATTATCTCTGCTCACGCTGTTTATGCTTTTTATTAAGGCAAGTATAAGGTAAATAAAATTTCATGTTGTTTAAAGTTTCTATATTAACTATCGTACTATCACTTTCTGCTTGTTCAAGTTGGGTTTATCGGATAGATATCCCACAAGGAAATTACCTTGAACAAAAAAGCATAGACAAAATACAAGTAGGCATGACTAAAGAACAAGTAAGGTTTGTTCTTGGTAGCCCTGTGGTAATTGATGCTTTTGATAATGACACTTGGAATTATATTTATCGATTTAAATCTGGTCATAGTAAAGAGCTAAATTTACAAAAAAGTTTTACTATAAAGTTTGTAGACGACAAACTGGTTTCAGCCGAAGGTGATTTTGAACTATCTGAGCATTTCAATATTCCTTTCAATACTTCCACTGAACAAAAAAATGCTAATGATGCAGCGAATAAAAAGTTTCAACCAGTAAGCAATAAATAAAAACAAGTAAAATACAACCAACTTACTTAATCTTTTTTAGTTAGCGGGTTAACTCGACCACCGGTTGTTTTATCCGCTCGCCCTTCTAACTTAGCTTTTTCTGCTCGACGTTTTCTAACTTCTTTAGGATCGGCAATTAAAGGGCGGTAAACTTCAATTCTATCTAAATCTGTTACTACTTGACTCAGTTTTACCGCTTTATTCCAAATACCCACCTTATTTATGGCTAAATCTATTTCAGGAAATTGGTTCATAATCCCTGAATCAAGGATAGCCTGCTCTACCGTCATCCCTTTATTTACAGATAAAGACAATAATTTTTGCTTATGTGCTAAACCGTAAACAACTTCTACTTGAATACTCTCTTGTTCTGTATTTTTCGTGTTAGGTACGATATTTGATTCTGAGTTCATATTAAGAATTTACCCCATAAACTTCTTTTGCTCTTTGAGTAAAAGCTTGCACCATATTATTAGTCAAATGATTAAAGACTCGCCCAAAGGCAATATCAAAAACCTTATTAGAAAATTCATACTCTAGCGCTAAACTTACTTTACACGCCTCATCTGATAATGGTGTTAAAAGCCAACTACCTTGCAACTTTTTAAATGGCCCATCTACAAGCATTAACCGTACTTCTTGATTTGACACTAAAGTATTTTCAGTAGTAAACCACTTTTTCAAGCCCCCTTTAGAGACTAATAACGCAGCAGTGACTGAGTTATCATTTTGACTGATAATCTTACTATCACTACAATCAGGTAAGAAATTTGGGTAAGCTAAAACATCATTGATTAGCTGATACATTTGTTCGGCACTGTACATAACTAGTGCACTACGATTTATAGCTGGCATTACGTTTTGATAACCTCTGAAAATTCAACCTATTTATCATAACAAAACACAAGAAAAAGCGCATTATTCAAAAAAGATAAAATTCTCATTTAAAAGCATGTTTTTACCCGTTTTTTACCCGTATAATAGCTATGAACAATTATGGAAAAAATAATGGCAAATAAAAAATCAAAAAACAAGTCTAATAGTAATACTATAGCATTAAATAAAAAAGCTAGGCATAACTATACCTTAACCGATAAATTTGAAGCAGGTATGAGCTTACAGGGCTGGGAAATAAAAAGTATCCGCATGGGTAAAGTAAATATTTCTGACTGCTATGTACACATAAAAGATAGAGAAGCTTATTTAGTTGGTGCAGAAATTCACCCATTAATATCTGCTTCTACGCATGTGGTCTGTGATCCTGTTCGTCCACGAAAGTTACTATTGAATCGCCGAGAGTTAGATAAACTTATTGGTGCGGTTGAGCGCAATGGCTTTTCTCTTATAGCCACAGCAATGTATTGGAAAAAATGTTGGGTTAAACTTGAATTTTGCCTAGGTAAAGGTAAAAAAGATCACGACAAACGTGCAGACATGAAAGAAAGAGAATGGAAAATTGAACAAGGTCGTACCATGAAAAATAAAGATTTATAAATACACATCTAAGCACATCAAATATTTGAATTAGCTTTATTTAACACAATATAGTATGATGGCCTTGTTAATAAAAGATAATTTTATTAACAAATCTATTGTTAATGGTTGAAAGTTAAAATAGATAGAAAAACTTTGGGGCTGATTCAGGATTCGACAAGATTCACGAAACCCAAGGTGCATGCCCAGGGGCGGTTGGCCTGGTAAAAAGCCGCAAAACTATAATTGCTAACGACGATACGTTCGCACTAGCCGCTTAGGCTAGCCATCACCTTGAAATCTCACCTATTGGTTAGAGGATTGATGGTCACCCCAAATAGGTTAGCGAGGGAAGCATGTTTGAGGCTGAACCGCGAAATAGTATCAAGCTCACCATGACGAAGCCTGTCGCTTGGCGTCTAATTGGTTAAATAAATGAGCGACTAAGCATGTAGTACCGAGGATGTAGGTTTTTTGGACGCGGGTTCAATTCCCGCCAGCTCCACCAAAATGATAATCAAAGCCACTTTTTAGTGGCTTTTTTTATGCCTAAAATTCAATAAAACAGGGGCTTGTAGGCGTATTTAGTGGTTTCTAACGGTTTTTAATAACCATTGATGACTAATGTTTTTGGGGGTACTATTGGGGGGTTCAAGGCTAATCAACAAAAGTGAACCCCCCAAAATGGCTAAATTAATAAAACAACTAACGAATACAGAAGTAAAAGCAGCAAAGGCAAAAGATAAGCCGTATAAGCTATTTGATGGCGCTGGTTTGGTACTAAAAGTAAGAGCTAACGGCTCAAAGTCTTGGTTATTTATATATAACCAACCTATTACTAAAAAGCGGGCTGAGTTAGTTTTAGGAATGTACCCGAGCATTAGTATAGCCAACGCCAGAAAGTTAAGAACTAAAGCTAAAGAGTTATTAGTTAAAGGTATTGATCCGAAAGAGCAAAAAGACAAAGAGTTACAAGAATCAAAAAAAGCAGCATTCAACACATTAGAACAAGTTGCGGCTAAATGGCATTTAGTTAAGAAAACAAAAGTTAGCAATGATCACGCTAACGATATTTGGCGGTCATTAGAAATACATATTTTCCCGTTATTAGGAAAAATAGCCATAGCCGAAATAACCGCACCACAATCAATTGAAGCATTAAGCCCGCTAGTTGCTAAGGGTAGCCTTGAAACAGTCAAAAGAGTTAGCCAACGACTAAATGAAATAATGGCGTACGCGGTGAATACGGGCGTTATACATTCTAACCCGCTAGC
>Ga0209081_1001590_pt1 | contig 13538 bp, 10 predicted proteins | sample GOMGulsemesocosm_4_FD_184636 | JGI IMG/M metagenome (GOLD analysis project Ga0209081, IMG submission 184636) | Methane-oxidizing microbial communities from mesocosms in the Gulf of Mexico - GOM15B Gulf of Mexico (SPAdes) (version 2) | ecosystem: Environmental > Aquatic > Marine > Cold seeps... | reverse complement strand
CGCCATTACCAAACACGGCCGCCACACCACCACTGCCGCGACTTTATACCATCTCGAAAAAGGCGGTGATTTAATAGATAGCCCCGGTGTTGCTATTTTTGGCTTAGCAGGCATCTCTGAAAATCAATTAGCACATGGTTACAGGGAGTTTCAAGCCTACATTGATTTATGTAAATTCAATGATTGCAAGCATGATAAAGACAAAGGCTGTGCAATACGTACAGCCGTTGAAGAGGGGGAGATTGCAGAAGTACGCTATAAACGCTTTTTAAAATTACGTGAAAAAATGTAAGGTTAACCGGCATTTCAATAGTTACCTAATCAATTCTTATGCTAACCAAATTATCCACTTATTGCACTTAGGCCGCTCAAGATAACGCTCCGTTTAGAAAAAATTTATTTAAGTTTAATGCTCAGATGGTTCATTAGTTTGTGCTGTGAGATAAGTAGCTTCAGAAATAATTTGTAATTTCTTTAGTTGAGGGAATTCAACTCCTGAACTAATACTATATCGAATATAGCTCCCCTGCTTTAGCTCTCTATCAACACGACTAATCGCACGACCATTTTGCCTTAGTAGCTGACTGCTATGGCTGTAATTCAAGTTAGTATCATTAATAATGATTCTTAATTCATCCGCGTAAACCACATCAATTTTTCCATAATACTCAATATTACTTGAACTTTCTGTTGTAATTACCGTTTCTGCTTGGCTAGCAAACACAACCCAGAATAAAACGAAAACATAAAATAGTTTATATCTAATCATAATAAGTACTCTTAAAGGAAATATTAATTAAACAACTGCGTCCAAGATCGACGACCACCCGTTGTTACTCCACTACCCGGTAAAGGTGCTTTAATAGGCTTAGTCGAATTGGTGCCTGAGGTGTAACCAAAGGTGTCACCCGACTTAGTTGATATAACAGCCGTTGCAGAAGCAATACCATGATCAAATGCCATTCCTGCAAGCCCAGTTGTCGCACTTCCATCTGTCACTTCATCAGAACTATCCAAAGTGCCGTCACCACTGGAATCAAATGCGACTATTTCGGGAGTCCCCCCTGTCTTCATATCAACCGCCATTAGCCAACTGCTTCCACCCGCAGCACAAGGAACGACTGAAGGCGTCATGGTATTAAAAAACACCAACCCTTCTAGTGTAAATGCATCTACAATGACTCTCTCACCTGATTCAGGCAAATTAATAAACCAGCCCAAATCTCCTGCAGCCGAAATATTATCAAGGCTAACCTCATTTGTAGTAAGAACACGCTGATTGCCAGCAAAGCCTGAACGTAAAGATTGCTGCACCAACCTGCTAGTCGGCACAGCAATACCTGAATCCCAGACACCGTAAAAAGATTGCTGTGTATTACTTATTGCATCAGCCGAAGACACATATTGGCCTGAACCAAAATACACCATAATATTAGGTATATTTGCAGCATTTTCATTAACCCAGCTACTTTCAGGTTTAACCACCAATGGTTTCATAGTTATTGCTTGTGATGATTGTGTTGTAAATAAAGGGGTACTGCCGCTAGCCGTCGCCCAATTCGACGAATTTGTATCTGAGACATCAAATGCCCACATATTACCTTTTAAATCTCCCGCGTAAATCCTATCGGTAACACCATCTTCATTAGCATCAAAAAGAGCAGGTGTTGATAATCCATTTTTATCAACGACTGAACCTATCCCTGTATTAAGCTTTATATAGTCACCCGCACTCCATTGTCCATCAACACCTTGCTCTATAAAAACAATCATTAACTTAGCAACACCAGAATCACTATTATATCCATTACCTAAAATGACGGCCCATTGCCCATTATTCATCATTGTGACTTCCGGTACACTAAAGGTATACCCTAAATCCGTATCATCTTGATCCGTAAACTCCCACAGCACCGTATTTTTTGCTGCCGATTGCGTATTTTGATACTGTGCTGGATTAGTTACATCTAATGCATAAATACCACGACCACCACCACGTAATGAACCAATTAGTACAGTTTTCCATGCCGCTACTGCTGTGGCATCAGCTTTAATAAAAACATCCGCCGTTATCGGTTGACCATCAACATAATATCTATGATTGTAATTTGATTCCGTCAAATGATGTAACCCTGAACCAAAGTCAGTGGATGCAGTAGCACTAGGCGCATAAGCTAACAGCTGCTCACCATTACCAGCATCAACCCCATGTAACAATCCATCATTTGCCCCCACATACACCATTGCTTTACGTGGCGCACTCTGCAAACTGGCTTGGTAGGACGAATAAGGTGCTCCTGACGTTCCAAAAAACCCGGTATCCGGCCAGCCAGAAATAGGGCTACCCACAAAAGCAGGGCTAGAGTGAACAATATCACCCAACCGACTTGATCTTGAGCGCATTAAATTTACGCCATCATCACTCGTGTCCCCACGAAGAAAATTAAGCCTTGCTTGACTCTCAGTAAAAGGGGAATTTTCAACGCTAGAGTCTTGATTTTGTTTCAAATCATTTTGAATAGTATTCAATATCTGTGGGTTAGACGTACCCCAGTTGAAAAGCACGCCATCACGAACACCCGCAGAATTAGTGCCTAGCGTATAAATGGCTTGATTATCTATACTCGCCTTACTTTTATTATCTAATAAACTAGCAGCACTCCATAATGATGTAGTCGATATATCACCTGTCGTAGGATTTAAACTAAAAGACTCTAAATCCCCTGTCCAATTAGTGGTATTAAAACTCGCAAAAAACAAAGTGGTATCAGTCGCTAATGAGGTGGAATTAAAAGAAACTGCGGCAGCACTTCCTTGGCGAGACTCAATATCACTGATAACATTCTGTAATGCAGTAATAAGCGTTTGCGGGTTGCTTGCAGATAAAAACTGGCCACGCCCGTTATAAGCTGCATGACGCAAATCATCAACAGTCGTTGCAGAATTGGATGAGGGCGCTGGCCATGAAAATGAATTATTTCTATTTACTGGGTCTGAATCTACCGTACCAGACGGGCCAAAAGCGACACCAAAGGTAACTAAATGCTGATCACTATTTTCATCTAAATTAAGAATATCAGCTCCTGTTTGAATAGGCACTTTATTGGCTAAACTCGGTGCTAAATCTGTTTTATACCAACGCATAGCAACATCAGCCAGTGTATTTGTTGTTGTATCTTTGTGCGCTGGATAAGTCATAAAACTATCAACTGTTTTATCCTGATGCCCTACACTTGGATTATTACCATTCCACTGCCCATCAGTCATCAACATAACGAAATTTTGCTGACATTCACCACCTTCAGCTATAGAAAGTATTGGGCTATTGGCACTGCCTATATTTAAACTGGAATTTGTATTGGATTGCGTATCAAAATACTGCCCTACATAATTTAAACGCGTACGGAGTGGTGTTCCACCACTTGAATTAATATTGATAACATCATTTAACAGCGCCGATTTATTTACAGCATTAGACATATCTTTAATTTCAACACCGACATTATTATTATGATGTAAAGTTGCCATCCCCATACGAGCACTACTATTGGCGATAACCTGAGTAACAGCCGCTTTAGTCGCATGTTCTCTTAATCGATAATACGCAAACCAATTGGCAAAATTAGTTTGCTGACTACTTGATAAAGCATCCGCTCGACGCACGCGTGGGTCAGCATACCCAGTCGCATCATTAGGACATTCTCCGGCATCATACTGCCCATTATTATTTGTATCTGTCCATGTGATGACAGGAGCAGCAGATAGATTAATCGTCCCACCATCACTCCCATTAACAACATTATTTTCCCCCCCATTATGCCCAATACTTCCTACCCCTTGCGTGATGGGGTTAACCCATACACTAGAAAGGTTAGACATATCTGGAAAAGCTGTCGATGTACTGGGCATATTAGCAGCCCAAGGCTTATATTCGGTATTAGGGTCGTAAGCCATCAAGTTTGCACCTGGGCACCAAGACTGCCACTCCTTATCGTTATCAGGCACCGTATCATACTGTGTCAATGAAATAAGGTTTTGGCTTTGAACACCATCACTTGGCATAGTCCAGTGCATACTCCCTGAATCATCTAACATAAAAAATATATTAGGGGGTGTTGGAGGCGCGACAAATAATGGAATTTGGCTGACTTCACCCGGTGCAGCATAAGTTGGCCCAGATAAAATCAATAACATTATGCTAAATAGATTGCTACATGTAGAAATGAGAATATGTTTTAACTGCATGATATACCTCGTTGGCTTAATTGGTCCGGATATAAACGGATTGTAAAATTATTTGCGTACCTGGCGTTTGCCCTATCGCTCGAGCAGTGACTCGGAAAAATATATCCACTCCATTTTGGGCAAACTTTTTAATAATGAAGCGCGGTGCTTCAGGTAACCCATAATTATTAGTTGCAATACTTGAATTTGCAGCTACCCAATTACTAGCTAAAAAATAGTCAGTAGGTTCTGCATTAGAAATATTCAACAAACCGCTAGTACCTGTATACACACTAGCCTCTGTACTGTTAGTTAAAATAAAAGATTCCGCTTGTAATAAAGCCGATTCAGCGGCCTGAAATGCGATATTTTGATCACGCATATTTCCAGCCATCTTTTCCTCTAAACTAGTGACTTGCATACCCGATACGCCAGTCAGTGTTAAAGCAAGTAACATGATTAAGCTAATCACTAATACCGCACCTGATTGTTTTTCGGGTGAATTAAATTGATAAGACATCGCTATCTCCTTTTTTAAGGAAGTCGGTTACGTAATGCAATAGTTGATGAAAACACTCGACGTATCCGTCTATCGGCTGGAGTGGTCACAGTACCGTTATATGTATAAGCTCTTGCTTGTGAACTAATATTATCATCAGAAGCAAACAATAAACTAATACGAATACTGACTACTTGATCCATATTTAAACCAACCGCCCCCGCCGGTACATAATAATTAGGGGTATTGTCGGCATCAGTATCTTCCCCGTATAAAATTTGCATATTTTCTACGCCCTCGATAAAGGATTGAAAATCACCCCCATCTGTACTTTTAAATAAGGATGGCTGATTATTAACATCTAGCCGAATTTGATAGCTTATAAACGAAACTTTTACAATATGCGCATTACTATCGTACTTATTCGCTTGCGGTTGAGCAGCCCCTACTGGTTCGGGTGCAGCTTCTAAATTTGCAGATTTATTACCTGGATAATTAGCATCGCCAGGCTGAGGGGTCCCCCCCGTAGTATGGATAATATTATCCGCCCCCGCCCCTCCAACAACATTAGTCACTTGGAATAAATCGGCCGCGATGCAGTTGCTAATAATAACTACGTCATTAGCAAGCAATCCACTATTATTGATGACATCAATATTAGCCGCTGTAGTCGCCGGCTGCGCTAATACTGGAATTCTGTCATTAGCAATGCCTCTTAATGTAATACTATCGGTTCCATCCACAATATTTGCATCCGTTGCATCATTATCTTGCCCGGCAATGCCACTGGTAAACAAATCAAAACCTGGACTAGGGTTAAGCTTATTTTCAATATCTATCGATTGCACACATCCCCAATAATCACCCTTACGAATATCACGCGCCAAAAACTCCATAGCAAAGCGTCCATTTTCTTGCATTCGGGATAATCCAGATTGCAGCCGATAACTTTGTTGCGCACTCAAAAATATTTGTATGACACCGCCTATCAGCAATAGCCCAAGTGTCATAGCAATCATTAGTTCAATCAAAGATATACCTTGTTGCTTCTTTATATTGTTAGGTACTTTCATAACTGAAAACTCATTTCAAAATTAGGATCATCACCATTAACAACATCATCACGATTATCATCCCAAGTAATAGCTACTTTGTAAGTAGGTGGCGCAACCGTAATCGTACCGCTGCCTGAAGGTAACAAATTCATTAACTCAGCATTCCACTCCCATAAATCATGCTCCGCCATATCAGCAGGCGTACAATTGCCTGCAATGGCCTTACAGCTTGCTTTTTCTGTCGCATCTTCTGGTGCAATTGTTACATAAATACTACCTGCAAAATTTTGTGCTTCTATAATATTAGCGCGCATTTTGTCAGATATATCATAAGCTAACTGCGTAGACTGACTTCGAGTATAGGCACTTAAGTTATTACGCAACCCCGTTACTTGTAATCCCGCAAGACCTAATAAACCAACCGATAGAACAAAGGTAGAAACTAGAACTTCTATTAAAGTAAAGCCTTTAGTTATTTTCATGGTTTTAACCTAAGTAAAAGGTGATGTAGTGCAAGAGCTTATTTCGCCCTCATCTTTTTCAGGAATTCCATCTTTATCATTATCCATTCCCATACGAACTCGCCCTACTGAATTAATAATTGCAACTTTTGCTGTATTTGCTTCTGGAACATTATTACCATCTTTATTGTCACAAAGAACAAAACTACCATTTGGACTTATCCCAGTTGCTTGGTACGTCAAGCGATTCGCATAATTCGGTGTTGACCTCAGCGTGTAGCTGTTGGGTAGAGCGGCATAATTTTTTAATAAGGTATCATTATCGCCATTTTCCAAAACACCATTACCATTTAAATCAGTAAAAACTTTCCACCCCAATTCCCACTCAGCACCTGTTTTAAGTAAAGTAACCGGCTGCCCTCTTTTAATCGCTTCACTACGTGCAAACGTCAATGATGTTACGAGCTCATTAATGTTTGTCGTCAAACGACTACTGGTGATTAATTGAGAAAAACTAGGGATTCCTATTCCCATTAATATGCCCGCGACAGCAATAGTTACCATTAACTCAATAAGTGTAAAGCCACTCGTCAAATATTTCTTTGGAAAATCATATTTCATGGTCATATTATTTATAGTAAGTATTATTCTATAGTATAGAAACTTTAGTACGTAATTAGAGATATTGTTCACAAAAAATAATTTTAGTTTAATATTTTTCTAATTTTGTTATCTATAATGCAACATAAAAAACTATGTAGTATATTACATAGTGATTATACAATCATATGAAAAATAATTTTTTACTGCACGATAGATTTCAAGTCATATCGCTAATTTAAATTACGCTATATAACATAGTTTTTAACTTTAATAGGCTAGAATAATGAAAATACATGGATTCACTTTAATTGAGCTAATGGTTACAGTTGCCATTATTGGTATATTATCGAGCATTGCTTACCCTAGCTACTTGGATAGCATCTATAAATCACGTAGAGCCGATGCTAAAGGGGCATTACTGGGATTATCTAATGCAATGGAACGCCACTACACCGAAACAAACAGCTATACAGCTGCGGCTGCCTCTGGAGCAGATACAGGCTTACCCGCTATCTATGCACAACAAAGCCCTGTTAGTGGTGGAACTGCATATTATACATTAAGTATTAACGCCTCAACCACTAACACCTATACTTTACGGGCAACTCCAGCAGGCGCTCAATCTAGTGATAGCTGTGGTAATTTAGAAATAACACACACCGGCATTAAATCCCCTTCAACAGCGGGGTGTTGGTAAACATAAATATTATATTAATTTAAAATACATATAAACATTATCATCTAGTTTCTGAAAAAATTAGTTTAATTCTAGCAATAGAAATAGAGGTTCTGCAATCAACCGCATCTATCGTTATTGGGTATATTACAAATAAGAATACCAGTTAATATAATTTTTGTTAACGGTAATTTATTTACAGGTGATAAAGCATTGGAATACCCTAATTTTATTATATTTTTCAGTACGATTATTAGACATCTTTCCTAAATAAATCATGTAAATTTAAGATTAAATCTTTTCCGTTATATCGGAGCAACCTATTGAGCGCCCCGTGAATCACCAAAAAGAGTATTATTCAGGTAAAAAAAAGACACGCAATTAAGGCTCAGCTAGTTATTTGTGCGAAAGGCAGGCAGCATGATTTTAGTATTTTTAAAATAAATAGGGTATTGCTTCGCCCCAAGTTACTTCTTTTGACTGGTTCAGGTTAGCAAGGCCTTCAAAAGATTCATAAAAACACAACATTACCGATTAAAAAGAAAAAAGGTAGCCCGCTTACAGCGGCAGAAAAAACACATAATAAAGCACTTTCCCAGCAACGTATTTTTATTGAAAATGTTAACCAGCGTTATAAGGTTTTTTGTATTGTTAAGGAGGCTTACCGAGGTAAACATAAAAACCATTCTTTAACATGGCGCTTAGTTTCAGCTTTGGTAAATTTATGGTATAGATACGCTATTTAGGAAAGATGTCTAATCAAATCTACAAAGTTACTTCATCTGAATTTCCTAAATATCCAGCACTAAGCCCTCTTTCTTTTTGTAATTCATGAACCAGCGCATCCAGACTTAAACTAACCGCTATAAAATGAATTTGCTTTTTATTTTAAGATGATTAAACGGGTCGAGTGATTTCATATTCATAGGCATGTTTGCTCTAGAAAGCATTATTTGGAAATAACTACTCGGTTTCTACCTTGCTCTTTAGCTCGGTAAACAGCTAAATCCGCTCTTTTCAGTAAGCGCGTAAAATCCTCATCGCCTGAACTTGATAGCTGTGCAACCCCAATACTAATAGTAATCACTCTTCCTGAGGGTTTAAGTGCTTCGATTTTCTGGCATAAACTTTCTGCTCTTACTTGTGCTGAAGGTAAATCACATTCGTCCAATAATACAACAAACTCTTCGCCACCGAATCTTGCAAGAATATCTTCCCCACGGTAACTTTCTTTAATTGAAGTTGCCACAGCATGCAAAACAAAGTCACCTTCTGGGTGCCCATATTGATCGTTAATCGATTTAAAATGATCAATATCAATCATCATGACACTTAGGTTTCTAGCGTGCCTTTGTGCTTGTAATACACGCGCATTCGCCATTTCGATTAAATAATGTCGATTATATAAACCGGTTAATTGGTCATGCATTGCCAATTTATTTAAAGCATCTCGTTGCTGCTTAATGGTAATATGTGTTTTAACTCGAACAGCCACAATCCCTGGCTTTATGGGTTTAGTAATATAGTCAACCGCACCCAGCAATAAACCTTTTTCTTCATCTTCAGCAGAATCTTTCGCAGTGATAAAAATAACCGGAATAGTCGCGGTGTTTTTATTACTTTTTAGATGTTCTAGAGTTTCAAGACCATCCATATCTGGCATTTCTATATCTAAAAGGATCAAGTCAGGTTTCTCTTCAGAAGCGGCTAACTTTAAACACAGCTCACCTGAGGTTGCGGCTTTGATTTGATACTGCTCTTTTAAGCAGTTGGCCAGTATCTGAATATTGGCCGGCACATCATCAACAATCAGTATGCAAGGCTTGTTATCCATTGATGATTCCATTTATTTCACAATTCATTTTTTCTACCAATTTAGCTAAGCTAAGTAATGCCTTATCATTATTAATCTGCAACTACTCAACAAGGATGGTTGTATTTGGCATCGTACTTACTTTATGACGCGGTGATAATTCCCCTTCATCTATGATATATTTTTTCCAGTAATTTGCGAATAAATCGACTTATTAAATCTTACTGATTAAATAACTCCAGCGGCTGATTACCCTTTGCATTCATCAAGTAGACTTATCTAACTAGGTTCCAAGCTGAATAATAAGGACTGCGCGCTATCTAAATTATCGGTATTACGCTTATATCGAATCGCAGCATTAACCCGTAAAATAAGTTCGATAGGATGAAATGGCTTTTTAATAAAATCAGTGCCCCCCCTGCATCCATGCATAGTGGCAAAGTAGTAAAGGCATCACGTCCGGTTACAACAATAACAGCCTCTTGCTGGCCTACCCATCGACATAACTCATCTCCTTTACCATCAGGTAGAGTTGTAATCCAAAATTACCACATCAAATTGCTTTTTGTTTAGCAACTCAACCGCACCTTGGAAACGCTCAACAGCACTTACTTGATATTCAGCTGAGCTTAAAATTTCTAATTCAAGCGCAGATTGACTTTTATCATCCTCAACAATCAGTACTTCCGCTTGTCGTAATAATACCGAATGTGTCATTTTCTTACACCTAATGCGTGTGTTTTTTGTTTAATAAATCGAATACCGCCTCTAACAAATCATTCAAGCGGTAAGGCTTATAAAAAAAGCGCTCGATACCTAATTCCTTGGCACGATCTGGATCTATTTCTTCACTGTATCCTGTACATAAAATTGCGGGCAATTCAGGCTTAATTTGATGACAACGTTTAATTAACACATCCCCAGTAATGATTGGCATGGTTTGATCGCTAATCAATAAATCAAACTGTGCAGGGTTTGCTTCAAATGCAGCCAAAGCATCAACACTACTAACGCTAGCCGTTACGTTATAGTTAGCCGACTCTAAAGCATCTTTCAGTAACTCAACAATGCCTTCTTCATCATCAACCACTAAAATAGATTCGCCTTGACCTTGGTATAAGTCTACAGGCTGCACTGATAAATCTGATTGCAATCCTTGTTTTTCAAGTTGTGGAGAAAAATATAGCTTAAAGATACTGCCTTTATCTTCAATTGAATCCACATCAATATGCCCTTGGTTTTGGTGCACAGCACCATGAACGATCGACAAACCCATTCCCGATCCTTTTCCCACGGCTTTTGTAGTATAAAAAAGATCAAACACCTTTTCTAGGTTGTCTTTACTAATACCCTCACCGGTATCTTCAATAGAAAGCACAATATACTGCCCTTCTATAGACTGCTTACAGGTTGTACACCCAGTGTTTGTAACCGTCATTAATTTCAACTTAATAATGAGTTTACCTTTCCCTTGCATTGCATCTTTCGCGTTGACACAAAGATTCATCATTAATTGATGTAATTGTGTCGGATCCATTAATATGTTCGGTAAATCAGTATCGACATCGACAAAAATTTCAATACTTGATGGCAGCGTTGATTTTAATAATTTAATGGTTTCTGTAATCAGCGGTTCAACTTGAATACAGGAAATAGCGGCTGGTGTATTACGACAAAAAGATAGCATTTGTGTGGTTAATAATCGCCCACGCTCGCTTGCTTTTGAAATTTGCTGTAAGTACTCAGGCATCTTGCTATTTTCAGGAAAATCGCCACGCATACTGGCTAAGTTGGTATACCCTAAAATACTCGCTAAGATATTATTAAAATCATGTGCAATTCCCCCCGTTAATAAACCTATCGCTTCCATCTTATAGGTTTGGCGCATTTGTTCTTCTACTTTTATACGCTGTATTTCATGCTCTTTTCTTGCGCTGATATCCATTCGAGAGCCAATGATTTCAATCAGATCACCTTGCCTATCAAGTAATACTGTTAAATTTTCATGTACCCATACCGTATGACCATCTTTATGCATCATTCGATATTCAAGTTCAATATGTCCCTGCTTAATTAAACCTTTAACGAGCGTGAGTACATCTTTTTTATCATCTTCAAAAATCAAGTCAGACCAAAAACTCTCTTTATCGACCCAGTTATTAGCCTCATAACCGCAAATGGCTTGCGCACTATCACTCATCATCGTAACTTTCATTGGCGCAAATTCATTACCACTCATTTGTAGTGTATAAATTGCGGCAGTACTGGTATTGATGATTTGGCTCAACCTTTTTTCAGACAAGCTCAAACGAGAAACACTGGCACGTAGATTTTTAGATAACTGATTGGTTTTTCGGTAGCGTTTAACACGTGCTAATACGGCACTCACCAAATGCCTCGGTTCAATAGGTTTAGATAAGAAGTCATCACCGCTCATGTCTAAAGCGGCTAATTGTTTATCAAAATTAGTTTCTGCCGACAAAAATAAGATAGGCACATCAACATATTCAGGGAGTTGTCGCGTAATCATAGCCAACTCTAGCCCCGAACAATCAGGCATATAAACATCCATCAATATCAGTTCTGGTTGGTAGGATTTTAGCTCGTCTAAAACGGTCATCGGATTGCTGACAATACGTGTATCCAATCCAGCATACTCTAAGGTTAAAGCAAATCGGCGCGCTAAAACAGTATCATCATCAACGACCAGGACACGGTAAGGATCGTCTTTAACTTTTTCAGTTAAATCATTTAATAAGCTAATTAAATGATTGCTATTAACCGGTTTACTTAAATAATGACTTGCACCTGCACGTACAGCAGATAAATGCGCAGCCATATCATCACGCACTGAAATAAATATCACAGGAACAGGAATTAACTGACTACGCTTTATATCCGTAATAATATCTATGCCTGCTAGTTCGCCCTCAGAAAAGTCGATATCCATAATAATGGCTACAGGCGCGCTATCTACAACTTTTTGTTTGATACAATCTAAGCTTAAAAATATTTCTGAAGCATAATTATATTGCTCTAACTTTTCAGCTAATGTTTTTGCAATCACCGCATCATCATCAACAATAAAGACCACTTCTTTTTTTTCAGCATCAACCTTACGCTGCGCTGGCGTAACTAAATCATGCCGAATCGCATAGTCTTTGGGCTCTAAAGCTGCTTTATGTAATTTTATTAATAATTTACTGATATGAGACTGCTGCTCTACATTAGGCAGCACGTTATCTTGCATCAATGGTTTGAGCAATATTTCTATCACCTCAGCCATTTCACTTAAAAAAACATAACCAAAGGTTGCGCCTGAGCCATTAAGACTATGTACTGCCTGATAAAGCAATTTCACGTCGGCGGCCTCTAGCTCATGCTGAACAAGCCCCCACCATAAGCTTTCAATATGCTGAATTTTTTCAGGCAAACTGTCAACATACGCTTGATTAAGTTGATTCGAGCGCTGCTCTAGTAACTGTTCTTTGCTCTTATTCATGATATTTATTCCAAAAGTCCATATCCGAACTCACTAATCTTCTCGGGTTAAACGGTTTTGGTATCAGCCCAATAACGCCTAATTGATAATAAGCATCAACTTCATGAACTTATACTTTTTCTGTCATAAAAATAACCGGGGGTATCCGCTGTCTTGGCGTTACTTTTTATTTGTTTCAATGTCTCAGAGCCCTACACCATCACATCTAATAGAATAAATCGACCGCTGAATATTGCAAATACTCCAGAGTCATAGCAGCGCGACTACAGAGTTTAGCTTCTATACTCGATGTTATTTTTAAGGTAATTTGTACTACCTTGCCAAGACAACTCTCTGAAAAACGATACAAAGCCTAGCAGTATGAAAACCAGAAAAGAATATCAATAAATTCTAGCACTTAAATTAAGTTGTTTTATGCTGGCTACTAGTTGCACTTATCGCCCCATCTATAAAGCATTAAGATAGAGTCACTGAAGCAAGCATATCGTTTATATCGATTTAATCGAGAATTTTAACCTTAGCTTCTGTTTTTCTCAATTTTTTCTTCCAGATTGTAGAAGAACAGACCACGCAAAGCTTACTTTATATCGATACCGATAGCATCAAATAATGTTTTTATCGTGATAGGCTTAGCTAAACAGCATTCAGCACCTGCCTGCACAATCTCTTCATTTCGCTCTTGCGTGTAATACCCCGTCATTGCAA
>Ga0209081_1001589_pt1 | contig 13538 bp, 11 predicted proteins | sample GOMGulsemesocosm_4_FD_184636 | JGI IMG/M metagenome (GOLD analysis project Ga0209081, IMG submission 184636) | Methane-oxidizing microbial communities from mesocosms in the Gulf of Mexico - GOM15B Gulf of Mexico (SPAdes) (version 2) | ecosystem: Environmental > Aquatic > Marine > Cold seeps... | reverse complement strand
TGCCTCCAGTCCAAACAAAATCCACCTGGGCTGGCATCACTCATCTGAATTTGATGGGTCGGGTATTTTTCGTTTTTGGCGGTCGGGCGCTTTGTGTTTGTGCGGCTAGTATTGGCAATGCCCAGAGTGCCCGGTTCAGCGTGGCCTTTTTCTGCGTCAAAGGCGTTGGCCCAAGGGTCATCGGTGCCCGACAAGTTCTGTGCGGCGAAGTGACTGTCGACGCCTTGCTTGTGTGGGCTAAATTCTCGTAAGAACTGCTCAAAAGTGAGCTGTAAAGCCAAATGGAAATGCACATTGGTAAGTCCTAAGGCGACTTCTAATACGCCTTGGGATACTCGCCGTGGCTGCTCTCGACGATGCTCTGCCCCCCAAGATTCGGTTAAGTGGTCGAGCAGACGTGAGTTGATGGCGTTTGGAACAATGAGGATGTCATGACCACTCGAAGCTTGGCCTGACTGCTTTTTGAGAGCTTCGACAAGTGGTTCAAAATGCAATTCTTGCAGCCCATGCGGCTGAGTCGTTTGATCTTCCCACTGGCTTTTGTAGCCCGGAGGAAAGCTGCCGTTGAGATCCAGTGTAAACAAGTTTTTGCTGGCCTCTTGGGTGGGGCGCAACGCGGTGAACTTACTCCAGTTTTCCAGCGCGTCGTAAACATTATTAACTTCTTGCTGTCGCAGCTGATTTGGACGGCAACAGGCCAGCAATACAATACGTTGAAAGCTCTGCTCGATAGAGTTCGCTTGCTGAGTTTTGAGCAGTGGATCAGTACAACTTTTCTTCGACACACCTATGCGCTCGGCGACCAAATACAGTGTATTAAGCTCTAGCCAAAGCTGACTGGTGACTTGGGTATAAATTTGGGCGTTGCGAAGGTATTGCAGTCCGAGCCCGGTTATTGCTCGATGCAGCGCCTTTACCATTTGCTGCGACTCTTCAGCTTTAAGCTCGCCATTAGGGTGTTTGCGCAGTATGTCAGCAACCGCTTGGCTATAGCCGTTGCTCATGTGCTTTTGTAGCGCTTGGGCGATCACCGCAGTTTTCATGGCGTCGGCGGGTAGTATTAGCGGCTGATCTAAAAACGATTGCGCCAAGCCCTGTATGCATTGCTGAACATAGGGGCGCAAATGTTCGAGAATTTCAAGTCGATTTGCTGGTGATGTATCCAGTCTCGCCACTTCGGGCAGAGCTTGGTATAGCAATACGCTGGTGTGAGTGATTTGCGTGGCTGGTAGCTGAGCGGCCCAAGCGGCAACTCGGCTAGCACGGTTGCCGTCGCAAAAACTCAAGCTATTTTGTTCCTGCGGGGGCAGGCGAAGCTTATCTATTAGCTCGAGTAGTGAGGAATCGGTATTCATGTGTGTGTAGCTGATCTCTGCTTGGCGTCCGTATCTTCAAAGTATAGAGAAGGCTGCACGACGACGTAGAATTTTCATTATATTTGCAGCTAACTGTAGGGCATTTTTACACTTTTTCGTGTTTAAGTGCCAGTTTTCACCAAATCAGTGTCTTTTGGCTTTCTCCGGCTTCCTCTCGCACCAGCTTGGGCACCAAAAAACCGGGCAAATTTGCCTGCATTTGTTGATGCAGGGCTAAGGCTTCTCGCTCTGCTAAATCAAAATGGGCTGTACCTTGGACTTTGTCCAGCAAGTGCAGATAGTAAGGCAGCACATCTAGCTCAAAAAGCCGTTCGCTCAATGCGATTTGGGTTTCTAGCTTATCATTGACGCCCTTTAAGAGAACCGCTTGATTGAGCAGCATAACCTTGTGCTCTTGTAGCTGTGCCAAAGCACTGGCGACTTCACCGTTAAGCTCGTTTGCATGGTTGCTGTGAATAACCATTACCGGTTTGAGGCGCGACCCAGTTAGCCACTGAAGAGTGGATTCGGTAATACGCTGGGGAATGACGATCGGCAGTCGTGTATGCACCCGCAGACGTTTTAAATGGGGTATTTGCGCGAGTTGCTCCACCATCCATTGCAGTTGTCGGTCGGGGCTGGCTAAGGGGTCGCCGCCACTAAAGATGACTTCAGCAATACTGCTGTCGCTGGCGATCTGCTCAAAGACTGCCTGCCACTGTTGGCGGCTGGGGTTGTTGTCTTGATAGGGAAAGTGGCGTCTAAAGCAGTAGCGGCAATTCACCGCACAATTGGGGGCCACCACCAACAGCACGCGGCCTTGGTATTTGTGAACCATGCCTTTGGTGTGATTGCTTTGAGCTTCAGCCAGCGGGTCATGGCTAAAACCATCGGTTTCTATGAGTTCGTGGCCTAAAGGCAGTACTTGACGCAGCAAGGGGTCATTCACGTCGCCCTTTTTCATGCGCTTAATAAATGAGCGCGGGACTTTGAGTTCGAACAGCCGATCGGCGGCTTGAGCTTGTGGCAGTAGGCTCTTCGGTAACTCAAGCAGCTCCAATAACTCGCTTGGATCGCGTACGGCCTGTATCAGCGCCTCCTGCCACGTGACGATGGATGCACTGGGGATGGGGTTAGTGGGCATACTAGAACTCTTTTTTGACAGGGCGCGGCGGGGGCATTGTAGCAATCTAGGCCTGTGGCGCCTATCACCGAAGAGGCGGACACCTCAAGGTGTCGTAAGTGGTTCAGGCAAGGTGCTCTCAGATGTTGACTATGGCTGGTTATCTTCTGTGCGGTGCTGCGCTATAATGCCGCCACTGAAGCTAATCCCAGCCTTGTCATTGTTGGCATCTGGATTAGAGATTGGCATTATTTAGACACCGATTAAGACGAGATAAACCATGGGTACATTCTCCACCAACGAATTCCGTAGCGGAATGAAAGTCATGCTCGATGGTGAGCCTTGCGCCATCCTCGACAATGAATTTGTAAAACCCGGTAAAGGCCAAGCTTTTAACCGCGTTAGATTGCGTAACCTCAATAGCGGACGAGTCTGGGAGCGCACCTTTAAGTCTGGTGAATCGCTTGAAGCCGCAGATGTTATGGATTATGACATGGAGTATATCTACACTGACGGTGAATTCTGGCACTTTATGGAGCCCAATACCTTCGAGCAACATCAGGCTGATACCAAGGCTGTTGGCGATACCGCTAAATGGCTAAAAGAGCAAGATACGGTCACCGTCACCTTATTTAACGGCGTACCCTTAGCGATAACGCCGGCCAACCATGTGGATTTGGAGATTGTTGAGACAGATCCTGGCTTGAAAGGTGATACCGCCAATGGCGGCACTAAGCCGGCTACATTGTCGACAGGCGCGGTGGTTAAAGTGCCTCTGTTTTTGTCGCAGGGCGAAGTGATTCGGGTCGACACCCGCAACGGTGAATACCAAGGTCGCGCGCCGCGCGACTAATTTCAGTATTACTAGGCCGTCGATATCTCGATGGCCTTTTTTATATTCCTTCTTCTGCCCGTCTGATGTGAACCATCATGAAAAACTCTCTCTGGCGTTCAGCCGCAGACATTTCAGTACTTAAAGCGCGATCACAGTTGTTAAGAACACTGAGAAGTTTCTTTGACGAGCGCGATGTACTTGAAGTCGATGTACCGGTTCTGGCTCGCGCCGCGGTAACCGATCCACATATCGATAGCATTGTCAGTCAGGTTTGTGGCGAACCATGTTATCTACAGACTTCACCTGAGTTTTTTATGAAGCGCTTGCTGGCCTCTGGCAGTGGCGATATTTACAGTCTTGGAAAAGCATTTCGAAATGGCGAAGCCGGACGTAAACACAATCCGGAATTTACCATGTTGGAATGGTATCGAGTCGGGTGGGATGAGACGCGGTTGATGAATGAGGTCGCCGAGCTGATTCAGTCGTGCGTGAGCGTTTCATCGGTAGAGGCTTTAACTTATCGCAAGCTCTTCCAACAGCACTTAAATATCGATCCTCACACCGAGTCGGTAGCGACATTAAGAGCCATTGCCAATCGTTATGGTGAGTTTGATTGGCAAGATGGCGATCGCGATCTGTGGTTGGATGTTCTGATGACTCATGCCATCGAGCCCCAAATGGGAGATGGCTTGGTATTGGTTTTTGACTTTCCCGCCAGTCAGGTCGCCCTTGCGAGACTGGACAAAGATGATCACGGCGAAATTATTGCTCGGCGCTTTGAAGCCTATATCGCAGGCATTGAATTGGCTAATGGTTATTGGGAATTGTGCGACGCCGATGAGCAGGCACGCCGTCTTGAGCAAGACTTAAAAAAGCGTGCGGCGATGAATTTACCGCAATACCCCAGCGATCAAAACTTGGTGTCTGCACTGCAAAGCGGAATGCCGGAATGTGCGGGTGTCGCTTTGGGGGTGGATCGCCTATTGATGTTGGCCACAGGCAATCATGATATTCGCCAGCTGTTAGCATTTCCGTTCGAGCGAGTGTGATTGAGTGATCTACGTCTGTTCACATTATGGCTGTCGAATCACGTAGGCCGAGCCTGAACTAAATACCTTGGTCCATATCCATTGCCGGTTGAACTTCACCTAGAGTGGCAACGACTTTAGCCGGTACTCCAGTGACAACCGTATGTGGTTCAACCGGTTTTAGTACAACGCTGCCAGCGCAAACTTTTGCGCCTACCCCAACTTCAATATTACCCAATATTTTGGAGCCCGGGCCGATCATAACGCCAGCGCGAATCTTGGGGTGGCGATCATCTGATTCTTTGCCGGTTCCGCCGAGCGTGACCGACTGCATGATGGAAACGTTATCTTCAACCACAGCCGTTTCACCAATGACGATGCCGGTGGCGTGATCGAGCATGATGCCTTGGCCTATTTTTGCCGCGGGGTGAATGTCGACGCCGAACACGACAGAGATACGGTTCTGTAAAAATAGTGCTAAGTCTTTGCGAGAATGATTCCACAGCCAGTGACCAACACGATGAGCCTGCAGAGCATGGAAGCCTTTGAAAAATAAGAACGCTGTAGACAAGGCTTCGCAGGCCGAGTCGCGATCCATAATGGCGATTAAATCGTGGCGCATGGCTGTGGCCAGCGCAGTATCATTTTGATGGGCTTGTTGTACCACTTCACGGATCTGCATGGCTGAAGCGGCTGGGCTGTCGAGCTTATTGGCAAGATGGAAGCTCAACGCATCTTCGATGCTGCCATGATTCAAAATGGTAGCGTGAAAAAAACTCGCTAGAATAGGCTCTTGTTGTGCTTGTTGTTGCGTTTCAGTGCGAATGCGCTGCCAGATATCAGTGTTCATTATACAGGCTCCTAAGCAGAAACCACATTATCGACTCTCTTGTCAGAAAGCGCCACCGCTATCCAAATTTTGGTCAAGCCGTGCGGCGGCGAATTCCAAACACTCGATTGAATCTCAGTGGGTTACCAAGGCATCGCCAGGGGAGGCTCTTGTAGGGCAGAAAACTGTTCACGCAAGGTAAGAATATGATCTGACCAATAGCGCTGAGTATTAAACCAGGGGAAATTATGAGGGAATGCAGGGTCTTCCCATCGTCTTGCCAGCCACGCGCTATAGTTAATGATGCGCAGGGTGCGCAGGCTTTCGATAAGATTTAATTCAGCCCCATTAAAAGGGCAGAATTGGCGATAACCTGAAATGATCTTTTCCCATTGTCCCTGCTGTTGATCGCGCTCGCCCGACAACATCATCCACAAATCCTGTACCGCGGGGCCCGTTCGAGTATCGTCAAAGTCGACAAAGTTTGGCGCCTCGTCGCGCCACAGGATGTTCCCTTGGTGGCAATCGCCGTGCAAACGCAAACTCTCAAATTGAGTGTCAGAAAATCGCATCTGCACAATGTTGACGAGGTCGTCGGTCAGGGTGCGGTAAGAGGTCTCCAACTCCATGGGAATGAATTGATTGCCCAGTAAAAACTCGATGTTGTCGAGCGCATAACTTTGCACGTCGATCGCTGGGCGATGCTCGAAGGGCTTTAAGTAACCGACGTTGTGCATTCGGCCCATAAAGCGACCGAGAATTTCGAGATTGGCCAAATTGTCGAGCTCCGGCGCGTGACCTCCGCGGCGCTCGAACAGAGAGTAGGTAAATCCGTTGTGTTCGCGAATACTGTTGCCGTTAGCGTCAAGCGTTGGTGGCACCACAGGTAAATCATTTTCGACAAGCTCAAAACAAAAGTCATGTTCTTCTTGAATTTGTTCTCGGCTCCAGCGGTGTGGGCGATAGAACTTGGCAATAATCGGAGCTTGGTCTTCAATGCCTACTTGATAGACTCGATTTTCGTAGCTGTTAAGCGCAAGGATTCGACCATCGCTAAAAAAGCCTTGAGATTCGACCGCGTCTAACACCGCATCTGGCGTGAGTGCGTCGTAGGGGTGTGCAAGGTGGAGGGATGAATCAGCCATCAAAATTTGCCTTAATAAACAGCAAAGGCTCGAATATTCGAGCCTTTGCTGAGTGGCCGTTTATCCGGTAGGAGATAAACAGCCGCGGTGTGTAGGTTGGTACTTATCGTTTACGAAGTACTAGGCTGCCAATCGAGTAGCCTGCACCGAACGAACAGATCACACCAGTATCACCGGCTTGTAAATCTTCATGATGCAAATTGAAGGCAATCAAGGAGCCGGCTGAGGCGGTATTGGCGTAGCGGTCGAGAACGATCGGCGCCTCTTCTGCGGTGGCTTCTCTGCCCAGTAGGCGTTTACCAATCAAGGTGTTCATGTTGATGTTGGCCTGATGCAACCACCAGCGTTTTATGGATGGAATTTCGATGTCGAGCGCTTCGAGCTGAGTTGAAATATGCTCGGCGGCCATGGGGCAAACTTCTTTAAAAACTTTGCGACCGTTCTGGACAAAAAATTTGTCGAGTCCGTAGGGATCACTGTCATCGGCGTACGAGGTGTAGCCAAAATTTGAGCGGATGTTGTTGGAGTAAACCGTCTGTGCTTTGGTGCTAAGGATGTCGTAGCAGTGCTCAGAGTCGGCGGTCTCTTCACTCTCAATAATCGTCGCTGTTGCCACATCACCGAAGATGAAATGGCTGTCGCGGTCACGCCAATTATTTTGCGGCGAAGTAAGCTCTGGGTTAATGGCGAGCACGCAGCGAGCGGTTCCGGCCTTGACCATTTCGTAGCCGCGCTGCAGCGCAAAGGTGGCCGCGGAGCAGGCAACGAGCATATCAAAGCCAAAGCCTTTGATGCCCAGCTGGTCCTGGACTTCGATGGCAACGGCCGGATAAGAGCGCTGGGTGTAAGCGCAGGAAACAATCACTGCATCAATATCTTCAGGTTTTTTGTTGGCGGCGGCCATTGCCTTGCGAGCGGCGATTAGGGCGACTTCGGCCTGATGAGAGAGCTCTTCACTGGTGCGCTCCTCCCATTTGGGGCGCATTCTGTCGACATCCAAAATACCTTCTTTACGATAGACGTAGCGGCTTTTTATGCCCGAGGCCTTGGTGATAAATTCGGCGCTCGAGAGAGGTTTGGCCTCTACCGTACCGGCTTCGATCTCGGCGGCGTGCTCAGCGTTGAATTTCACCACGAAACCATTGTAGGCCTCGACCAGTTCTTCATTGGTGACTGACTCCTCAGGAGTCCAAATACCTACACCACTAATAACTATATTCTTCTCTGACATGATAATTCCGAATCCACAGCGAGGATGACCGAAGGGCTGAGCCCAGCGCATTTATGGTAGCAGATTGTGCCGTAAATGACCGAGCAGGTCTAATGCTGAAAGCCAGTTTTGTCGGTTCGGGCCAAGCACCAGATGTCGACTCTGGCGGCTCCGGCATCAATTAGCTGTTGGCTAATGACTCTAGCGGTGGCTGAAGTGGTGACCACATCGTCGATTAGCGCCACGTGTTGCCCTCGCAAAATACTCAGCGCAAGCGGCTTTATATGGAAGACTCCGTTCAGGTTGTGCTGGCGTTGACGGCGGTTGAGTCGTTTTTGTGCCCGCCCACTCGAGCTGCGGCTGACGCCATTGAGTGTGTCGATGCGTAGGGATTTTTGAAGTTGTCGGGCCAGCCAGGCGGATTGATTGAAGCTGCGCAAAAACAGCCTGCTGCAGTGAAGCGGCACGGGAATGAGTAGTTTTGGCAGCGCTTGGCCGCGATACAGTCTCTCTATCTGAGCCAGTAGCAGTTGATACAACAGGTGCCCGTCACGCAAATTTCTTCTCAGCTTGAAATTATTGAGCCAGTGATTGATGGGGGGCTGATAGCTGCCCGCGGTGACGGATCGTTCGAACGCTGGAGGTTTGCTTAGGCATTCGCCACAGCTGCGATGGTCGTCATGACTCTGCGATAGAAGCGGTAGTGCACACTGGTAACAGCGGGGTTGCCTGTCGGTAAGTACTTGCAAACAGGATTGGCAAAGAGAGCCATTTTGGCTCAATCCATGGCAATACTGGCACAGGCGTTCAGGCATCAGACTGTCAATCATTCGGGTCCAGTGGCGTGGTGTTTTTGCTGGATTAGGCGGTTCAGCTAGAGGGGGCGTTGAGGGTTTTAGGCCAGATTCTTCACTCATATCGCAATCCTTGCGGAGGTTATTTGGGCGCTAGAAGTGACCGCTGCGCGTGCTCTAGACACAATTAGTTAACCTTTGAGGCGGCTTTTGGTTGACAGCGCTTCGTCGATGGCTATCATTTAGCCTCTCGAAAGTCGCGACAAGCCATTGTTCGCTGACACTAAAGATTATCAGGGTAAAGAATATTATGGGCGCCACCACAGACACCGTACGCAATGACTGGACTCGCGAAGAAATCGCGGTATTGTTTGACTTGCCTTTCAACGATCTGATGTTTCAAGCTCAAGTCGTGCATCGTCAGTTCTTTAACCCCAATGAAGTGCAAATCAGTACTCTGTGCTCGATCAAAACCGGCGCCTGCCCCGAAGACTGTAAATACTGCCCGCAAAGTGCCCGCTACGACACCGGCCTCGAAAAAGAGAAACTGATGAAGGTCGAAGCCGTACTTGAAGAGGCTCGAGCGGCTAAATCCAGTGGTGCAACTCGTTTTTGCATGGGCGCGGCTTGGCGCTCACCGAAGAAAAAAGACATGCCTTACGTCACCCAAATGGTGAAAGATGTTAAGGCGCTCGGGTTAGAAACTTGCATGACGCTCGGTATGGTCAGCGAAGATCAGGCCACTGAATTGGCCGGCGCTGGCTTGGATTATTACAATCACAACTTGGATACGTCGCCAGAATTCTATGGCGATGTAATTACCACCCGCACCTATCAAGATCGCCTAAATACTCTGGGTAACGTTCGCGCTGCCGGTATGAAAGTCTGCAGCGGCGGTATCGTTGGTATGGGTGAGGGCCAGTCTGACCGCGTCGGCCTGCTGCACCAGTTGGCGACCATGGACAAACAGCCTGAATCTGTGCCAGTGAATATGCTGGTGCGTGTTGAAGGCACACCTTTGGCCGATCAAGCCGATTTAGACCCGTTCGATTTTATTCGCACGATTGCCGTGGCGCGTATCACTATGCCCAAATCGCACGTTCGCCTGTCGGCGGGCCGTGAAGAGATGAATGAGCAAATGCAATCGATGGCCTTTATGGCTGGCGCGAATTCAATTTTCTACGGTGAGAAGCTGCTGACGACTCCGAATCCCGAAGCCAGTAAAGACATGGTGTTGTTGAAGCGCTTGGGTATTAACACCGAAAAATACGAAGTCGAACAGGATGAAGCCGAGCAGGAGGCCATCGTTATGGAATCTCTGCAGGCCGCTAAGAACGACAAATTCTTCTACGACGCTGTTAAGTAAGCGTCGACCATAGCCGCGCGGATCGATCCATGTCGATAGATGATGTACTAGCCCCCGCGCTGCTTGCTCGTCAACAGCAACACCTCTACCGTCGACGTCGCACCGTCGAATCGGCGCAATCGACGACGGTTCATGTGGATGGTCGCGATCTCACTAATTTTTGCAGCAATGACTATCTAGGCCTCGCCAATCACCCGTTTGTCATTGACGCGTTTAAGAGCGCTGCCGATGCTTATGGTGTGGGCAGCGGCGCCTCGCATTTGGTGTGCGGCCACAGTCTTGAACATCACCGACTCGAACAAGATATTGCTGCATTGATGGGGCGTGAGCGGGCGCTATTATTTTCCACCGGTTATATGGCCAATGTGGGAACCATTAACGCACTGGTCGGAAAAGGCGATGCGGTTTTTGAGGATAAACTCAATCACGCCTCACTGCTCGACGGCGGGCTATTGTCGGGGGCTCGTTTTCAACGCTTCCTACACAACGACCTCGATGATCTAGAAAAAAAATTGCAGCGCAGCGATGCCAATAGAAAACTGATTGTGGTCGACGGTGTGTTTAGCATGGACGGCGATCTCGCGCCCTTGCCAGAGTTGTCGGCGCTGGCTGAAAAATACCAGGCTTGGTTAATGATGGACGACGCCCACGGTTTTGGCTGCCTCGGTAAAACCGGCGCCGGTACTGCCGAGCATTTTGCGTTATCGCAACAGCAGTTGCCGATTGTTATGGGCACGCTGGGAAAAGGTGCCGGTTCTTTTGGCGCTTTTATTGCGGGCAGCGAAACGTTAATCGAGACCTTAATCCAAGAAGCCCGCCCCTATATTTATACCACTGCAATGCCGCCAGCGGTTGCCGCGGCAACTCGTGCAAGTTTGCAGCTGTTTCAATCAGAAGCCTGGCGGCGAGAGCATCTCAATCAGTTGATTGCTCAATTTCGTCAAGGCGTACAATCGCTCGGTTTACAGCTGATGCCGTCCCCAACGGCGATTCAACCCATCGTCTTTGGCCGTGCCGATATCACCTTACAGGTGGCTGAGCAATTACAGAGTCGTGGCTATTGGGTGGGGGCAATACGCCCACCGACCGTGCCCAAAAATACCTCGCGTTTGCGAATTACCTTATCGGCCGCGCATTCGGCCGAACAGGTCAGTGGGCTGCTTGACGCTTTGGCGAGTGCCGTAGGCGCGGTCGGTGGTTTAAGTGACTGAGTTGAAAGTCCTGCCTGCAATAAAACCAAAACGCTGTGCGGAACCTCTGGTGTTATTACATGGCTGGGGGTGTGATTCACGCAGTTGGCAGCCTTTGTTGGCGTCACTGAATAATGACTTTGATGTGATCTTGGCCTCGCTGCCGGGCTTCGATCGAGGTGTTGAGCCATCGCCTGACATTCAAGTTTATTTACCGGCCTTGTTGGCGCAACTGCCGGAGCGATTTTTTATCGCAGGTTGGTCTTTGGGCGGTATGTTGGCAACGGCGATGGCGGCAGTCGCGCCGCAGCGAGTGCAGGGCTTAATCACTCTTGCCAGTAACGTTAGTTTTGTCCAGCGCAACGACTACGTTAAAGCTATGAGCCAAGAAGACTTTTCTGCCTTTGCGGGTGGCTTTGAGAACGCACCTGAAATGACACTCAAGCGCTTCGCGGGGCTAATGGCCAAAGGCGACGACAGCGAACGGGAGCTGCTCAAGCAACTTCGTCAAGAGAGTGCGCTCTCGTGGAAGCAGGCTTCAGAGCACCATTCAGAAGCGCAAGCTCAGTCAGCGTGGTCTAGCGGATTGCAGTGGCTTGAGCAGTTAGACAACCGCCATCACTTCTCGGCGCTGGCGGTACCGGGTCTACATCTATTGGCTGAGCGCGATGCGTTGGTACCACCCTCGGTAGAAGAAACGCTAAAGGCGCTGAACCCCACTCAAACTACGACTCTGATTGAGGCCGCATCTCATGCATTGCATTGGAGTCAGCCCTCTCAGGTGCTAACGGCTATGAACAAATTTATCGACGAAACCCACTACGCTGTGGATAAGTCAAAAGTGGCGCAGTCATTTGGTCGTGCTGCAACGAGCTACGACAGTGTTGCGGGTTTACAGCGTCAAATCGGCCATCGTCTATTGCAGTCAGTCTCTGGCTCTTCAAATTCCCCGAACGACCCTTGGTTAGACTTAGGTTGTGGTACCGGCTATTTTACGCCAAAGATCAGTGAGCACTTGTCATTAGCCGAAGGCAAGATGGTTGGGTTCGATTTGTCGGAAGGTATGCTCGCCTTTGCTCGAGAGCATCGTGGTAACGAATTTACTTGGTTGTGCGGTGATGCCGAAAATTTACCTTTCAATGATGACTCTCTCAGTGGTGTTTTTTCATCGCTAGCCATTCAGTGGTGTGCCAATCTCCCAAAGCTGTTTGATGAACTCTCGCGCGTGCTGGTCAAAGGTGGCGAGATTCATTTGGCGACACTGGGGCCGCGAACATTGACCGAGCTTCGTCAAGCGTGGCGTCAAGTGGATGATTACACCCACGTTAACCGCTTTGCGGAAGAAGAGACGATCCGCAGCGCTATCGAGCAGTGCGAGTTATCTCTGCTCGACTGGCAGAGTGAAGATATTGTATTGCAGTATGATCAAGTACGAGACCTGACCTACGAGCTAAAAACACTCGGCGCTCACAATATGAATCACGGCCAAAGCAGCGGCTTGACCGGTCGTCAGCGAATCAAAAAATTCAAACAGGCCTATGAGAGCTTTCGCCAGACCGACGGCAAGCTTCCCGCCACTTACGAAGTATTCTACATCCGTTTAGGATTGTCTTAGGAGTTTGCCTTATGGCAAAAAAGAAATTTTTTATTGCCGGTACCGATACCGACGCCGGTAAAACCCTAGTTGCGAGTGGGATCTTAGAAAAAGCTCGTCAAATGGGCCTGCAAACGGTCGCGATCAAGCCGGTGGCGTCGGGTTGTGAGCAAACCCCAGAGGGGCTTCGCAACAGTGACGCTTTGTCTTTGATCGATGCGATGACGGCAGAACTGCCCTACGAACAAGTCAATCCCATTGCTTTTGAGCCGGCGATTGCGCCGCACATTGCCGCCATGCGAGCCAATAAAAAGTTGTCGGTTGATCGTCTAGTGGGATACTGCAATGGCGTAATGATGCGACCGAGTGATCTGGTGATCATCGAAGGCGCCGGTGGCTGGCGTGTACCACTGAATCCGCGTGAAACTTTGGCTGATCTCGTTAAGCAGCTAAATATACCGGTAATTTTGGTGGTAGGTGTGAAACTTGGTTGTATCAATCATGCACTTTTAACCGTCGAGGCGATCGAGCGTGATGGCTTGAAAGTGGCGGGCTGGGTAGCCAATCGGATTGATCCAGTAATGAGTTGCTACGACGAAAATATGATGACCTTGCGAAGCCTCATTGGCGCGCCTTGTCTGGGGGAAATTCCTTTTCTAGAAACAGCAGACAAAAAAAACGCAGCAGATCATTTGGATTTGACCGCTGCGTTTTTGGGCTAGCTGTGCGCGTTAACGTTTCATATTCTGGTACATCATCTGAGTAATCGCATCGACGTTAAATTGAGCCGGCTTTTGCCGCGGTGGAAACTCTTGAAAGCTCTGCATCAATTGCGTCACTATCGGCAGTGAGGGCATGGCCAAAAATTGATTTTGCGTCTGCCAGTGCTCAAATTGATTGGAGTTGTGTTGCGCTCGCTCATAGGGGTCCATGCGCAAATCAAAAATCAACGGGATACGCAATTGAGTAAACGGCTCGCGCCATACTTGCATTCGCTTGGCGCGCTGTTCGGCAAACACTAACTTCCAGCGATCGTTATAGCGCAGCGAGGTTAACAGGCCGTCATCAC
>Ga0209081_1001586_pt1 | contig 13541 bp, 11 predicted proteins | sample GOMGulsemesocosm_4_FD_184636 | JGI IMG/M metagenome (GOLD analysis project Ga0209081, IMG submission 184636) | Methane-oxidizing microbial communities from mesocosms in the Gulf of Mexico - GOM15B Gulf of Mexico (SPAdes) (version 2) | ecosystem: Environmental > Aquatic > Marine > Cold seeps... | reverse complement strand
GTAATGATGCCCCAGTATAGCCATACCGCGAAACCACATAAAAGGCTTGGGATTGAGATCCAAAGATTGCGATTGGCGATCTTTTTACCTTCACTATCCCAAAACTGGGCGTCTTCTACGTCCCATTTTTGAATGTCAGACATTGTCTACTCCATTTTGTTCTGTTGTAGTTATATAAGTTGTTTTTCTTGCGTATAAAGTCTTTTATCGAGGTTAAAATAACAATGCTCTTAATTACAATAGTTGATCCAGATCAAAGTGCTATAAAGAGGTGTTCGGTAATCGAACATCAATTACCACTAAAGTGGTAGTTTTATTTGTTGTTGTTCTTTATTATTTATTTGTTTTTAAACAGTTTTATTGTCTTGTTAATGTTTTTGTTATGTTCGTGTTGGTAGATTAACTATTTGGTGGTAGCAAGATTGTTGTAGTAAGAAATTTTTTGGTGTTTTTGAATGAATTTCAGTATGCTGACGCTAATGATATAAAATCCAGTAGCCATATTGCTTTGATAAAATGAAAACGACTTCTAACTCAATTGATATTTCTGACTCAAGTTCATCACTAATTGCCCGAGTAGGGCAAGTGATGGCAGTGATCATCACATTAGGCTTATTCAGTATGATCTCATCCATGCTTGTGACTGAAAGCTTAAATGGTGATGCTGCACAAATTAACAAAGCAGGACTGTTGAGAATGCAAGCGGTGCGAATATCCAGAACATATTTTATGGATCAAAGTCCAAATAAAGAGCGAGTAACAGCAGAAATTCATACTTTCAACCTGAATTTGACTAAATTGTTTTATGGCAAGCAATTGATGGATGAAGAAAATACAGCAGTTGGTCGGCAACATCTAAAAATATTAACTTTATGGCAAAAGGTTAATCGTAGGAGTTTATCGCTCAAACTATTATCGGCTGAACAATTAATTGAGTTAGTACAATCTTATGATCATTTTGTAAATGAACTAGACGAGCTGGTTGGTTTATTACAGTTAGAGTCAGAGAAAAAATTAAGTTTTTTACGGTTAATTCAGGGGATAACGTTATTGCTTGTTATTGCTGTCGCCTGTTTTGTGTTGATTAAATTAAATCGAATCTTAATTGTACCACTAAAACAGTTAGTTAATGTTGCAGAACAAGCAGGTAAAGGAAATTTTGAAGTAAAAGCAAGTTATAATAAAAATGACGAATTAGGTGTGTTAGCGCATACTATTAATCAAATGTCAGATGAATTAAAACTTACTTACCAAGAGTTCGAAGCACGGGTTGATAATAAAACCCAACAGTTAAGTCGTACTAATCAATCATTAGATATTTTATACCGAGCAGCGAGAAATTTAGCTGGCTATACCTTGTCAGAGCAAAATAGTGACAATTATCAAATTGATCATCAAATTATTGATGAATTAGTACAGATTTTAGGTTTTGGTAAAGTCAAAATTGAGGTTAATAACAGTAGACAGAATAGTCTAATTATTGATGTATATGTTAATAATACAATGGATAATATTTGCTTTAATTATCATAAGTTTCCTTTAGAAAAACAAAACCTTTTATTTGGTTATTTAATTTGGGAAATACCTAAAGGTAAAGAGGTTCATGATTGGCAGCAACAAATATTGCAAGCCATGGCTGATATTATTGCGACAGCAATAGAGCTTGATCAAAAGCGTACTAGTGAAAATCGCTTAGTGATCGTTGAAGAGCGAGCGGTTATTGCTCGTGAACTTCATGACTCACTTGCTCAATCATTATCTTATTTGAAAGTACAAATGAGTTTGCTGACCCGAAAAATGCAAAAGCAAGTACCACAAACGCAAGTCGAAGAAACGATAGAAGATATTAAAGAAGGCTTAAATAGTGCTTATTTACAACTTCGAGAATTGCTTACTACCTTTAGGTTAAAGCTTGATGATCCAGCGATTAAAAACTCACTTCAAAGTACCATTATTGAGTTCAGCGCTAAATGCCAACATAGTATTGAATTTAACTATCAACTTCCGCAAAACTATTTAAGTGCTAATCAAGAAATTCATTTATTACAAATTATTCGAGAAGCTTTATCTAACATACACCGTCATGCTAATGCGACTAAAGCAGGTGTATCCATAATGCTTGATGATAATAAGGTAAAAGTACAAGTGTGGGATAATGGCATGGGGTTTCTTGACAATATTAATGAGCAGGGGCATTTTGGCATCGGCATAATGCAAGAGCGCGCAAAATCATTAAATACTTTACTTTATGTTAAACCAAGAAATGAACAAGGCACGTTAGTGAGTTTTGAATTTAGTCATTAATTCAGGCGGGAATTTATTCACGCTTTTCTACCAGAGAAAGCAATATGAACCAAGCAAATATTTTATTAGTTGACGATCATCCCATGTTACGTAAAGGTGTTGCTCAGCTTATTTCATTAGAAGACAATCTTAATGTGATAGGGGAAGTAAGCTCTGGTGACGAAGCGATTACATTTGCTATTGAACATGCCCCAGATTTAATTTTACTTGATCTCAATATGAAAGGTTTAAGTGGAATTGAGACGTTAAGCGCACTTAAACGTGCAAAAGTAAATTCAAAAGTTGTTATTTTTAGTGTTTCAGATAGTGAAGCTGATGTGTTGCAAGCGTTAAAGTTTAATGCTGATGGTTATTTACTAAAAGATAGTGAGCCTGAAGAACTGATAGAAAAGATAAATCACGCAATCTCTGGTGAATTTGTTATTAGTGAGCCACTTACACAAGTTTTAGCTAAGTCTTTACGGCCACAAAGTAAAATAAATGTTTTTGATAGTTTGACTCAGCGAGAAATGGAAAACCTTAAATTGATTGCTAGTGGTAAAAGCAATAAAGAAATCGCTCGTAAATTAGGTATTACCGAAGCAACAGTTAAAGTACATAATAAAAATTTATTTAAAAAACTCGGACTAAAAAGCCGTGTAGAAGCAGCTATGTGGGCGGTAGAGCATAAAGTGAATTTTTAGGCTTGTTTTAAAGTTGATCTGCCCCTTCTTTTATTCATTTAGTAAAAAGGTAGTAATATGCTAACTAACTTAACTAAGTTCCGTGTATATTTTTCTGGTATTTGTAGTTTAATTGTGACTGTTGGAGTGGCACGTTTTTCCTATAGTCTGTTATTACCCATAATGCAGGATAACGCTGGTCTAACCGAATCCAGTGGTGGTTGGTTGGCAACGACAAATTATATGGGTTATATGTTAGGAGTAATGCTCGCAGCCAGCTTGAATAACCTACATCACAAATACTACTTACACCGTGTTTACCTTATATTGAGTATTATCACTTCAGCAGCAATGGTAGTGACTACGGATATTATTACTTGGGCTGTTTTGCGGTTTATTGCGGGTGTTTGTGCTTCAGGAGGAATGATCATTGCTTCTGGTCTTATTCTTAAATGGTTGGTAAAAAACAATCACCGTGCGGAGCTAGGTATTCACTTCTCTGGCGTTGGGCTAAGTATCATTGTTACATCATTACTAGTAGAAACTATGTTAGCTATGTCAGCTAGTTGGCAGCAACAGTGGTTAGCTTTATCTGTTATGGCAACAATAGTCGCTATTCCTGCATGGTTATGGATGCCACATCCTTCTCTTAATGGCCAAATGGAGAATGGCGTAAAAGATAATCCACCAAGTAAAGCTTTTACCTTAATGATGCTACTAGCCTATTTTTGTGCGGGTTATGGTTTTGTTGTTAGCTCCACCTTTATTGTCGATATTGTTGAAAATGTAGATGAGTTACAAGGGTTAGGTGGGCTTGCTTTTATATTAATTGGCTTAGCCGCAACCCCAGCTGCACTTATATGGGACAGGATTGCACGACGTATTGGTTACCTCAAAGCATTATTAGCGGCATATATCCTACAAGCAGTAGGAATTATTCTCCCTGCATTAAATGATACTTTACCTGCTGTTGTCATAAGTGGGCTGCTATTTGGCGGAACATTCATTGCTTGTGTAAGCCTAGTACTTACTATGGCAGGTAAGTTTTTTCCAAGTAATCCTGCTAAATTTATGGGAACAATGACTCTGTCTTTTGGTGTAGCTCAAATTATCGCACCCGTATGTACAGGCTATATTGCTGAAGCTTTTGGAAATTATAATATTGGACTTTACTTATCAGCAACTATTATGATGATAGGGGCAGGAATAGTGCTTAGATTGTTAAAAATGGAAGGAGCTCAGTGAAAAGCAAAAGCTCCTATACATATACTCATGTTACTTCAAAATGTCTGTTTCAGGGCGCCTGAGCAATTCATGATCAAGACGCTTGTTTTTATTCATGGTTGTTCCCTTAAAAAAAGGAGCAACGACGAGCATGATTTGCTCAGACGCCCCCAAAGGGCGAGTTTAAAAGGCTTATATGCGACGTTATTGATTTCGACAAGGGAACAACCATTCTCTTCAATCAATGCCTTGCCTCTAAGCCTTTTAATTCTCGCTGAAACGAGTATTTCGAGGTAGCATGAGTATAAAACATGGCAGAGCCTGTTAATGATGAAGAATTAAAGTAAACAGACTTTAATCTTGCTCTAAAAAGTTATTTTCAATTGCTTCTTTTAAAGAGTTTTGCTGACGTTCAGCTTGTAGCGCTAAATACATTGCCATCATACACAAAGCCAATACGCCGTATAACAACATAAAGCAAGCACTGTAAACCCCAATTATATCAACGGCTAAACCAAATAATACGGGTAAGGTACAACCACCTAAAGCACCAACAGCAGCTATAACGCCGCCAACACTGCCCATATGATTTGGATAGTAGTCATAAATAATTTTATACACACTGGCTCGCCCCATTCCTTGAGCGATACCAATAACAAATATGAGAAAAGTAAACAGCCAAACATTAACAGCAAAAGATACTTCAACATCTTTGTCTACACCATGAATTATCATGGTGGTAGGTGGGTAGCTTAAAAAGAATAAACACACCATACAAACCCAAAAAGCACTCCAATTAACAGCGCGAGCGCCAAACTTATCAGCAAACCAACCTCCAGCTGCACGCACCATGCTTGAGCTTGTTACAAATAACAAGGTTAACGCTAAAGATTGTGTTAATGATAATTTATAGGCTTCCATGTAATATTGTGGAAGCCACAACATGAGTGCTAAAAAAGATCCGAAAACAAAGTAGTAATACAAACCAAAACGCCATACTTTAACATCTTTTAATGGCGCTAAATGAAAAGCAAAATTATAGGTTTTCTTTTCTTGATAGTATTTACTAATTTCAGGAGCAAATAATCTAAAAATAACCGCCATAGCTAACATGCCCATACCATAAATGGGACCAATATCTTTCCAACCATAAGAGTCTACAATGAAAGGCACTAAAACTAAGGTTATTGCTGCGCCAGCATTGCCTGCACCAAATACTCCTAAAGCGAAGCCCTGTTGCTTTGTGTCAAACCAATCAGTGACATAGCGAATGCCAATGGTAAATGAAACACCACTAAAACCTAAAATAAAGCCTAATAAAATATATTCAGAAAAAGTTTCAACGTAGGGTAAATAGAATAATGGTGGTACAGCTAATAACATTTGCCAAAAAAATATGTTTCGACAAGAAAATTTTTCAGCTAAAAAGCCAACAGGTACACGAAAAATGGCACCAGTAAAAATAGGTGCAGCTAACAATAGGCCAAACTCAGTTGCCGTTAAGTTAAGTGATGACTTTAACTCAATACCGATAACTGAATATAAAGTCCATACTGAAAAACAGGCTGCAAATGCTAATGTGGCTAAAATTAGCGCCCGATAAGAATGTTTTTGTTGAATTTCCATAAGTTCTTCTTTATTTGATTTGATATTAACTTGAGTGTTCTTTAGCTTTTGACTACATTAGTTATTTAACACATTAAAACAAATTTGCTCAAAAAAATCCTTGTTTTTATCCTGTTTCAATAAGAGTAATGTTAAAGAAATCTACTTTGTTGACATAAGTCAATAAAGTAAAAATACCAAAAGCGCAAAATAGCCCCAATATTTTAATAAAGTTTTTAAATTTAACGTAAGAAAGCGCAACATTACTTTGCTCTTTATAAGTAATAGTAAGGCGCAGGAGTTAGTACAATGTCACACGAAGGTAAAATGAATCTGCTTAATTTTTCAGATCCTAAAATTAAAACGCTACATGTAACGTGGTTTGCGTTTTTCTTAACATTTGTTGTTTGGTTTTCACACGCCCCTTTATTGGTTTTTATTAAAGAAGCCTTTGATTTATCTACAGCACAAATTAAAGCATTATTAATTTTAAACGTTGCTTTAACTATACCCGCACGAATTGTTATTGGTATTTTAGTTGATAAATATGGGCCTAGAGTTATTTACTCTGGCTTATTAATGTCAGCATTTTTTCTTTGTACTGGTTTTGCCATGGCTGACAGCTTTGAACAACTCGCATTATTTAGATTTTTATTAGGGTTTGTTGGTGCTGGTTTTGTTATCGGTATTCGTCTAGTAGGTGAATGGTTCCCAGCAAAGCAAGTGGGTATTGCTGAAGGTATTTATGGCGGTTGGGGTAACTTTGGCTCTGCTGCTGGCGCGATGACCTTACCAACGCTTGCATTGGCCTTTGGTGGTGATGACGGTTGGCGTTATGCTATTGGTTTAACTGGTGTTATTGCTGGCGTTTACGGCTTGTTCTTTTACTATGCGGCTCGTAACACGCCTAAAGGCTCTACTTATTTTAAACCAAAAAAATCAGGTGGATTAGAAGTAACGAGCTGGAAAGATTTCTACTTTTATATATTTATGAATATTCCTATGTATATTGCGCTTGCCGTATTAGCATGGAAATTATCGCCTTCAGGCGTAAAATTATTAACCACCGAAACCATGTATATCATGTGGGCTGGGTTAGCGGTATTGTTTGTTGTACAAGTTAGGGCTATTTGGCATGTTAACAAAGAAAACCTAACTCACGGTGTTGCCGATATTGAAAAGTATGATTTTAAACAAGTCGCTATTTTAGATGTTTCCTACTTTGTAACTTTTGGCTCTGAATTAGCCGTTGTTTCTATGTTACCGTTATTCTTCTTAGAAACATTTGAAGGCTTAAGTGCTGTTCAAGCTGGTATGTTGGCTTCTGGTTTTGCTTTTATGAATTTAGTAGCACGCCCTACAGGTGGCTGGTTTAGTGATAAGTTTGGTCGTCGTAAATCATTAATGATTTTAGTAGGTGGCTTAGCGATTGGTTATATGGTGCTAAGTCAAGTAGATGGCACTTGGATGATCCCATTAGCTGTACTTGCTACTATGTGTTGCTCTTTCTTCGTTCAAGCTGGTGAAGGTGCGGTATTTGCTATTGTACCTTTAGTTAAACGTCGTATGACGGGTCAAATTGCAGGTATGGCTGGTGCCTACGGTAATGTTGGTGCCGTAACTTACTTAACGGTATTGTCGTTTGTAGATTACTCAACCTTCTTTATGGTTATTGCTGCTTCTGCTGGTATTATTTTCTTCGCTACCATGTTTTTAAACGAACCCAAAGGACATATGGCCGAAGTAAATGCAGATGGGACGGTCGAGCTTATAGACGTCAATTAGTTGTAACTATTTATCTTGTTGCTGTATCGCCCAATTTAGGCGTCAAAAGTACTCATTGACTAGCGTCAACTCCGTGCTTTTTTCTTTAAATTGAACGATGCAGCTTAAAGCTAAATAGCTACTTGCGATAGGTAATCATTTGTTTTATATGATGAATGAAACAATAAGTTGTAGAGTGGGAAGATTTCTGCTCACCTAGGTATCAATGTAGGCGGGAATTTATTCGCGCTTTTTTTGTTTAATAAAAAAAGAAAATAACATGTCAAAAACCAGCCAATTACAAGTTGATATCGCTAGCCACTCTATTCAAGGTTTAAAAGATAATAATGAAGATGCGGTTGGTTTTTTAGTACCTAAAGAACAGGAAGTGCTTGAAACTAAAGGGATCGTTTTAGCGGTTGCTGATGGCGTTAGTAGTGCTGAAGCTGGCAAAGAGGCCAGTGAAACTGCTATTAGTCGCTTTTTAAGTGACTATTATCAAACTCCTGATACTTGGTCAGTTAAACATTGTGGACAAAAAATTCTCTCTAGTATTAATTTAACGTTATTTAAACGTAGCCATGAATTTGTGAGTGAAGAAAAGGGATATTTAACAACCTTTACCGCCTTAGTTTTAAAATCTAGAATAGCGCATTTTTTTCATGCAGGTGATAGTCGGGCTTATTTATTGCGTGGTGACGAATTCAAACAGCTTACTCGAGATCATGTTGCTAGTATTGGCTCAGGGCGCAGCTTTCTTGCTCGTGCTATGGGTATGGATAATGGTATTCAAATTGATTACAGCTCGTTCATTTTAGAAGCGGATGATCTTTTATTAGTTACCTCTGATGGTATTCACGATTTTTTAACATCGGATAAAATTATTGAACTAATGTCTGCTAAAGGCTCATGCCAAGCGCGTATTGAGTCTTTAGTACAAGCCGCTTTTGATAATGGTAGTGATGACAATATTAGTGGCTCTTTATGTCAAATTATCTCGTTACCTAATGAGAGTTTAGATGACTATAACTCAAAACTAACACGTTTGCCTTTTCCTCCACCGCTTGATAATGGTGTGATACTCGATGGCTATAAAGTGCTTAATGAATTTTTTGCTAGTAGCCGAAGTCAGCTTTATTTAGTGGAAGATACCGACACAGGTGAGCAGATGGTAATGAAAACACCCTCTGTTAACTTTGAAGAAGATACCGGCTATATTGACCGTTTTATTCAAGAAGAGTGGATTGGTAAACGCATTAATAGCGATCATGTGGTGAAGATAATCAAACAACAACGTCCGCGAACTTGTTTGTATTATTTAATGGAACACGTAAAAGGCATGTCGTTAGAAAAGTGGATGGATCAAAACCACTTTCCTAAACCGAAAGAAGCTTTTAACCTGGTTGAACAAATAGCTAAAGGTTTATCGGCTTTTCATAAAATGGAAACTATTCATCAGGATTTAAAGCCAGGTAACATACTTGTTGATAAAGACAATCATATTAAAGTAGTTGATTTTGGTTCAGTATTTGTTGCTGGGTTAGCAGAAGTTTTTATTCCGTTAGAACATGAAGGTGTATTGGGTACGGCGTCCTATTCCGACCCTAAATATTTGCTCGGTAAAAATACGGGCATTCAGGGTGATCTATATGCTTTAGCCACTATTACTTATGAAATTTTTACGGGTAAATTACCCTATGGCAATAAAATAGAAGAATGCCAAACAGCTTTTGAATATGATCGTTTACGTTATATATCAGCTACTGAAGCTAACCCTATTATTCCTGTGTGGTTTGATCGTACTTTAGAGCGAGGTGTTAGTTTTGATCTTGAGCAGCGTTACGATAATATTCCTGAATTTATTAAGGATTTAAAAAAACCAAATCCGACTTATTTATTAGATGACCCGAAAGTGACTAAAAATAAATCACAGGTGTTATTTTGGCAGCTACTATCAGGCTTTTGGATTCTTATGTTGGTGTTAGTCGTAGCCTTGTTTACTCAAGGATAAAGTAAATTATTTGTAGGCTGACCTGAACGAAGTGAAGCTCAACAATATTGTCAAAATTACAATATATTTATTATCGTACTTATACCCATATATAGGGGTGTATAAGCAATAAGGGGCTAATTACCTGAATGAAATTTACTGCGGAATTTATCTAAATTGAGTAGAAACCAACAATTAAGTCCAACCATCAAGCCAACAAATGAAAACAATTGTAAGGTTAGGTAGAACTCTTCTCCTTGTGTAGCTGGCCAAATAAGTAACATAGGGATGTCAGCAACAAAAACAGACCCTAAGGTTATTGTGAAAAAGTTAACTTTTCTTTTTCTTTTGAATATACCATAAAATTTACCACCGATAAAAAACATGTAGATATAAGCAACTGGAATGGCGGCCAGTGTTAAGCCTATAAATAGGCCGATAAAATTTAACAGACCTTTATCCATATTGAAACCAGGCACGTCTGACATATAAGCATAAAAGGTAAAGGCAAAAGGTGTTATTAGCGGCGCTAGCGCTAAAGCTTTATTTTCAGTCATTATGATTGCTCATTTTTACAATTTATTGAAGTCTGTTATTAGTGTACATTATAGCCATCTTCAGCAATAAGTTTTTGTGATTTTTTAATATCTAATTGTTCAATAGGTGCCGATAAGTAGTAAGGAAGTTCGACCGCTTTTTCATTTAATTTTATCATGTTACCTTCTAGCAAGCGTTCAATAACTGATTCAAGCGTATCATCTAAACTATCAGGTACTTGTTGATATTGTTGGCGCATAAAATCCGTTAACTCTTGCAACGTATGTTTACCATCAGCAAGTGAAATTACTACGCCAAACCATTCTTCTAGCTCAGTAGTTTCTTGTGGGTTGTTAATATCAGCTAAAGCAATAATGCCAGCTTTACGCGTGAATATAACGGTACGATAAAAATATTGTGCTTTATCCAAAATAATTCTCAAACGACTAAAGTGATGATGTTGCAATTTTAGCATAGATAAATAAAAGTAAAGACTGATCTAGAATAAATGATGTTATAAAAATAGTAGTAGAATTACTTGTATGATCATGACACTTCAACAATCGAGAATAACGGCAAAAATTGCTTTTTTTGTCTTGTTTCTCTTTGCTCCATTATTAGACATTTTTCGCTTCGATCTCGATTTAGGCCACTTTATACTTTTTGGCCAAGCTTGGACGATTAGTATCGATTCAATTCTGTACGGTGGTGGCGACAGCGTAGATGCCGCGATTAAAATATTCACACGAGTTTTACTGCCAGGTATGGCTTTTGTGGCGATTACTGGCTTATTGATTTGGAAATATGGCCGAATATATTGTGGTTGGTTGTGTCCGCATTTTTCAGTAGTAGAGGTGATTAATGACTTAATGCTGAAAAAGCTAAATCGCGTTACTATTTGGGAAGCAGCTAGCAAACAGAGTAAAGGATTTTTACCCAAGTTTATCATTTTTATTGCCGCTGCTAGTATGGCTTTTATTTGGGCTTTGGGTTTATTAAGTTATTTGCTTGACCCGAAAATGTTACTGGTTGGTTTGGCTAATTTTGATTTAGGTTTTGGCGCAAGTCTTTTTATTACCGTTACTACCATAGTGTTTACTGCCGATTTTATTTTCGCTCGTCATGTGTTTTGTAAGTATGGTTGTGCGCTTGGTTTATTTCAAAGTTTAATTTGGATGGCGAATAATAAAGCGATGGTGATAAAATTTGATCGAACACGGGCTAAAGCATGTCGAGAGTGTGAGTCGTATAATAAACATAAACCGTGTGACCAAGCTTGTCCGATGCGTTTACCGACGCGTAATATGAAACGAGCCAAGTTTACTTGTACTCAATGTGTGCAATGTGTTTCAGCTTGTAATGAAGTACAAAAACATAACCCTGAAGGTGGTTTACTAAAATGGGTTGATGGTAAAGAAGCGGTGGACGTTGATCGGGCTGCGAGAAAAGTTTCTAACAAGGAAAGCTTAGAGTAACAAAAATACCACATATACGAGTGTAATTAGGCTAGATCTTCGAGACTCGCCATTATTAATTCGGAACTGATTTTAATGAGGAACAATATGAAAACTTTAACTCTAACTTTGCTCTGTTTACTGTTTATTTCCAGTAACGTCTTGGCCAAAGAGCACATTGTTGAAATTTATAAAATGAAATTTAACCCTGCAGAAATAGTAATAAAAAAAGGAGATACTATTATTTGGCGAAATGTTGAAAAACGTCAATATCATAATGTTTGGTTTAAACAGCTACAAAAAGAAGAGCCTGATTACCTTTTTCCTGATGAAAGCTATCAGCGCAGTTTTGATCAAGCAGGACATTTTTCTTATGAATGTGGACCACACCCGAGGATGAAGGGTGTGGTTATTGTAAAAGTAGATAACAAGAAAAACTAAATAAAAGTTAAGTATTAGTTAAACGTTGTGCTCAATTCTTTAATAGAATCGGCACTCTTACTTACATTTTCACCTGCCTCATGTGTTTCTTTGGCTAAAAGAGTATTGCTAGTTGAAATATCATCTATTGTTATAATACTTTGATTTATTTCATTGGCGACAACACTTTGTTCTTCGGTTGCCGTTGCTATTTGTGCTGTCATATCACTAATACCATTAATATGGTTTACAATGTCTTGCATAGCTTGCTTTATATGTGATGAATCATTACTGCATTCATCAGCACTGGCCTTACTGGTTAACATTATTTCACTCCAGCTTTTTAGAGAACTTTGTAATTCAACAACGGATGATTGAATTTTACCCGTAGCATCTTGCGTTCTGCTTGCTAAAGTTCTAACTTCATCGGCAACCACCGCAAAACCTCTGCCTTGCTCACCAGCGCGGGCTGCTTCAATAGCCGCATTTAATGCAAGTAAATTGGTTTGGTCTGCAATAGCTTGAATTTCAGCCATTATTGTTGATATTTTATCAACATCTTCGACTAAAGCGTTTGCGTTAGTGGCAGCACTTTCTACATCTAATGTTAGTGTTAATATTTTAGTCTGGCTTTGGTCTATCATATTAATATTTTTATTGCAGTCATTTTGAGCATCCACTACCTTGTCGTGGGTTTGAGTGGTGTTTTGACTTACTTCTTGGATAGTTGCGCTCATTTCTGTAATGGCAGTAGATAATTGACCTAAATGAGCATTTTCTTCATTAATTCCTTCAAGCATTTTTTTTGAGGTCGCTTTTAAATCACTAGCTAAAAAGACTAATGACTCGCCCGAATCTTTACTTCGGCCTAATATTGTTTTAACTTTAGACGAGTATAATTCAACAGGATATTTTACTATGTTAGTTAAACCATTGCCTAAAAATATATGCCTAGAAGGGCTGTCAAACTGTTGTTTTATTTTTTGAATATGATTTGGTAACGTTATTATTTCTTCTGAGAAAAGAATTAATAGTGAGATAACAACAATAAATAAAATAATTAATGATGTTATCTCACCTACAAGTAACCAGCTTGCTATAAAAGCTACGGCGACAATACACCAAGCTATTAAACGCTTTAAACTAACATTCTCATTAAAACTACTTGGTGATTTTCCGTTGTTTAGGTTGTCATAAAATTGTTGTGCTTGTTTCTTTTGCTCAGATGTTGGTTTTGATCTTACTGATTGATAACCAGTAATCACCTTTTTTTCATATAAAGGTGTGACATAAGCGTCAACCCAATAATAGTCACCATTTTTACAACGATTCTTTACCATGCCCCGCCATGAATCACCGCGCTTTAGTTTAATCCATAAATCACCAAACGCTGCCTTGGGCATATCAGGGTGGCGAACAATATTATGATGTTGCCCCATTAACTCATCTAAGGTGTAACCTGCAACTCGACAAAACGCTTCGTTCGCGTAAGTAATACGTCCTTCAAGATCTGTTGTTGAAACAAGTTGCTCAGACTCTAAAAACTCAGTTTCATTATGGGTTGTACTATTCATTTAAAAG
>Ga0209081_1001585_pt1 | contig 13549 bp, 9 predicted proteins | sample GOMGulsemesocosm_4_FD_184636 | JGI IMG/M metagenome (GOLD analysis project Ga0209081, IMG submission 184636) | Methane-oxidizing microbial communities from mesocosms in the Gulf of Mexico - GOM15B Gulf of Mexico (SPAdes) (version 2) | ecosystem: Environmental > Aquatic > Marine > Cold seeps... | reverse complement strand
CCGTATAGTTTGGCGATGACGGTGCAAGAGTTTTTTTCCGAGCATAGCGATTGGGACGTGAAAATAATTGCCACCGACCTAGACTCCAATGTTCTAGCGAAAGGAGCAAAAGGGATCTATGACATCAACCGAGTTGAGGGAGTGAAGCCTGAGTATAAACAACGTTGGATGAAACGAGGCAAGGACGATAAGGCAGACTTAGTGAAAATGAGGGCCGAATTGCAACAGTTGATTACGTTCAAACAATTAAATTTATTGCATGGTTGGCCGATTAACGGGCCTATTGACATCATTTTTTGCCGCAATGTGGTTATTTATTTTGACAAAGAGACTCAGCGAGGTTTATTTGATCGATATGCCGATGTGTTAGCGGACGATGGCCACTTGTTTATCGGCCACTCGGAGAATATGTTTAATGTCTGTGATCGTTTCGATTCCTTGGGACAGACTATTTATCAGCGAAGTAACTGATCGATGACGCATTCGAATATTAAACCAGACGATATGCCTTGCGCCCTACCAGGTTTTGAAGAGATTAATCGCTACTGGGATACCAGCCACGGTTATTATTCGGCAAAAATCCTACCCGGGCAATACTATGTGAGTAAGAATGATGAGCTGATAGCCACGGTGCTGGGTTCCTGTATTTCGGTCTGTGTGACCGACAAAGTGGCCGGTGTTGGCGGGATGAATCACTTCATGTTGCCTATTTATTCACGAGATCAAGCGGATTCTTGGGGCAGTACGGTGATCAGTGCGGAAACCCGTTATGGCAACTTTGCGATGGAGCATATGATAAATGACGTCATTAAACATGGAGGGGTAAAGAGTCGGCTAGAGTTGAAAGTGATAGGCGGTGGTCGGGTGATGGACCAAATGACTGATATAGGGCTAAGGAATATCTCGTTTGTGTACGACTACATAGCCAACGAACGCTTGTTACTGGTGAAGGAAGACGTAGGCGACCGTTATCCACGGAAGGTTTTATTCCACGTGAAAACGGGCAAGGTGAAAGTTAGAAAACTGAAAAAAGTGAATAATTCGACCTTACTACAAAGAGATAACGAATACTTAAGTAAATTAAATACGCAAACGATCGGCGGTTCAGTCGACTTGTTTTAGGGGGAAGGGGTTAGCGTGACTAATATTAAAAAAATTAGATTGTTGATCGTTGATGATTCGGCCATTGTGCGCCAGGTACTCAGCGAAATTTTTAGCAAAACAGAGGATATCGAGGTGGTTGGCACAGCGATAGATCCGTTAATTGCGCGGGATAAAATTAAATTATTAAAACCCGATGTATTAACCTTGGATATAGAGATGCCACGGATGGATGGAATTACTTTTTTAGCCAACTTAATGCGCCTGCGACCGGTGCCGGTGGTGATGGTTTCGACCTTGACTGAAAAAGGTGCGGAGGCAACCTTTAAGGCATTAGAGCTGGGTGCGATTGATTTTGTTGCAAAACCCAAAGTGAATGTTAAAACCGAGCTGGCAAAGTATGCCGAAGATATCTGCGCGAAGGTGCGAGTGGCGGCGGCGGCGCGCATTCGGACGGCTGCCCCAGCTAAGCCAGCAGAAACGGTGGTGACTTTAGCGACTCCACGTAAGAATCACCGGCAAATTATCGCTATTGGTTCATCAACGGGGGGAACCGAAGCGATTAAGGAGTTACTGGTTGGTTTACCGGTCGATTCTCCCCCCATCGTGATTACCCAGCATATTCCAAAAACATTTAGTACCGCCTTTGCTGAACGTTTAAATGGTATGTGTGAGCTCACCGTAGTGGAGGCCGGCACGGGCATGCAGTTAAAACCAGGTCACGTCTACCTTGCGCCAGGTGACAGGCACTTATTGGTGGTGAAAAAAGGTGCTGTCTTTAGCTGTGTACTGAATGATGGGCCAGTGGTAAACAGGCATAAACCCTCGGTTGATGTGATGTTTCGTTCATTACTTGAGTGCGCGCCAAAGGATGTGCACGCTGTGATGCTGACGGGGATGGGCAATGATGGAGCTGAAGGCATGCTGGACTTACTCAAGGCTGGGGCAACCACGACCGCACAGGATGAAGCTTCGAGTGTGGTTTGGGGGATGCCGGGTAGTGCGGTGAAATTATCAGCGGTGCAATCGGTTTTACCGTTGAAAAAAATAGCTGGGCACCTGATTGCTCAGTATGAATAGTAAAAATAGGTGGCGTATGCTGCTCAATGAGTTAAGGGGGAGTACTTCATGATGAAAGAACGAGGGTTTGCTCAACAATTTCGTATTGCCATACTGATTAGCCTGATTGCTATTGTGGCGAGTTTTATGCTTCCAGCCTCCACCGCTTATTGGTCGCCGCTACTATTGATTATGGTCAGTGCAACGTGGATGTTCATTGCTTTTAAGAGTTCACAGAGTGCACCGGCGATAGGGGGGGCGAGCAGCACCAGTGCAAACGATAGCGAGGCAGAGCTGGATAGTGAGCTGTCGGCTTTATTGCAGGATGTTGCCAGCATTGTGGCTGATGAAATGTCTAGAGCGGAATCAGAGGTGCAGCGGATTAGTCAATTGACGGGTGACGCGGTGGTTGAGTTGACGAATAGTTTTAACGGGATGAACGAGCATGCGCAAATACAGGGGCAAGAAATAGCGGGGGTTATTGGGGGGTTCTCGAACAATGACGATGACGGTATCGATTTTGCTCAATTTGTCGTAGCGGCCAGTAAGACGTTAGATTATTTTGTGGACAATATGCTCACGATTAGTCATAAAAGTATGCAAATGGTCGGTAATGTTGATGATATTTCAACCAATATGGATGAAATATACACCTTATTGAATAACGTCACGGGGATTGCCGACCAGACCAACCTATTGGCGCTGAATGCGGCGATTGAAGCCGCTCGTGCGGGCGAGCACGGACGAGGTTTTGCGGTGGTCGCAGACGAGGTGCGTAAGTTATCTACGGGGTCGGCGACAACGGGCGAGCAAATTAGGCAGGTTATTAAGAAGTCTCGAGTTAATATCGATAGCGCGGTAGACACGATTGGCACGATCGCGTCGAAGGATATGAACCTGACGATGAAATCGAAAGATGATATGCAATTGATGATGCGTAAAATTGAAAAATTAAATGCCAAAATTGCAGAAAAAATGATCGTTGTGCAGGATATGAGCAACAATATTAACAGTGACGTGGCAATGGCGGTGCGCGCCTTGCAGTTTGAAGATATGGTCAGTCAATTATCCGAGCACGTGGGGACAACCTGTCAACAAGTGGCGCCGTTTATTACTCAGGCGGGTGCGAGTTATAACAATGATACCAGCGCCGGTAGCGCTGTTGAGCGGATTAAGGCCTTACGTCGAAACCTACAGCAGATACGTAGCGAAACCTGCGCGCCTCAGCACGAGGCGGTTGTGCAGAGTTCGATGTCGGAGGGTGAGATCGATTTATTTTAGTGGTTTTTTTCTGACAACTCTTAGTGCCAATAAAAACCGCGTATCAGAGTTCTGAAACGCGGTTTTTATATGTTTAGCGGCGGTCTTTTAGATGTTGAATGATGTCTTGCAATGGTATATCGACATTTTCCTGATCCGTTCTACCGCGGTATTCCACCATACCGTTTTCTAGGCCACGGTCACCGAGTACGATACGGTGCGGAATACCAATTAATTCCATGTCCGAGAACATAAAGCCTGGGCGTACCTTACGGTCATCAAAAATAACCTCAAAACCCGCCTCAATTAGCTGTTCATACAAAGTTTCACTGGCGGCCTTCAGGCGTTCCGATTTATGCATATTCATCGGCAATAAGGCTACTTGGAACGGCGCGAGGGCTGCTGGCCAAATGATCCCCTTATCGTCGTGGTGCTGTTCAATGGCCGCGGCAATTACCCGAGTAATCCCAATGCCATAACAGCCCATGGTCATGGTTTGATTTTTACCTTGTTCATTCAGCACGCTGGCTTTCATCGCTTCACTATATTTTGTGCCTAGCTGAAAAATATGACCGACTTCGATACCACGGGCGATGGTAAGCGTCCCCTGGCCATCGGGGCTTTTATCACCGGCGACAACTTGACGAATATCAGCAATATTATCGGCTTCTGCTAAGTCGCGCAGCCAATTAACCCCGGTGAAGTGTTGGTCGTTTTCGTTGGCACCACAAACAAAGTTGGCGGCTTGTGCCGCACTGCGGTCAACAATCATCGGTATATCAAGGCCGATTGGGCCAATATAACCCGCGTTACAGCCGGCAATACGTTTAATATCGTCATCGCTGGCTAAGGTTAAGGGGCTGGCAACGCCGGCTAGTTTTTCGGCTTTTATTTCATTGAGCTTATGATCGCCACGTAATACGAGCGCGATAACATTATTCTCATCGCCATTAACCAATAATGTTTTTAAGCACTGCTGCGGTTTTATATTTAAGAAATTACTGATTTCTTCGATGCTGCGTTGGCCCACCGTGCTGACTTTCTGTAGGCTCTCGCTGGCTTCGCCCCTCGGTTCGCTGGGTGCAAGTGCCTCAGCTTTTTCGACGTTAGCGGCGTACTGGCTGTCGGTTGAAAAGGCGATGGCGTCTTCACCAGAATCGGCCAAAACATGAAATTCGTGAGAGGCATTACCGCCAATTGAGCCGGTGTCGGCTAATACCGGCCTAAAGTCTAAGCCCAAACGGTTGAATATATTGTTATACGCTTGGTACATTCGATCATAGGTTTGCTGCAAGGATTCTTCGTCGCTATGAAAGGAGTACGCGTCTTTCATGATGAATTCACGTGAGCGCATAATGCCAAAACGTGGACGGATTTCGTCACGGAATTTGGTTTGGATTTGGTAGTAGTTCAGCGGTAGTTGTTTATAACTCTTAATTTCGTTGCGCGCCAACTCGGTAATGATTTCTTCATGGGTGGGGCCTAAACAAAATTCACGACCATGACGGTCGTTTAAGCGGGTGAGTTCTGCGCCGTATTGTTCCCAGCGTCCTGACTCTTGCCATAACTCGGCGGGTTGCACCACCGGCATGAGTACTTCAAGCGCACCGGCGTTATTCATTTCCTCACGCACGATGGTTTGTACTTTTTGCAGTACTTTGACCCCCAACGGTAGCCAATTATATAAACCAGCGGCCAATTTTCGCACTAGGCCGGCACGAATCATTAATTGATGACTAATGATCTCTGCATCGGCAGGGGTTTCTTTAACGGTATTAAGAGGGAATTGACTGGTACGCATAATGGTTTTAACTGTATTGGGATGACTGAATTGAAGCGGCTATTTTACGCGTAAAACCACGCGGGGTATAAACATATTGTTTGATCTTGCACGCTCTTTCCAAGCGTTTAGCGAGACCTTTCGAAGAGGGAGGGGGCAATACTGAGTGCGGTGGTGGGGCTCGTTTTATTGCCGCGTTGATGATTTAGCCTCGTTAATAGATGTTTTGTTGATCAGCTTTTGGCGTTTGGCTGGATGATGTTTGGGTGAGGCTGTGGGCTTCTCGTTGTTGCCGGGGATGAGGCCTAACAGTAAACAACGCCGGTACGGCTTGTTCAATCCGCGAATGTCGCCCAGCTAGTTTATGCTTGATACGAACGGCTTGATTTATTTCGCGATTAATCAGCGGTTTAGCTCGTTGGCAGCAATTTAAGAATAATAAAAGGATCACCATGGGGTTGAATAAACTTGTTTTAGCATCCGCGGTTTGTGCGGCCTTATCAACGCCGCTACAAGCGGGTTCGGAGCTTGCGACGCTGTTGATGGTATTACATGAAAATGGCACGATTTCTAACGAGCAATACCAGCGTGTGCTGGCTGAAATGAATGCCTCGCGGCAACAAGAGGAATAGCTCAAACAGGACATGCAAGCGCAGTTGGATAAGGTCAGTTATGTTGAGGTGAGCCTTGGTAAGGGCGGTTTGGCCGTTAAAACCCGTGATGGAAGCGAAGTGCACCGTGCCCGATGGTATCTGAAAGGGATTATTTATTAGAGTTGGTTCTATAAGTTTGAATACGACTTTGCCGGCTCGGCTGATAATAAAAGCGGCATTAACGACGCTCGCTGACGCGGCGCCGTTTTAAGCGACAGAATGAGGCTATGATTGAGCGGATTGCTGTGTGATGGCCTTTGCCAATATCGCCTGTAAATAATGTCCGGTGTGGGAGTCTTTACACTGAGCAACCTCTTCTGGGGAACCTTCAGCAATCACTTCGCCACCGCCGTCGCCGCCTTCAGGGCCAATATCGATCACCCAATCGGCGGTTTTTATCACATCTAAATTATGCTCGATGACGACTAAGGTATTACCGTGGTCGCGTAGCTTGTGTAATACCGCGAGTAATTGCTGAATATCGGCAAAGTGTAAACCGGTGGTGGGCTCATCTAAGATATACAGGGTTTTTCCGGTGTCGCGTTTGGAGAGTTCACGTGACAATTTAACCCGCTGTGCCTCACCTCCAGATAAGGTGACGGCGTTTTGGCCGAGGGTGATATAACCAAGGCCAACCTCAATGAGGGTGTGTAGCTTGCGTGAAATAACCGGTATGGCTTCGAAAAATGTAGCGGCTGCATCCACCGTCATCGAGAGCACTTCATGGATGGTTTTTCCCTTGTAGCGGATATCCAGCGTTTCACGGTTATAACGTTGGCCCTTGCAGTTTTCGCAATTGACGTAGACATCGGCGAGGAAGTGCATTTCAACCTTAATCACCCCATCACCCTTACAGGTTTCGCAGCGCCCGCCCTTCACATTGAAGCTAAAGCGACCGGGGGTGTAACCCCGTGAACGGGCTTCGGGGGTGGCGGAAAATAATTCTCGAATCGGGGTGAATAAGCCGGTATAGGTCGCGGGGTTGGATCTCGGCGTACGGCCAATCGGGCTTTGGTCGATATCGACGACTTTATCGAGCTGTTCAATCCCATCAACGCCCTCATTCGCCGCGATCGGAATAGACGATTTATTGAGCGTCCGCGCGACACTGGGGTAGAGGGTTTCGTTGATGAGGGTTGACTTGCCAGAGCCGGATACGCCGGTGACACAGGTAAACAAGCCTAAGGGAATATCGACGGAAACGTCTTTCAAGTTATTGGCGGAGGCCTTATTGATGCGTAATACCTTGCTGGGGTCAGCGTGGTGGCGGTTTGCCGGCACCTCAATAAATCGCCGACCCGAGAGGTAATCGCCGGTGGTGGAGTCGGGGTTGTCGATGATGTCTTGCGGGGTACCTTGGGCGGTTATTTGGCCGCCATGAATGCCCGCGAGTGGGCCAATATCAACCACATAATCGGCGGCTAAAATGGCGTCTTCATCGTGCTCGACCACGATCACTGTATTGCCGATGTCGCGTAGGTGGAATAGGGTGTTGATAAGGCGCTGATTGTCGCGTTGATGTAAGCCGATAGACGGTTCATCTAAGACATACATGACCCCAACCAAGCCGGCGCCAATCTGGCTGGCGAGTCGAATACGTTGTGCCTCGCCACCGGATAAGGTATCGGCGCTGCGATCTAGGGATAGGTAGTCGAGTCCAACGTTGATTAAGAAGTCGAGTCTCGCTTTAATTTCTTTGATGATACGCTTGGCAATTTCGCCACGGTGACCGCTGATCTCTAGTTCGGCAAACAGGCTGCTGGTTTTACGAATAGAGAGGTGGGTGATCTCCGGTAAGGTGTGGCTGCCAACGAATACGTGTCTGGCGGCCTGATTTAGGCGCTGCCCTTGGCAACCCGTGCAAGAACGGCTGGCTAAATACTTGGCCAACTCCTCGCGGACGGTATTCGAATCGGTGTCTCGGTAACGCCGCTCCATGCTGTTGATAATGCCTTCAAAGGGGTGACTGCTTCGACGTTTATCACCCCGACTATTGAGCGTGGTGAAAACGATTTCTTGTTGCCCGCTACCAAATAAAACAGTGTTTTGAATCTCTTCCGAGTAGCTGCTGAATGGTTCTTCGGGGTCGAAACCATAGTGCTGGGCTAAGGAGGTGATCATTTGGTAATAATACATATTGCGCTTATCCCAACCACGAATAGCGCCACCGGCTAGGCTGATGTCGGGGCTATGTAAGACTTGACTGGGGTCAATGTATTGCTGAATACCAAGGCCGTCACAGCCAGAACAGGCGCCTTTCGGACTGTTAAAGGAGAAGCTACGGGGTTCTAATTCACTAATCGAGTAACCGCAACTGGGGCAAGCAAAGCGGGCCGAAAATAACACCTCTTCATCGTCATCAATGCTGCTGATGATGGCGATGCCATCGGTGAGTTTGAGGGTGGTCTCGAAAGATTCGGCCAAGCGAACCGATAGTTCGTCGTTAATCTTAAAACGGTCGACCACCACTTCGATGGTGTGTTTCTTCTTTAATTCTAGACTGGGTAACTCATCTAATTCGACCACTTCACCATCGATGCGGGCGCGGATAAAACCTTGGTTGCGTAAGTCATTCAGCACGTTAAAGTGTTCGCCTTTGCGCTCTTGAATGACCGGGGCGAGTAACATCCAGCGTTTATCGGGGTTCAGTGATAAGACGCTATCGACCATTTGACTGATGGTTTGTGCCTCCAGCGAGGTGCCGTGTTCAGGGCAGCGTGGAATGCCTGTGCGGGCAAATAATAAACGCAGGTAGTCGTAAATCTCGGTAATCGTGCCCACGGTGGAGCGCGGGTTGTGCGAGGTGGACTTTTGTTCGATGGAAATAGCGGGGGAGAGGCCTTCAATATGATCCACATCGGGCTTTTCCATCACCGATAAAAATTGGCGAGCATACGCCGACAGCGACTCGACATAGCGGCGTTGGCCCTCGGCATAAATGGTGTCAAAAGCTAATGATGACTTGCCTGAGCCGGATAAGCCGGTAATAACGATCAGCTCATCTCTAGGCAGGTCTAAGTCGATCCCTTTTAAATTGTGCGTTCGCGCACCGCGAATTTTAATGCTAGCCATCTCTACTCTAATGTTTACCGCCAAACCTGTTAATATACCCCTCTTTTCACACACTGGGCAAAGTAATTATGGCTGATTCATCAAGCCAAGTATCAGCAATGAGCCGACAAGAAAAGCGAGCCAGTATTGGGCTGGCGGGTATTTTCTCGATGCGCATGCTTGGGCTCTTTATGATTTTGCCGGTGATGTCTCTGTATGCGGAAGAATTAATCGGCGTGACCCCGTTATTATTGGGTTTGGCGATCAGCGTTTATGGGCTGACTCAGGCCTTATTACAGATTCCGTTTGGTCTACTGTCTGATCGTTTCGGTCGTAAAAAAATTATCACTATCGGTTTATTATTGTTTGTCTCTGGCAGCATCGTGGCGGCCATGTCGACGACCATTTATGGGGTTATTCTGGGCCGAGCCCTACAGGGGAGTGGAGCGGTTGCGGCTGCCGTTATGGCCTTAGCCGCGGATCTAACCCTGGAACAAAATCGTACTAAAATTATGGCGACGATTGGCATCAGTATCGGTATCTCCTTTGGCGTTGCGATGGTGCTGGGGCCGTTGCTCGCTTCGTTTGCTGGCTTATCGGGGATCTTCTGGTTTACCGCGGTGTTGGCCTTCGGCGCGATTGTTATTTTGCATAAGGTGGTGCCGGACGCGAGTAAACTCACCATCCATAAAGATGCCGAACCGATCCCTGCATTAATGGCGAAGGTATTGAAAGATGGCCAGTTGCTACGGTTGGACTTTGGCATCTTTTGTTTACACCTAGTGATGACGGCCATGTTCGTGGTACTGCCGTTATTGCTGCGGGGCAAGTTAGGTTTGGCGGCGGCGGATCATTGGATGGTGTATTTGCCGGTGTTGGCCCTGTCGGTTGTTGCGATGGTGCCCTTTGTGATTGTGGCGGAAAAAAAGCGCAAGATGAAGTTGGTTTTTGTCAGTGCGGTGGGCGTTTTATCGTTAGCCAGTTTTGCTTTATACCTGTTCAGTGAGAGTCTATGGGGGATGGTCGCGACCCTGTTTGTTTTTTTTACCGCGTTTAATTTATTAGAAGCCACCCTGCCATCGCTTATTTCGAAAATAGCCTTTGCGGGCGGTAAAGGCACCGCGATGGGGGTGTATTCAAGTGCGCAGTTTTTTGGTGCTTTTTGTGGTGGCTTGCTGGGTGGTTTTATATGGGACGGTTACGGTTTAAGTAGCGTGTTTCTGATGTGTGGCGGGGTCTTGTTTATTTGGTTCTTAGTGGCTTTTGGGATGAAATCACCGGGCCATATGACCAGCTTATTGAAGCATCTGGAATTGCAAACAGCCGAGCAGGCAAAACAAATAACTGCTAAGCTACTCGCTATAAAAGGCGTGTTAGACGTGGGTATTTCCGTTGATGATTCAACCGCTTATCTGAAAGTTGATAACGACCTATTAGACGAAGAAGCATTGGATGCTATATTTTTAAATTTACAATCCTGTCCTCAAGGGCAAGAATAACTGGAGCACGAAATGGCAAGTAGAGGCGTTAATAAAGTAATCTTGGTGGGTAACCTAGGTAAGGACCCAGAAATTCGTTATATGCCAAGCGGTGGTGCGGTTGCAAACGTGACGGTAGCAACGTCAGAATCTTGGAAAGACAAAAATTCTGGTGAGCAAAAAGAGCAAACAGAATGGCATCGAGTGGTGTTTTTCAACCGCTTGGCCGAGATTGTTGGTGAGTACCTGAAGAAAGGCTCAAAAATTTACGTGGAAGGTTCATTACAAACACGTAAATGGCAAGACCAAAGCGGTCAGGATCGTTACACCACAGAAATCAAAGCCAGCACCATGCAAATGTTGGATAGTCGAGGTGGTGGTTCAGCTGAATTTGCTCCGGCCCCACAAAGCAGAGGCCGCAGTGATAACTTCTCATCGGCACCGGCGCAACCTACTGCACCGATGGATGATTTTGATGATGATATCCCGTTTTAATTTCGGATAAGTAATTTAACTAAGAAGGCCTCATTAGTGAGGCCTTCTTAGTTTCGGCTAGTGGAAAGGCTATATATATTGTCGTACCGCCGTCATCAACTCCTCCATTTGGATCGGTTTGGTTAGGTACGTATCAAACAAATCTTTACTGGATTCTATATCGTGTTTCATCGCGGATGCAGAAAAGGCCAAAATGGGTTTGTTTTTGTAGGTGTTGGTTTGCCGGAGTTTTTCAGTGAGTTCTTTGCCACTCATTCCCGGAAGGTTTATATCCATCAGGATGAGGTCGATATCGTGTTGCATGGCGTAGTCCCACCCCAGCTCGGCTGATTCAACGACGTCTAGTTGGTATTCTTCGTGTAGGTCAAAAACGCCTTCTATATAAAGCTGGTTGACTACATTGTCTTCAATATAAAGGACCTGGTTGACTACATTGTCTTCAATATAAAGGACCTTTTTTTGCGCCGAACGAGAGTCCACCGAGTCCACCGAGTCCACCGAGTCCACCGAGTCCACCGAGTCCACCGAGTCCACCGAGTTGGTGATAGGGAAGGTCAGCCAAAAATTAGAGCCGATATTTTCGGTACTATCGAAGCCGATGCTACCGCCCATCATTTCAACCAGGTTTTTTGTTACCACTAGGCCAATGCCGGTGCCTTCGACCTCCGAATTCGCGTTGTTTAAACGATTGAATGCCGCGAAGACGTGTTTTTTATTACGTTCCGAAATACCAATACCGGTATCACTCACGGTGATGTGGAGTTGATTATCTTCGCTCTCTTGCCAGTCAAGTGTTACTTGACCACCGTTTTTATTATATTTAATGGCGTTACTAACCAGGTTGATGATTACCTGCTTGAGTTTGGTGTAATCGGCGAGGATGAGGGCGTCGCTATCGGCCTTCAGTTGGATGCTGACGTTGGCTTCGTTGGCAAGAGGCTTCAGCAAGTTGATGACGTCGTGGCTAATGCCGCCGATATCGACCGGTTCCAAAGATAGTATTAATTTCCCCGATTCAATGGTGGCCAATTCGAGTACGTTATTTATCAGTTTTAACAGGTGCTGACCACTGGATAAAATATAATCAAGGCTCTCGCGTTGGTTGTCGCTTAACGGTTCGTCTTCATCGGCTTCTAATAATTGGGCAAAACCCAAAATAGAGTTCATGGGGGTTCTTAACTCATGGCTCATGGAGGAGAGGAATTCTGATTTGGCTTGGTTGGCTTTGATCGCTTCGTTGGTGATGCGTTGATTATCCTCGGTGAGTTTCTTTTCGACTGAAATATCCCGCCAAACAATATGTAATAAAGGTTGGGGCTCATTATTCAGTCGAGTGATTAAAACATCGCACCAAAAAGTAGAGCCATCGGTTTTGTTTTGTAACCATTCGACTCGCTGAGAGCCATGCTTAACCGCTAACTCGATTATTTTACTGGCCTTTTCCCTTGATGATTCCCCGTCGGGCTGGTAGGTCGGGGAAAAGTCAAGAATATGGCCGGGTATTTCGTCGGCTGATTGGTAACCCATCATTTCGGCCAGTTTGGCATTGAAGTTGAGAAAACGATCGCCTATCACCATCGCAGTGCCGTAACCTGATTTATCAAATAACAGTTCAAAATATGATTTTTCTTGTTCTACCTTCCGCAGGTTATCGGACAGTTGTTGATTTGCGTATTGTAGTTTTGTTTCAAGTTCTTTGATGTGGCTGATATCGGTACGTATGGCAATATATTGTTCGACTTCTCCGGCGGCGTTTATTAAGGGGGCGATGGTTGATTTAACCCAATACAGCGAACCGTCTTTGGCTTTGTTTTGGATGTCGCCATGCCAGACTTTGCCATTGGAGATGGTGTCCCATAAGTTGATAAAAAACTCGGCTGAGTGATAGTGAGATTTTAATAATCGATGATTGGCGCCGATGAGTTCTTCTTTCGAGTATTGACTGACGGATTCAAACTTTTTATTTACGTAGGTGATACGGCCTTCTGCATCGGCGATGCTGACGATAGCGTGTTCGTTCAAGGCGAGTTGTTGCGCCGATAACCATTGTTGTTGCTCGATAACCTTATCTTGAGCCGCATGCTGCTCACTGAGGTCACGAATAATAATGTTAAATTCATGGTGGTCGTGAAATTTGAGCAGGAGAATCGTGGCCTCTATTGGAAATGTGCTGCCATCACGGCGCAGCACCTCCAGCTGAAGCCGTTCAAACGGAGGTGGGTTTGCCTTCGTCAGTAACGCCGGTAACTCTTGGCTATAGAACTCGCGTGTGTTAGCGGGAACAATGAGCTCATGCAGTACCTTGCCAATCGCTTCGTCGCTACGAAATTGGAACATCTGCTCAGCTTGCCCTGCCCATAAGCTGATTCGCTCGTTAGCATCGACCCGAATGAGGGCGTCGGGTGAATATGCGCTAAACGATGCAACGCGCTCACTATCATATTGAGTTTGTAATGAGGCTTTTATGGTTTGTTTTTTTTGCCTGAGACATAGGCATAGAAAGCTGACTGTCAGTAGCAGTAAGGCGACCGCAATGATGCCCATAAAATCGCCAGGGATTGTTAAAAATTGATCGTCCATCACGTAGCAGGCCTCGTTATTTTATTGGAGAGTTAGGGAGAGGGATGAAAACCCTTAGCCGTTTATGGTTATTAAAATATAGCAGGATTAAC
>Ga0209081_1001583_pt1 | contig 13553 bp, 13 predicted proteins | sample GOMGulsemesocosm_4_FD_184636 | JGI IMG/M metagenome (GOLD analysis project Ga0209081, IMG submission 184636) | Methane-oxidizing microbial communities from mesocosms in the Gulf of Mexico - GOM15B Gulf of Mexico (SPAdes) (version 2) | ecosystem: Environmental > Aquatic > Marine > Cold seeps... | reverse complement strand
TATCAAAATATGATGCTTTAACTGGCTTAGCTAACAGGCGTTTATTGGTTGAGCGCATGGAATATATTTTACAGATTGCTATTCGTGAAAAGAAACATGGTGCCTTATTATTTATTGATTTAGATAATTTCAAAACGCTTAATGATTCGCGGGGGCATGCGGCGGGAGATGATCTATTGAAAAAAGTGGCTGCTAATCTGAAAAAGGTTTTTCGTAAAGAAGATACCGTGGCGAGATTGGGTGGAGATGAATTCGTCATACTCTCCGGTCGACTTGAAGACAATGAAAAAGCGGCAGCTAATCAAGTGGAATCGTTAATTTTAAAATTACAGGATATATTAAGTGAAAGCTTTACTGTACAAGGTGAGCTTTATCAGCTGACAGCGAGTGTTGGTATTACTACATTCCCACATTTAGCCAATACACCCTCAGATCTGATGAAGCAAGCGGATACGGCGATGTATCGTGCTAAAGAGGCCGGGCGTGATACTTACCGTTTTTATCAACCTGAAATGCAGGCCGCAGCCGATGCTCGATTGACTATGGAAAGAGAGCTGCGTCATGCTATTAAAAATGAAGAGTTTGAACTCTTTTATCAGCCGCAGGTCGATGAGTTTGGCCGTATTTTAGGTGCGGAGGCTTTATTGCGATGGTTTAAAGTAGGAGGGATGGTGTCTCCTGCAGATTTTATACCGGTTGCCGAAGTAACGGGGTTGATTCTACCGATAGGTGATTGGGTTTTAAAGCAGGGCTTTACTCAGTTAAAGCAGTGGCTTGATGATGGGCTAGTCGAGCCTAGTTTTAGTTTATCTATTAATATTAGTCCGCTACAGTTTCATCAAGATACGTTTGTTGAAGATGTTAATCGTTTGCTTCAGGAAACTGGAGTTTTAGCTAAGAATGTTACTTTAGAGGTGACTGAGGGGATTGCGATTAAGGATATTTTGCCAACAGTTGAGAAAATGCAAGCACTTAATACTGTCGGGTTTAAAGTATCAATGGATGATTTTGGAACAGGTTACTCTTCACTTACTTACCTTAAGAAGCTTCCGTTGGGCGAGCTTAAAATTGATCAGTCTTTCGTGCGAGACTTGGATGTCGATAAAGCAGATGCTGAGCTGGTTGCAACAATTATTGCGATGGCAAAAAATTTACATTTAGAGGTCGTGGCTGAAGGGGTTGAAACAGAAGGGCAGCTGCGTTTTTTATGTCGCCATGGCTGTACGACTTTCCAAGGGTATTACTTCCATAAACCAATGGCATCTGCGGGGTTAACGGAACTTCTATCTGGAAACCTTATCATTATCTGATGAGGTTTCGCGTTTATTGTATAGCTTGATGAAGAGTATAATGATGATTAAGCAGGCAATACCCCAAGGCCAGTAGTCTAGTAGGTTATCAGGTATATAGGTAATGGCTGTGCCAACCATTAAGCCAGGGAATAAGTAAGCGGGTGCCCACAAAGCTGATGCTATTAGGTTAATTGGGATGTATTGTTTATTAGGCATGTTTAACATACCTGCAACTAATGGAATGATGGCGCGAATAGGGCCGATAAAGCGGCCAATTAAAATACTATAAATACCGTATTTCCTAAAAAATGTAGCGCCTTTATCGAGTAGCTTGGGTTGCTTTTTTAACCAAGGGAGTTGGTAGAGCTTTTCTTTATAGTGCTTGCCCAGAGCAAAGCTAAGTGCATCACCGACGGATGCACCGGCAGCGGCCCATATAATGGTGCTCATTAACTCAAGCGTGCCACTGCTGATTAAGGTGCCAATGGCAAACATAATAGCAACACCGGGTACAATAAAGCCGATAATTGCTAGTGACTCGACCATGGCGACAGCAAAAATAATAGCACCGGAAAACAATGGGTAGAGTGTGACCCACTGGCTAATTAAGGCGATTAGATCACTCATCATAATACGGTAATAACTAGCCTTCTTTGTTGCGCATAAAATCAGCGGTATTGAAAAAAGCCTGCATTAATTCATCATGCATGCCTTGTTCAATGTTCATTTTTTTTAATGCTTCATCCATACAAAGTAACCATTGGTCACGCTCTTCAACACCAATGGCAAAGGATTGATGACGTGCGCGTAATCGAGGATGCCCATATTTTTCAATAAACAAGGCTGGGCCGCCTAGCCAACCACTTAGAAACATAAATAACTTTTCTTCTACGAGGGTTAGGTCGGAGGCGTGCATATCGCGTATTTTTTTAGCACTGGGTATTGCGCTCATCGCTTGGTAAAAATAGCTGACTAATTGGCGAACTCCGCTTTCTCCACCTAATTTTTCATATTGAGTAAGCTTGTAAGTTTGTCCTGGTTTAACGATATTAATCATGTTAATTGAGCAAAGGCCGTTTTAGCGGCAGCCAGTGTTTGTTGTATATCTTGTTCCGTATGAGCTGCAGATACGAAGCCCGCTTCAAATGCAGAAGGTGCGAGGTAAACACCTTGATCGAGCATTAGGTGGAAGAATTGTTTGAAGCGCTCTTGATTGCAACTCATTACTTGCTCAAAGCGACTAATGTTTTTTTCTTCGGAGAAAAATAAACCAAACATGCCACCAACTTGATTGCAGCTAAAGGGAATGTTGGCATCACTCGCGAGTTGTTTTAAGCCATTGAGTAATTGTTGGGTACGTTGCTCTAGTTTGTTATAGAAACCAGGCTCGCTAACCAACTCTAAGGTGCTAAGGCCGGCGGACATAGCAAGTGGGTTGCCTGATAATGTACCGGCTTGGTATACCGGCCCTTCGGGTGCGAGTTGTGCCATAATATCTGCACGTCCGCCAAAGGCGCCAACGGGCATGCCACCACCAATCACTTTGCCGAGTGTGGTTAGATCTGGTTTAACGTTATAGAGTTGTTGTGCGCCGCCTAGTGCTACGCGGAAGCCAGACATCACTTCGTCAAATATTAATACGATACCGTATTTATTGCATTGTTCTCTTAGGGTTTCTAAAAAGCCAGCTTCAGGGGGAATGCAATTCATATTGCCTGCCACGGGTTCAACGATAATGCAGGCAATGCTATCGCCCTTATCTTTTAATAACTGAGTAACTGCGTCAGCATCATTATAGGGCAGGGTTAATGTATGGTCAGCGAGCGATGCGGGGACACCGGGTGAGCTAGGGACGCCAAAGGTTAGTGCGCCCGACCCTGCTTTTACGAGTAGAGAGTCAGAGTGCCCGTGGTAGCAGCCTTCAAATTTAATAATATTGTCGCGGCCAGTAAAGCCACGTGCTAAACGAATCGCGCTCATGGTGGCTTCTGTTCCAGAGCTCACCATTCTTACCTTTTCAATGCTAGGGACTAGCTCGCAAACCTTTTCAGCCATTTGTGTTTCGATAATGGTGGGCGCGCCAAAGCTAAGGCCTTTTTCTGCGGCAGCTTTAACGGCATTGACGACATCAGGGTGGCTATGCCCTAGAACCATAGGTCCCCATGAGCCAACGTAATCAACATATTGCTTGCCGTCGGTATCGACAATATAAGCACCTTTCGCATGGTCTATAAAAATAGGCTCTCCACCAACACCTTTAAAGGCGCGTACGGGTGAGTTAACACCGCCAGGTATAGAGTTTTGTGCTTGGTCAAAAAGGGATGGGTTGCTCATGCGGATGCTCGGTAACTTAAAAGACAACTATTATAGGCGCATTAACAATATGGGCTCATTAGAAAAAGCTGTTTTTACTTAAAATGGAAGGGCTTACTGCTAGTTATCACTCGCTTAGCTTGCACTAACAATAATGCCTCTGCTAATAAAGTCGCTAATTATATCTAAACCACCCTGAATAACGACGTTCGGGTTTGGGTGTTGCATATCACTGGCTAGTTTTTGTAAGATCGACAGGCTGTTTAAGCTTGAGTTCTTAGCCAGCTTTTCGAGGAGTGCGTGGGTGATAGGGTTGGTTTCTAAAAAAACAACATCATCTTCTGTATTGCGATAAACCACTAAGTAAGTCGGCTCGTTGGGCGTGTCTGTGGGGATGAAATCGGGTGATAATTTGTGTACAGGGTATTGATAAGCCAGCGGGTATGCATTAACGGATAAAGTGAGTGTTTGTTTCTCAATGTTTTCGCTACTTGCTTGGTTTTGCTCAGCGCCTTCGCTGGTGGCGACTAACAGTTCAGCCCATTCATAATGCGCAAGCTCAATGATAAAGGGAGAGTCATCTGCAGACTGTTCGCTGTGGGGGCGCTCGTTTTGCAAAAAATCAATGAATTCAGCGGGGATTTGTGAAAAATACGGGCTATTGCTTTGGTGGCGAGAGAAAAAATCTTGCACTAAGGATGTCCAGTATTCATCGCTCGATATTTCTCGTAATACAGGGAAGTTATCGGCTAAAAAACCTTGTAGGTTGTTGAAGAATAAATCTCGATAAATATCAGCACGCCGTTTTTCAATGCCGTTGGGAGCAGGTGCTGACTCAGGATTGCGAATATACTCGGTGAAACGGTGCTGCGTTGTAATAAAGCTAGGTTTATTGGTTACTGAGCTTTTTTTTGGTGTTTGATTCATGGCGTATTTGTGCTTGTTCTATAGTGTTTGCTTCATGCAGTAGCTCAGCTAGAGGGGGGATATTAAAATCGCGTTCTAACATCGTTGGGAATACACCAAAATGTTCGTAGGCGGTATCGAGTAAAGACCAAACTGGCTCGATAATATCGGCGCCATGCGTATCAATGATGATGTCTTCTGCTTCATTGTAGTGGCCAGCAATATGCGCATAACTGATGCGTTCACTCGGTAATTGCTTCATAAACTCAACGGCATTGTATTGATGGTTAATGCTGTTGACGTAAATGTTGTTGATATCAAGAAGGAATTTGCAGTCAGCCTTTTGAATGACGGCATTAAGGAAATCGATTTCCTCCATCTCTTTACCGGGAGCTGCATAGTAAGAGGCATTTTCAATAGCAATTTGTTCGCCAAGAATATCTTGCACTTGAATGATTCTATCCGCGACATAATCCACGGCTTCTTCAGTAAATGGAATAGGCATTAAGTCATACATATGACCGCCGTCACTGCAGTAGGTGAGGTGTTCACTGTAGATTTTTATTTGGTGCTGCTTGATGAACTTAGCCACATCTTTGACGAAGTTTGTATCTAGCGGGTCTGGGCTACCAATACTCAGTGATAAGCCATGTGCAACAAAAGGGAATTGCTCGGTTAATGCGCGAAGCTGCTTACCATATTTGCCGCCTAAGTTAATCCAATTTTCAGGAACAACTTCATAGAAACTAATGTTACTCGGAGGGTTCTCGATCAGCGAGCCAATGAAGGCTCGCCTTAGTCCGAGACCTGTCCCTGAAACGGGGTAGGTGTTTGACATGGGGTTAGTGAGCTTTATTTTTTAGCACCACACTTACCTTCGCCACATTTGCCTTCGCCACACTTACCTTCAGCCGCTTTTGCTGCTTTTTTAGCATCCATCTTTTCGCCGCATTTTGCTTCAACAGCCTTATCTGACTTTTGAGCTTTCATTTGTGCGCCGCATTTGCCTTCACCGCATTTTGCTTCGACAGCTTTATCGGCTTTTTTAGCTTTCATTTGAGCACCGCACTTACCTTCACCGCACTTTGCTTCAGCCGCTTTTTTGCCTTTCATTTGTTCGCCACACTTGCCTTCACCACATTTACCTTCAGCTAGCACCATGTAGCCTGTTTCAAGCTCAGTAGCACCAAATGGGTTTGTATCAGCACTGGCTGCTGGAGCAAAAGCCATTGATGTTACGAATGCAGCACCTAGTGCAGCGGCTAAAGGTTTCTTTGTTAAGTTTTTCATAATGGGTATCCTTTCTTGTTATAAATAGTAAGTTATCTGTAAATACAGCTCTTTGGAGCAAAACCTGCTTGCATAACTATATGCGATTTAATAGACCAAGCAAAGTTCTAAAAACTTTCAACCGAATAGTAAAAATACTAATCGCTTAGTCTATGACTTTAAGCCGAGAGTAGTTTACAGAAGCTTAACCCACGCTGAACTAGGTTATCGTTTTCTCTTTAAATGGGCACAAGTCTTCAATGACGCACGACCCGCAACGAGGTTTACGTGCAATGCAAGTATATCGGCCGTGTAGAATCAACAAATGATGTGCATCAAGTTTGTATTGCTTGGGAACGAATTTATCTAACTTGTTCTCTACTTCAAGAACATTTTTTCCCGGTGCAATACGGGTTCGATTACTGACGCGAAAAATATGTGTATCAACGGCAATGGTTGGAACACCGAAGGCGGTGTTTAAAACCACATTAGCCGTTTTTCGTCCAACACCGGGTAAGGCTTCGAGTTCTTCTCGGGTACGTGGCACGTCTCCTTTATGTAGCCGCGTGATCATCTCGCAGGTTTTTATAATATTTTTTGCTTTGGTGTTAAAAAGCCCAATGGTTTTTATGTATTGTTTTAGCCCGGTTTCGCCAAGGTTAAAGATGGCTTGAGGGGTGTTGGCAACGGGGTATAGCTTATCTGTTGCTTTGTTAACACCTTTGTCGGTTGCCTGAGCCGATAGAATAACCGCGATTAACAATTCAAATGGGGTGCTGTAATTAAGCTCTGTTTCAGGGTCAGGTATTGCTTCGCTCAGTCGTTGGAAAATCTCAAGCCGTATTTTTTTATTCATGGTGTTAGAAAAAGGCTGGTTTATAGTTTAGGGTGTGTTTACTTGTTTTGAGTGAGTGTTCGTTTATGACCTAGTAGAGGCTTTCTTTAACTTGCCACTGTTTATTAACGACAACCATGGCGATTGTAGCGCTTTGTAGGTGGTTAAGCGGAATAAGCTTTTTTAATGGCTCGCTGGCAAATGCAGTGTACTGATCGTAGACCCAACGGTAGCTAACGGTAGCCGTGGTTTTAGTGATGAAAACAATGGAATCGATCGACTGTATGCGTTTGCTGATGGCAACGACACGAGCATTTCTCAAATTTGAGTCTCCCCATGGTTCACCAATGAGTAGTTGCTTGCCACTTTCGGTAAATGTTAAGTAAGCGCCTGATCGCCCAGCAGCTTGGCAGTCGGCTAGGCCCGCTTGAGTGATGTTTTCCATTTCTTCGCAGGTCCACCCGCTGGCATCTTTTGCATAAGCATTAGGGTTATTGCTAACAATATTAATGGCATAGCCTGGGGTGTTACGTTGCTGTAAAATTTTTAGTGCTAATTCGTTGTCTAAAGTAGCGGCTTTGTGGCAGGCGGTAAGTATTAAACTGCTGATAATAAGTGCGAGCACTTTATTTGAGTGGTTTAACATAAGGACTTCCTTTATTGTTAAGTCATCGTTCATTGTAGTGTAGCTAGAAGGTAGGTAAATGATTAATTGGTCGAAGATTGAAACTGTTCTGCTGGATATGGACGGTACTTTGTTAGATTTAAGGTTTGATAATTATTTTTGGCAAACGGTTGTGCCCGAATGTTTTGCAAGAAAAAATGGTTGGTCGTTTGAGCAGGCTCTGATGCATTTATCGCCAATTTTTAAAGCGCAGGAGGGTTTGCTTAATTGGTATTGTTTGGATTATTGGAGTAAGGAACTTGATTTAGACATTGTTAAATTGAAGCATGATATGCGGGAGCAAGTCGCTGTGTTGCCTCATACACGTGACTTTTTACAGGCGCTGAAGCTGAGTGATAAACGTTGTGTGTTAGTCACTAATGCTCATAAGGATAGCTTACGAATTAAAATGCAACAGACAGGGCTGGTTGAGTTTTTTGATGCTATCGTTTCGTCGCATGACTTGGGTTACCCAAAAGAGCAGCAAGGCTTTTGGAAGGAGCTGACCAAGTTTGAAAAGTTGAATAAAGAAACTACTGTGCTGGTTGATGATAGTCTGAGTGTACTAAAAGCAGCTGACACCTTTGGTATTCAGTACTTAATTGCAATCACTAAGCCTGATAGTACTCAACCGCCGCGTATGATTCATGAGTTTGCGGCGGTTAGTGACTTGAGTGAGATTAAGCCGTTAAGTTAGGCTCCGGTTTTTTTATACGCCGGTTTTTTATGTGCTCTCGGTTTAGACTTATGGTTTTTTGTTGATGGCTTATAGACCTTTTTAGTGGCGGGTTTCACTTCAGGTAGTGTAGCGCTGTCTATTTGAGAGTAAGGAATTTTGTGTGAAATATAGGCTTCAATATCAGGTAGAGAGTAGGCGTAGGTTTCGCAAGCAAAGCTGATGGCTTTACCACTGGCACCCGAACGAGCTGTTCGTCCAATTCTATGCACGTAATCTTCAGCGTCTTGAGGTAAATCAAAGTTGAAAACATGGCTGACGGCGGGAATGTGCAGGCCACGGGCGGCAACATCGGTTGCGATTAATAGGGCTAATTTGCCGTCTTGAAATCGTTGTAAAATAGCTTGGCGTTTCTTTTGAGGGACATCGCCAGATAATACAGCGCTGTCAAAGTCGTTGCCTTCCAAGGTTCTATGTAACTTATCAGCAACGTGTTTTGTGTTGATAAAGATAATGCCGCGCTCGGGTTTTTCTTCATTGAGTATTTGAATCAGTAGCGGCATTTTTTCGTTATCAGCCGGATAGTACATAGACTCTACAACCTTTTTCGCGGTAATTTGCTCAGGCTCGATTCTTACCATCTCAGGGTTATTCATATGCTCATAAGCAAGCTCAGTGACCTTAAACGATAGGGTAGCAGAGAATAAAAGGTTTAGGCGTTGCTCTGGTTTAGGTAAACGACGAAGTAGATATCTAATATCATTAATAAACCCAAGGTCAAACATGCGATCCGCTTCATCTAATACAAGTACGTCGGCGGTTCTTAGGTTAAAGACTTTTTGTTTGAAAAAGTCGATGGTACGACCGGGCGTGCCAATTAAAATATCAACGCCATCTTCAAGTGTCTTACGCTGCTTCTCGTAATCGGTGCCGCCATAAGCCAATCCCAATTTAATTTGAGTATGTTTACCAATAATTAACGCATCGTTATAAATTTGTATCGCCAGTTCACGTGTCGGGGCTAAAATAAGCGCTCTAACGCCTGTCTTGTTGTCATCGGCAGGTTTGTTTAACAGCGCCTGATAGGTGGCTAGCAAGAATGCAATAGTTTTGCCTGTTCCCGTTTGTGCCTGCCCAGCAACATCCTTGCCTTTAAGGCTGAAGGGGAGAGTTTGTTCTTGGATGGGGGTGCAGTTTTCGAATCCAGCATCATCCATACCCTTGAGAATGTCTTGTGCTATACCAAGAGAGGAAAATGTTGTATCAGTTAAGTGGGTTGAAGACATAAAGGTGTTTTAAATGTTAGATGATGTCGGAATAATCAAATGGATTTTAGCCGCTGATCATTCATGTTAAGCTATGAAGATATATCGTACTCTATTATGATGTAGCGATGCGTAGTATTAACCGAATGGAGAAGAAATAGTGAGTGAAAATGTAGTTCATACCAGTGATGATGCTTTTGAAACAGATGTATTAGGTTCCGATCAAGCCGTTTTGGTAGATTTTTGGGCAGAATGGTGTGGCCCTTGTAAAATGATAGCGCCAATTCTTGATGAGATTGCCGATGAATACGCGGGTAAGCTTAAGGTTGTTAAGCTTGATATTGATTCAAATCCAGCTATTCCTCGTCGTTTTGGCGTACGTGGTATTCCAACACTTATGGTTTTTAAAGCCGGTGAAGTAGAAGCAACCAAGGTGGGTGCGGTGTCTAAGTCTCAACTTGCTGCATTTATCGATAGTAATTTATAAAATTTAACGCCTTCGTCATGGAAACAGTAGACGAAGGCGTTTTTTAGTGTTACCTTTTAGCTCGTAGTACCTCTAAGCACGCGTTTTGCCGTGCATACTTTCAAAATATTTAAAATCTCAAGTTTCTTTTAGTGCTCTTTATGCACGCAAATACCCTTTTTAATTCCAAATAAATTTATATGAACTTAACCGAACTGAAGAGCAAGCCAGCCAGTGAAATCCTTCAAATCGCGAAAGACTTAGGTGTTGATAACATTGGTCGATCGTTAAAACAAAATACTGTATTCCAAATCCTTAAAAAGGTAGCGAAAAAAGGCGATGCTATCCACGGTGATGGTGTTCTTGAAGTGCTATCCGATGGTTTTGGTTTCTTGCGCTCATTAGATGAATCATATTTAGCAGGGCCAGATGATATTTATGTCTCTCCCAGTCAAATACGTCGTTTTGGATTAAGAACGGGTGATACGATTTCAGGAAAGATTCGTCCTCCTAAAGATAATGAGCGCTACTTTGCATTATTAAAAGTTGACCTGCTTAATTTAGAGAAGCCAGAGCACGCAAAAAATAAAATTGCTTTTAAAGATTTAACACCGCTATTTCCAAATGAGCGCCTTAAACTTGAAATAGGTAATGGTACAACGGAAGATTTAACCTCTCGTGTGATTGATTTAGTCTCTCCTATTGGTAAAGGACAGCGTGGCTTGATTGTGTCGCCACCGAAAGCAGGTAAGACGATGATTCTGCAAAATCTCGCGCACTCAATTGCAGAGAATAATCCTGAAAGTGATTTGATTGTTCTACTAATTGATGAGCGCCCAGAAGAGGTGACTGAAATGTCACGTACGGTAAAGGGTGAGGTGATTTCAAGTACCTTTGATGAACCTGCATCGCGTCATGTCCAAGTGGCTGAAATGGTCATCGAAAAAGCCAAGAGAATGGTTGAGCATAAACGTGATGTGATCATTTTATTAGATTCTATTACACGTTTAGGCCGTGCTTATAACGCGGTTGCACCGTCATCCGGTAAGATTTTATCCGGTGGTGTTGATGCGAATGCCTTAGAGCGTCCAAAACGTTTCTTTGGTGCGGCAAGAAAAATTGAAGAAGGTGGTAGTTTAACGATTATTGCAACAGCTTTAGTTGAAACTGGCTCACGTATGGATGATGTTATTTACGAAGAGTTCAAAGGTACCGGTAATATGGAGCTACACCTTGAACGTAAAATTGCTGAAAAACGCGTTTACCCAGCGATCAATGTAAACCGCTCAGGAACACGTCGTGAAGAGTACCTTGTTGATGCGGACATTCTGCAAAAAACATGGATTTTACGTAAAATCCTTAATCCAATGGATGAGATGGGTGCGATTGAGTTTATTCTAGAGCGCTTTAAGAAAACTAAAACAAATGATGAATTCTTTGCTTCGATGAAGCGTTAAATTCCGCTTTAATACAGAGCAAAAAAAGGGCCTCAATATTGAGGCCCTTTTTTTGTGTGATATGCTTTTTGGTTGTGACTATTCAGTCACTCTAAAAAATGCTGGTAACTGCTCAGATTGCCCCTGAAATTTGTCAATTCAAGGCGGAAAATTTGAGTTCCTCTCATGAGGCCTACTTTTGGTACAGGTGTAAATGATCATTTTCCAACGTAGAAGTGGCGAATTTTAGGGGTGAGCTGAGTGGTTACTTTTGGTTTAGGTGTTATTTTCTCGTGCAATAGCACGATGACCAATATCAGTACGAAAATAAACATTATCCCAATTAATAGAGCCGACGGTTTCGTAGGCTTTTATTTGAGCATCTTCAACGCTATCGCCTAATGCACAAGCACATAACACGCGGCCACCGTGGGTGGTGATGTTGCCGTCTTGCATGCGTGTGCCAGCATGGAATGTTTTGGCATCCGCTGTTGCTTCAGGAATACCTGAAATGATATCGCCTTTGTTGTAATCGAACGGGTAACCGCCTGCCGCAAGAACAACACCAACAGCCGTGCGAGAATCCCATTGCGCGGTAATGCTGTCGAGCTTGTTATCAATCGCCGCATTGCACAGATCGGTTAAGTCACTATTTAAACGCATCATAATGGGTTGTGTTTCTGGGTCACCAAAGCGGCAATTATATTCAAGCACTTTAGGGATGCCTTGAGCATCAATCATTACGCCCGCATATAAAAAACCAGAGTAAGGAATGCCATCTTTAATCATGCCGTCTAACGTTGGCTGGATAATAGTATCCATAATGGTTTGATGCATTTGTGTGGTTACAACGGGAGCGGGTGAGTATGCGCCCATGCCGCCCGTATTTGGCCCAGTGTCACCATTGTCACGTGCTTTATGGTCTTGTGATGACGCCATGGGCAACGCTTGCTTACCGTTAGCAATAACAATAAAGCTGGCTTCTTCGCCCACTAAAAACTCTTCAATAACGACGCGATGGCCGGCTTCACCAAAAGCATTGCCCGCCAACATGTCGTTAACAGAATCAATGGCTTCTTGCTCTGTTTGCGCAAGAATAACGCCTTTACCTGCGGCTAAACCATCGGCTTTAACAACGATAGGTGCGCCTTTTGAACGAATGTAATCGCAAGCAGGTTCAATTTCTGTAAAGCTTTGATAGTCTGCCGTAGGAATGTTGTGACGCGCTAAGAAGTCTTTGCAATATGCCTTTGAGCCTTCTAGCTGCGCGGCTAGTTTTGTTGGGCCAAAGCAACGCAAACCATTCGCGTTAAACTGGTCAACAATACCTGCAACTAAAGGTGCTTCTGGGCCGATAATAGTGAGCTCTATCGCTTCTTTTTTAGCAAAAGCCAATAAGCCTTCAATATCTTCTGCATCGATATTAACGTTTTCAATACCTGCTTCTTGTTCTGTACCCGCATTACCTGGAGCAACATAAACCACATCAACTTGTGCCGATTGTTTAGCTTTCCAAGCCAGTGCATGTTCGCGACCACCGCCACCTACGATTAATACATTCATTGGTTTGTCCTGTTTTAGTGTCTAAAGTGACGCATGGCAGTAAATACCATGGCAATATCGTGTTCATTGGCAGCTTGAATAACTTCCTCATCACGCATAGACCCGCCCGGCTGAATAACCGCACGAATGCCTGCTGCTGCGGCATTATCAAGTCCATCACGGAATGGGAAGAAAGCATCAGACGCCATGACCGAGCCCGGAACTTCAAGACCTGCTTGTTCGGCTTTTATGCCGGCAATACGGGCTGAATTTACTCGGCTCATTTGGCCTGCACCAACGCCAACGGTCATATTGTTTTTGCCGTAAATAATCGCGTTAGACTTAACAAACTTAGCCACTTGCCATGTGAATAATAAGTCTTTCATTTCTTGTTCGGTCGGTTGGCGTTTAGTAACAACTGTTAAGCCCGTATAAAGTTCGTTATCAACGGTTTGCACGAGTAGGCCACCGTTTACACGTTTGAAATCTTGGCGGTCAGAGTTAGCTGTTTCCCACTGCCCACTATCGAGCAAGCGTAGGTTCTTTTTGCTGGCAATAACATCAGCGGCATCTTTGTTGATACCCGGTGCGATAATAACTTCGGCAAATTGGCGTTCTGTAATGGCTTCCGCTGTCTCGCGGTCTAATGGGCGGTTAAAAGCAATAATGCCACCAAAAGCAGACTCTGGATCTGTTTGGTAAGCGCGGTTGTAAGCCTCTAAAATATTGTCGCCTAATGCAACACCACAAGGGTTTGCGTGCTTTACGATCACACAAGCAGGGGAATCATCAAACTGTTTAACGCATTCTAAGGCGGCATCGGTATCAGCGATATTGTTGTACGAAAGCTCTTTGCCTTGTAATTGTGTGGCCGATGCAATAGTACCAA
>Ga0209081_1001582_pt1 | contig 13559 bp, 16 predicted proteins | sample GOMGulsemesocosm_4_FD_184636 | JGI IMG/M metagenome (GOLD analysis project Ga0209081, IMG submission 184636) | Methane-oxidizing microbial communities from mesocosms in the Gulf of Mexico - GOM15B Gulf of Mexico (SPAdes) (version 2) | ecosystem: Environmental > Aquatic > Marine > Cold seeps... | reverse complement strand
TGGTCTGAAAATCTAATCAATATGGCGAAGTCAATTGCAAACGTACAATAATGCAATAAATATAAAAGATTTATTCTTTAAATATGAGAAAGAGTATGTATTAGAAGATATAAACTTCCAAGTACGAGAAAACGATTTTTTAACTATCCTAGGACCTAATGGTGGTGGAAAGAGTACTTTAGTAAAACTCATACTTGGGATTTTAAAATTGCAAAAGGGTTCTATTGATATATTCAATAGAGCTTTTTTAAAAGAATCCCTCAATATAGGCTACGTTCCCCAAAGTACAGATATAAATCTTAGTTTTCCAATTAAAGTATTAGAAGTAGTTATGATGGCTCAAAACAAGCAACAAACAAGATATTTTGGATACTCTAAAGATGAAAAGATACAAGCACTAAATGCTCTTGAGCAAGTTGGAATGGGAGAATTTGCCCATAGAAGAATATCATTTCTCTCAGGAGGTCAAAGGCAAAGAGTCTTAATAGCAAGAGCCTTATTTGGTAAACCAAAGATTTTACTACTTGATGAACCCACATCAAATATAGATGTTGTTGCTTGCGGCGAAATATATCAAACCCTCAAAGAACTCAACAAAGATATCACAGTAGTAGTTATCTCCCATGATTTATCCCTTGTTTTAAAATACGCAAATAAAGCCGTATATATTAATAAAAAACTCTCTTACCATGATTTATCATCCATGAAAGAAGAATTTTCAAACCTAAATTCTAATGTATCTGAAATAGAGTTATTGCAAATGTTAGGACAGTGTAAATGTTAGAAGCCCTATCCTATACCTTTATGCAAAATGCAGTCATTGCGGGAGTTTTGGTCAGCATCATTAGCGGAATAATTGGTTCACTCATAGTAGTAAATAGAATGGTATTTTTAGCTGGTGGTATTGCACATAGTGCCTATGGTGGCATTGGTGTTTCAATATATTTTTCACTGCCTATGTTGTTGTCAACATCACTATTTTCAATAGTTGTTGCACTATTTATATCAGTTATCACCTATAAAAATAGACAAAAACTCGACACAATTATTGGACTTACTTGGGCTATTGGTATGTCTTTTGGTATTTTACTTGTAGATTTAACCCCTGGATATAATGCGGATTTGATTTCTTATTTATTTGGCTCTATCTTAGCAGTTAATACAAATGATATTATTTTTATGAGTATCATTTTATTTTTAATAATACTTATACTAGGATTTTTTTACAGGGATATCTTGGCTGTGTCATACGATAACGCTTATGCAAAAATCAGAGGTGTTAAAACAAGACTGTTTTATACGATAATATTACTGATGGCTTCACTTAGCATTGTAATAGCAATTAAAATTGTAGGACTGATATTGGTTATTGCCTTGTTGAGCATACCAACATTTATAGCAGAGAAGTTTTCAGATTCACTCCTAGGCATGATGATATTTGCTGCTTTATTTTCAATGTTTTTTACCTTGATGGGACTTGGTCTCTCATATACCTATGATTTAAGTTCTGGTCCATCTATTATATTAATAAGTTCAGTAAGTATGATAACGGTTATAATCTTTGAAAAACTGTGTAAACATAAAATATTTAAAAACACTAATTAAACAAGGAATCAAAATAAAGGAACAAAAAATAAAAGTGTATAAAAAAGGTTCTAAAGAAATAAATTGTGCTATGATTCTAGTAGAATAACTGTTCTATAACAGTATAAAACAACTCAAAAGTGAGATACATACAAATGCATTTAGATTTAACCCAAGGTATTATTAAAGAACACATGGTAAAACTTGCAGTTCCAGCAGTAGTAGGATATTTCTTCCATACTATGTTTAATGTCACGGATACTTTTTTCGCTGGACTTATTTCCACACAAGCACTAGCAGCCCTTTCTTTATCTGCTTCAGTATTTTTTATGGTTCTAGCAATTGGTATAGGAATGAGTGAAGCAGTAACTTCAATGGTAGGAAATGCACTGGGTGAAAAAGATATTCCAAAAGCTCAACATATCGCACTAAACTCAATCGCTTTTGCATTTATATTATCCATAACACTTTCAATATTAGGAGTACTGTCTGTACCCTATCTTGTAGAAGCATTGGGAGATCCATCATATATGAAAGAAACCTTTGACTATATCAACCTCATTTTATATGCTGCTTTCTTTTTTGTGGGTTCTTTTTTCTTCAATGCCTTTTTAAATGCCACAGGGGATACCAAGTCTTTTAGAAATATACTAATAGTCACTGCATTTTTGAATATCATCTTAGACTACATTTTTGTATTACATTTTAATATGGGAGTAAAAGGAATAGCCTTTGCAACCATACTCTCAGAAGCAATTACAATGTTCTATTTATATTATAAAGTGAAACAAACTAAGTTATGGTTGGGTTTACGAGCTTTTAACTTTGATATGGAGGTAATGAAAAGACTACTCGCTCAAGGTTTTCCTCCAAGTATCAATATGTTCATGATGGCCTTTGGTATGTACATCATCACCTATTATGTTGCACCCTTTGGGAAAGAAGCCGTTGCAGCATTTGGTATAGGGATGAGAATCGAGCAGATTTTTCTTATGCCAGTAATTGGTTTAAATATAGCAACTCTAGCAATCGTGTCTCAAAACAACGGTGCCAAAATCTATGAGCGAATTTCTCCAACTGTTCGACTGGGAATTATGTATGGATGGATTATGAGTACTATTGGGGTGGTATCTTTTCTTCTTTTTGCAGACTATTTTGCCTCGTATCTAAGCTCAGATATTTTAGTAATACAAGAAACTGCATTGTACTTGCGAATATCAGGTGTTGCATCTTATGGGTTTGTTGTAATTTTTATCTATATAGCAATGTTGCAAGGAATAGGAAAACCATCAATCATCATGCCTGTAAGTATATATAGACAAGTCTTAGCTCCTTTTATAGTTTTATCACTATTGGCTTGGATGGGATTTGGAATATTGTCTGTGTGGATTGGAATAGATTTGATTATCTTCTCTTCTGCATTGTTTTTATGGTGGTATGGAAAAAAACAACTAAAGGTTTTGGCTTTAAGACAATTAGCCTAGCGGTATAAAAGGAATATTAAAATTGATTGTGATTAGAAAATCTAAAATTTTGGAACTAGATAGAATATACAAAATAGCAAGCCAAGAACACGCCAAATCTTTTCTAAGTTTCAAGTCCATGGCTGATTGCAAAAAAGAATTTGAAGATACTAGCATCACCTATCTAAGTATTCTAAATAGTTCAAGTGATATTTTGGGATATATTATTCTTTTTCAAGGACAAAGTAAAAATTCCATACAACTCAAACGAATACTTATTGCAGAAGAGAACTTTGGAATAGGTCAAAAAGCACTGGCTAAGCTAGAACAATACTGCCTTAATACAATGGGTATTAGTCATATTTTCCTAGATGTTTATGAAAATAATTACAAGGCAATTCATATCTACGAAAAATTCTCCTACGAGTTATTCAAAACTGAAGTGCAAAATAGTCGTAAAGTTTTGTACTATGAAAAGTCACTCTAAAAAACGCTTAACAAATCTATACTATAACTTTTTTGATTGTAAATAAGTGAGTGCCCTACTGCTTAACTCTTCGGTGTACGGATTGATTTTGTAATGATTGGGTTTCCAGCCTTTTACAAAACGTTGAAAATCTGCCCAGGCGACACAAAACAGTGGTCGCCATTCACACTCAACATCAGCACTGTCTAGTTTTGGTTGATAATATACAAGGGCCTCTTTAAGAGCTTTGAAATAAGTATCAAGAAGCCACTCTTCAAGCTTTGCACAATCTTCTGACTTAACAGCACTACTCATAAACAAGGCTACATCTTTCATGGCACAACCATGACCTACATATTGAAAGTCTACTGCTGCACAAATAGTACCCTCTTCATTGAAACAAAAATTTGCCAACTTTGCATCACCATGAACAATTGTTTTATACTTGGCATCATTTAATTCTGCGTCAATACGTCTTGCAAAACTTTTTAGCTTTACATCTTCTAGTTTTTCTAATTCATCGGGTCTAGTATCTAGATGCCAGTAAGTACCTACCTGCCATATTTTACTACTTTGATTATGAATGTAACGTGCATGAAAATTTGCCAACCAATAAAGGCAAGAGCGTAGATGATTGTTATTGGCTTCTTTTACAACACTACCAAATCCCACTGTAGCCAAATCTTCCATGACAATAAGCCATTCATCTTTTGTTTTAAAACATTTTAATCCTTGTGGAATCGGGCACCGTTTATCTATAGTTTTACTAAATGATTCGTACCAATTTACCTCTACTTCATAGGAACGAATCTTTCGTTGGTGGGAAAGGTTGCTATTCCATCCGTACGGGTGCTCATTTGTTTTTGGTAGCTTAACATGTTTGATGATGATACTTTTATCTTGAAATCCAAGACGAACCAACTCCCCATATCCACCCCATAGGGTTTGAATCACATCAAGAGAAGTTAGTGATCCAAGATGAAGCCAAGTTCCAATATTTTGGTATAAAGGGTTGATATCATATCCTTTGTCTTAAAACTTCTTCATTGTATCATTTAGAAGCTGCTTTTTAATATTTATATATCAGTTCAAAATAGTTGGTCGTATTCCCTCTTTGAATTTTATTGAATTTTCTATAATTTTTATTGAAAATTCAATAATAAATTGCTACAATAAAATAAACTATTAAAAGGATTTTACTTGAATGAAGTGCTAAGAGAGATTGGAATGATTGCAAGATGTTTATCAACAATTAGTGATGTTGAATTTAAAGATTTAAATCTTGCAAAAGGTCAATACTTGTATTTGGTCAGAGTATATGAAAACCCTGGAATCATTCAAGAGAAACTTGCTTCTTTGTTAAAAGTAGATAGAACAACTACTGCAAAGTCGGTTAAAAAGCTTATTGAAGCAGGTTATATTAAAAAAGTTAAAACCCAAGAAAATAAAAAAGAATTTAAACTTTTCTGTACAAATAAAGGGGAGGATATTTATTCTTTATTGAAAAAAGAAGAAGAGTATACAGCTTCCATGTCAATGGATAACTTATCTCAAAAAGATAAAAATCATTTGCTAAAAATGTTGTCAACAATGAGAATAAACATCGAAGAAGAATGGATAGAAATAAAAAAAGGAAACAGGAGAGATTACTAGATGAAAATTGAAATTAAAGAATTTAAAGAACTAACTACTTTAGAGTTGTATGAGATTTTAAAAGTAAGAGAAGAAGTTTTTATCGTTGAGCAAAATTGTATTTATAATGATTTAGACAATAAAGATTTAAACGCCATTCATATAACCATAAGAGAAAACTCGAAGATTTTGGCCTATTTGAGAGTATTGGAAAGCAAACATGATAATCATGAAATATCCTTTGGAAGAGTCCTAGTTACTCAAGAAGGAAGAGGAAAAGGCTATGCAAAGGCAATAGTAGAAGAGGCAATTGATTATATTAATAAATCTTGGAACAAAAAAGTAATAAGCATTGAGGCGCAATCATATCTTAAAAAGTTCTATGAAAGTTTTGGTTTTGTCGTAACTTCAGATGAGTTTTTAGAAGATGGCATTCCTCATATTTGGATGAAAATAATATAGCTTTCAAAAGCAATAATTATGTATCCTATCACCAGAACTTTAAAATATGGATGGCATTTAAATGATGAATAATAAAAAATTTACTTTAGTATTAAGCGGTGGTGGAGCCTTAGGAATAGCTCATATTGGCGTCATAGAAGATCTTGAAAATAAAAGCATACATAATCCTTCTGAAATCATTGGTACAAGTATGGGTGCAATTATTGGAGCTTGTTTATCTGTTGGAATTAGTTCAAAAGAAATTTATAGCATCATTGAAGAATTCTCTAAAATAAGAAAATGGATAAGATTATCTTTTGATGGTAATGCAATAGTAAAAACCAAAAAACTTGAAAAAATCTTTTTTGATATTTTTGGAAATAAAAAAATCAAAGATACTTTGATTCCCTTAAAAATAGTCACCACTAAATTGAAAAATGGAAAAGTTAAAGTATTCTCTAAAAAAGATGATGTAAGAATAGTTGATGCCCTACTTGCAACTATGGCTATTCCTGGAATATTTCAAGAGAAAACAATCAACAAAGAAGTATATCTAGATGGTTTTTTAAGCGATAACCTAGGTATCAGATTTGCAAAGTATAAAAGAATTATAGCAATAGATGTAATGGGGACTAAGGCCTACGATAAAACGCTACCAAGTAACTTTCTTAAAGCGAATAATGTAATAGAGATGTTTGAAAAATCCATGAAACTGTTAATAATCAACCAAACAAACAAAAATAAAAAGCTAATAAAGAACAAAAGATTAATTATAATAGAGCCAAATACAAAAGAGTTTAAAACCTATCAATTTCATAGATATGAAGAATTATATAAAATAGGTAAAGGCTTATTAAATGAGAAAAACTTTCCCTTTTAAAAAGAAACAGATTGCTCTGTTCTTTGGACTTTAATTATTTATAACTTTTTGCTATAATTCGAAATTACAATAAAGTTCAAATTGTAAACGAAAGGCTATAAATGAAAAATACAGATAAAAAAACAGACGATACTGTTAAAAAAGAAGATAAAGCTAAGCAAAAAACACCAGCTGAGATCAAAAAGATAATAGAGAAGAACAGATTTTCTGGGCATTATAAAACAAAAGTACGATTTATAAACTAAAGATAATAATTCTAAGTAAAAAAGGTACTAATTGGTGGCAAACACCTTTTTCCCTTTTTTATCTAGATTTTTAATTAACATTCTTTCTTCTTCTGATGACAAGTAACGCCACATACCACTTTCCATATCAAGTTTTAAACTACCAATGCTAATTCGGCTTAAACTCAATACCTTTAAGGGTGTCCCAAATTTTGGATCTTTCATCGCTCCAAAAAGACGTCGAATATGCCGATTTTTTCCCTCATCAATTTGGATTCTGAGTTTTGTTTTGGCCCCACCAGCGCCTATTTTTTCCACAACTAGCGCTTTGAGTAAGTCGTTTTTACTTTGTACTCCTTTTAAGGCCTGAGCAATATGTTCCTGCGTTACATGACCCCTGACCCAGATTTCGTATATCTTGATACAATTACCAGGTTTGGTCAAGAAGTTTCCAATCTGCCCATTTGGTGTGAATAGTAAAAGTCCCTTGGATTCTAGATCGAGGCGTCCAACAGGCATCCATTGGTCGTGAAAGACCCAATCAGGAAGAAGATCATAAACTGTTTTTCGCCCAAGTTCATCAGACCTTGTGACCATATAACCTTTGGGTTTATTCAGAGCTAACAGTTCTTTCGAATTGTGATCTGTATTATCCATCTAGTCCTCACTTTTTTCTAACTTCACAGTCATAGCCTCTTCAAACATTGCAGCAGCTGTTTTTTCCGTTTCTACAATAATATGTGATAAGTCTAATCTTTGTAAATTTTCTTTTTCTTCATACCTATCCACTTTTACTATTGTTTTTTTATCTTGTGCCATATCTTTAACAACTTCACAAATATGCACAAGTTTTTCACTATCACCCACAGCAATAATAATTGACGAAGCTGCACTAATATTAACAGATTTTAATATCTCTTTTTTTGAGGCGTTTCCAAAAATCACTGGAAGACCTTGTTTTTGTGAGGCTATTACAGTTTTAATATCACTTTCAATTGCAATAAATTTTTCATCATTGTCTTTAATATGTTTTGCAATAATTTTTCCCAATCGACCAAAACCTATTATAACAATATGATTTTCCAATTCTTCTTTTTGAATTTCACCTATTTCTTTATTTCTATCTTTTGTATTATTTATAATATTCACAATACTCGCAAGATTTTTTAAGATAAATGGTGTCATTATCATGGTTATTACAACCGTTACAATAAGTATTTGTCCAATAGTAGGATCAATTAAATCTCGTGCAAAGGACAACTCAAATATCACTAAAGCAAACTCACCTAGCTGAAATAATGATATTGCTGTTTTTAGGGATGTTATCTTCTTAGAAGTAAACCTCATGATAATAAAAAGAATAACAACTTTTGCAATAATCAATAAAGGCAAGAGTAAAGCAACACTTTCTATATTTTCAAGAATGATTTTAAAATCAAGTTGCATACCAACAGTAACAAAGAAAACCCCCAAAAGAAGATCTCTAAAGGGAATTAAATCTGCCTCAACTTGATGCTTGTAGCGAGTTTCTGCGATCATCATACCCGCAATAAATGCTCCCAATGAGTATGAGAAACCAAGAAGATGCGCCAAATAAGATGCACCTATGACTAAAAGTAAAATGGAACCGATAAATATCTCATTGGATTTGGTTTTTGCTACATTTAACAAAAATGGTTCTAATAGATATCTACCAAAAAGATAAAGTCCTATTAACAAAATCGTTGCATCAATAAGTGTTTGAGTAAGAAGTGAACTTATGGTTTGATTTTGAGTGGAAAAGATTGTAATCATCAGTAAAATAGGAATTACAGCGATATCTTGAAAAAGAAGTACTCCTAAAACCTTACGTCCATACACTTTTTTAATCTCACCACTTTCATTGAGTACTTTTAAAACAATTGCTGTCGAAGATAAAGCCAAAGCCAAACCAATAATAATGGCTGACTTTAGTGCAATATCAAAGAAATAGTGCCCAATCAAGGTAAAAAAGATTCCTGTAAAAACAACTTGTGACATACCATAAAGAAAAACTTCTTTTTTCATCTTTATCAAATGTTTCATTGAAAATTCTAATCCAATAGTGAACATTAAAAATACAACCCCAAACTCTGCAATTTGCTTTAGGTCATGATTATTTACTGCTGCGTGAAGATTAAAACTATAGGCAATAATAGTTCCTGTAGTTATGTATCCAATAATAGTAGGTATCTCAAATCTTTTTAAAATAATATTTAAAATCGTTGATATTAATAGTGTAAAAATAATTATCTCAAGCATACGTTTCCTCTTTTTTTCTTATATTTAATGTAGATGTCATTTAATAAATAATCCTAAAGGCATCATCTTCTTCTTTTTCAAACTCCCAAGTAGCACTTGCAATTGCATCCAAGAAAGTTTTATCATGACTGATTATAATCATTGTTCCTTTATACTCTTTTAAAGCAAGCTCAAGTGATAGAATAGAATCCAAATCCATATGATTTGTAGGTTCATCAAGAATAATCAAGGATGGGCTTTGCAAAAGTCCTTTAGCAATCATCAGTTTTCTAACCTCTCCTGGACTTGGTATCAAACTGTCTTGAAGTTTGATTGGATCTGAAGCCAGTTTTCTTACTATTGTATATATTTCACCTTTTATATCATTTGTAAGATCATTTATACCATCAAACAGTTCTTTACTTTCAGCTTGCGTTATTTCTTGTGGTATATATAAATATTCGTTTTTTAAATCAACTGTAGATAAGAGATGATTTAAAAAGCTACTTTTCCCTGCTCCATTTTCACCAGTGATTCCAATTTTGTCATATTCGTTTATGGAAAATGCTTCATATGACAATTTTTTTGTATCAGAGAGTTCTAATATATTTTTATCAATAACAATAGGAAAGATATTTTTGACAGAACTTTTATGAAATTCAATACCAAGTTCAAAAACTTTATCAGTCTTGATTGAGTTGGACACCAGTTTTGTTTGTTTGGCTTTTAGTTTTGATAACTGTTGTCCGTCATTTTTATCTTTTCCTGTAAATCTAGCCAGGTCAATTTTGGTTTTACTATTTTTATCGTTTTTACCCAAATCTTTTTTTGACATACGTTTTTTTGATTGGCTCACTTTTTCATGTTGACTCTGTATTGATTTTTTTAGTTTTCTTAGTTCGATGTCTTGTTTATCTTGGTTTTTTTCTAAAAACTCCATATTGATAAGATGCTCATTCATGGCTTTTGAAAAGACAGTTCTAAAGGTGAAGATATGTTTGTTTTTTATGATAATAGTAGCTTGAGACAAACTATCTAAAAGCTCTCTATCATGGCTTACGAGTATCCCTATACCCTTAAAACTTTTAAGTGCAGTTATCACTATGTTTTTACTTTTTGCATCTAAATGATTTGTAGGTTCATCTACAAGTAAAACATCTGGTTCTTCAAAAATAGCAACAGCAATTTGCATTCTTTTTCTCTCTCCAAAAGAGAGCGTATCCCATTGATACAACCATTCATCGTTGATATTTAACATATCTCTTATTTTAAAAGCTTTACTGGTATAAGTCATCATAAACTCTTCAAGACTTTTTGGAATCTCTTCTGTACTTTGAGTACAATAATGCACCAAGTCATTACCTTTTATACTTCCCTCATCATGCTTCATTTCTTTTGAGATAAGTTTAAGTAGTGTACTTTTACCAGAGCCATTTGCACCAACGATACAACACCAGCCTTGTTCAAACTCTAAATTAAGATTTTCAAAGATAGGCATAGATGAGTTTGGATATTTAAAGTGGACGTTTTTTATTGTTAAGTGTTGCACGAGTTCTTATTCCTTGAGTACTGTTGAAGATTAAAATACGTTAAATCCCAACAAATTTACCCTGCCGATATAATTACATATTGCGGTATTGTATCATATTTTGGAAAAGCTCCTTGGAAGTTATAAGACCTTTATAAAATTTAAGAATTAAATCATATAATATTGCATGCATAAAAAACTAAAAAAATATATAGAATCATATGATTTAATACAAGACTGCCAAACATATTCCCTACTACCAAATGCGGGTATGGTGGTTCTTCTTAACCAAGAAACAAAATGTGAAGTAATCATCGAAGATAAATCTTACACCTTAGAGAGCTTTGAAACCGTACTTATCAATGCCTATGAAGACTCTGTTCAGATTCAATCAAGTAAAAATATAAATGCTGTTGCAGTAAGATTTAAAGGTGCTGGTGCATCTTTTTTTTATGAAGATCACATGGATGAGCTCATGCACAACCCTAAAGAACCTATCGTTGTAGGAAAAAGTGTTTTGAAAGATGAGCTGGATGCTTATCTTCAAAATCTTTTCAAAGCAAGCAAGTTACCTTTTAATATTATGAAGATAATTGATTTATTAGATCTGCAAGGCAGTGATTATAATATCGATGAAGTTTTGGCAATAGCAAATGTACCAAGAAAGATTTTAGATAAGATGTTTAGGTTGAAGGCGGGACTGACCTTCAAAACCTATGCCGTATTAAAAGAAAATATTAAAAATTGAGTTGACTTTTTATAAAATCATATACTTACAATTGTAAGAATCATTTGTTAGTATTTTAATAGCAGACTTATGCAATACGTCACTATAAGGTATTACATATCTAAACTCTACATCCTTTTCTGCCATATCATTTGATTTAACATAATTGAGTGCATAACTATGAAATTTTTTTATGTCTTCACCAGTAATTGATTTTGAGGTAGAAGCATTTTTACATTGAAATAGAAGTGTTTTATCATCTTTAGAACAAACTAGATCTATTATTTGATCTGTTTCGCCCTCTTGTATTTCAGGGGATATTACTTTATAGCCCAAATCTTCGTATTTTTTTCTTGTACGTAATTCTAGCGTTAGACCGTTCTTTTCATGTTCTTCATTTTTGTTTATTCTACGTTTTTTGTCTTTCTTGTTCATAAATTTTTTAAACAATATAATAGCAATAACGATTGGTATTACATGCCATATCTTTAAGAATGAAGCTAGTATCATCTCACCCATTGTATTTTCTCATTTTAGTCCTTGTTCTAATAAGTTTCTATTTAAAATTCTATTGTCTTGTGTACTTTACTTTATTTGGTTTCATTGTACACTGTGAGACCATAAAATCAGATATTCGCAACACAGTTTACCCAACTATTCTTCTTCTTCTTCAAAGAATGTCACATTTCAGAACTTTCTTTGCTAAAAAAGACATAACTGTATATTTTCCATCCAATTAAAAAATCATAGAAGCCGCTAGATGAGATATACTAAATAAAAAACAAAAGGAACACAATGGGACTTTTCGATGTCTTCTTACAAAAAGAGTTAAAAATAAATAAATCAAAAGAAGAGCTTTTATATTTAATCAAAATGGAGTTATCCAATAGCTCAAAAAAAGGGCCTTCCTTTGAAAATGGTAATTTATGTCTTGATAACTTCAGAGCCCCAACCTCCTTGTTGAAATATAACTTGTCTCTTGACCTTGAACAATCAAATGACAAATACATTCTTACAGTAAATGGAGAACTACAAAACGTAATCACCATCTTATTTGTTATACTTTTTAGTATTCTCTATACCTATGGGTTTGGAGTGATATTAGTAGTAGCATTTTCTTTTTTTCAAAAGAAATTTGTAGAAAAATATTTGGAGAAGACAATTGAAAAATTGGAGTCTGTAGCAACTCAAGTTTAAGTGTATAGATTTGATTCGTAAATAAGTTTTTGCAGTAGCTGCTAAAATGTGAAAAAGAAACGATAGCACTTTAGTTCTCTATTGGTCCAATCCAAAGAAAGTCAAGTAAACTATCGAACCCTTCTTCACACAAATCAAAAGGGGAACTTCTATCGATAAAAAGCATTAATATATTTTGTATTGCAAGAATAAAAGATCTTTAGGAGATGGCAGAAGAAACCATAATTAAAAACCAATTATTCTTGCATATTTAATTTTTACTTTATTCGCCTTCAGCTGACCTTCAAAGCTATTTTTAATTGCCTATCTGAAAGTATACTGAAAAAACTCAATTAAAATTAAGAAATAATTACTTATTTCTTATATCTACATGTTGAATTTTATTTTCATAAATACAAAGATATTCCAAACCTTCAATTGAAATCTTTTCTCCATCTAGTTTCTCACCCAAAAGTAGAAAATCAAATAAAACAACGCCTTCTGAAACTTCTTTAATACTATTTATATTCCATTGCAAGGCTATAAATAGATCGAAAAACTCCTTCATCATCTTCATGATTTGATTAGTACCAAAGAATATACCTGTATTTTGAGAGCTATACGTTGACCTGTTTGTAAACATTTTTTCAATTTCTATTAAGTTTCCATTATTTGCTAAATCAAAATATTTTTTTGCTATTTAAAGTTTATTATTCATTTTTTGCCTTTTTTATTTAATTATTGACTGGATACATAATGACCTAAATAAGGTTCTAAACTTTAATGACTCTTGTATCTGCGGTTAAGTCATGAAGGCATCTTCTTTCAGATCCTAATATCAATAACATATCCAAAATATTAAACACCTTTCCAATTAAAGGAACATAACCAGGAAAGAAAATAAAACAATATCTATTAATCAGTTGTTTTCTAGATGCAAGAGTATTATCAATATTGACAATCTTAATAGAAAATAATTTCTTACCTAGGGTTTGACCCTGTTCAAGTAATAGTTTATAGTTAATGGCAAAGAATATGAACACAGTACCTAGCCCAATAAGTACTGTGTAGAAAAAAGTAAGTTCTTTACCCTGCTCTAAAGTATCAAGCCCACCCGTTAAATACATAAGCCCTGATGAGATTATTACAATCAAAATTCCATCTACTATTGTGGACAGA
>Ga0209081_1001575_pt1 | contig 13600 bp, 13 predicted proteins | sample GOMGulsemesocosm_4_FD_184636 | JGI IMG/M metagenome (GOLD analysis project Ga0209081, IMG submission 184636) | Methane-oxidizing microbial communities from mesocosms in the Gulf of Mexico - GOM15B Gulf of Mexico (SPAdes) (version 2) | ecosystem: Environmental > Aquatic > Marine > Cold seeps... | reverse complement strand
GTATGTATATGAGTGGCTATATTTTAGTCGTAGAAGATGAAACACCAATCAGGGAAATGATCACTTTTGTATTAGAGCAAAATGGTTTTAATTCGGTTGAAGCGATTGATATAAAACAAGCGAAAGACAAAATTATAGAGCCATACCCTGATTTGATTTTACTTGATTGGATGCTACCTGGTGGTAGTGGTGTTAAGTTAGCGAAAGAATTAAAACAAAATGAATTTACCCGTAACATTCCCATTATTATGTTAACAGCACGTGCTGATGAAGATGATAAAGTAAAAGGTCTTGATGCGGGTGTAGATGATTATGTTACCAAACCTTTCTCACCCAAAGAGCTTATTGCCCGTATTAAAGCGGTTATTCGCCGAGTTTCACCAACACTATTAGCTGAAAAAGTTGAATTTCATGGTTTGAAATTAGATCCCGTTGCCCACTACGTTACCATTAATGATAAATCATTGGATTTAGGACCAACAGAATTTCGTTTATTACATTTTTTTATGACTCATACTGAACGTGTTTATTCTCGTGAGCAATTGTTGAATAACGTTTGGGGTACTAATGTTTATGTAGAAGATAGAACGGTTGATGTTCATATTCGTCGTTTACGAAAAGCTATTGCAGGTGAAGGTCACGATGACTTTATTCAAACGGTTCGTGGTGCAGGTTATCGCTTCTCGGGTAAGGTTAAAAAACCGGTTTAACTCAGACAAATTAATCATCATTGTTTAAGAAAATTGATCTAAATTAAGATAGAACTCATGCCAACTCCTACTATGACTCAAAATAACGCTGACTTTCGTTTTCATTCAGGTATTGAAGCCTTGCCTGATGCTGCTATTGTTTTATCTTCTGACTTAACTATTTTGTCTGGCAATAAAAAAGCACAACGATTATTAGGGGTACGATTTCCTGAAGATGTAGGAAAGCATATTGAACAATTGCTAGTTGCCAAAGAATTTTCTGATTACTTACAACAAGATAATTTTGAATCTCCGTGTTTAATTACATCGCCTATAAACGAAGAGCTTCAACTTGAAATTTCTGTGATGGCCTTTGGTGGTGAACGCGTTATTTTAATGTCGCGCGCTATTGCTAAATATCATCGCTTGAAGAAAATGCGTAAAGAGTTTGTTGCGAATGTTTCTCACGAATTAAAAACACCGTTAACGGTAGTGCGTGGTTATGTCGAAATGATACAAGAAACCGAACATGCCTTAGATCCTCATTGGCAAAAAGTGTTCGCCACTATTGAAGGGCAAGTTTCACGCATGGAGCGTTTAGTTGAGCAACTGCTTAGTTTATCTAAAGTTGAAAATAATCGTGATGATACTGATATGGTTTTTGTTGATATGCCAGCCTTAGTAGAAAACCTTGTTGAAGATGCTAAGTGGTTAAATCAAGATAAAGGCCATGATATCCGTCTTAATATTGCCAGTGATTTAGGCGTCTATGGTATTGAAACTGAGCTTAAAAGTGCCTGCGCTAATTTAATTTCGAATGCTATTGCCTACACTTCTCCAAAGGGCATTATTGATGTGAGTTGGCATAAAAATGGTGATAAATTAGTTTTTAGTGTTAAAGATAATGGTGACGGCATTAAAGATGAACAGCTTAACCGTTTGACAGAGCGCTTTTATCGTATAGATAAATCACGCTCTCGTGATACTGGAGGCTCTGGTTTAGGACTTGCCATTGTTAAGCATGTTTTGCTGCACCATAAAGCTGAGCTCGTTATTTCTAGTAAATGGGGTGAGGGTAGTGAGTTTGCTATTTATTTTGATGAGTAGATATACCGTTATTTTACCTCATTAAAACCTACAGTTTATCTTGAAACATCTACCATTAGATCATCAGCGATATGTTCTAATGCTGTAACAAGGTCATCAACGTCTGTTTTGTTTATCGCAATTTGTACTTTTGCTTTAAACATTAACTGCCCTGTGTGTGGGGCGCTTTCTTGTGAGCTAACCAACTTAATTAAGTTTCCGCCTTGATGATGAATAACTGAAGATACCTCTTGAACAATACCCGCTCTGTCGTTTGCCATAATCTCTAATTCTAAGTTAGTACTTACTTTCGATAAATCAGGCTCTGTTATTTCTATTTGAAACGTTAACCCATTAATTCTTTTTAAAGATGAGATCAATGGTGTAGTCTGTTCTTTGGTTACCGCTACCTCAATAACGCCAGCAAAAAAACCTGAAAGGTGATGTAAACTACTCACTTGCCAGTTACCTTGGTGCTCATTAATTACTTTAGACAGACAGTCAACTAGACCCGCTTGATCTGGGCCAATGCAAGATATTACAATATGGTTCATAGTATTTCCTTAGAAGGTAAATTAGGATGAAAATGACAAGAGTATACTTATCGGGAAAGTTGATTTAATTCTTTATTGAGTTGATCGTTATCACCTAAATTAAGTTCAATTAACCGACGTAAGTGGGTTACACTGTCAATATCAATCGCGTTACATTGTAATCCCATTTCATCTTCTGTTTCATGTACAACCGCAATGTGCATTTCTACGTGTGATTCATTATCAGAAAGACAAAAATTTAAAGTGCCTAACTTTCCTTTTAATGATTGCGATGATTTTACTGCTGTAATTAATACACCATTTAGAGAAATATCATGGATAGAAACATCATAGCAGTTATCTTCAACGTTAAGCTCTGCTTTTATTGAAAATAAGATGCGCGTAAATTGTCGTCTGTTCTCCATTAGAACACGTCCATTAAAGTAGGTTACTGAAAAAATAGACTATCAGCATAAACTGATTTTTAACTAAATGGTATAAAAAAGGTTGTTAAAATATTAATTTACATGACTATGTACATCATCCTGAGAATTCTACATAGGCATGAATATTTTTAATCACTAAAAATAAATATCACCACAGGCAATTGAATTATAATTTAACCAATTTTTTTATACTTAATTCTGTGTGGCTCAATTGCCGCAGCGCCATACGTTTTCTTTAACCAAGCTTCATAGTCAGTGAAGTTACCCTCAAAGAAATTAATTTTTCCTTCGTCACGGTAATCTAAAATATGGGTGGCAATTCTATCTAAAAACCAGCGGTCATGAGAAATAACCATGGCACAACCTGGAAACTCTAAAATAGCCTCTTCAAGGGCGCGTAAAGTTTCAACATCTAAATCATTGGTGGGTTCATCCAGTAATAATAAATTGCCACCTGTTTGTACTAATTTAGCTAAATGTACGCGGTTGCGTTCACCACCAGAAAGATCTTTAATGAATTTTTGTTGATCATTACCTTTAAAGTTAAAGCGAGAACAGTAGGCGCGGCTTGGAATTTGATATGTGCCAATTTCTAAAATATCATGCCCTTGTGAAATTTCTTGGTAAACAGTGTTATCACCATCCATATCATCACGGAATTGATCAACACTGGCCAATTTTACTGTTTTACCAAGTTCAATCGTACCTGAATCTTGTTTTTCAGTGCCTGACATCATTTTGAACAAGGTTGATTTACCCGCACCATTAGGGCCAATAATGCCAACAATTGCACCTTTTGGCATACTAAAACTTAAATCATCAATTAATAACTTGTGATCAAAAGATTTAGTTAAGTTGCTTACTTCTAACACTTTATCACCTAAACGTGGCCCTGGTGGAATATAAAGCTCGTTAGTTTCATTACGTTTTTGGTTTTCTTGGCTACTTAATTCTTCAAAACGTGCCATACGGGCTTTACTTTTTGCTTGGCGGGCTTTCGGATTTGAACGCACCCATTCTAACTCTTGTTTAATGGTTTTTTGTAACGCATTTTCAGTTTTGCTTTCTTGTGCTAAACGAGCGTCTTTTTGCTCAAGCCAAGAAGAGTAATTACCTTCCCATGGAATGCCATAACCTCTATCTAGCTCTAAAATCCAACCTGCAACATTATCTAAGAAATACCTATCATGTGTAATAGCAACTACAGTGCCTGAATAGTCATGTAAAAACCGCTCTAACCAAGCAACCGATTCGGCATCTAAATGGTTAGTTGGCTCATCGAGTAATAACATGTCTGGTTTTTGTAATAGCAAATGACATAAAGCAACGCGGCGGCGTTCACCACCACTTAATACGGCTATTTTTTGTTCCCAAGGTGGTAAGCGTAAAGCATCAGCCGCGCGTTCAAGTACATTATCAATATTATGACCATCTTGACTGTTAATAATATCTTCTAATTGTCCTTGTTCTTTAGCTAAGGCATCAAAGTCTGCATCTTCTGCGGCATATTCGTTATACACTTCATCTAAGCGTTTAAGGGCATTTTTAACTTCTGATACTGCACTTTCAATGACTTCTCGAACTGTTTTTTCTTCGTCAAGTTGTGGTTCTTGTGGCAAGTAACCTATATTAGTACCCGCCAAAGCTTTAGCTTCGCCTTCAAATTCAGTATCAACCCCAGCCATAATGCGTAATAACGTTGATTTACCCGAGCCGTTTAACCCTAACACACCAATTTTAGCACCAGGAAAAAATGATAAGCTGATATCTTTTAAAATAGTACGTTTTGGCGGAACAACCTTTGACACTCTGGAGCAACTGAAAATAAATTTATCGGGTAATGCCATAATAGGAACCTTGTAAGAAAATAATTTTTAAAAGATATTCCCATGACTCCCCAAAATGTTTCTGAAACAGAGCATTAAGGTAGCATGGGTATAAGAAAATGCTTTTTACGTAGTGTACTTTTGGAGCCGTGTTTTTTTAACCCCGTGCTATTTCATGAGAAAGCTTCGATAGCAAATTTACTACATCAACACTAGCACTTTCCATCACCGCTAAATCTTTTACTGCTTGTTCCATATTATTATTTTTCATGGCTTTTAATGCGTTTAAACCATAAGTGTGAACCTGAGCATGTGGTGCATCAAGCTGTTTAAAGGCACTGTGTGCTGAGTATTTTTCAGCGCCTTCACCTTTAAAATACCAACTTCCTAGGCGACAATTATGATGATCAGCAAAATCGTCAGCACCTTTATCTGACATACCAAAGATGACTTGATAAATTTCAAGTTTCCATACGACATGATCCATTTTTACTGTTTGTATAAAAGCATCAGCAGTAGAGTGGGTAATAACCGAATACATTTTTTGAGAGACCGATACAATGTCATTTGCGGTGTGTTCAATGGTGGCGGTACTATCAGATATTTCGTTGCTTTTTTCGCTTACTTGATGAATACCGTTGATCACCTGTTCCATTTGTTGATTAATTTGTTCAATTAAATTGGTTATTTCATTTGATGCATCAGCAGAGCGCAGTGCTAGCGTTCTTATTTCATCAGCAACTACGGCAAAGCCCCTACCTTGCTCACCAGCTCTAGCTGCTTCAATAGCAGCATTTAAGGCTAATAAGTTGGTTTGGTCTGAAATGCCTTTAATGATATTAACAAAGTCATTAATGCCTGCAGCAGAAGACTTTAAATCATCAACAGAAGTGGAGGCCGTTTTACTATCAGTGTTTATTTTTGAAGTGGCAACGATAGTAGAGGACAGCATGGAAAGAATATCATTGAATAAGGATTGTGACGATTGAAATTCATCCCTGTGAACAATTAAATTATTGGAGGATGAAGCAAGCTCTTCTCGAATATTATTTACTAGTTCAGATGAGCCGAGCATTAAGTTATTTATGTCTTCTTGATGACTATAACGTTCCGTGTTATTTGCCATATCTTGTGCTAATTGTTGGCTTTCACCATTAGCATTAGAAAGGTCTGATTCTAAGGATATTAATTGTTGTTTAAGTTGCTGGTTTTCCTTTTCCAGTGCCGAGAATTTTTCTTTACTTGGGAAGCCGAACATAAACTGAAGTACCTTTTATTATTGTTACAAATATTATTTACAATGAGTATAACGAAAGGTACCCATTTCTCAATCAAATAATAATGATTTTATAAAAAACCATAAAAAAATTAAGGCTTAATGACTTCGTCACCAGACTGTAACCCTGAAATGACAGTAACCATATCCCCTTGTTGTTTACCTAAGCGGACAAAGCGACGCTGAATATCACCATTTACATTAAGCCAAACAAAATCTAGTTGTCCAACATGAGTAACTGTATTTAGTGGAATATTGAGCTGTGTTACGTCTCCCGCAGGAATTAACATACGTGCGTACATGCCAGGTAATAAGTTTTCATGGTATTTAATTCGCGCTTTAATTAGAAAACTGCGTGAACCCGTATTAGCAGCAGGGACTATTTCTTCTATTTCGCTAGTAATAACTTTGCCAACAGAAGGTAATTCTATATCAATTTTTTGCCCTTGTTGTAGAGTAAGGGCGAGCTGTTCACGCACGTGTGCTTCAACTCGTAAAGATAACGGATTATAAAGTGAGAGTAATTTATACCCTGGTTGTGCTGTATCTCCTGGCTCAGCAAAACGGTCAACTACTTTGCCGTTAATGGGAGCGATTAAGGTAGCATAACTTAACGTGGTTTTTGCTTGGGCATAGGCTTGCTCTGTTGCGGTTAACTCAGCAACAATACGTTGATATTCAGCGCGATCTCCATCTAATTTAAACTCTGAAACTAACTGTTTTTTAAATAATTCAACCGAGCGGTTATAGTTCTGTTTTGCCTCTTTATGTCGTGCCTTCATCGCATTAATATTTTGTTTAGCCTGTATCACTTGAGATTGTAAATCTTGTTGCTCTAGTTGAATTAATACATCACCTTTTTTAATAATGTCACCAGCACGAATATCAATTTTATCAATTCTAGCTAAAATTCGTGATGAAATCATAGTCGCTTGTTTGGCTTCTACGCTTGCTGCTACAGGTTCAAAAATTGCTTTTTGGCTGGCGACTAAAGTAACGCTTTTACTGCTATCAAATTTGATGTTGTTAGATTTTTCATTAATGCTTGGTACTACTTTTTCATTAAATGAACCCGCGAGCCAAGCAACCATGAGTAATAAAATGGTTATAGCCAGTAAAGGAATAATTATTTTTTGCATGCTAGTTTTTTTTACAACGTTTGCGTTAGTACTATTACTATTTATGTTTTGAGTAGAATTAGTCATGATTACGCCTTAGTTGAGTCTGTCGGTTTGTTAGTGATGTTAGTACTGTTTATATAGTCTTTAGGCTCGCCAAATACGAGTAGGTAGACGATGGGAACAACTAATAAAGTAAAGATGGTTGATGAAATAATGCCAAAAATAATAGCAAGGGCTAACCCCGTAAAAACGGGGTCTAAGGTAATAATTAAATTGCCTAATAGCGTTGTGCCAGCGGTAAGTAAAACGGGTCGCATGCGTATAGATCCCGCTTGAATTAGCGCTTCTTTTATTGGTTCGCCTTTATCACGGGCCTGGGTGATAAATTCAATTAAAATTAACGAATTACGAATTACAATACCAGCAAGAGCTATCATGCCTATCATGGCGGTTGCGGTAAATAATACGGGCTCTGGTGCACCCGCTATTTCACGCTCACCAAATTGATTCAGCATGAAAAAACCAGGCATAATGCCAATAATTGCTAATGGAATCGCTGACATAATAATACCAGATAGCGCTGCGGAGCCTGTTTGTATTCTAAGGACAAAGTAAATCGCAGTTAAGGCAAAAGCAAACGCTAAACCCATATCACGAAATACACTAAGGGTAATGTGCCATTCACCTTCACCACTCCAAGATAACGTTATATTGTCAGGTAATTGCCAGTGTTGCGTACCCCCATTATTTAAAAAAGTGCGGTTACGCCAGTCTGTTGTAGCATTTTGTTCGATACTACTGTGCTTATCTTGTATATGATTGCCTTGTAAATCAAAGGCAATATCGGCAATCACTTCGCTAGGTGTTCGCCCTGAAATATCTGCGGTTACATAAACTACAGGTTTCAAATTTTTATGAAAAATGCTTTTATCAGCGATACGTTGCTCAAAAAAGCCTAATTCACCTAAAGGCACTAGTGGCTGTGGCGCAATATCTATGCCTTGAGGCGTCGACTTTTGTACTATGCCTGCTTGACCTTTTATAGCAAGGCGATAGAAATCAGCCGTAGTTTCTCGTTGCGCTATTGGTAATTTTACATTAATAGCGAGTGGTGTGGCTTCGTTATCAACATGTAAATAACCTGCTATTTCACCATGGTTAGCAACATTTAATGCTTGGTTAATACTTTTGGTTGAAACGCCAGATAACGCCGCTTTAATTTTGTCGGTAATAAAGCTAAGTTGGGTTTGATTAGAACCTACGGTTGAGTCAACCTCTACCACAAAGGGCTCTTGTTTAAATCTATTTTCAACAAGCTTAGCAGCGTTTTGCAAGTCTTCATATTGGGTGTATTCATCGCCATAAAGCTCAGCCACTAACGTACTTAATACGGGCGGCCCAGGGGGTACTTCAATAACTTTAATATTAATACCATTAATGTTTAATGATTTTAGGTGTTCTCGTAATCGTAAAACAATGCCATGCGATTGATGTTCACGCTTGGTTTTGTCTAATAAAATAATGCGTAAATCAGCCATATAGGGAGCTTGGCGTTGATAGTATTGACGTACCATACCATTGAAATCAATAGGTGAGGGTAGACCAACATAGCTAGTAATTGATTTTATTTCAGGCAGTTGCTGCACTTTATTCGAGACTATTTTTGCCATTGCTGCCGTTTGTTCTAACGTGGCAGTTTCAGGCATGTCGATCATTACTTGTACTTCATTTTTATTATCAAAGGGTAATAACTTTAATGGCACTAAACGCATTACGGGTAACATAGCTGCACCAACAAATAAGGCAAGTATTATCCATAAAACCACTTTGCTTTTTTTTCTACTGTCTAATAACGGCGTTAACATACGGCGATAAAACTGACCAAATCCTTGGTTTTCTTTGTTATTGTTTGTTAATTCAGTAGCCGATTTAGGTTTGATAAATTTAGCGGCAAGCCAAGGCGTAACGAAGAAGGCGACTAAGGTTGAACTAATAACACTTAAAGGTACATTAAATGCCATAGGTGCCATGTATGGCCCCATCATACCAGTAATAAAAGCCAGTGGAATGAAGGCTAATATTATCGCTAGCGTTGACATTAAAAGTGGCACGCGAATTTCGTTAATAGCAGCCACTATTTTGTCTTGCAGACTGCCCTTTTTATTTTTTAAATAACGTTCAATGTTATCAACACCCGTAATAGGGTCATCAACTAACAAGCCCAGTGATAAAATAAGTGCGAATAGCGTTACGCGGTTAATGGTATAACCAAAGGCTAAATCTAAAGATAAGGTAATGCCATAACAAATAGGTACGGCTAAACCAACAACAGCCGCTGAGCGCCAACCTAAAAATACGGCTATAAACACCACCACAGTAAACACGGCGAAAGCCAAACTTGTGGTTAAGTTATTCACTTTTTCGTTAGCGGTTTCACCGTAATCACGTAATACTTCAATGTGAACATTTTCAGGAAAAATTGATTGTTGTAATTCGGCTATTTTTGCATGTACAGCTTGGGCTACGGTTACCGCATTACTGCCACGTTGTTTTGCGATACTGATAGTCACTACAGGGTGATCACTATTGTTTTTATTATTATCGTAGTGTTCACTTTGATGACCATTAGCAAAATCAATCCAAGTGTAGTTTTGTTGCTCACTTGGCCCATCAATGATAGTGGCAATATCATTTAATAATACTATGCTGCCATCAATAACGCTGACAGGCGCTTGTTTTAGCGCATCAATATCTCGAAAAACATCACCACTTTCTAGCCGAAAAGACTGGTTTTCTAAAGTGATATTACCGTGATGTTGCAAGGTGTTAGACGCTTGAATAGCGTAAAGTACATCACTAATTGCTATTTTTCGTGCGGTCATCTGTTCGGGATCTAAATTTACTTGTATCTCTCTTGAGCGACCACCAACCACATTAACGCCACTGGTATCATCTATTGCTTGTAAAAAAGTTGAAACCTCTTCGGCTAAACGGCGTAAATGATAATCATCAACGTTGCTACTATTACTGCTCCACAAACCCAGCATAACAATAGGTACATCATCTACTTCAATGGGGTGTACGCGCCAATTAGCAACAACCGCTGGAATACGATCAGTATTTGAATGTAATTTATTGTAAGTATTTAATAAGGCCTGTTCACGATTTTCACCAACATAAAACCTTAACGTTACTACCGTTTGACTATTGTTGCTTACAGAATATACGTGTTCAACGCCCTTTACTTGTGCCAATAGTTTTTCTAATGGCGTAGTAACTAAGCGTTCAACTTGTTTAACATTAACGCCTGGCGCACTAACCACCACATCTATCATGGGCACAACAATTTGCGGCTCTTCTTCACGTGGTGTGTAATTCAAAGCCAATATGCCAGAAAGTATAGAGAGTACCAAAATGATAAAAGGTATTTTACTTGCTAAAACGTAGCTGATTAGTCTAGAAGTGACGTTGTTTTCAGTTGGCATAATGAGTTAACTTTTTGTTTTTTGATAACGTTAAGCGAATAATTTAGAGAGTCTTTATTTAAATATCAGGACAAAATTGCTCTTGTAATACCTCAAGTAAATATTTAATTTTTTGATTGGCAATTTGATAATAAATAGTTTGTGATTCTCGCCTAGTTGTCACAATATTGCTCTCTCGTAATTTTGCTAAGTGCTGAGATAAAGCTGATTGTGATAAATCAATTTTATTGTTCAAATCACCAACCGTTTTTTCACCATCACTTATGCAACAAAGGATCATTAAACGGTTCGGGTTAGCAAGCTGCTTAAGAATAGCGGCAACTTGCTTAGAATTTTCAACGAGTGCTTTTTGATCGGTAATCATATGAGTCATAGTAAAGAAAGGTTTCATTTAAGTTTACTATTGAACTTTACATTAGTAAAGGCTAATATGATTAAATTAGCCTTTACTAATGTAAATATATTGATAATTGGAGAAAATAATGACCGTTAATGAAGCCCTTCGCCTGATTGCAGGTATCATGATTTTAATTTCACTTGTTCTTACTCAGTTTCATTCACCAAACTGGGTATGGTTTACAGCCTTTATTGGTGTAAACTTATTGCAATCATCAATCACTAAATGGTGTTTGATGATGACTATATTGAAAAAACTAGGTTTAAAAGATACTAGTACTCATTGTGGTAACTAATACCAAAATGTTATTGAAGTTCAGCTAAGATTCATTTTAAGATTAATTAAAGGAAAAATTTATGTTAAAAACTATTCCAGAAGTGATTGCTCACGCAAGAGAATCACTTAATATCATTAATGCCGCAGACGCAGCAGAAAAATGTAAAGCTGAAAATGGACTCATTATTGATGTGCGAGAGCCTGCAGAGTTTGCTGAAAAATCAGCGGGTAATACTATTAATATTCCCCGTGGTTTATTAGAGATGAAAATGTTGCAATTACATCCTAATGAAGATTTAGCTATTTTTATTCACTGTGCTACTGGCGCAAGAGCAACGTTTGCTGCTGAGCAATTAAAGCGAGTTGGTTACACTAATGTTTGGGTAATAACTTCTATGTTAGATGATGTATGTTGTGTGTGTTAAGTAAATAAAAAAATAAATTTTAAATTTTAATGTTTACGCTGTAAAGCGTTAACTTTAGCAGAGAGAGCTTTATGACTACCCCATTAGTTGTTGATTATTATAGTGATGTTTTATGTGTTTGGGCGTGGATTGCTCAACGCCGTATTGATGAATTAAATAAGAAGCTCGGAAATAAAATTGAGTTACGCTATCATTATTTAGATATTTTTGGCGATGCGGTTCATAAAATTCCTACACAATGGCGTGATAAAGGGGGGTATGACGGCTTTTCAAAACATGTTATTAAAGCCGCATCGGTTTATGATGATGCTCATATTAATAGTGATATTTGGTCTAAAACACGGCCAACATCATCTGCTAGTGTGCATTTAGTGCTTAAAGCGATAGAGTTAACCTATTGTTGTCGGCAGAGTATTGATTTTGCACTAAAATTTAGGCGAGCTTTTTTTATTGATGCTAAAGATATTAGCAATTTAGAGGTATTATTTGCTTTAATTGAAGACGCAGGGCTTGATAGCAGACAAGTTAATAAAGCTATTGTTGATGGCACTGCTATGGCTGCTTTAATGCGAAGTTATCAGGAAGCTAAGGCTTTAGGGCTAAAAGGTAGTCCGACATATATTATTGATAATGGCAGACAAACCTTATATGGCAATGTTGGCTACCGTGTATTGTTAGCCAACATTGAAGAGCAGTTGCATAAACCAACAAGTGAAGCAAGTTGGTGTTAAAGGCGTAGAGGTAAGGTATTGATTGGTGAAAATGGCTGCTCTCGGTCATGGCTCTTGTATTACTCTAATACCCTACATTCATGTAGAAACATTATTGGAAAGATTAATAACGTTATTAATCTTTCCAATAACCCAATAAAAGTAGAAGTAGAAAGTACATGCCAGTAAACATCTCAGGTAATATAAGAAAAATGCAGATAACAACTGTCGATGACGGTCTTATCTATACTCTCCCTATCGGTGAAAATCATCTACTGATGAACGAATTGATTGGAAAAACTATTACACTTAGCTTTTCTGGTGTTATTAACTGTGTTCATTGTGCAGCTAAAACCAAGAAATCTTTTCAAGGAGGGCATTGCTGGAGGTGTTTTAAATCTCTTGCTCAGTGTGACCAATGCATTATAAAGCCAGAGCTGTGCGGGTTCAGCAAAGGTGAGTGTCGAGATCCTGAGTGGGGGAAAAATAATTGCTTTAAACCGCATATGATTTATGTTTCTCAAACGGGTGCTGAATCTCATAAGGTTGGCATCACACGCCATATGGAAAATACCATTTCTTCACGCTGGCTAGATCAAGGTGCAACGACAGCTATTCCTGTGGTTATTGTTCAAAACCGTTTACTTTCTGGCTTGGTTGAGGTCGCTTTTAAAGAGCATATTAGTGATCGCACTAACTGGCGAAAAATGCTGAAATTTGTAGAAGCTGACACGAATATTGATGCGACTATTACGCCACTATTAGAAAACGTTAAAGCATCCGTTGAATCACTTCAACATGAATATGGTGCTGACGCTATTCAATGGGTAAACAATGCCTCGCCTGTTTTCATTGAGTATCCAGTAGTCGCGGGTGGATATCCAGAAAAAGTTAAATCGATCAACCTTGATAAAACCCCCTCTTTTTCTGGAGAGCTTACTGGATTAAAAGGGCAATATCTTATGTTCACCGACAATAAAGTGATCAACCTACGTAAATATGCAGGCTACCATATAACTATCACTGAAGAGGAAGGTGAGTCGTTATCCTCATAAATATTGAAATAATACGGGTATAACTAAAAAATTGAACGTGTTGGTTTTGTTGATTATTTTTATAATTTAAATGTTCATCGACAGTAGTATGGGCGTATCACGGGTATAAATATAAGACATAAAAAAAGCGAGTATCTACTATAGTAGAGACTCGCTTTTTTGTGCTTTTAATGATTTAAATTAAAGAGCAACAATGTTCTCAGCTTGAGGGCCTTTTTGACCATCTGTAACTGTAAATTCAACTTTTTGACCTTCAGCTAAAGTTTTGAAACCGT
>Ga0209081_1001574_pt1 | contig 13604 bp, 9 predicted proteins | sample GOMGulsemesocosm_4_FD_184636 | JGI IMG/M metagenome (GOLD analysis project Ga0209081, IMG submission 184636) | Methane-oxidizing microbial communities from mesocosms in the Gulf of Mexico - GOM15B Gulf of Mexico (SPAdes) (version 2) | ecosystem: Environmental > Aquatic > Marine > Cold seeps... | reverse complement strand
CAAAGCATCGTATAGCAAATACTCATAATGACGAGATCCCATGCGCTTAAACAATTTTACAATTTCTCGATGACCGTGATCATTGGCGAAAATCATACTCATGACTCTTACCGTATCATCCAACAACTCTCTGTCACCTTTAGAGGCTGTCACTATGGCAGTTGTATTTTTAAAGCGACTGTCAATCACCCCCATAAATGAAGTCAGGGCGTCTTGACCTCTTTGTAATTTATATTGGCTCCAGCCGCGCATGTATTGTGCGCTGGTATAAAAACGATTGTCATTTTTATGCTGCACTACATAAGCAAACGATTGCTGAGCCAGGGAAAACTGCTGAGCATAAAACAACATATCGCCACGGCGATATTGCGCTTCCACCACTAACGGGGAATTAGGAAAGTTTTTAGTGAGGGTATCCAGGGCATTTAGTGCCGCATCGGTATCGCCCTTTAACATATACACCTTGGCCAACTGGTATAACAACATGTCACTGTCACGGCGGTTTGGAAATAAGGTAAGTACCTTTTGATAAGTCTCTATGGCTTGCTTATACACTTTATGAACTTGCTTGGCATCCAATAGCTCCGGGTCTTCACTGAGTAATTCTTCAATGTCCATTAGCTTAAGATCGGCCAAGCGGTGCAACACATGCACTCGAGTATCATTGTTGGGAGAGATCTCCAAAAAGTGCTGATATTTAGCGATGGCTTTTTGTGTATTGATGTCTGGGGCTGGCATCTTAGCCAAACGCACCCCCACAGGGCGAATATTACTAATGCTCTTACCGGTTAGATCTTGCCCTGAGCTGATCACATTTTGTGGCTGGTTGGCGCAAGCAAACAATAAAAAGCTGCTAAGCACAATAATTAGGGGCTTGTTCATTGTCTTACCTCGGCACCGGCCACAACCCTGTGTTTGTTTGAGGTTTCATCAAATAATCGAGCTGCTGCCAGGCGAGCCTGTAGCTGATAGTCCATCACCAGTTTTTGGCGCTTCTTGATATCAAGCTTGACGATTCCGCCCACTTTCTCTCGTTGCTTTTGGTAAACAACATCCAGGCGCTTCAATTGCAGCTGATATTGAATGCGCAAACGGGCTACTTTTTTATCAAAACCGTTAAAGCTTTTAGGTGTTGACCTAAAGGCCAATTTGGAAGCCTTAAGCTGATTGCGAGTTTGCTTGATTTTTCCATCAAGAATGGCCAGGTTTTTGGACACTTCTTTTTTACGTTCATAATAACGCTGGGACAATGCCCATTTTAAAACCCCTTCCACACGACGCAGCCGTTGCAGGTAATGGCTATTTTCATTCAAGGCTTTAAAGTCTGTTTTCAGCTGTTTGAAACTTGCCAATTGGCTCTTTTCAAATTCAGACGCCAAACCCACACCATTGGGGTTTTTAAAGGCTTTATCTATGGTGGCACGCAGGGCTTTATAACGCTTATTTAGCTGTAATAGTTGGCGACTGGTGAGATTAATGCGTTTATCCGTTTTTACTTGTTGGTATTCATCACGTCGGGCAATTTGAACTTTCTCAAAAGCATTTAGTTGCTCGATTCCAGAGTTAAGCTGGGATCGCATTACATGCAAATCCCTGAGGTTTTTAAGCTCCCCCTGAAAATAGCTTTTACTCATGACGTCTTTTAAATAAATTCGATCAGGGTGATTAGGCAAGGATAGATCGATGGGGGCAAACGCCCCCCATTTATCAGGTATTTGCTGGGCCAGTAAAGGCTCAATAAATTCACCAGTATTTAATCGTTTGGCGCTTTCTTCTAACTGTTTATAAATCATCTCATATTGTTCACTGGCATAATCGAAAGCACCCAGGGCCATGACTTTAGCATTGAGTTTTTCCAGTAAATGGGGGATGGCGATGAGGGTTTCTTGAACATCCTGATTGAGCGGCGAATGATTGGTCTTAAGCATATACCAGGGCTGCAAGGCATCGTGATATTGCCATTGTTCGGTCAAGGCCCAGCCATAGGTCAGTAGCGCCTTGGAAGTAAAGGCCCCATCTAGGCTCACTGCTTTTAAATGTTTGATGGCGCTGCGCCCACGCCCAGTGGCGAAAAAAAACTGACCCGCCATGAGGTTTATTTTATCCTCTAGGCTTTCCGGGTGTTGGGTATATTTGGTGAGCATCTTGGCCTTTTCAAATACCGCGTCCACCTGGTTAATATGTACATCTCGTTCGGTATAGCTCACCGCCAGGTTTAAAAACGCATAGGCCGCCCACATGCTCTGAGCACTGATGGCTAATATATGTTTGTCGGCGAGCTTGGCTTTACCTTGAAATAACTCAAGAGTGGCAGCGATAAAATGAAATTCATCTTTAAGCTGAGGGTTTAAATGAACTCCCTTAACTTGGTGAATAGCCTGCAAGGCAGTTGGCCACATGCCCTTATTGTAAAAATGCTTGGCCAAATAAAACCAGGCCTGGGCGCGGGTGCCGTGGGAAATCAATTTATTTGATTTGGTAGTGAGCAGTTTTTTATAGTGTTTTTTGGCTTGCTGACTCATGCCCAAACCCAGCTGGGCGGTGGCCTGCTGAATTTTGAGAAGAGGCGTGTTTTTATGACGGCGTTGTTGCAGAGTCTGGTTTAACCCCAACGCTTTTTGATACTCCCCGGAATGCAAGCTGAATAGAGCCTGGCCATACAAGGCATCATTACCACTGGCTCGATACTGCTCGGGCAATAGATCTTCGGCCGACACACAGGGACTGACCGCAAAGGCGATCAACAAAAACCAGCGCATGCTATTTCCACTCTACAATGGCGAAGTCTGGTCGATTTTGTTTTTCATTGTTGCTGATTTTAATTTCCAGGTATTTACTGGAACGGGCCTTACCAAATTCAGCCATGACTGTACGTTTTAACGAACGCCCATCATCGTCCTTGCCTAATATTTCGGCAGTTAACTTATGCAGTCCCGGCTTTAAATTACCGATAAATATCTTTTGAATACCACCACGGCGTAACGCCTCCACCTGCTGGCTGGAGTACAGGTAAGACGTGATATCTTGGGTGTCCAGGTTCAGTTTTATGGCAGAGACAGCAAAGTCGTCCACCGCTTCCATGGAAACAAATACGGCAAATTCTGTTGTGGCGGGATAAAGCAGTTGCTCTTCAAGCTCAAACAACTCTTGATTCAGGCTCACCACTTCGGATTTTAGGGTTTCAATACTGGCATCTAAGCCAGCCTGATCGGCCGCGAATACCTGGCCTGATGCCAACAAACTGAACAAACACAGCGTGGCTGTAATAGAGGAACGGATTGCCTTCACGCTAGACCCTTATTTTTATTATTTTTTTTGTAATTATATGTAACATCTCTTGGCGTATTGTTACCTAGGGGGTAAATAGATGCAACACAGGTTTGTAGTATCAAAGTACCAGTTAGACTACCGCTGGCCGAAGTGGTCCACCTTCTCACCTACACAACCCTAAAATTTGCTCCTGCAATTTCAGGATACTGTTCATCCATGAACATAAAAAAACCCAGTAACTATGGGCTGTTAACTCATAATTACCGGGTTTAATGTTTGGTGCTTATTATACGGTTAACGGGTTAGTTGGCGCATTGCGTCTTCCAAACCATTTACTGTGAGCGGAAACATATCTTCTTCGAAGATATCGCGCACCGCTTTTAACGATCCGCTCCAGCCCCACTGGTCTTCAGGCACGGGGTTTAACCACACCACCTTATCGAAGGTTTCACGCACACGCTGCAACCAAACATTGCCGGCCTCATCGTTCCAGTGCTCCACACTGCCGCCCACATGGGTCACTTCGTAAGGTGCCATCATGGCATCCCCCACAAAGATCACTTTGTAGTCCTTGGTATACTTTCGTAATAAGTCCCAGGTCATAGTGCGTTCGTGGTTGCGGCGTATATTATCTTTCCAAACACTCTCATACAGGCAGTTATGGAAATAAAAGGTTTCCATATGTTTGAATTCGGTGCGGGCCGCAGAGAACAACTCCTCACAGATCTTCACAAACGGATCCATAGTGCCGCCAATATCGAAGAACAATAATACCTTCACCGCATTATGACGCTCGGGTACCAGCTTAATATCCAGGAAACCGGCGTTACTGGCGGTGGAGCTAATGGTATCGTCCAGATCCAGCACTTCTTCGGCGCCCTGGCGCACAAACTTACGCAGACGTCGCAATGCCACCTTAATGTTGCGAATACCCAGCTCAACATCATCATCCAGGTTACGGTAGTTACGTTTTTCCCAGACCTTGATGGCTTTTTTATGGCGACTGCGACCCTGATCGACGCGCATGCCTTCAGGATTGTAACCGTCATTGCCAAAGGGAGAGGTACCGCCGGTACCAATCATCTTGTTACCACCGCGATGGCGCTTTTCTTGCTCTTCCAGGCGCTCGCGGAATTTTTTCATGAGTTCATCGAAACCGCCCTGGGCTTCGATGGCGTCCATTTCTTCCTTGCTGAACATACGTTCAAACTCGGATTTCATCCATTCTTCAGGAATACCCTTGGCACTGGTGAGAATACTGTCCAGGGTGTCTATGCCTTTAAAATAATGGGCAAAGGCCTTATCGAATTTATCAAAATGGCGCTCATCCTTTACCAGACAGATACGACTTAATTGATAAAAGTCATCCAGGTCGGCAAAGGCCAGGCGATGTTTAACGGCGTTAATTAAATCCAGATACTCCCGTATGGAACAGGGTATGCGGTATTCACGCATGGTTTGAAAGAAATCAACCAACATGTTTCATTAACCTTTACGGCGAGTCATAAACGCCAGTTTTTGTAAGAGTTCTACATCTTGCTCATTTTTTACCATGGCACCGTACAAGGGTGGAATGGAGTTTTCTTTGCTGCGCAAGGTTTCCGGATCCACGTCGTCGGCCAGTAACAATTTCAACCAATCAACCAACTCTGAGGTAGAAGGTTTCTTTTTAAGGCCAGGTACTTTACGCAAATCAAAAAACACATCCATGGCTTCTGCCAATAGATCTTTTTTAATGTCAGGGTAATGAACATCAACAATTTTTTGCATGGTTTCCTTGTTAGGGAAATCGATGTAATGGAAAAAACAGCGACGCAAGAAGGCATCGGGTAATTCTTTTTCGTTGTTACTGGTGATGATAATGATAGGACGATGCTTGGCCACGATACGCTCTTGGGTCTCGTAAACAAAAAACTCCATCTTATCCAGTTCAAGCAATAGATCGTTAGGAAATTCAATGTCGGCCTTGTCGATCTCATCGATCAATAATACAGGTGGTTTATCACCGGTGAAGGCTTCCCACAGCTTGCCTTTTTTAATGTAGTTACCAATGTCGTTCACATCGGCATTGCCCAATTGTGAATCGCGCAAACGAGACACGGCATCGTATTCGTACAAACCCTGGTGGGCTTTAGTGGTGGACTTAATGTGCCACTGAATTAGCGGAGTACCCAAGGCTTCAGCCAACTGCTCGGCCAACATGGTTTTACCAGTACCCGGCTCACCCTTGATTAACAGTGGGCGTTGCAAGGTGATTGCAGCGTTAACAGCCATCTGCAGCTCGCTGGTGGCAACGTATTCTTTAGTACCGGAAAATTTCATGTTTTGCTCAATATGGATAACAATTTGCGGCATATTACCCTAGCAGACCAACATTAACACTGGCCAAGCCCTACAATTCACTGTCCCAAATGTACAATTTTGCTGATTTATTACTGATCGACAAACTCAAATATAGCCTCTGTGGGCAAAAATGCCCAAAATTAACCTCAGCCAGATGCCTACCTGCACCATCCTGAGTTAGCGGCTGGGCGGCAGTAAACAAGACCCTCTCCTAGGCCACGCTGTCGATTGTAAATTTCACGATTAGTTATGCTTTGAGGCTGAGCTGAATGTATGGGGCTTATAGTTGACCCAAGTGAACTTACTGGAAAACATACGGTAATACTGCCTGCTTTTAATGAGGTAGCGTTTACTCAATGCCGCAAGGGAGTTTCTATTATCTTATTTATTGATCTTTTGGTTCGTCATCGTCCGCCAAAGCATCCACATCTATATCGTCCAACTCACTCTCTAAATTGGCCAGGGCTTCATCTATGGCGGCTTCACCGTCGGTGGTGTCTTCTTCGTCAGCTTCTTCAGCTGTTTCTTCATCGTCTTGAACGGGTTCAGGCTCGGTTAGGGCATCATCGGCATCTGCATTGACTTCATCGTCCAGATTAAAGTCATCGTCATCCTCTAGGTTAAAATCATCGTCATCATCCAGGTTGAAGTCATCCTCTGCTTCTTGCGAAGCCGCCTCGGGCTCTGGGATCACTTCGTCTTCTAGCTGAGGAATATCCTCTTCAATGCCTCCCTCTATCTCCTCGTCGTCCGTTAAGCTATCCAGCACACTGTCTAATTCGTCGATGGCGGCCGTGGTTTCTTCATCATCCACAGCGCTAATGTTTTCTTCGGGTTCCACATCGGCATCTATATCGAAGTTTTCGTCAAAGTCTGGAATGTCGTCCTCAACATCTTCCGCCTCCTCAACCACATCATCCACCACGTCTTCGGCATCACTTATGTCATCGTCGTTGGATAAGTCCAAATCATCCAGGCCATCTAATTCTTCATCGTCATCCACGTCACTTAAGTCAAAGTCTTCGTCAAATTCTTCATCGTCCATACCATCATTTAAACTTACCTCCGGCGGTGGGGCCGACATGCCTTCTGGTTTATCTGTACTAGGGGCGTCGTCTAATGGCTCAGAGGACTTCTTTTTAGAGAAATGACGGAAGATAAAAAAGCCTGCTAAACCTAATACCAGAGTTAATACAGGTATTAGGATGTACAACCAAAATGGAATGGCTTCCTCTTCCTCTTCTTCCATGGCCTCCTCTGCCACCTCTTCACCCTGGGCTTCCACCTGCCCTTCATCAGTTGGTGGCAGCTCTTCTGTAGCGGGTTCTTCAACCTTTTCGTCTAAGGCTGCCCCCTCATCTTGAACAGGCTCACCTTCCATGGCGTCCGGTATTTTTGCCAGCTCTTGCATTTGCTCCGGAGTGATTTCCTCTTGTACAAAATATTCATGGGTAAAGTCTTCGGGGATAGGGTAGACCAACACGATGGGGTCCGGTTTAATGCGAAATTCCTGATCCACCCCAAAGCGGCCTTTTACATTTAAAGCCATCTCATAAATGCCCGGCCCCTTACCGGCTTCGATGATAGACTCCCAAACCCCCTCTTCAATCCAGGGAACCGCCTGAATAATGGAGTGCTGGTCTGGGCCCTTTAATTTGGCAATGACGCGAGTTCTGGCCACTTCAATGTCGGGCACCTGGGGAATCACTCGCACCGCATAAGCCATGGCGCCATTGTGCAGACGTTTGCGAATTTCAAAACCTATGGGTTGGCGCACCTGAATATATTCTTTACGCATGCGCTGAAAGGTTTTGCCGTCTACGGTAATTTGCAACTCGTATTGGCCTTCATTATTTAAACGCTTAATGCTTTCCTTAAAACGACCATCTTCAGGAATATTCTCCGGGTCGCTAATTTGTTTGCTGCCGCTACGGCCCGATTCGGCGGTCATCTTCATTTCCACCGTCATCAAGCGTAAAAAGTCTTGATTGGTAAGGATCTCGCCGTCTTCGTGCAGATACACTTCAAAGTCCACCTGCTGCCCTGGAAATAGCGAAGTGGGCAGGTTCAGTATTTCCATCTTTAAATCGCTGACCACAGTGACGCGGTTATCAGGGTCTAAATCTGCAAGTATTTTCCAGGTGCCAGCCTGGGGAGTTTGTATGGTCACTAGGTCGTAAACCGATTCACTAAACCAGCGGGCATTTTCAGCCGACTTTATCTGGCTAATAACCTGGCCATCCGGGGTGGTTAACTGACTGGGGGGAGAGCCTTTTTTGCGGAAAATAAGCGCGGTAAATTCCTGCACGCTTTCATCAATCTCAAAGGTATTATCTGGCGCCAACGGCACTTGTTCGGCCGCCACCGGGGCGGCTTTTTCAAAGGCTTTTAGAAAGGCCTTTACCAACTGTTCGGAATTATTTACCACCTCACTCATGCCGTTGGTGGTTAACGATAGTTTTTCCAGTAATACGTTGTCGGCATTTTCCGACAAAGCAATTGTATGTATTTTTACCCCAAAATCCTGATACTGCTTCAATACCTGAGTCAGGATGCGGCTGCGTTCCGCTTCATTTTTTTGCTGTTGTTGTGGGTCACTGTCTTGGGCGATGTCCACTAAACCATCGGTTAACAAGATGACATGTTGTTCATACTGGCCGTCTTTCTCAAATTTCCAGGTGGCCTTCTCCATGGCCTCGCCGATATTGGTACGCAGGCCATGGCTGTTGACGGTCTTGGCTTTCAGCTTGGCATTTTCTCGCCATTGATCATCTACTTTATTGGGAGCCACTAACATGTTGACCCATTGGCCAAACGTCCACACGCCGGCCTGAGAGCCTTCGGGCAATAACTCTACAATTAAATTTAATGCGGGCACACGCAAGTTTTCCGGATCGTTTTGACGCATGGAGCCGGAAATATCAATGATAATACGAACGTCAGAGGCGACACTGGTGGGAACAATTTTACTTTGCGGGTCTTGCGATGGGGTAGCTTCATCATCGGCCGACCACACCCAGGAACTTAAGGCGAGCCCCAAGATTAAGCAAACAGCTATCCTTGCTTTAGCGAGTTGATCACTCATGGTCGATATCTTAATCCTTAAGGCCTGTACAATTGGGCAAACACATAGGCTGCTTGCCTCTCAGGAGCATTTGAGGCACTGAACGTCCTGTTCAATACCCCATTTTACATTTGGCTTTCTAATACTCGACGGCCCTTCTCTGTGATGTGCCAGCGAATACCATTTTTACCACTGACTTTGCCCGCCATACTGCGAGTGACCAACACTCCCAGGGTTTGCAACATAGTAGATTCATCGTTATTGGACTCGCGACACAAACCAGGTAGCGACCTAAAGATATAGCGGCCGGTGGCCAACATTTTTAAGGCGGTGGCACTGGTGACATCCAACTCCTCCTCCATCTGCATGATCTCGGGTTCGTCTTCTGGCTCTAATTCTTGTTCGGTTTCGGTATCGATTAATGGCAGCAATTCATTTTTAATGATGCGTAAATCATGGTGTACGGTTTCCGATTGCTCTTTGGCATGACGGGCGGCATCCAGAATTCGGTCGGACATGTTGGTGATAAAAAATCGGCTGGCAATGGCCGAAATAAGACAAAACCCGGTAAAGATTAATAACCTTGAGGGGTCTCCCTGGGTCTCCAGAATGAGCTCACTGTTGACCAAATCCAGAATCACCGGCACCAGGAAGGCGGCGCCTATGCCCACCACCAGACATCTAGGTAAGCTGATGGCATCCGGATCGTTTTCACCGTACATGTAATAATTCACCAAGCCGCCGAAAATGCCGGCCAGTAACATGACGGTCGCTAGAATAAAAATATGGTTAGCCATTCTTCACCTCTTATTCATTAGAGCGTATGACTGCTAGCACCCATTACTGCCAGAGCGCTAAGCGACTACCCCTAATCAATCACCCTAAATTATTTTTAAAATCAGTGGCTACCGCCTAACGCACACCAACCTCACCCCAGTCTATTTACCCTTATGTTTAAGACTCCTCACTAGTTATAAAACTAGACGTATTTTTCAATTGCGCAAAAAATCCGTGCTAAGTGATTATTTTATAGACAGTTTCTGCCAAAATAATGAGCAGTACATTTTTGGGCTCGAGCATTGCCTGTTATACTGCACCACCCAAAAGGAGGGCTTTATGGATTTGAATTCACTTAACCATTGGCAACAATTGTCATTTTGTGCCGCCATCTGTGAGCGCAGCTTGCCTAATTTTCAATTGTTTTGTGAGCTCGAAGAGCGCCCCGAGCAATACCAACAATCCCGTAAAATTTTAAACAAGGTCTGGGAGTATTTGCGCGGTCAGTTAAGCAGCATGAAAAACATCGAAAAGCAGCTGGAAGTGCTCAATGAGCTAGTACCGGACCCAACACAACATGATAGTTACGGCGCCTACCCGGCAATGGATGCCATGGTTGCCCTGCAAAGCTGCATACAGGGCATTTTGGATGACAGCATCGATGATGCCCAAGCCATGCAAACCATGACCCAACAGCGCCTGCTGGAAGTATTTGAGCTGCAACAACAAAACAAAGAAGACAGCGAACTTTGGGCACGACAATTAAGCTTTGAACAAGAGGTGGTTGATCTGGTGTGTGAAAAAATCAGTCACGCCGATGCCATTAAAAAGCTGATTCCCCTAAGCCGCGACAAGGGTGTGAGTCAACTGGGCATTTGCATCGATGATTAAATTTATCACCCTGAGTATTTGCCTAAACTTACTGGCTAGCCTAAGCGTTGCCAGTGATGACCACTCGGGGCACAGCGATGACCTGTTGTTTTTACTGCAACACAAGATTGCCATTAGCAAATTACAAAAAAAGCACCTTGCTCTGCCCCCCAGCGAACAAAACTCAAACCGCCAACAACAAACCCGACACTTTAATAAAGCCTTGCCCAAGTTAACGCGCTACATGGCGGTGCCCGAGTCCCGCTATCCTAACCTGGATATGTACGCGCAAAGCCTGAAAAGCCGCAGCGCCTTATTAAACGATTACGCCCAACTGTTGTTACAGTTTTACGCCCAACCCTAGGTATCTCGAGGCTGACCGGGGTCAAGCCTTGCACCAAGTTAAACGAATACACCCAGTCTTAGAGGGCTGACCCAGGTTAACCCTCCTCTCCTACTATTTGCCCCATAATACCTGTGCCAGTGCCGCCCTCTTCCCCGATAGCCAACACTATAACCGTGACCGGCAAAGCCAGCTTAACAGCCAGAGCACTGTTAAATTACATATTGGCAGCCTACCTAAGACCAAGAAACCCATTGCTCTGTTTCAATAATGATCCGCCCGCCATGTGCTATCTTTAATGATCAGGAGCCTGCGTTTATGGGCCGTTCATTGCCATGGATGCCAGCATGTTACGTTTTCTATCTTGTCTACTCGTTCTGATCAGTAATCTAGCGCTGGCCAACCCTGAACAACTCATTAACCACACGTTTACCCAAGTATCCCAACGCATGGCCTCCCTTCAAGATGCCAGCCCCAAAGACATCAACCAAATACTCAAGCAAGAGCTCGAACCCATCATGGATATGGAGCGCATGAGCAAGCTGGTGCTGGGGGACCACTGGAAACGTGCCAGCCTCAAACAAAAAAAACGCTTCATACAGTGCTTTAACCGCCAACTCAGGGCTGGCCAAGCCGACTCATTGAAAACCTGGCACACCGGGGAGTGGTCCATACGCGCCACCACCTACAACAATAGCGGCAGCAAGGTGGCCATAGAGATCGACATGTCCATGCAACAGGAAGTACGCCACATGTTGCTGCGTTTGTATAAGAGCGGTGACCGCTGGTACATCTACGACGCAGCCTTTAATGGCATTAGCCTGTTAAAAAATTACCGCGATGATTACGCCCTAAAGATTGAAAGTCAGGGCTTGGGGAAAACGTTGGCGAAGCTGTGCCAGCATTATCCTTTACCCGTTAAAAAGCTGGTGATGGCGGCCAACGAATGGCCTCCCTTTATAGGCCGTTCGTTGCCTGGCCAGGGGTTCAGTGTTGAATTGATAGGCCAGGTATTAAAACGGGCAGGGTATCAAGTGAGTATGGCGTTTGCTCCCTGGCGAAAAGTCATGAAGGGCATGGAAAAAGGCAAGTACGATATCAGTGTCGCCGCCTGGAGCAACGCTGACCGCAAAAAGCAATTTTTATTCAGCTCGCCCTATTATCACAACCAACTGGTGGTGATAAGCGCTACCCAAAAAATAGACACTATAGATGCCTTTCAACACGCCTTATTGGTGGATAACAAAAGCCTGGGGCTTATGGAAGACTACGCTTATGACCAGCTGATCCCTAAGGGCAGCACCATCAGCTACCACCAGCACTACGGCCCATTATTGCGTAAGCTGGCCAGCAACGAAGTGGATATGGCCCTGCTAGACGGTGATGTGGCGCGACATATTTTGCACTCTATGGCCAGTTTAAAAACACGTTTGCAAGTGCCTACTACCACCGTACACAGCAAAAGTTTGCACATGACCATGCTAAAGGATCACCCCGCGGCGAAAGAAGTGATGATGGATTTTAACCGTTGGCTACAGGTGTATTTGGAATCGGACGATTACCAAAAATTGCTGGAGAAATACCAGCTTGCAAGATACGAACTCAATTCCAATGGTCAATAAAATAAAATCTATTTTTTTGCAAAAAGTGACCACTGATTCACAAAGACCTTCTGATCTTTTATAACTTTTGTTTACAAGGGAAGGTTTTTTTTGCTTCCCATAGGAGTTATAACTAACTTTATAGTATGACTAAATATCCTCGCCTCCTCGAAAAAAAGACCCGCCACACAGCCTTAAATATTGTTATTTTTGGCTGTTTATATATGTCAGCACTCACTTGCGCTGCAGTGCAGGTTATTCCAAAGGGAGGGCACCAAGCCCCCTCGCAAAGCGCCCAGGATACACAACTAAGCTCGTCACAATTAAAAAGTAACTTTAAAAAAGCCGTTAGCGCTTACCGTGCCGAGTTAAGAACCTATTGGCCCGATGCTGAAATAAGCAGTAAGACCCGCCTGGTATTTTATTCCGACGACTACCAGCAAAAACAGGCGGTTGATTTTAAGAGCAATGAAATTCAAGTCACTATGCCTAGCCTTCGAAAAGGTAAGGTACTTAATTATCGTGAGATGCAAAAGCGCCTTGAAAAAACCCTCATACAATTGCTGTCCACCAACTTACAAACAGCGGTCAATCTAGACCCTATTAATTCAAAAATGGAAACCCTGGCAGGCATTCGCTACGCCCAAGACTTGGGGGCCATGGGTCGCGACCTTATATTAGGGGAGTTATTTCGCGATGAACGCCCTTCCATTAAGGCTGTGGAGCGCATGGCCAAAAAATTAAGCAAGGCCGCCTACATTCGCTACCCTGCGGTGGCATCGTTAAACCTGGCATTTGCCTTTAACGATCGCACTACCTACATCATCTCTTTACCTGAAAAACGCATTCGCACTAAGGCCATTCGCTACAAGTCATTCATTTATGACTACGCGCAAAAATACAGCCTGCCGCCGTCTTTAGTATTTGCCATTATTCATGCCGAAAGCCATTTCAATCCGTTGGCTCGGTCCCAGGCACCGGCCTTTGGTCTCATGCAAATTGTGCCTCATACCGCTGGGGTGGATGCCAGCCACTTAATCTACAAAAAGCAAAAAGTGTTGTCCCCCAGTTACCTGTACAACCCTAAACAGAATGTGCAAGTGGGGGCCGCCTATTTTCATATTCTGTACTACCGTTATTTAAAAGGCATTACCGATTCAAAGGCTCGTTTGTATTGCGCCATTGCCGCCTATAATGCCGGTACCTCCAGCGTCATGAAAACCTTAACCGGCAGCAGCAGTATCAGCAAAGCAGTGGGCAGCATTAATCGTATGTCGGCCCAGGATGTATTACGTAAATTACTCAGGCAGATGCCCACGGCTGAAACCCGTGGTTA
>Ga0209081_1001573_pt1 | contig 13606 bp, 8 predicted proteins | sample GOMGulsemesocosm_4_FD_184636 | JGI IMG/M metagenome (GOLD analysis project Ga0209081, IMG submission 184636) | Methane-oxidizing microbial communities from mesocosms in the Gulf of Mexico - GOM15B Gulf of Mexico (SPAdes) (version 2) | ecosystem: Environmental > Aquatic > Marine > Cold seeps... | reverse complement strand
GTTAGGGCATAAGCTTGATATGGACGTTGTTGCAGAAGGCGTTGAAAGCGAGGCTATTTGGGATGTTTTATTAGCAATGAATTGCGACATAGTTCAGGGATATTTTATTTCTAAACCAATTTCTGCGGGCGAATTTATTCACTGGCTAGAAAATAATGATTTTTTAAAGCGTAAAAAAGATAAATAGGCTTTATTAGTCCGTGCAAAAGGTTTAAAACCCTCATCTTTAGATGGGTAGCTTTAGCTAGCCGTTACTTTTTCTACTCAGAGCGCGATTAAAATCCCGCCTGATGCCGCCTACATGGGGGTAGAGGCTGGCTGATATTAACGTAGGCGGCATGTTTTTAAATATAAGTAATCGCACTTTAAGATTAGAGTCAAGTGTAAATATAGGTATTAAATAGGTATTGGTTTAATATAAGACACCGAACTAAATAGGACTTTTAGTCCTTAAATAACTTACCATCTTTAGACGGTATGTAGTTCAGTAGTTGATGAGCAACACAAAGAATTAGTAAACCTAAAGACCGTCATTGAAACTTAATATTTCATGGTAAGGATAATTAATAAATGCGTTTTTTGTCTGTAATATATTGCTATTGTATTATTTTTTGCTTGCTTGATTTTGAATTAATGCATCAATAGACTCTTTTAATACTGACAACCGTATTGGTTTCTTTAAAAATTCATTTGCACCAGCTGAAATAATACTATCAATACTCTCTTGCTTAGAAAGCCCCGACATAGCAATGATTGGTGTGCTTTTGGTTAAATTGTTTGCTCTAATATGCTTACAAACAGCAAAACCATCAATATCAGGCATAACAATATCTAAAAAGATAAGAAATGGCTTAATATTCTCTATCACACTGCCAGCTTCAAAACCGCTATAAGCAACTTTTACGTCAAATTGAGGATATAAAACACTGATGAACTCAACAAGTAGATCTGCATGTTGTTGATCATCCTCGACTATGACAATAGTTTTCTTTGCCTTAACAGTAGATTCCCTCTTTAATAATCGATTAATTTCTGTTTGCTCAAATCGTCTATGCCCACCTTGGGTTGTAATAAATTTTATGCGACCTTCGTTAGCCCAATAACGAATAGTGATTGGAGATACCCCTAGAAATTCACCTGCTTGTGCAGGAGTTAGTAGCTTTTCTGATTTTTTCAACATCTAAATTCCAAAAATGTAAGTAACTAAAATATTTAGTTGTATTGATAGATAAATTTTAGCTTATTTATCAATTATTCAATAACTATTTTATTTGTGTTGTTGATATTATTGTTTTTGCTGAGCTTTGTCAATATCGTTATTATTGTTTACAGTGGTTTGTTTTTTGTGTATTATCGATTCCGTTTCAGGGAAAGAACAGTATTACTGCATATCTACATAATAGGTAAACGGCATAACTGAATAGCAGGAATACGCCGTTAATATACTTAGTAAAAAATAGTATTAATTATTGAAAACAGGAATAAAGATGAAATTAACTATTGGAAAGAAGCTTGGGTTGTCGTTTGGTATTATTTTACTGCTTATGACAACCTCTGCAATTGTTACATACTCACTTATTGTAGAAAATGAACAAATACAAAATAAAGTCGTTAATTTACGTATGAAAACCGTTTTACTTGGTAAAGACGTTATTAACGGTATGAATCAATCGCTTGCGGGTTTGCGCGGTTATATGATCTTAGGTGACGACTCTAAAAAAGCGACAGCAATGAAAAACACAAGGAATATGGCTTGGGAGTCTATTGAAAGTTCGATCAAAGAATACGATATTCTTGCCATAAACTGGACTGTTCCTGCCAACGTTAGGCGTTTGAAAGATATAAAGTCAGAGCTTAATGCCTTTAAAAACGCGCAGCAAGAAATTGAAGATATTTCTCATACCGATGACAATATTGCTTCATATAAATTGCTATTAACTGATGCCGCACCAAGAGCTTCACAAATGCTAACGCATATAACGGAAATTATTGATGAAGAAGGTCAATTAAAAGCGACTAAAGCGCGAAAGTCATTACTTAAAAACTTAGCGGATACCCGAGGGAGTTTCGCAGTTGGACTTGCTAATATTCGCGCTTATCTATTATCTGGTGATGATACATTTAAAACTAACTTTGAAGCGAAATGGCAGATAAACGAGCAACGAGTAAATAGCATAAATAACAGTCAAGTTTCACTGTTTAATGCTAGCCAACTGCAATCATGGCAAGCATTTAATTCAGTTCGTGATGAATTCAAAAGTTTACCTGAACAAATGTTTACTTTACGTAGTAGCGAAGACTGGAATAAAGCTAACTATTGGTTAGGAACCAAAGCGGCACCAATAGCAAATAAAATATTATCATTGCTAAGTGAAATGAAAGTGTCACAAGATAAGTTATTAGCTAATGATATTGAAGAAGCATCAAACTTAATCGGTACATTAAAGTCAACGTTGATATTTATCACGTTAATATCACTCGTCTTAGGTATTGGCTGCTCTTTGATGTTTAGCCGTGATTTATTAATGCGTTTAGGAAGTATTTTAACGCGTGCAAAACATATTGCTGATGGAGATATGACAGGAAAGCCATTGACTGTTAAAGGTAAAGATGAGTTAGCTGACTTAACGGTTGCCATTAATCAAATGTCTACTTCATTATTAAATTTAGTGAAAAAAACAGCAGACTCTATGGTAGAAGCATCTAAGGGAACAACTGAGATTTTAGTTGCTAACCAAGAAATGGCATCAGGTGTTAATGAACAAACAGCACAAATAGAGCAAATTGCAGCGGCAATTGAAGAGCTTTCAAACTCTTCATTAGAAGTAGCAAATAACTGTGTAAATGCATCAGATAGTTCAACGGCAGCACTCGACTTAGCAAGATCTGGCGGCGAGGTTGTTCAAGAAACACTGTTACAAATGATGATGATTAAAGGTGCTTTTGATGGTAGCTCAACCGCTATTACTTCATTGAGTGCACAAAGCCAAAAAATTGAAGATATTTTAAGTGTCATTAAAGGTATTGCCGATCAAACTAATCTACTTTCCTTAAATGCCGCAATTGAAGCAGCAAGAGCGGGTGAGCAAGGGCGGGGTTTTGCTGTTGTTGCCGATGAAGTTCGTCAACTAGCAGCTAGAACGACAGCGGCAACCACTGAAGTTGAAGGCGCTATTGAATCCATGCATATAGAAACAGAAAAGGCAGTGACTATGATGTCAGACGGAAGCGTTAAGATAGAGCGGGGTGTTGATATGACCAATGATGCAGCATCTTCGTTAAATGAAATAATTAACAGTGTTGATAATGTGGTAGCGCAAATACAAACAATAGCAGCAACCGCTGAAGAGCAAAGTATGACCACGGCCGAAGTTGCGCAAAATACTGAAAATGTATCTACGGTTTCACATCAAGTAGAAAGAGGTATTAGTAATGTTGTTGAGCTATCGAGTGCTGTTACTCAAACAATCGAGGTGAAGACAAAAGAACTCTTAGTAATGATATAAATTATGGATATGCAAATGGTTGTTTGGGATGAGAATCATAGTGTTGATATTGAAGAGATTGACAATCAGCATGAGCTTCTTTTTGAAGTGATATATAAGCTTGACTTAGCTGTAGAAAGGCAAGAAAGCATGGCTACCATCACTACTTTGTTAGAGGCGCTAATTGATTATACTGATTATCTATTTAAAACAGAGGAAAAATATTTGGCACTTTTATCTTTAGATGATTATGAGCTTCATCAGCAGCAACATCAGTTTTTTATAGAAAATCTTACTGTTTTTAAAGCGCAAACTGAGCGTACAGGTACAGTATCGTTAAGCTTATTGTACTTTTTAAAAGATTGGCTTGTTGAGCATACTCAAATGGAAGATAAGAAGTATGCTAGATGAATTCTGTTTTTTATCTGTTAGCTATATTAATAAAGTTTTAAGGTTCTTATGTGAAAACAACAATCAAGCACTCAAAGTTTATTGCTTTTTCAGCTTAATAGAAATAAAAAATTACTGACCTTATTAGATGTAGAAAGTGTTTTAACCAACAAAGAATGGCAAGAAGTGGCGAGTTTATAAATATTTAACTATTATATAACTCAATTAAAGTTAACGTTATTTTAATAAAAATATAGTTAGCCCTCAAAGTGAAGAGCAAATATATTATATAAGGGAAAAAAATGGGATTCTTTTTTAAAAGCAAGGTTGCTGAAAATAAACCGACAGAAAAGCAGCTTGAAGCTAGTAAGTCACACCATATTTTAGAAAGTTTAAAAAAATCACTAGCCTTTATCGAGTTTACTCCCGATGGCACGATACTCGATGCGAATGAAAACTTTTTAAATGCAGTAGGCTACAGACTTGATGAAATCAAAGGTAATCATCACCGCATTTTTTGTGATAACACATACACTCAATCAAATGAGTATAGTCAGTTCTGGCAACAACTTGCTTCGGGTCAATCACTGAGTGACCGATTCTTACGTTTTACCAAAAATGGCACGCCGCTTTGGTTAGAGGCAAGTTACAACGCGGTTAAAGATGATGAAGGCAGAATAATATCGGTCGTTAAAATAGCCAGTGATATCACAGAGTTGGTTGAAAAATCAAATGTTCAAAATGGTATTTTACAAGCACTAGACCGCTCAACGGCCACAATAGCATTTGAATTAGATGGTACTATTATTGAAGCTAATGATAACTTTTTAAACGCAACAGGCTATAGCCTTTCTGATATTCAAGGTAAACATCATAAAATATTCTGCCCACCTGAACTTGCATCAAGTAGTGAGTACAAGCAATTTTGGGTAACGCTAAACCGGGGTGAGTTTATGCAAGGTTTATTTGAACGAAGAGACGCCAGAGGTAATGTTTTATGGTTAGAAGCAAGTTATAACCCTATAACGGATGATAACGGTAAGCTCATTCGAGTGGTTAAATTTGCTACGGATGTTAGCGAGAGAGTAGCTAATATTAGAAATGCTTCAGAAGCGGTACACTCAACTGTTACAGAAACAGAGCAAGTATCAGAGCAAGGTAAAAAAGTATTGAGTCAAAGTGTTTCAATCATGGATGAAATCAGCAGTAATGTAGACGTGGTAGCGCAAGATATTGTCGCAATAAATGAACAATCAGATAAAATAAGCAATATTGTTAGTACTATTACAGCTATCGCTGACCAAACCAACTTACTTGCTTTAAATGCTGCAATAGAAGCCGCTAGGGCGGGCGTTCAAGGAAGAGGTTTTGCAGTTGTTGCCGACGAAGTTAAGCTGTTGGCTGAAAGAACAAGTACCTCTACGGCTGAAATATCTAAAGTTGTTAAAAATAATGCTTCATTATCAGCCTCGCTATCTGACAATATCATAGAAACACAAAGCAAAGCAAAATCAGGTACTGAGCTTATTACGCAAGTTGATGGTATTTTTGTTGAAATAAACCAAGGAATGAAAGGCGTTGGTGCAGCCGTTGATAAGTTACAGTAATACTATCTTTCATTTAAATGCTAATAACTAATGGGCATGAAAATGGGGGATTAAAAATATAGTGTAGGCATTGATGAGATTGACAAGCAGTACATCATTCTTTTAGGGTTGATACCTAAGCTTAGTTTTGCTGTAGAGAAACAATAAAACGTATAGCTTTTGATATTTTGTTTTCTTCTGGCGTTAGATTTTTCGTTTAATAATATCTCTAATAATAAAGCGATTTGGACTTAAATTAAACAGCATATTATTATCTACAGGGTAGGGTGTTCCACATAAATCGGCAGTAAGAATATCTGCTGCCAGTGGTGCTGAGCATAAGCCACGTGCGCCAAATCCCATCATCACATATAAATTGTCAACCACAGGGGCTAATTGATTATATTTCCAGTTTTTATCTTTGGCTAAATGCGGATAAGCTTCAATATGCTTTTGAATATCAGGCATAGCGCCAACCATAGGCATGTGATCTGGTGTCATACAACGCAATCGTGATTTACTGCGTACAACATCCCGCGTTGTCCAATTAATTTTTGTGGTTAGCTCTGGTAAACATGTTGATAGCATGTCCATATTAAATTGATCTTCTTCGGGCTTTGCTGTAGTTCGTGTACTATTTTTATTGAAGGTAGCGCCAATGCAATGTATTTGTTTATGACTAGGCGTCAAATAGCCTTTATGACAAATTACCGTTGAAAGCTTATTGATTTCATCATTTGTTTTCATGTTGCTAACTTGCCCTTGTACCGAAGTAAAAGGAAGTTGTTTTATCCAATCAAAGTCAATAATTTCTGCACCACCACAAACAACAACAACACTTGCCTCAAACTCACCTTGATTAGTGCAGAGTTGCCAGTTTTTTTGATGACTATTATTTAGGTTGTCTGTTTTCTTTTGTTTGATTTTTGTCACTAAGGTATTGTTTTCAATTCTAAGTCGTCCCGTTGTTTTAGCTGAATTAATGATTTGTTTAACAGCATCTTGAGGTGATAACCAACCAGCATTTGGCATAAACAAACCGCCATAAGGTAAATCAATATTAGCGACTTTACTGGCGGTGTTGGCATCAATACTATGAATTAACTTTGTTGGCCAAGGTGTCAGTTCACTAAATTTTTGCTGACGTTTAACTAAGGCTTCTTTATAGGATACTTCTAATAGACCGCACCACGCGTGAGGAAATGTAAAACCTTGTTCAATAACTTCGTTATACACTGCTTTAGCTCGCCAAAAAGCTTGTTGGTAAAATAAGCTTATATCATCAGCCTGTTGGTGCAATAGTGGGTATAAGGCACCAATAGCATTGCTTGAGCCCCCTTGGGCTAGTGAATTGTCTTTACAATAAAGCGTTACCTTAATACCTTGTTTTGTTAATGCTAAAGCGGCGCAAGCTGACGCTATTCCACCGCCAATAATACTAACATGTTGTGGTTTAGTGATTATTGGGCGTAGTTGGTACCCTCTATTTGACTTGGGATCTTGTTGGAAAGTTCCCGTTAACATTTCATGCTTATGACCTATGTATGATTTTTTTATGGTACGAAAACCAATACGTTGCAGATGTCTTTTTACAAAACCAGCGACAGTAAAAGTAGCAATGCTTGCTTGCTGTTTAGATAACCGACCAATTTGCGAAAATAATGATTCAGTCCACATTTCTGGATTTTTAGCAGGGGAGAACCCATCAAGATACCACGCATCAACTAACCCTTTTTTAGATGAATCAATATTTGTTAATCCCGAAGTAGCGTCATCAATAATGATTTTGAGGGTGACTTGTTCATCAAAAAAATGAAGTGATAATTCTGTTAACTCTTCATTGCAAGGTTCAAATTCAGGATACTGAGCTAAGAGTAAGTTGGCAAAATAATGTAATTGTGGCAATGCTTGTAGTGATTTACTAAGTTGCTTTTTAGTTAGCGGATATTTTTCAACACTTATATAACTAAGCCTTGCACATTTATTGTCAGGTGATTCTTGTTGTAACTTTTGGTATGCCTGTAAGGTCAATAGAAAATTAAGACCTGTACCGAAACCTGTTTCGGCAATAACAAAACTATCATCTGCTTGTTTTATTCTATCGCTTATTTTATTGCCTAGAATAAAAATTTGTTCACTTTGCTGGTAGCCTGATTCACTATCAAAATAAATATCATTAAATTGTTCTGAATAAGGAGTGCCATCTTGTTTGAAGCTTAACTTTGGGCTTGTCATTGTTAATTTGGTCACAGAAAGTACGGTTTAGTTTTCTAAATGGGATTATTTTACGTGAATTTTTGTCTTAGATCAGTGTTATTAGATTATTATTGACTGATGGGCATAGATATTTTTTTATTAAGACTATAGTATAGCGTACAAGTGTACGCTGGATTGTGTTAGCTATTGGAATGATAGTGTGCGATAGATTGTACAGTAAGCACGTAAACAACATGAACAAGTAATACCAGTTGAAGGGATCCTTGTATAATAGTCCCAATTTTTTAGAATGTTCATATTTAATTTTTAACATAATATTTGATAAAATATTTCACAAAATAATGGTTATTTAAATGAAACGTGTAGTAATCACCGGTATCGGTATTGTATCGAGCATTGGCAACAATGCGACAGAAGTTTTAGCTTCGTTAGAAACAGGTAAATCAGGTATAACTTACTCAGAAAGCTTTGCTGAGCAAGGCTTGAAAAGTAATGTTTGGGGTAAACCAGATATTGACATTAAAGATCATATTGATCGTAAAGCACTACGCTTTATGGGCGATGCTGCAGGTTATGCTTATATAGCAATGGATCAAGCGATTAAAGATGCTAAGTTAACCCAAGAGCAAGTATCTGATGTTCGTACAGGTATTGTTGCTGGCTCTGGTGGTGCATCATCAGCCAATATCGTTGCTTCAAGTGATACTTTACGTAATCGTGGTATTCGACGTGTTGGCCCTTATGCAGTGCCAAAAACAATGTCTAGTACAGTGTCTGCTTGTTTAGCCACACCATTTAAAATTAAAGGTGTTAACTATTCAATTAGTTCAGCTTGTGCAACGAGTGCGCATTGTATTGGTCATGCAATGGAGCTTATTCAACTAGGTAAGCAAGATATTGTTTTTGCTGGCGGTGGTGAAGAAGTTGATTGGTCACTTGCTATGATGTTTGATGGCATGGGAGCATTATCTGCTGGCCGTAACGATACACCTGAGCTAGCTTCGCGTACTTATGACGCTGATCGCGATGGTTTTGTTATCTCTGGCGGTGGCGGTATGGTTGTCGTTGAAGAATTAGAACATGCATTAGCACGTGGCGCACATATTTACGCTGAAATTGTTGGCTATGGCGCAACTTCTGACGGTTACGACATGGTAGCCCCAAGTGGTGAAGGTGCAGTACGTTGTATGCAACAAGCTATGCAAGGTGTGACAGGTGAAATAGACTATTTAAATACTCATGGCACATCAACACCTGTTGGTGATGTTAAAGAGCTTGGTGCTATTCAAGAACTGTTCGGTGACAAATCTCCTGCAATTAGCGCAACTAAAGCGATGACAGGTCACGCATTAGGGGCAGCGGGTGTTCATGAAGCGATATATTCTATTTTAATGATGGAAAACAATTTTGTTGCACCGTCTATTAATATTGATAATTTAGACGAACAAGCACAAGGTTTAGATATAGTGACAGAAAAGCGTGATGCAGATCTTAACTTAGTTATGTCTAACAGCTTTGGTTTTGGCGGTACTAACGCCACTTTAGTCATGCAAAAATATAAAGACTAATACTGAGCAATGATCGGTCAATGAAAACCAATTGTTAAACTTTTAGTTTTAAATAAAAGCCATATTAAGTATTTTATACCAATCACACTAAATATGTGATCATTTATACTTGTTAAAACCACCAACTACCGCGTTATTTATTTAATAATTAGAACAACTAGTTAATGAAATAAATGCCTTGTATTTGGCAGTTTTTCCTGCGTATAAAATAGATCCCCTAATTAATGTAATTGGTATTACTTAATATGGCTTTCTTTTTTATAGCCGCGCAAGGGGAAAATATTCTATAATTAGGTTATTGAATATTAAAGTCTACGTTGACTATTAATGAAAATATTTTTTGATGAAAATATGCCTTACGCAGAAGCGTTTTTTAGCGACTTTTGTGCAGCAGGTGAGTTAGTTCCCTTTTCTGGTCGTGACTTAACAGCTGAGCAAGTTCGTGATGCGGATGTATTATTAGTGCGCTCAATTACCCAAGTAAATGAAGCCTTATTAAAAGGCAATAAGAACCTCAGCTTTGTGGGTACTGCTACTATTGGTATGGATCATATTGATCAAAACTATCTGGCCAAACGCAATATTGCCTTTCATTCAGCCCCAGGTTGTAATGCTATTTCTGTTGCTGAATATGTTATTAGTAGCTTAGTGGTTTTAGCGGAGCGTTATTTATTAGATTTAACTCAACTGACTGTTGGTATTGTTGGCGGCGGTAATACTGGAACTCGTTTAAGTGAAAAGCTAACAGCATTAGGGATTACTCATAAAATTTGTGATCCGCTGCTTGAGAAGAACAAAAGTGATAACAGAGAGTTTTTCTCATTAGATGAGGTGCTTAACTGTGATGTGATCTCATTACATGTGCCTAAAATTATTGATGGCGAATATCCAACCTATCATTTACTTAATGAAAGTCGGTTAAATAACTTAAAAGAAAATCAAATATTGATCAGTGTTTGTCGCGGTGAAGTTATAGACAATAAAGCCTTATTAGCATTGAAACAACAGGGTCATGGCTTAAAAGTTGTGCTTGATGTTTGGGAAGGTGAACCCGATGTTTTAATACCACTTATTGAGTATATAGAAATAGCCACGGCACACATTGCAGGTTATAGCTTAGAAGGAAAATCTCGTGGTACAGAAATGCTTTATCATGCATTATGTGAACATATAAATAAGCATCAACATATTAATATTGAACCCAAATGCCAATTAGCAAATCTTCTGCCAACGGCAAGCATTCCCTCAATAGAATTAAATCAAGAATTTAATGACACAATACTAAACCAACTTGTTAAAATGGTTTACGATGTCAGGCGAGATGATGCTATATTTCGTCAACAATTATCAAGTCAAGGTTTTGATGGCCTCAGAAAAAATTATCCGATACGACGAGAGTTTTCTGCAGTGCGAGTTACCTTGTTATCCAATACCTCAAGTGATGTGCCCCATCGCTTAGGTTTTAGTAAAGCTTAGGCCTAAGTAAGGCTTAAGCCACATATAACATAAAAGAGAGAGGAACATGGCACAGAAATTTGATGTATGCATACTTGGCGCAACAGGGCTAGTTGGCAAAACCATTATGGAAATTTTAGAAGAAAGAGATTTCCCAATTAATAAATTATACCCATTAGCAAGCGCTCGCTCTGCGGGTGAATTTATTGAATTTAATGGCGAAAGCATTGAAGTGCTTGATGCAGATAACTTTGATTGGAGCTTAGCTCAAATTGGCTTTTTCTCTGCAGGTGGTTCAACATCAGCTAAATATGCGCCTATTGCAGGCGAAGCAGGTTGTATTGTTATTGATAATACCTCTGAGTTTCGTTATGACGACGATATTCCATTAGTAGTGCCTGAAGTTAACCCTCAAGCATTAGCTGAATACCGTAACCGTAATATTATTGCCAACCCTAATTGCTCAACTATTCAAATGATGGTGGCATTAAAGCCAATTTATGATGCCGTTGGTATTAGTCGTGTCAATGTTAGTACTTATCAATCAGTTTCTGGTGGTGGTAAAGCTGCTATGGATGAGCTAGCCAAACAAACTGCTGATTTACTTAGTGGCAAACCAGTTAAAACAGAAAATTTTTCACGCCAAATTGCTTTTAATGTTATTCCTCAAATTGATGTTTTTCTTGAAAATGGTTACACCAAAGAAGAAATGAAAATGGTGTGGGAAACTAAAAAAATATTAGGGGATGATAATGTTTTGGTTAACCCTACCGCCGTTCGTGTGCCAGTGTTCTTTGGTCACGGTGAAGCATTACATATTGAAACCAATACACCTATTTCTGCTGAAGAAGTAAAAACATTGTTAGCACAATCCCCAGGTTTAGTTGTTTGTCATAATGATGAAGACTTCCCTACGCAAATTGGTGATGCTAGTGGTAAAGATGAAACCTTTGTTGGCCGTATTCGTGAAGATATAAGCCATAATTGTGGTATTAATATGTGGATTGTTGCCGATAATGTACGTAAAGGTGCGGCAACAAACAGTGTTCAAATAGCAGAGTTGTTAGTTAAAGATTACCTAAGTTAATTAGCCTGAAGTTAATAAATAGCTAAAAGAGTTTGTTTTATAATTAAATTTTAATTTTAAAATGTTGCTGTAACTCTTTAGAAAATGAGAAACTCGCCGTTAACACTAGATAAGCTGTGTTAATCGCGAGTTTTTTGTTTTTATATCTCAAAAAAATGAGATCTTTTTTTGAATTTGATATGATTCTTAATAATCGAAACTAGTGCTCTTCAATAAGATGGAATGAATTTTGCTTTTGAACTTTAAAGTGATCTTCATCTTAATTTTGTCAAATAACTGACAAGTCGCTAATTTTGTGAAAAATAATAACTAGGAAAGTTTAGATGCAAAAATTATTACGCCTGTGCCTACGGCAGGTTGCTCTTATTATATCAATAGCTAGCATATTAACCTCTAGCATTCTCACTGTTAGCGTGTGGTCTATTAGTTTACCTGTTTTTGCACAGGAAGCTTTTGCTCAAGAGCGTGGAATTCGCATGCGAGGCCCTAAAAGTAGTGATGTTTTCCCATATGAACGTTATGGCCCTCTTACTCAAAGAGATACACTATGGAAAATAGCACTAACGGTGCGCCCTGACAGTAGATTAAGTGTTTATCAAGTGATGCAAGCCTTGTATCAAGCAAATCCTAGTGCCTTTGTTGATGGTAATTTTAATCACTTAATTGAAGGACAGTATTTAAAAATACCATCGTTTGAACGCATGATGTCAGTAAATTCAAATGCTGCGCAGAAAAAATCTAAAGATGACAATAAAGCTTGGCAAAAGAAGCAACCTAAAAGATCAGAGAAAAGCTTAGAGTCAACTGTTCCTCGTGTTAATAAAAAAGATTTAGAAACGGTTAAAGTAGAAATAAATAATCAACTAACAAAAATAGATAATAAACAGCAAGAACGTTTAGAGAGTATTCAAAATGATGTTTTAGACTCTATTGATGGTTTGCAGGCTATTTTAAAAGAAAATGAAACGTTACGTCAGCGTTTATCATCATTTAATAGCCAATTAGGGACAATGCAAAAAGAGGTCGCTAAAAGTAAAGAAATCAAGCTGCAAATGGATGATATGATTAAGTTGCAGCAAGCTTTATTAGCGAAAGCTCAAGCAAGAGAGCAAGAGTTATTATTAGAAAAGCAGCAAGCTGAACTTGAAAAAGAAAATATATTCTCAAGCCAATGGTTTATTGGTTTAATGATGACATTACCTGCAATTTTATTACTTATAGTGTTTGCTCTTATTTTTAAACGACGAAAAGCTGCAATAGCGTCATCTGAAGAAGTTACCGAAAGTTCATCAAAGAAAAAAGATAAGAAAAAATCTAAAGAAAAATCAGAAGTAATAACTGAACAAGAAGTTGAAGCACCTGAAGAGGAAGAACTATCACTTGATGAAGAGTTATCGCTTGATGATGATTTATCAATTGATCTACTCGAAGACGATGATGATGTAATTCACCTTGATGGTGATGACGATGAAGTTTTAGATGATCTTGATGACTTAGAAGATATTTTACTTGATGATAGCACTTCTGAACCTGAAGAGCTTGAAGGTGGAGAGCTAGGGCAAGATGCCTTAGATTCTTTGTTAATGGAAGATGATGAATTAGAAGAGGATGAAGCATTAGCTGATAATCAACTGGATCAAAATGATCTTGATGACTTGTTGGGAGATTTAGATGATTTAGGTGATTTAGACCTTGACGATGACTCTCTTGAAGACTTAGAAGATAAATCAATAGAAGAAGACAAGGCAGCAGAAGAAGATACGCAAGCCGAAGTCACCGATCCTGATGATATAGACGCCTTATTAGATGCCGTTGATG
>Ga0209081_1001572_pt1 | contig 13606 bp, 12 predicted proteins | sample GOMGulsemesocosm_4_FD_184636 | JGI IMG/M metagenome (GOLD analysis project Ga0209081, IMG submission 184636) | Methane-oxidizing microbial communities from mesocosms in the Gulf of Mexico - GOM15B Gulf of Mexico (SPAdes) (version 2) | ecosystem: Environmental > Aquatic > Marine > Cold seeps... | reverse complement strand
CAATTGTCTCTCCCGGTCTGGCCCGGACATATTCCACCCAAGTGTACCAGTCGATCATTTCTATGCCATCAGCAGACACGACCCTATCAGCACTGACAAAGCCGGCTTTATCTGCAGGCGAATCAGGCGTTACCGACTCTACGACGGGTAACACTTTCGGCTGATACAGCTCAATACCCAAACTACCGATGGGATCAGGTACCTTCGCATCGACTTGCCAACCCGCAAGAGAGGCGACACTGTCGTATCGTAAATTTGAATCGGCATAGGACACGGTAAAACGAATATCTCCGTCGTCACCAATGCGATGCACCAAACGCTCACCAAGGGTTTGCCAGGTTGGCGTCGGCTCGCCATCGACGGCGAGAATTTCCTGCCCGGCCTCCAAACCCGCCGCTTCGGCAACCGAATGGGGTTTAACCTCACCAATTACCGGCGCAACACCCTGTACGCCAAGCATATAAACGATCCAATAAAGCAGCACGGCGAGTAGAAAGTTAGCAATTGGCCCCGCTGCTACCGTCGCCATCCTTTGCCAGACAGACTTACGATTAAAAGCGAAGGGCAAATCTTCTTCACTGACATTACCCTCGCGCTCGTCAACCATTTTCACATAGCCACCGAGGGGCAGGAGAGCAATAACGAATTCCGTATCGTAACGATCGCGCCAGCGAAACAGTGGCGTACCAAATCCAATGGAAAAGCGTACAACCTTAATACCGCAGCGTCGCGCCACCCAGAAGTGACCGAACTCATGAAAGGTTACCAGCACACCCAATACGACAAGGGTGTAAAAAACCATTTGTAGAAATGCCATATAACTCGCTCTCGTCTTATTTCTGGCCGCGCACCATAAATTAGTGCCAGGCTTGCTCGACTATCATCTGTTGTGCTATCGCCCGGGCGCGTTTATCGGCTTCTTGGACTGCAGCAAGCTCCCGAGGTTCACCCAGTTGCCATGCCTGCATTACCCTGTCGACAACTTCCGCGATACGGGTGAAGCCGATAGTGTTATTCAAAAAAGCCTCGACCGCTACTTCGTTGGCTGCATTCAGTGCCGCCGGTGCATCCCCCCGACTATCGGCAGCCGCTCGCGCCAAGGTCAGTGCGGGAAAGCGCTGTTCATCGGGCGCCTCGAAATTGAGGCTAGCAATAGCAATTAAATCGAGCGAGCTGACGCCGGACTCAATCCGCTCAGGCCAGGCCAGCGCGTGGGCAATGGGCGTGCGCATATCGGGGTTTCCGAGCTGGGCCAGCACCGAGCCGTCGTTATACTCCACCAGTGAGTGGATAATACTCTGTGGGTGAATGACGATGTCGATATCACTGGCATCAACGGCAAACAGCCAACTAGCCTCTATGAGTTCAAGGCCCTTGTTCATCATAGTCGCAGAGTCGACAGATATTTTGCGGCCCATCGACCAATTGGGGTGGGCACAGGCCTGGTCCGGGGTCATTGCTGCAAGCTCAGGCACGGGAGTAGTGCGAAAAGGGCCGCCGGAAGCCGATAATAATAAGCGACGCACGCCCGCCTGTTCGCGGCCGCTATAGTCCGCCGGCAAACATTGGAAAATGGCATTGTGTTCACTGTCGATGGGCAAGAGCGTCGCCTTTGACTGCGCCACCACATCCATAAATAACTGCCCCGCCATCACCAGAGCTTCTTTGTTGGCTAGTAACACTTTTTTACCGGCCTTAACCGCCGCCAGTGTCGGTAACAAACCCGCCGCACCAACGATGGCAGCCATCACCGTATCAGCCTCTTGGTGAGCAGCAACCAGGGCCAGGCCCTCGTCTCCCCACAGCACTTCAATATCACTACCGACCAAAGAGCGCAAACACTCCGCTGCCGCTTCTGAACCCAGAACAGCATATCGCGGATGAAATTGCAGGCACTGCTGAGCGAGTTCTTCAACTCGCTCATTCGCTGTCAGAGCAAAAACCTGAAACTGCTGGGGGTGCCTGGCAACAACATCGAGGGTGCTGACACCAATCGATCCGGTCGAGCCGAGAATGGTGAGATTTTGTATTTGAGGCGTCATAACAAGAGCAACTTTCGACCGCGTGATTGATAAAATACTGCTAACAGACAATTAGATTGCCCTACAGGCAACACTACTCAGAGGACTATTTTATTCAAGAAATTTTTATCCAAGGGATAGTTAAAGACGGCTGTACAGTAGCGACAAAACCAGACTGAACACCGGCAATGCCGCCGTTAAACCATCAATCCTATCGAGCACACCGCCGTGGCCGGGCAAAATGGTGCCACTATCTTTAACACCGCGATGACGCTTAACCATACTTTCAACGAGGTCGCCCAGTACTGAGGCAAGCCCTGTCACCATTGCCAAAGCCAGCCATAAGCCAATGCGTGAAGCCTCAAAGTCCAGAAACCAGCCCGTAGTACCCACCACAAGAACAATAGCCAACTGGCCACCCAGCAGGCCTTCCCAGGTTTTCCCGGGGCTCACTTTAGGTGCTAGCTTGGTACGGCCAATAGCACGGCCAACAAAATAACCGCCGATATCGGCCAGGGCGACCAACAACACAACAGCCAAAACTAATTTCGGCCCTTCTGCAAGAGACATTAAACCCGCGAAGGCTAACCACATGGGTAATAAAACGAATACGCCCATCAATAAGCAGAGCCAACTTCGGCCCCATAGAATCGCGCTGCTGGGATAACTTTGCACCCAAAGCACCGCTATGGCCCACCAGGTGCAGGCAAGGAGCAATAAAAAGCGGGGTTTTTCAGCTAATAGAATATTCGGCTCGAAACCCAGATAAGCAGCCAGCGCGCCAGCCACGACAACAAGCGCAAGCATATAAAGGCCACGCCCAGCGACGCTAGTAAGGCCCGCCAAATGACTCCACTCCCAAGCGGCATAAGCCAACACCACGGCCATTAGTGCAATGAAACCAAAAGTAGGCAGTGCAAACAGGGCCGTGAGAAAACTAAGGGCGAGAATAATACCGGTGATAACCCGCTGTTTTAGCATTAAGCGCTCTCTCGCTGCTGGGCGGGGTCAAGCCTTTGCTCTGCTTTGCTATCAAGCATTTGCTCCTGACTTAAACCGAAACGGCGCTGGCGCTGATAATAGGCCGCCGCAGCAGCATCAAAGGCCGAGGCATCGAAATCGGGCCAATAGCAATCGGCAAAATACAGCTCACTGTAAGCCAGTTGCCAGAGTAAAAAGTTACTGATTCTTTGCTCCCCTGCTGTTCTTATACACAGATCAGGTTCTGGTAAATCGGCCAGGCAAAGGTTTTTTTCAAACAAGTCTTCATCGATATCGTCAACCGCCAAAGTGCCATCTACGGCCTGCTGTGCCAGCTTACGGCTCGCCGCGACGATATCCCCCCGACCACCGTAATCGACAGCCAGAACCAGGGTCATTGCGGTGTTATTGGCCGTTAGTGCCTCGGCATCGGCAATACGTTTTTGTAAGCGTGAACTGAAGCGATCACGTTCACCGATCACCCGCAAACGTATTCCGCGCTCGTGGAGGGCTTTCGCTTCTTTCTTGATATAGGTGGCAAACAGCGTCATTAAAGCGCTGACTTCCAGGGCGGGCCGCTGCCAGTTTTCGCTACTGAAGGCAAATAAGGTAACGACTTCAACATGGTGACGTTGGCAGCTTTCTATCATGTCGCGAACACGTTCGACCCCGGCGCGATGGCCTTCGTGACCCGGCAAACCCTGAGCTTTAGCCCAGCGATTATTGCCGTCCATAATTACTGCAACATGCCTGAGTGGCTGGGCACTATCAGCAGCCAAAGTTTCTGCCATACTCTGCTTTCCTGATTTTATTTTCCCGAGCTTTCCTGCCAGGTCATTTTAAATGGAGGGGCTTAATTGTTAACTAAATTTCCATCAAATCTTTTTCTTTAACGACGAGCATATCGTCCATTTGCTTGATAAAACTATCAGTAATTTTCTGCACATCGTCCTGAGCGCGGCGCTCCTCGTCCTCGGAAATATCCTTTTCCTTTAACAGCTCTTTAATATCAGAAAGTACATCGCGACGTATATTGCGGGCTGAAACACGCGAGTTTTCGACCTCTTTGCGCGCCTGGCGAATAAAACCCTTGCGCGTCTCTTCGGTAAGCGCGGGCATGGGAATACGAATCACCTCTCCGGCGCTGGACGGGTTGAGACCGAGGCCTGCATTCATAATGGCTCGCTCAACATCCTGCACGATATTCTTTTCCCAGGGCGTTACGGTCAAAGTACGAGCATCGGCGACAGAAATATTGGCCACCTGACTCAGTGGTGTTTCGCTGCCGTAGTAAGAAACCCTGACGCCTTCGAGAATACTTGGATGAGCTCGACCGGTGCGGACTTTATTCAGCGCCTGGCCCAGAGCTTCAACCGTTTTACCCATACGCTGCTGGGCATCTTCCTTCAATTCATTAATCATAATCACCTCCCATAATTGATCGTCCCTAAACTCACCTGCTCGGCTAAGCTTCTTCGATCAATGTACCTTCGTCACCACCCACCACGACACTTAACAGTGCACCAGCTTTGGACATTCTAAAAACCCGTACTGGCATGTTGTGTTCGCGGCACAGGCAAATTGCTGTTAAGTCCATTACTTCCAGCTTTTTATCCAGCACTTCATCGTAACTCAACCGTGAATACAGTGTTGCATCGGCTACTTTCATCGGATCAGCCGAATAAACCCCATCCACTTTAGTTGCTTTCAACACGACTTCAGCATCGATCTCAATGCCGCGCAAGCAGGCTGCAGAATCCGTCGTAAAAAGAGGGTTGCCCGTGCCGGCACTGAAGATAACCACATCACCTGAGGCCAAATAGCGCAGCGCGCGACGCCGATCATAGTGCTCGACCACACCACTCATGGGGATGGCCGACATAACACGTGCTGAAATATTATTGCGGTCGAGAGCATCGCGCATCGCCAGACCATTCATAACGGTGGCCAGCATACCCATGTGGTCACCAGTGACCCGCTCCATACCAGCCGCACTAAGTGCTGCGCCACGGAACAAGTTGCCGCCGCCAATTACCAGGCCGACTTGCACACCAATGCCCACTAGCTGGCCAATTTCCAGCGCCATGCGATCGAGCACCTTTGGGTCGATGCCAAAATTACCATCGCCCATCAGCTCTTCACCGCTGAGCTTAAGGAGAATGCGTTTGTACTTCTTATCTGTACTCGGATTATTCATCTGCATTCACCCACCGGCATTTATTAGACATTAATCTACGTTAAATCACGATACTAGTTTTTCGTATTACTGCTTTTCTTATTGCCACTTGATCAAAGCCACCAGCCGCTGAAGCCGCCGGTGGCTGACACCTTATTTAGTAGCGTTAACCTGCGCTGCAACTTCAGCAGCGAAGTCAACTTCTTCAACTTCTATGCCTTCACCGACTTCATAACGTGTAAAACCAATAATGCTGGCACCTGCATCGGCTAGCATCTTGCCGACTTTGATATCGGGGTCGCGTACGAAGGGCTGCTCAACCAGGCTGCTTTCGGCGAGGAATTTCTTCAAACGACCGACGACCATTTTTTCAGCGATCTCGGGTGGCTTGCCACTCTCAATGGCCTGGGAAACGTAAATTTCTTTTTCCTTGGCAACGGCTTCAGCGGGCATATCATCGGGTGTTGCAACCTGAGGATTAACAGCGGCAACATGCATGGCAACATCTTTGGCCAGTTCTGTAGTGCCGCCTTCAAGAGTAACCAGCACACCAATGCGACTATTGCTGTGCACATAGGCGCCAACAGTGGGGGCTTCGGCCAACTGTACGCGGCGTATATTGACGTTCTCACCACACTTTTGTACCAATGCCTGACGTGCATCTTCCATCTCAGCGGCCAGAGCCTCAACACTGCTCTGCTTGTCAGCAAAGGCTTTCTCGACAACGGCGGCAACAAAGGCCTTAAAACCTTCATCTTTAGTGACAAAGTCAGTTTCGGAATTGACTTCGACCAATACGCCGTAGGACGCATCGTCAGCCACTTTTACAGCGACTACGCCATCAGCTGCCGTACGACCCGCTTTTTTAGCCGCTTTCATGCCGCTGGATTTACGTAAATTTTCAATTGCTGTTTCTATATTGCCATCGGCTGCAGCCAGTGCTTTTTTGCACTCCATCATGCCGAGACCGGTGCGATCACGTAATTCTTTAACCTGGGAAGCAGAAACCGCTGCCATGGGAAATCCTCTCAATAAAGGCGGTTTATTTCGATATCAAATCGATAAAACCTGATGTTAATAGTTAATAAAAAGGAGGCAATGCCCCCTTTTTATTTGTCAGTGATTAGTCGCCAACGGCGAGCCAATCATTAAAAGCTTAAGCTTCTGTAGTAGGCGCTGGCTCTTCAGCAACGGCAGATGCAGCGGCTTCTTCAGGAGCAGGTGCAGCGGCTTCTTCGGCCTCTCCAACAACAGCTTCGGCCTGAGCTTCAGTGACTTCTACAAACTCATCTTTCTCAGAGGCAACAGCACCACCGGCCTTACCTTCCAGTACGGCGTCAGCCATGGCCATAGCGTAGAGCTTGACCGCGCGGATCGCATCATCGTTAGCCGGAATGACCACATCAACACCATCGGGGTTGCTGTTAGTATCGACGATACCAATAACGGGGATACCCAGCTTGTTGGCTTCCTGTACAGCAATGCGCTCGTGGTCAACATCGATCACAAACAATGCATCGGGCAGGCCGCCCATATCTTTAATGCCGCCAATGGAACGCTCGAGCTTCTCTTTCAAACGCAGACGCATCAGGCCTTCTTTTTTGGTCAGCTTCTCAAAAGTACCGTCAGTACTTTGCGCTTCCAGGTCACGATAGCGCTTGATAGAGGCGCGAATCGTTTTGTAGTTGGTCAACATACCGCCCAACCAGCGATGACAAACATAAGGCATGCCCGCGCGTTCGGCTTCTTCTTTAATTGCTTTTTGAGCAGCACGCTTGGTGCCGACAAACAAAACCTTATTGCCACTGGCGCTGAGCTGGCGAACCTGCTCAAGAGCATCGTTAAATGCTGGCACAGTGTGCTCTAAGTTGATGACGTGAATTTTATTTCGTGCACCGAAAATGTATTGATTCATTTTCGGATTCCAGTAACGAGTTTGGTGACCGAAATGGACACCCGCCTGGAGCATATCGCGCATACTAACCATAGTCATAATTCAAGTTTCCTGTTGGGTTAAGCCTCCACCACCCCATTGTCTAACCCGCTTTTTAATCAAGCAGGCACCCAAGCCAATGTGTCGGTAAGTGTGAGTCGTTAAAGTTAACCCCGGTGGCCATTCCATCGGGGCGCGCTTTATACCACAACTGACAGCCCATTAGAAGAACTTGAGGCAATTTGCAGCACTACACCAGGCACGCCAGGCTCCTCTAATTTGCTGGGAGGCCCACTGAGGGAATTCCCACTGCCCCGGTCAAAATGGTTACAATGCTCGGCTTATTTCACTGTCGTTGTCTGAGCCCATGTCCGTTAGTATCAAAACCCCTGAAGAAATCGAAAAAATGCGCATTGCTGGCAAGCTGGCCGCCGATGTTCTCGAAATGATTGCCCCCCACGTACAGGCAGGCATCAGCACCCTTGAACTCGACACCCTTTGTCATAACTACATGGTCGATGTTCAGGACGCCATACCCGCCTGCCTGAATTATCGCGGCTTCCCAAAATCGATCTGCACCTCGGTGAATCAGGTAATTTGTCACGGTATTCCCGCGCCCAATAAAGTGCTGAAAAGTGGCGACATCATCAATCTCGACATTACAGTGATTAAAGACGGTTATTTCGGCGACACCAGCATGATGTTCTGCATTGGCAAAACGCCCAGCCATGCAGACCGGCTCGTTAAGGTTGCCCAGGAATGCCTCTACCTTGGCATCGAAAAAGTTAAACCCGGCAATCGCCTCGGCGATATTGGCCAGGTAGTACAACAACATGCCGAGGGCATGCATTACTCCGTGGTGCGCGAGTACTGCGGCCATGGCATTGGTAGTGAATTTCACGAAGAGCCGCAGGTACTGCACTACGGTAAAGCGGGTACCGGCCTGGTGCTGGAAGAAGGCATGACCTTTACTATCGAGCCCATGGTCAACGCGGGTAAACAGCACACCAAGCTCAAATCCGACGGCTGGACAGTCGAAACTCGTGATGGCCGCCTTTCTGCACAATGGGAACATACCCTGCTAGTCACCGCCACGGGGGTTGATGTGCTTACAGCCCGCCCTGACGAGTCATTTTAAGCGCCTACTTGCACGCCTTCGCGATGCACTCTCCCTCATAGACAAGCATTCACAGACACCATGAATACAGCTCCCGAACCGCGCCCCTTACCTCTCTTTTTTGACGAAAAACGTTTTCTGACGGATCTTGATACAGGGGACGCACAAACTATTTTCCGGGACGCCATCCATGGCGCTGACGCCTGCCTCAACAACCGCTTTGAGGAAGGTGAGGACATCGAAACACTGGTACACGAGCGTGCAGCTTTTATCGACTGCATTCTCTTTCACGCCTGGCAGCGTTTTAGCTGGGATAAAAATATCAGCCTGCTCGCAGTCGGCGGCTACGGCCGCGGCGAACTCCACCCCTATTCCGACATCGACTTACTGCTTTTAAGCAAGCGTAAAAACCACAAGCCCTATAAATCCAGTATTGAAGGCTTTCTCACCTTCCTCTGGGATATTCAACTCAATATTGGCCACAGCGTACGCTCGCTCTCCCATTGCGTTGAAGAAGCAAAAGCCGATATCACCGTCGCTACTAATCTGATGGAATCCCGCACACTCGCTGGCAATACTGAACTACGTCTGCAGATGAATGAAAAAACGGGGCCAACGAAAATATGGCCTGCCGAGCAATTTTTTCGTGCTAAATATGAAGAGCAAAACCAGCGACACGAGAAGCACGGCAATACCGAATACAACCTCGAGCCTAATATTAAAGAGGCCCCCGGTGGGCTTAGAGATATTCAAACGATTGGCTGGGTAGCAAAACGGCATTTTCACAAACGTACACTTGCCGAGCTCGCTAACACCCACTTTCTCGCCGCTGAAGAATACGAATTACTGCGCAAAGGTCAGGCCTTTCTATGGCGGGTACGCTATGGCTTGCACTTGATCGCTGGGCGGCCCGAAGAGCGACTGCTCTTTGATTCACAACGTAAACTGGCACAAATGTTTGGCTACCAGGACACCAAAGAGCGCCTGGCTGTCGAGCAATTTATGCAACGCTACTATCGCGTAGTGCTGTCCATGCGTGAACAAAATGACATGCTGCTGCAGTACATGGATGAAGTCGTTAACAAGAATCACAAGAAAAACGTCATTCGCACCATCAATACGCGCTTTCAAGTACGTGACGATTATATTGAAACCATCGATGACCATCTGTTCGCTGATCAGCCCTCTGCCCTGCTCGAGATTTTCGTTTTACTCGGCGAGGACTCGTCAATTCAAGGTGTGCGCTCAACCACCATTCGGCGAATCCGCCAATATCGCCACCAAATTGATAACAGTTTTCGTAGCGATCCAAACAACCACGCACTGTTTATGCGCCTGTTTCGCTGCAAGGGGCAGTTAACTACACAACTACAGCGTATGACCCGTTACGGCATACTCGGCAAGTATCTGCCCGAGTTCGATAAAATTATCGGCCTGATGCAACATGACCTGTTTCATATCTATCCGGTTGATGCTCACACTATTCAACTGATTCGCAATATTCGTCGACTGGGTAATGCCGAAGAGGAAGAAAAGTTCCCGGTTGCTTCCCATGTATTAAAAAACCTGCCCAAGCCCGAACTGCTACTCATTGCTGGGCTCTACCACGATATTGCCAAGGGCCGCGGCGGCGACCACTCAAAATTGGGTGCTGTTGATGCCCGAAAATTTACCCAACAACACGGTTTTACCGAACAGGAAACCGAGCTGGTTTGCTGGCTAGTCGAGAGTCACCTGCTAATGTCGAGCATCTCCCAGCGCGAAGACATTTCCGACCCCGATGTCATCCACAAATTTGCCCTACTGGTCGGTGACCAGATACACCTCGACCACCTGCTGACACTGACAGTCGCTGACATGAATGCCACCAACCCCACCTTGTGGAACAACTGGAAAGGGTCATTAATGCGGCAACTCTATTTCCAAACCCGCGATGCCTTACGACGCGGGCTGGAAAACCCTATTAACAAGCCAAAATGGATTGAAAACACCCGTAACGAAACAGTAGCGCTACTCGAAAAAGAAGGCATTACACAGGAGCAAAGTACTGCGCTGTGGAGCGACATGGAGAGCGATCTTTTTTTACGAGAAAGCGCTAGCGTGATTACACGGGGGGTTAAAGCCGTCATTACGGCCGAAGACCCCAACCTTCCCGTCATTTTGATCGAAGATGCCGGCATGGAAGACGACAGCGTTACGCGGATTTTCATTCACACAAAAGGGCTAAGCAATGTTTTCCCCATTATCGCCGCCACCCTCGACACATTGCGCCTGGATATCCACGATGCGCGACTCTACACCGGCAACGAAAACCACACCTACGATATTTTTTATGTGCTCGATGATCAGGGTCGGCCTTTTGCCAACCGTGGCAATAAGGTCGAAACGGTCGTCCGCAAAATTAGCGAAGCATTGCTCGCCAAAGATAAAAACAATGTTGAAGTCAACCGGCGTACACCTCGACAGCTTAAGCAGCTGACTATTGGCACCTCCGCCCATATCGACCACAGCCATGACTGCCGCACCACCTATCTTGAAGTCATCACCCCAGATCGCCCTGGCCTGCTGGCCCAGCTCAGTCAAATATTTATGCGTTTCAACCTGCACTTACACAGCGCCAAAATTGCCACTTTGGGTGAACGGGTTGAAGATGTTTTTTATCTTACCGATGAAAACAACGAGGCGATTAAAGACCTGGATTTATGCAGGGAAATTGAGCAAACCATTTGTCGTGAACTCAACACCCGCAACCTCGAAGAGGAAAGCTCGGGTACGACGATGGAATTGATAGAACAACGCGATTAAACTGGCGAGCAACCTGCAAAGAGAAAACAATGAACCCCGATCTACAACACCTGCAACCCTACCCCTTCGAGAAGTTAAAAACCCTGCTCGCGAATGTAAAAACACCCACTGCATTGCCCGCCATCAGTCTCTCCGTTGGCGAGCCAAAACATGCTGCACCCCAGCTGGTTATCGACACGTTAATTGCTCACATCAACGGCATCGAACAAAATAGCGGCCTTAGCGCCTACCCCGGTACCAAAGGTCTTCCGGAACTACGCCAGGCAATAGCCGAGTGGTTGAGTCGTCGTTTTAAGCTAAAGGCAAGCCCCGACCCGGAACAACATGTATTGCCGGTTAACGGCACCCGCGAAGCTTTATTCGCCTTTGCTCAGGCAGTGATAGACCCCAGCAAGAATCCCACGGTGGTAATGCCCAACCCTTTCTATCAAATTTACGAAGGTGCCGCCTTGCTGGCCGGTGCCGAGCCGGTATTTTTAAACTGTACAAAAGAGACTAATTTTGCACCGGATTTTTCCAGCCTCAGCGATGCTGACTGGCAACGCTGCCAACTGGTTTACATCTGCACACCAGGTAATCCGACGGGCGCTGTACTCGGGCTCGACACCCTAAAAGAACTTATCGCTCTGGCCGACCGCCACGACTTTGTCATTGCCAGCGACGAGTGCTATTCGGAAATCTACGCCGATGAAGACCAGCCACCACCCAGCTTATTACAGGCCTGTGCCGAGCTAGGCAGGGATGACTTTAAACGCTGCATGGTTTTTCACAGTTTATCAAAGCGCTCCAATCTGCCCGGCCTGCGCTCTGGCTTCGTTGCCGGTGATGCCGACATCATTCAACAGTTTTTGCTTTATCGCACCTACCATGGCTGCGCCATGCCCATTCAACACCAATGGGCCAGCGTTACGGCCTGGGGTGATGAACAACATGTGCTCGACAACCGTCGACAGTACCGCGAGAAATTTAGTGCTGTGACGGAGATACTCAAACCGGTAATGACATTCAGTCAGCCCGATGCTGGCTTCTATCTCTGGCCGCAAACGCCCATAGCCGATGACATCTTCACCCGCGAGCTGCTCGCCACACAAAATGTCGCCGTGGTACCCGGGCGCTATCTCGCCCGCGATACGGCCATAGGTAATCCCGGCGAGCAGCGTATTCGCATGGCCCTGGTCGCACCGCTCGCCCAGTGCGAAGAAGCCGCACAGCGTATCAAACACTTTATTGAGACGCTGTAATGCTGAAACAGGAACGGGTCGCTTATATTCTTAAGACTCTGGCCAAACATTACCCGACCCAGCCCATCCCCCTCGACCACAGCAATAATTACACACTGCTGGTTGCCGTATTACTTTCTGCTCAATGTACTGACGCCCGAGTTAATACCGTCACGCCTGCGCTCTTTTCTCTCGCCGATAATGCCGGCGATATGTGTCATGTACCGGTCGAAACCATTCTCGGCATTATTCGCCCCTGCGGCCTTTCACCCCGCAAATCAAGAGCCATTGCCGGGCTCTCTCACATCCTTGTGGATGACTACGACGGCGAAGTACCTGAGGATATGGAAGCACTGGAAACCCTGCCCGGCGTCGGTCATAAAACGGCTAGCGTGGTGATGTCACAAGGTTTTGGTCACCCGGCCTTCCCCGTCGACACCCACATTCACCGGCTAGCGCAACGCTGGGGGCTCACCAGTGGTAAAAATGTCGTGCAAACCGAGAAAGACCTGAAACGGCTTTTCCCAAAGGAAGAGTGGAACGCCCTTCACCTGCAAATCATTTACTACGGTCGCGAGTTCTGCTCGGCCCGAGGTTGCGATGGCACCGTGTGTGAAATTTGCACTACCTGCTACCCGAAACGAAAGAAAGCCCTGGTCACCAAAAAAGCCTGAGCACTCATTGGCAATCAGGTAGGGGCACATAAACAGAATGTGATAGAGGGTCGCTTTTGCTATCCTAGCCCCCGTTTTTCAAGACTCAATTGATTTCAAAAAATGGAGGCAAGAACTTGTGACCGCACTTTTCGGCATTAAAAATTGCGATACCGTCAGGAAGGCTCGCCGCTGGCTGGAAGAACACGATATTGACTTCAACTTTCACGATGTGCGTGACGATGGCTTAACGCAAGCACAGGTCGCTACCTGGATTGATGCCCTGGGCTGGGAAGTCGTGCTCAACAAACGTAGCACCAGCTGGAAAAAGATCGATCCGGCAAAACGTGAAAACCTCGATGCAGACAGTGTTAACGCACTCCTGCTCGAATTACCAACGCTTATCAAACGTCCCGTGCTTGAATTCGACGGTGCGGTTTATGTCGGCTTTAAAGCAGACACATACAACAATATTTTTGCCACTGGCAAATAATCAATTTAAAGAGGCTCTACAAATGACAAAGCTCTACAGTGTAGGTATCGGTGTTGGCACCCAGAACAAAAAAGGCGAATGGCTCGAAGTATTTTACCCCGCCCCCCTGTTAAATCCCGACGCTGCAATCGCCGCCGCACTCAGTGAAGCCCTCGACTACAGCGAAGGCAATACTGTTATTAATCTCGACAACAACACACTACAAAG